>Ga0310690_10001480_pt1 | contig 41515 bp, 39 predicted proteins | sample AusTroGonzalo_MG_2_FD_207661 | JGI IMG/M metagenome (GOLD analysis project Ga0310690, IMG submission 207661) | Bovine rumen microbial communities from tropical cattle in Woodstock, Queensland, Australia - Gonzalo_04 (v2) (version 2) | ecosystem: Host-associated > Mammals > Digestive system >... | reverse complement strand
ATTCTGGTGATTATAGAGCGGAAGTCACCCTCTGTTCCATCCCGAACCAGACAGGGAAACTCCGTATCGCCGATGGTACTTTGGCTTAAGCCACGGAAGAGTAGGTCGTCGCCAGAATAAATCCAGTTATGACACTAAAAACCGAATTTAACCCGCCGGTTTGGCGGGTTTTTTATTGACTTTGTCGAGCTTTGGTCTAAGATGTCAACTTGCTTTCTTGAATAAGGGTATTGTATATGCCAAAGAAAAAGATACGTAAGAAAAAATTTTTGACAGATTGGCGTTTGTGCTTTCAATTGAGCGTGGTTATTGCGCTGGAACTTTGGGGCGGTTTCGCATTTTGCAAACTGGTCGACAAAAGGAGACAGACTGTAAAGCAAGAACTGGTCAATATAAAAAGCCGTTTGGAAGATAAAGATTTGGACATCTATATGCGGGTTGAAATGCTTAGACAAGAGGATATTTTGACCCACTATAACGATGCTTTTCAGGAATATCGGCAATTAAAACGCCAGATTCTGCGCGATTATCGGCAAAAAGCACGCGCAGAAAAAGTGCGTTAAGATCGCCGCAAATGTGTGTAAAAGGAATATATTATGATAGATGATAAGGAAATACTGTTTACAGAATATTGGGTAAATTTAAGAGAATCAGTCATTTTGGCAAATCTGAAATACTTGAATGACAATTTGAGCCAGTATAATATAACACTGAATGATCGCTGGTTGAAATTGCATAACGGCACGGAACCTGATATAGACATTGCTTTTTATGATATTGAGCAGCATATGCAAAAAATACATGTGGCCAAGGTCAACGGCAAAATCATGCGCAGCGACAAAAATTCCGAATTATACAATGAAGCAAAAACGCTGTATGACAAGTGTATCAAAGGAAAGGACTTGTCACAGACAAAAGTGAAAAAAAACAGAAAAGATAACAAAAACAAAATAATCACGATTTTGGGTTTTGGTGCGTTTATGATTGTGCTTGAATTGGGCCTGATATTCGGTATAAATCACAAGCAGAATAAAGAAAAACAAGAAAAAATTGAATTTGCCAAAGAATTGCTGAATGCGTATGAGACAGAACGTGTAAAAGGTGCAGTGAATATCGACAGTTTAATAAAACAACATGTAAAATAAACCAAAAGGTATAAAGATGAAAAATATGAAAAAATTTACAGATAATGGTGGAGAACTTTTAATTTTATTGCTGGTATGGATACTGATGATTGGTACACCAGTGGCTGTTGTTGGTAAAAAGATTCAAGATGCCAAAAAGTCGGAACAGACAAAACAACAGGTTTTGGACGCACAAAAACAGGTTCAATCAAATCGTGCCATAATGTACAATAGAAATGTAAATCAACATGTTAAATAAAAACCGCCGTTTTCGGCGGTTTTTTTTAGACACAAATTAGATAATATTATTTGGTTTTTTGTTGTTTGTTTCTGTTTCTGATACGTGTAAGCCAGTTGTCAAGTTTATCTGACCAACTTATTTCTTTTGGTAATTGTACATAACGATTAGAATTCATGTCATATACATAGTCGCGTGTAATAAGACTGTCAATTAAACCGATAATGTTGATTTTGAAACCCATGCCTTCCCAATCGGAAGAGAATTCAACATTGTCGTACATAACGTACAATTTTTCAGTTTCACTCTGTGTTCTTGTGGTGATATGTTCAACCTTGAACTTTTTACCATCACTCATTGTGCCAGAAAATGATTTAAATGTATTACTGTTTCTGTCTGAACTTGGTTCAATTTCATACTTGGTACGAGAATCTTCAATCGCGTCCTTGATTTGCTTAAGGATATAGTTTGCGCGATCTGGATATCTGTGTGGATCAAAGCGAACATTTTTGTTTGACTTTTCTGCCATTTTTCAACCTCTTTGTGTCTTGTTTGTGCGGTTATAGTAGCATTAAAAAAATCAAATGCAAGAGAAAAATAGACAAAATTTTTACAGTGTCAATTTTATTTGTGCCTTTTGAGTTTTTGTCAATTTTTTTGTTGATAATCGAAAAATATGGGCTAAGATTGGCAAAAATAGAGAGAATGGACAGACAAAAGGCGATAAATATGAAAAAGTTTTTGGTTTCTTCCATTGCTGGAATTATGGCAGTTGTGGTGGCAAATGCCGAAGTTGTCGAATTACGTACAGATAACTGTGATGTTGCGTCTATGCGTTCAGAATTAAATCGTGCGGTGGCGCGTCATCATGCCGTTATTACAAAAATCGTTTGTGAAAAGCCGGTTGTGGTTGCAGAACCAGTTAAAGCAGAACCGTGTGGCGAACCGTTTGCGCGTGTTGTAAACCGTGAATATTTTGTTCGTGAAACAGTGCAGCAATATGAACCGGTCGTACGCTATGAACCAGACGAAGCATACACAACGTTCCGTGCGGTTTGTAAAGGTAATGATTGCGGTAAATAACCAAAAATCTTGATAAAAGTACCCCGTGGTGTTCACGGGGTATTTTTTTATAATATTTTTCATAAAAAATGGTTTTTTACGCTTGCATTTAATTCATAATTATTTACAATCTTTTGGCTTTTTATTAAAGGAGATATTATGAGTAACAAATGGGTATACACATTTGGTAACGGTGCGGCCGAAGGTCGTGCTGATATGCGGAACTTGTTGGGTGGCAAGGGTGCCAACCTGGCAGAAATGAATTTGGTTGGTTTGCCGGTGCCTGCGGGCTTTACGGTCACAACCGAAGTTTGTACATACTACTATGATAACAATCAAACCTATCCAGCAGATTTGATGGAACAGGTAGAAGCGGGTATTAAGCACATTGAAAACATTATGGGCAAAAAGTTTGCCGATATGGACAATCCATTATTGGTGTCGGTCCGTTCGGGTGCACGCGTTTCTATGCCGGGTATGATGGATACGGTTTTGAATTTGGGTTTGAATGATGAAACAGTGAAAGCGTTGGCGAAATCGTCAAATAACGAACGCTTTGCGTACGATTCATATCGCCGCTTTATTATGATGTTTTCCGACGTTGTGTTGGGTGCGGACATTGACTTGTTCGAACACACATTGGAAAAGATGAAAGAAGACAAGGGTTACAAGGTTGATACCGAACTGACAGCGGACGATTTGAAAGAATTGGTCGAACAGTTCAAAGAAATCGGTGTCAAGATTGGTAAAGTTTTCCCACAAGATCCATGGGAACAGTTGAAGTTGGGTATTGGCGCCGTGTTCGGTTCTTGGATGTCCAAAAAGGCGATCACATACCGCAAGATCAACAATATCCCAGGCGATTGGGGTACCGCAGTAAACGTTCAAGCAATGGTGTTTGGTAATTCTGGTGATGATTCTGCGACTGGCGTATGCTTCAGCCGTGACCCAGCAACCGGTGAAAACAAATACTATGGTGAATACCTGATTAATGCCCAGGGTGAAGACGTTGTGGCGGGTATTCGTACACCACAACCAATGAGCAAAGATGATTCTGGCCGTGTATCGTTGGAAGAATCAATGCCAGAGGTTTATAAAGATTTGTGCGATGTTCGTGAAAAGTTGGAAAAGCACTATAAAGACATGCAAGATATGGAATTCACAATTGAACATGGAAAACTGTGGATGTTGCAGTGCCGTAACGGTAAACGTACCGCGGCTGCTGCTGTGCGTATGGCGGTTGAAATGGTTGATGAAGGCTTGTTAACCAAAGAAGAAGCAATCTTGCGCGTTGGTGCCGATCAATTAAATCACCTTTTGCACCCAATGTTGGACCCAAAGGCAGACAAAAAAGTTATTGCGACTGGTTTGCCAGCATCCCCAGGTGCCGCAGTTGGTCAAGCAGTGTTCAATGCCGAAGATGCGGAAAAATGGGCGTCTGAGGGTAAGAAAGTTATGCTTATCCGCGTTGAAACATCCCCAGAAGACATTGCGGGTATGAACGCAGCCCAAGGTGTTATCACTGCACGTGGTGGTATGACATCACACGCGGCAGTGGTTGCACGTGGTATGGGTACACCATGCGTTTCTGGTTCGCCAGACATCAAAATTGACTATGAATCAAAAACATTGAAAACAACATCTGGCGCGGTTATCCACGAAGGTGATTGGGTTTCAATCGATGGTGCACGTGGTGAAATCATCGAAGGCGCGGTTCCAACCGTATCTGTGGAAATGACGGGTAATTTTGGAACATTGATGAAATGGGTTGATGAAATCAAAACATTGACAGTTAAAGCAAATGCTGAAACACCAAAAGACGCAAAACAAGCACGTGAATTTGGTGCCGAAGGTATCGGCTTGGCGCGTACAGAACACATGTTCTTTGACCCATCACGTATCCAAGATATGCGTGAAATGATTTTGGCAGACGATGTCGAAGGTCGCCGTGCGGCATTGGCAAAATTGTTGCCATACCAAAAAGCGGACTTTGTCGAATTGTTCAAGATTATGGACGGTCTGCCGGTCACAATTCGTTTGATTGACCCACCACTTCATGAATTCTTGCCACATACCGAAGAAGATATTGCAGCATTGGCGGCACATATTGGTAAGTCGGTCGAATTCGTAAAACAACGCAGTGAAGCATTAAAAGAACAAAATCCAATGTTGGGTCATCGTGGTTGCCGTTTGGCAATTACATATCCAGAAATCTGCGAAATGCAGACACGCGCGATTTTGTCGGCTGCGCTGGAATGCAAGAATGCGGGCGTTATCGTACACCCAGAAATCGAAGTTCCATTGGTTGGTTCCAAGAAGGAAGTTGATATTGTTAAAGCCGTTATTGACGCAACAGCAGAAAGCTTGTTCGCAGAAACCGGTGCACGTGTTGACTATACCGTTGGTTCAATGATTGAATTGCCACGTGCAGCGTTGTTGGCCAATGAAATCGCCGAATCTTGCGAATTCTTTGAATTCGGAACAAACGATTTGACACAAACCACATTGGGTATGAGCCGTGATGATACGGGCAAGATTTTGGACGAATATCGCGCACGCGGTGTTTACGTTGCCGACCCGTTCGCATCGGTTGACCAATTGGGTGTTGGCTTGTTGATTAAAGACGCGGTGGCCAAGGCACGCGCAACTAAGGGCGACAAAATCCACCTTGGCGTATGTGGTGAACACGGTGGCGATCCAGACTCTATTGAATTCTTCCATAAATGTGGATTCAATTCTGTATCGTGCAGCCCATTCCGTGTGCCAATTGCACGCTTGGCAGCAGCACAAGCCGCGGTCAAGTTCCCACGGAACTAAAACGCAAATGAAAACCGCCCGTTTGGGCGGTTTTTTTGTGCCAAAAAGTTGACAATATGGGTGTTGTATGCTACAAACTGTTCTGATTTAACAAAAGGGGTGTAATATGATAAAGAACCTTAATGATGTTTATAATATGATTAACCAGTCTGTGTATAAAATAGAATATCAGCCCGCAGAACCACTTGTTGTACGGGATATTATTTATAAATTACACCACCATAAACAGCCGTCTCATAAAATGTACATTTGTATCACAAAAGATACGATGAATATCACAGCATATGCGAAAAACAAGATTCAATATGCAAACTCTGTTAAACTTACGACGGCTCGCGGAGAGAAAACGGTTAATCGTTTCAAAGATATGTTGCTTGCACATAATACTGTCGCCATGGTTAATCATATCAACAGTCTGTAATTGATACAACCGCCCGTTTGGGCGGTTTTTTGTTGACGCGTAAGACCTTTATTTTCTATGATTTTATTACCAATAACAAAAAGGGGAAAATATGAAAAAATATATGCTTTTTAGTGCCGCTGCAATTATGACGGTTTCAACCGCGAATGCGGGCTTGCTGGACTTTTTAGGTCTGGGACAAAAAGAAGCCGAACCAACCACATTGGCTGAGGCATGCAATAAAGACGAAGTCAGCAAATTTTGTCCAGAAATCTTGTTGGGCGAAAAAACAATTCCAACATGTTTGGCAGATAATGTAAAGGCATTATCAAAGAAATGTTCCAAGTTCGTTAAAAAGTCATTAAAGACCCAAGTTGCCGAAGCAAAAGAAACAGTAGAAGCGGTAAAGTCTGGCGCAGTTGATAGTGCAAACGAACAAGTGAACGAAGTTGTTGAAAAGAAAAATGCCGCGGTTGAAACAGCCAAAGAAATCAAGGCAGCTGCGAAACAGGTTAAATCAGATGCCAAAGAAACTGGTGCTGCGATTAAGGGTATGTTTAAGCAACCAACATCAGAATAAAAAACGCCCAAACGGGCGTTTTTTATTTGTAATTTTCGTTTTATTTACTGCGAACTTTTTTCTTTGCAGCAAATTTAGCAGTCAATAACTGTTTAATCTTTTCAGCACGGAATTGTTCTGCAAATACATCTAACGATAAACGTTCGTAATATTTAGAATTTCTGTCGCTGAATGCGAAGATTTCAACAAAACGAGTATTGATTGTAATATCAATACGATCGTTAAAACTGCCCGTGGTCAGAACATAATTTTTAACACTGGCGCCATCTTCTTTTGTGTTAAATGGTCTGTATTGTATTTTATATTCTGGACTGCGAATCAAATCACAAATATCATTTATAGTGCTTGCCATAATATACCCTTTATGTTTTTCAGTAGGTATGGCAATTTATCACAGATATTTAATTTGTCAACAAAATAATAGATCGGGGTTAAAAACTGTAGTTTACACCCAGTCCGATGAAATTAAAGCCAGTGTTTATGTCGGTTAAATCGCCGTTGGAAAAATGTTGGGTGAAAAATTCCCCGCGCCAACGGTCAGAAATGTCTTTGCCGATAAATACTTTTTCGCCAAACATCAATCGACTTGAAACCCAGCGGTCGCGATTGTCGCGATAATATAGACCAATACCAATCCCCAGATAATAGCCGCGCCAGTCAAACAACGACACGTCCCATGACATACCAGCGCCGATGAACGATAAACCGTGGCTTGATTCATAGGCAATATTTTGCACAACGCTGATATTCATACGTGATGGCAGTCGCATAATTTCCATTGGTTGCGCGTATGTCAGCATAATAAGCGTTTGTGGATAAATTGTCCAATCAGGTGGCCAAATCAATTTGCGAATATTGTGTGAACCGGTGCTTTGGGCAATGTTAAGTGTGACAGAGTTTTCATATCCATCGCTAAACATCGGGTTTGTTGCCGCAAATGCGGGCGCAATAAAACACAAAATCGCGAAAATGGATAATATTTTTCTCATCACCCCTATATTACCACTTATTCATCAAAACCCAAAGACGAAAATATGCGTTTCTGAAACTGTTTTCTGGCTTTACAGAGCGCACCAAAAATGTTATAATAAATATAAACTAGATGTATTGGTGCGCTGTTTTGCGTACCCTAAAGGGCGGATTTCTGGGCTTTTGTCCGCAGGAGAGTAATGAATGACAAGACGTAATATTGCGGGTGTTGCAAAGAATGCAATGGGTACAGTTTTCTTGCTGGCCGGGGCATTTTTTGTGTGTTCGACATTTTTGTCTATGCGTGCGGTTTTTGCCGATCCAATCGCGCCGGTAATTTCACCGGTTGTGTCAAACGCGGTATCACCACGTGCAAACGCAACATCGCGTGCATCTGGGCGCAGTAATGCGGCATCACGTGTACGGACAACGACCGAAAGTGCTTCACGTGCAAACGCACCACAACGTAATGTCGTTGCGCGTACAACATCCGGTACTGCATCGCGCGCAAATACACCATCTCGTAACGTTGTATCGCGTGGCGGTGGTCGTACGTCGGTCGGGCGTAATGTCGTTGCCCGTACAACAAGTTCGGCATCGCGTGTATCACTTTCTGGTAATGCTATCCAGGGGAACAAGGGTGCCGCGGCATCTACACAATACACATATTTGTCGGGCAAGTTGTACACTGGAAATTATTCCAACATCATCGATTCCACAACGGGTTTGATTTCAGCGGAGGCTTATCAAAACTGTCTTGATTCATACTATACCTGTATGGATGAAATCTGTACGGCACGTAGCGCAGCCCAGGGCAGATGTGCATGTGCGGCACGTGTAAAATCGTTTATCCAGGCCGAAGACGCATTGGAAACCGCAAACGAGGAACTTATCAAGGCATCAGGTGAATTGGCGTTGTTGATTGCAAACAAGGGTAAAGACGTTTCCCAGGCGTTCCAATTGACCGACGCTGAAAAGGTTATGAACTGTGTTTCTTGGCAAGAAACAACATTGAAGTATGGTTTGTCATCCCAGGAAGCAGTTGATTGGTGTTCTAACCATAATATCTTTGCAAATAATGGCGGCGCGGTAAGTCAGTGTTCTAAACCGTCTTATTGTTCGGCATCTGGTAATACATTTGGTTTTGATATTGCTAATATTGAAGGGTCTTCTTCTGACATCTTGGCAACATTGCAATCGTGGGCAGATAGCAAGGCTGACACCGTCAAATTGCTTGAAACAGATAATGACAATTTGTTAAATGCGTTCACAAACGTTTCCAATATTGTTTCTGGTTTAACCAGTTCGGCAGATTCTGCTGAAAGAACGTTGGATAGTTTGGCGAATACGTGGGGTTATGAATTGTTCCAATATGCACACAACAACGTATGTGGTCGTGTTTTGGATACATGCTTTAACGGTATTTACGAAGCATGTGGTACACCACCAACCGTTCGTGTGAATAATTCAACCGGTGGTTCAGCAACGGCATCGCTTTGTGCAAATGGCGCAACATCAAATTGTCCATTTAATTATAATAGTAAGGTTGCAATTTCATCAACCGGTGATGTCACATTAAATGAACGTGGTTCAACAAATGCGACAACAACATCGTCTGCAACATGCTTTGGTTATACATCGTCAACAACGACAAATGGCACAACCACAACATCTGATCCATATGCGACATTACGTGGTCCGGTTGCCGATGCACGTCGTAGTGTGATGCAGAAATATTTGTTGGATACAAACGCGGCATGCGACGTATATGGCGACATGTTAAAGGCAACAGCACAAAAGATTGGCTATCAAAAGATTGCTGCACAACAGGCGTTACAACAAAAACGTCTTGAATTTGCCTCAGCAGAAGCGGAAAATATTTTGGCAGATGCGACAAATGCAATTACGAACTTTACAGAATGTGTCGATGAAATCTATGATTGTTATGAGACAATGCTTTCGTCACACGGTCCAAAAACAAGTGTGCCATGGACGGTTGCGCGTATAAAAACATACTGTGCCCAAATGTCCCAGGTGCCACATTGCTATGAAGACATGATTTGCAACCCGTCGTATGCTCAATTCAAGGCAATTATCGACGATGCAGACAGTTTACAGTGTTCATATACCCAAGATTACAAAAACAACACATGCCGTAACGTCATAACGCTGAACGAAATCTTGAACGGTGCTGCGACGAAATCGGGAACTGCTGATGTTGCGGACACGGTTGCTACAAATGGTGTAACTGCGGTCAAAGATTCTGCGGCATTACGTGAGTTGTGCCTGCAAGAAGCGTTGGGTACAACAGCCAGCGATTATGACCCAAGTGGTGTTGCAGTTCGTACTTGGTTGAAAAACAGATATGAAGAATTAAAGTGCGATGAAAATGCGGCTATTGGTTCCAGTGGTGTTTGTGTGTGTAATACTGGATTTACCGGTGATGGATATACTTGTGCAAGAACAATAACCGAGCCGTAATATAGGTTAAAAGATAATAACCGCCCGTTTGGGCGGTTTTTTATTATTTGTCGTATTTATTAAACTTTTTCTTGACTTTTGGTATAAAAAACATACAATTTGCATAAACTTTTCGACAAAAGTGCGAAAAATAACATAAAAACGAACAAAAAGAGCAAGAATATGAGCGATTTTGCAATCTTTCAGACCGGTGGCAAACAATATCGCGTGCAAAAGGGCGATGTTATCAAGGTTGAAAAACTGAATGCTGACGGTAAAATTGAATTTGACCAAGTTTTAATGCTTGGCGAAAAAATCGGCACGCCAACTGTGGATGGTGCAAAAGTTGTTGCCGAAGTGGTTGAACAGAAACGCGCTGACAAGGTTTTGGTGTTCAAGAAAAAACGCCGTCAAAACTATCGTCGGACCAAGGGTCATCGTCAGTTCATTACTGTTTTGAAAATAACAGATATCAAAGGTTAAGGAGTTTGAACTATGGCACATAAGAAAGCAGGTTCGGCAACCACAAACGGACGCGATTCAGCAGGACGCAGATTAGGTGTTAAAAAATCTGGCGGTAGCCGCGTTATCCCAGGTAATATCATCATTCGTCAACGTGGTACATCTGTACACCCGGGTTTGAATGTTGGTATGGGTAAAGATCACACTTTGTTCGCAAAGATTGCGGGCGTTGTGAAGTTTAAGCGTGGCTTGGGCGATCGTAAGACTGTATCGGTTGTTCCAGAAACAGAAGAATCTAAATAAAAAAATCCCGCCATCGCGGGATTTTTTATTGCATATTTTCTTTTTTATATGGGCGGTTTGTGATATAATTACTCTTAGTAATGATGATTATGCACAAGCCGTTATTTTTATTGATGGCTCTGGTCGCCTGTCCTGCATTTGCAGCGGACGGGGTTGTTCCGTCGCGTGTTATTCCAACGGGTGCCACACAAAGTACGGAAAGTACCACAACAACATCAACAACAAACCAGGGGACCGGTACACGTAATTCAACACGTACCGCGGTACAAAGTCAGACCGCTATTAAACGTATAATTCCAACGGAAACAACAGAGACCGTCGCAGAAAAAGCAAAATCGGAAACGGTTGTGGCGCGTTCGGGTTTGGGTACATCGGTCACGGCACGTGGTGGTTTGGAATTAAATACACGTAAATCGGACATAAACAGCGATCCATCAGTACGCCGTGCGGGATTGGTATTGCGCCCCAGTGTTGCCGAATATGGTGGCCGTGCAATTATTGCCGGAACAAATCAACAAACGGGTTCTAATATTGATATTGATATTCGCAAGGTGACGGGTCGTTCTGCAGCAAAAACACCGACCAAGGAATCAATCGCCGAAGCCAAAGAAATTCTGGAACAAACTGCGGAATTAAACAGTTCGTGCCAAGACCAATATAACGAATGCATGGACCAATTCTGTGCAGTAATTGATAATAACCAAAAACGGTGCAGTTGCAGTGCCAATCTATCCAAGTATAAAAAGGTCGAAGATGCCGTCAATGAGGCAAATGCGAAGTTGAATGAGGTTGCACAGAATATTCGTTATATCGGTTTATCAGCGGATGAAATTCGCGCAATTATGAACGCGACCGAGGCAGAAGAGGCATTAAGTGGGTCAACCGATACCACTGAAAACCGCAATATGTTGGAACAAATAGAAAAGATGATAAAGGATCCAACAGCACTAACTGCATCATATTCTTCGGGTGATTTTGGTTTGGATATGGATTTGGATTTTTCGTCCGATGTTGATTTGTTTAATTTGGATTTCTTGAACACCAATACCAGCAGTTTGTCTAACCTGCGTGGTTCGGAATTGTATAATGCGGCAAAAAGTCGTTGCAAAACGGTCTTGAACCAATGTAAAAAAGCGGGCTCTACAATTCAACAAGTGTCCGGCAACTATGACTTGGCAATCGATAAAGATTGTATCGCGTATGAAAAGGGTTTGGAAAAATTAAATGAAACATTGGTTTCCAATGTGCGCAGTGCGGAACGTATGTTGCAAAAGGCGCGTTTGGCGGTGTTGCAAAACAAAAACCAATATGATGCGAAAAGTTGCATTGGTGCGCTGGAAACTTGTATGACCGATGAAATGGTTTGTGGTGCGGACTATGCGAAATGTGTCGACCCAACAAAAAGATATATTGACGAAAATGGCAAGGTTGTTTTGGGCCAAGATATTTCCAAAATTACAAGCTTTATGGGTGGTGTTGATATATCCAAAATTGACAGCGATGCATTAAGTGAAGCGTATAAGATGACAATAAATGATGATAATTGCTCTGCTGGCGAAGATGGTGGCGATGGATCTTGTACAATAAAATATTTATTACAGAAAATCGGTACCAAACAAAAAGTCACAGACGAAGGTTTGTGTCGCGCAGTGCTTGATAAGTGTCAGGCATACTCATACACTGAAAACACATATAAACCATGGAACGATGTTGTTGTGAACTATGTTCAACGTGCGATTATAAATATACGTGCGTCCCAATATAAAATTATATCGGACTATGCGTCCAGTTGTATGGTCGATGTGGCAAGTTGCTATAATCAACAGGTTTCCCAAGTCAATGCATGGTCATCATCGGCAACTACGGAAAGCGTGATGAACGTTATGAAGGGTGCATGCTATAACGTTGCATTGACATGTGCTTATGCGATATTCGCAAATGAAAGTCCAAAAATAACAGACAAAAATAATTTGATTGCCCATGTGTCCAATATGTTTTATCAGTCATTGGTATGCCCAGAAAACAGTACGTATAATGGCAGTCAATATGGAACAGGTGGTGTAGAACAACATCATGCAGTTAGTGCAAATGGCACCAGTGTTAGCGATGAGGGTGGTGGCCAGGTCAATGCGGCGTGTATATGTAATCCGGGCTTCTTTGTATGGAATGGTAAGTGCCTAGAAAACTGTGGTGCTAATGCGGAACCTAATTCGCTTGGTGTATGTGTGTGTAAAGACGGGTTTACTGGTAACGGATACACGTGTATACAAAATCAACAATAAAAAAACGGACGGTTGTCCGTTTTTATTTTGATTTATTATCCCGCTATCTTTTGCATAAATGCGTTATGGTTTTCCAATTCGTCGTCGTGTGGCGCAAATGTGCGATGTGGAAAGTCCGCGCCAATCTTTGGATGTGCCAAAAATGCCGAATGTTGTTTTTCAATAATATCACGAACATCTGGTGCTGGTTCGGTGTTTTCAAGTTCCAAAAACACCTTGGCCAAAATCTCTGCGTCAATAAGTGCGCCGTGTGCATCGGCACGCGCGGTAAGTGAAATGCCGAACCATTTTGCCAACGCGTCCAACGAATAACTTTTTGGTCCAAAAACGCGATTGCGTGCGATAACAATAGAATCCAATTGTTGATTACGCGGAATCTGGGGCAGGTTCAGCATAGCCAATTCGTGATTTATAAATGGAAAGTCAAAATCTGCGCCATTATGTGCAACAACCGGTGCATCACCAATAAATTCCAGAAACTTTGGCGCGATTACGGACATTTTGGGTTTGTCTTCCAAAAACGCGTTGGATATTTTGTGAACCATATACGAATCGGGCGGAATAATTTTGCCGTCTGGGTTTATATATTCGTGAAAAGTGCGTTCGGTAATAACGCCATCGTCAATTTCAACCGCGCCAATTTCAATACAGCGGTCACCACGCATATATTCCAAGCCTGTCGTTTCAATATCAAAGCAAATAACCCGTTTCATAACCCGCCCCGAACAAAAATTAGGTGTTTATTTATTAAAGTTTAGTGTATTATAAAGAAAAGATGAATTCAATGCTAGAAAATCTTAACGATGAACAAAAGGCGGCTGTAGAAGCAGTTTGTGATGGTCCTGTGCTTGTCACAGCGGGCGCAGGAACTGGAAAAACAAGTGTATTAATTTCCGCAACAACTAGGTTATTGGTGTATAGTGAAGAAAAAATAAATCCATGGGAGGTTTTGGTTGTTACGTTTACCAATAAAGCCGCAAACGAAATAAAAAATCGCATACAGAATGAAGAACCAAAAATAACCGATATGAACTGGTTGGGAACTTTTCATTCGGTATGTCTTAAAATTTTACGTCGTAATGCTGGATTGTTGGGGCTTCGAAACGACTTTTTGATATATGGTGAAGATGAACAAAAGGCGGTATTAAAAACAATTTTGGAAAATAATGGCGATACAAGAAAGACCTTGGCACCATTTATTGAGAAGTTTTCTCGTATTAAAGATAAGGGAATAGAGGCTTTTGATGAAAAAGATAAATTATATACTGAATACAATGCAGAATTAAGACGACTTGGAGGACTTGATTTTGGTGATATTATATTATTTACAATAAAATTATTCAAAGAAAATCCAGATGTATTACAGAAATATCAAAAACAATTCAAATATATATTGGTCGATGAATTTCAAGACACAAACGGTGCACAGATGGAACTGTTAAAATTGTTGACACAGGGACAAGAAAATCCGCATATATACTGTGTTGGCGATGAAGACCAATCTATTTATTCTTGGCGTGGTGCAGAAATTAAAAATATTGTAGATTTCAAGAAAACATTTCCAAATGCGATTATTAAACGATTGGAAACAAACTATCGTAGTACTGGTAATATCCTAAACGCTGCGAATTCTCTTATTGTTCATAATAAAGAAAGATATGCAAAAGTGTTGCATACTGTGGATGGAAAAGTGGACGGCGAACCGGTATATGTTTTGACGGTGCCGACCGATAAAGATGAAGCGCGCGTTATTGCAGAAGCAATTGCGCGTGATGGAAATAATTTTTCTAATACTGCGATTTTAATTCGTACGGGCAGTTTGTCGCGTCTGTTTGAGGAAGAATTTACGCGACGCGGTATTCCATATCGCTTGGTTGGTGCGACCAAGTTTTATGACAGAATGGAAATTCGCGATGCAATTGCATATTTGCGTTTGTTGGTATATCCGTTTGATGATATTTCTTTCCTGCGTATTATTGGAAAACCGCGTCGTGGTTTTGGACCATCGGCGATTGATAAATTGCGGGCATCTGGTCCAAATTTAATGTCCGGGTTGCGTACGGCAACATTGTCTGGAAAACAGCGCGTCGCCGCAGACGAATTCCTGGACGCGTTCAAATTAAATTGGATGGATATGGCGCCACGTGACGCTGCACAAACATTGTTGGAAAAATCGGGCTATTTACAAATGTGGCGCGATTCCAAAGATGCGGACAGCACCGACCGTTTGGACAATATTCGCGAACTGATTGTTGATGTAATTGCAAAGTATGATACGTTGCCGGAATTTTTGGAACAAGCGGCGTTGATGACAACAGATGATGATGAGGCTGATAAAATTGGTGGCGATAAAAACGCGGTCAGTATTATGACAATTCATGCCGCCAAAGGTTTGGAATTTAATACGGTGTTCCTGCCCGCCTGGGAAGAGGGTGTTTTCCCAAATGAAAAGTCCGTTGATGAAGGAAGTATTGAAGAAGAACGGCGTTTGGCGTATGTTGCAATCACGCGTGCGCGCAATCGGTGTGTAATATTGAATACTATGTCGCGCCTGTTGTTTGGAGAGGTAAAATACAACGCCCCATCGCGTTTCATAACCGAAATGGATGGACAATATCTTGATTTCCAAGGTGGCGCGCCACGCAATTATAATGCATCATATCGCGCACCAATGCACCAGCATACACATCGCGCAGTCGCGCCAGAAACAATGGTTGGAAAACTTGTTTCGCATGTGGAATTGGGACGTGGTACAGTAATTGCTGAAAACGGTGATGTTTTAACAGTTGCGTTTGGCAAGCATGGAATTAAAAACGTTATGAAATCGTTTGTGTCTATTGCAGACTGATTTTTATTTTTTGCTTTCTTTATATGCCTTGACCCACGATTTAGCAGCGTCGTAATTATCTTTGATAAACGTTTTAATGTCTTCGGTAAATTGTTTGCCAGTGCCGTCATCAGGTATTTGACCACCAATGTCTTTGGCAATGCTGCCTGCCTGGGCCGCCAGCCACGCAACCAATGCACCCGTAAGCAATGTTGGTATAAACCCATCGTTTTCAAGTGTTGGTACATCGGCCACTGTTGTTGGTGTTATTACCCCAGACAATAATGCCGCACATATTGCAATTACAATAGACAATGACACAAAATAAATTGCCGCATTTATAAATCTGTTTATTTGTGTGTCTAATTTGACCGAATTAAATTTAAATAACCCCAAAAACGAATTAAATATGTTGCCCATAATACCTTTGTACGATGTCTGGGGAATTGTTTCAGCCAATGCGGTAAATGGCAAAAGCAGCACGCCCAAAAATAAATTCATTATTACCGACATCGCCATCAGTGCGAACTGCCACGTGTTCCACGCAAATATAACAACAAATACCGCGCCAATCAGGAATGTAAACGCGCTGTGTCCGATGCCGGCAATCATCCATTTAAATCCGGCAGAAATTGCCGTTACGAAAAATCCAGATAAACGTGTTGGAACACACAAAACATCGGCGGCTGCGGTTGCGTCAATAATCATATTTTGCGGTGTTGTTGCAGCGGCATAATCACGAATTGCACTGCACGTATCTGGAATAACAATGCCCGCCGTTTTGGTGATTGCGTTCAATATAAAATCAGAAAGTATCGTTCCCAATGTTATAATTGGGCCGACAACAAACATAAACAACTGGGCCGGACCAATTTCCAGTACGGTAAGCCAAACGATAAGCCAAACGGTTTTGTTAACAATAGATTTGATAAGTTTTTTGACATTACTGTCGGTGGTCATCATATTGTATGCTTCCAACATTATCCAAAATGCATACATTATGATTATGAAAATAACCATAAACCGTACAAGTGTTGAATCCAGTATTTTTGCCACGATGTTTAATCCGTTCATCATCGCGATACCAACGCGTGCCTCAACCGGAACATAGTCGCGAACAAGTTGTTTTTGGAATTCTGATTGAAATGCGACCAAATCACCGTCTTGACCAACCAATGTATTAACAAACGTATCGCGGTTGGTTTCGGTCATCCATGTACCATATTCACCAATTTCACCAGTTGGAATATTTGTTGCGGCAACTGCGGTGTACGATATCGTCGCGCAAACGATTGCGATAAAGATTTTTGATAAAATTTTACGCACGTATTTAACCACTATTTACCACCCATCGACGATGTTATTTTTTCCGTTATACTGACCGGTAATTTCCAGATATTTTTACCAAGTTGTTTTATGTTTCCGCCAAAGTCAAATTCAGTGTCTTTGCCAGATGTAATAATCTTGTCTATTTCTGGGGAAACAACCCAATAGTATAATGCGAATATACCAATCATCATCATTAAAAAGCCCCAACCATCGTGCAAGAAATCAAATGCACCCGGATACCGCCGTTCAATGGTTGCGCGGTGTGCGGTAAAGCAATCTTTGAACTTTTTGGCGTTCATTTCGCCTTTCACCAATGCGACACGTTCACATTCAGAAAATGTATTCATCACGGATAATGTTTTTGCATCTGGGTTTTCCGTACTTTGACCCAAAATTGGTGGCATTGTCACACTGAATCCATCCACTGGACCCGGGAAATGCGCATCGGCCGCAAAGGAAACAGTTGCATATATGATTACGATTTTAAGTGATATTGCGACAATTTTAACCGCAGATGTGGCAAGCATTTCAATCGCTTTGGTGAATAATTTTGATGCCTTGTCCCATACTTGTTCGAATGCCGCCGCTGCAATAAATATTGGCATAAAGATTATTATAAATATCAACTTGAACACCACAGACAGCACTTGGAAGAACAAATCAAATCCAATAACTAAAAACATTATGACCAGTGCCAATCCCGCAAGCCACGTTATTGCACCGCCGCCCATACCAAGCCACGCGTAATTCATCATTGAAAAACCACCCGCCGCGCCAGCCAACATTGTCGCGTTCAGATTTCCAATAGAACACATAAATGGTTGCAATACTGGATTTAATACATCGTCTGATTCTGTGGTTGTTGCCATCGCACCACATTTAGCAGAATCAGATATTCCAGTTGCCGCCATGCCAAGTTCCGCACCAACAAACATTACCGGCGTCACAGTTATACGCGTTACATATCGCAGTGCCGTTGTGCCGCCCACACTGAACATACCAAGTATTGCGCCACATATCATAATTCGTGCGCCGGTATGCCAAACTTTATCAAACCATGCTTTCAGTTCTATTTTCTTTTCAGATGTGTCAATTTTGGCAGTCTTTTTCGCAGCGTCATATATGTATTGGCCAGTATATACGAACAAGAATATTCCAAAGCCAATTGCCATTAAAACCCACAACGTGTCGATTATTGCCGTCCAGAACAGTTCGGTTGCGTCACCCAACACACCAAATAATTCCGAAACATATTTACACAAGAAACAGCCGTTCGCGTTTGCAATGTCCGTGCCCGCACCAATCGCATTTAGGAAATTATCCATACTGGTATATGTTATTGATGCGCCACCAATCGAAGACGATAAATACCAAACGCCCAACCCCAACGCGATTGCGCCCATAACAAGTCTTACAACAAGCAAAATTATTTTTGCTTTCATTTCTTATCGTCTTTCTTTTCTTCTTTTTTGTCGTCTTTCTTTTCACCACCAGAAATAATTGTTTCGCCGACTTTCTTTGCTGTATTAAATGCAATCGCAGTTAAATATTCAGCGTCGTTGGCAAGTTGTTCACTATATTTATTTCCCTCTTCAACGTTAAATGCGGAAAGTATCATTTTTTTTACATTTGGTATTTCGTCTTGGATAAAGTTTATGACATAAACCAACACAACCGTCCCCATCATCGTAAGTGTGGCAAGGTTATCATCAGACAAATCTGTTTCAAATATATCACCACTGGTAATTGCGTTCATAATATCGGTGACAGAAGTATCAGGCGATGAAAAGAATTTTGCAATAATAACCATGATGACGGTATATGTTATAACCGCGGCGGCCAAACCAATAATTGCGTTAATAAGCGTTTTGATTTGCTTTGCACCGAAGTTTTTGCCCAGTCCCGACATCCACGATGGTGTATTGTCTGCGCCACGAAATGCGACCAATATAAGCGAAAATGGAAAGAAAAAAGCAAACATTGTCATTGCAACAATTATGTCTGCGAAATAGCAACAGAATCTGAAAAATAACTTAAAAAATCCCCAGAATAAATACAAACCGATAAAGAACAAAATTATGTGTTTAACAAATGCGCCAACCCCCAACAGCATTTTTATAGAAAACGCTTTATCCATTACCGCAATTCCTAGTTTCATGTAAGACTGGAATTGTGTGATTGTTGTTTTCATCAGCATAATAATTTTATCGCGTAACTCAGGACGGAAAAAACCATCGTCTGATATTTTCATTGGTTGGTATGTGACGCGTTCATTCACAATTTCAGAATCAGTATTCAGCATACTTTGTGTATATATCGTTGCGATTTCCGCCGCTGGCTCAAATGTTATTTGCGATATAAGTCGTGGCAACCCAACACCCATAAATAAAAACGTTAGTGCGACCAGTGAATTTATAATTACTGGACGAATTGACTTTTGATAAAACGGATCTTTGACATCGTTTTTAATATTTTTCCATACGGCGTTTAACACATAGAACGCAAATAACGCACAGAATAACAGCGTCATTAAAAACGCCATACGTTCATATACACCAGCCGCCGCACCAGACACAATTTGGAAAAGCCGATCAAATATCGGGCATCCATAACACTGGACGGTTTTATCAACAAAATTGCCAAGAGCTTCATTCATTTGCTTTTAATCCACCCAATTGCTTTGCCCAACGCTTTGCCAGCATTTTTAGTGTCGGCCCACAAGGTTTTTGTGTCACCAACAACTTTGTTATACAGTTTGTCCGGGTTTTTGCCCGCATAAGAAACCAGTTGTTTACGGGTCATATCAAATAACTTTAACATCAAATAGAACGTCAGTATCGATGATAACCATAATATCGCGTGTTCACCAAACGCCCCCGCGGTATTTGCTGCCATTGGCACATTAGTTGTTGCGGAACCATTTGCAGCAACAACAAAGATAGAAGAATTCCATGTGAACAGCGATTTTATTATTGCGATATTTACACACAACATAAACGAACACATAATCATCGTGATAACTAATTTCTTTAACGCATCAACAATGCCACCAAATGCGGGCCATATGTCCAGCCATTTATCACTTGATTTTACAACATATGACAAAACTTGAAAAGGATAGAGTATCAGTGCCATACCAAACTCGAATATACCCTGGATGATAAGCAGTGCCATAAAAAGATTAGATGCAAAAAATGTTGTAATTAGAATAATGCCCGTCAGTACGTTTATGAATCCTTCACCACCATGTGGAATAAGTGTCATCAATTGTCGCAAACCACGCGACAACGATTCAAACCCACGTTTAATCATCGTGTTGTTGGCAACCGATAAATCAGAAACAGGTTGCACCAAAAATTCACAAGATGATTCAGATATCCAATCTTTTTGTGTAATAGATTCGGGGCATTTTATTGTATGTGTCGGAACACCGGTCCCCTTAATCGTTTCGGTAATGCTGTGCGTATAAAGCGCGCCGAATTGTAAAAATGGATTTACCAAAACTTCGGTCAGCATAACTGGTCGAATTTGCAACAACAAACCCGCCGCAATTATTCCGCGCAGGCATGGTTTGAAAACATTAAATACAATCGTGTCGGGTTTTGTTTTGCCATCATACAGTTCGCCACCGCCAGAAAAACCAAATGCGCTAACCCAATTTTTTGGTAAATAGAGTTTTGATAAATACAATACGATGGTAATTGCCAAGAATCCCCAAATCAGCAAATAAATAATACCGTTTCCGTTGCCGACAAAGAATTCATAACCGCCACTGGCAATTGTCATCATTGCGTCCAGTACCATAGGTACAAACGGTGCTAAATTAAACTGGTCAATAATGCCACCATCTGCAAGTGCAGACAGTGGTGTGAAACACACCGTCAACGCAAATAATCCCGGCAAAAATTTGCGCAGAAAAATCATTCTCTCTCTTATTTATATTTTTATCTTTTCAATTATATCACATTTAGGGCAAAATATGATATACTTAAAACGATGAAATGGTTAAAAAATTTTTGGCGGGTATTTATAACATTCTTGCCACTGTCGGCGGGGGCTGTTGCGCCGTTTGTTGTGGGGGCAATTGCTGGCGGTGTTGTTTTGGCGGGCTTTTCAATATATCGTTCGTCGGTGCCAGTGAATATGAACGACGCATTCAGTTTTTTTTCATCATGTTGGTCGTGCCAAATGTTTTCAGACATTATCGGTACAATGTCGGATATTTTACCAAACATATATCGTGCAATTGGTTTGTTTGTGATTCCCTTTACTGCGGCATTATTAGCAATTTGGTTTGCATGGCAGTTGTTGGAAAGTTATATGAATGGAAAAAATGTTGAACCTTGGTCGTTGTCGGGGGACTTTGGTGTTCGGATATTAAAACTGGGGGTGGTATGCGCTTTATTGGTTGCGCCATTACCACGTATGATAAATGATATCGCAATTGAACCGATTTTCAGTGTCGGTATGACATTAAATCACGCGGTCACAGATGACAATGCATTTAATACCTGTATTGTTGCGACGGCAATTGCGGACCCAGTGTCGGTGTCCAGCGATTCGGCATCACGCGGCACTTTTTCACCAAAGTTGCGGCATAATTTGGCTTGCGAGGTTGCCAATGTTCACCAAATGACTGGAATTGGTATGACGGCGGGCTGGACAATGATGAATATGGCATTTAACGAAAACTATATGCACAAGATTATGTGGAAGGTGCCAATTTTCCCAAATGTTCCGATATTCTTTGGTGGATTGCTGATAGTGGTACTGTTTTTTGCGGCATTATTACCGGTACCAATCTATTTCTTGGAAATATTTGTAAAACTGTCGTGGGATTTGGTGTTGTTGCCATTATCGCTTATGGCGTGGGTATTTCCGGGGTGGAAGATTTTGCCCGATGGACGTAAAAATATTAAATCAATCATAAACGATGTGGTCCAGGGGGCGTTGGGAATCGCATTGACGGGGGTGTTTGTGACGTTTGCGATAATGTTTCTAAACGCGGTATTTGGATCTTGGAACGGAATAACAGCGTTGGCTGCGGCGTTGCAACAAAACGATTCGACGATTCTTATGGATGGACTAATGATGCGCAACGACAGTATTATTACAATTGTCCTTATGGGCGCATTTATTGCGATGTTTATGACGGCGATTCCTGCGCTGGTTAAGACTTTGTTCAGCGTTTCAATATCGGACGATTTCTATCAGACGACCAAAAAGAACATAGAAAATATGTGGTCAAACGTGCAGAAATGGTACAAAGATATAAAAAAATAAAAAATCAAGCACTTTATTTTACATGCCCCCCTTTTTTATTGTCTCCGAATCTGATATAATTCTTAGCAATGAGTCAGTTTCCGATTCTTTATTGGCCACGTAAGACGACTGGGGACACAACGTACCAGTTGGCGCGCAAAGTCATAAATTCAGCCACCGGTGAAATGCCAGAGGTTATTTCGTCAGATATTGATTTCCCGTCTATTTTTGAGAATAACCCGGATGCCGTTGTATATTATCCAGTATTTTGCGAATCAACGGGCTGGTGGGGCGAATTGTTGGGTGGTGGCGCAGTTGTCACCGATAAAATGATTATTTCCCCAGAATGCCAGTTGATGGTGATAAAGGCTGAACGTGATGGTGCGCACCATGGGTCGCACCAATTATTTGCTGCGGAAATATACCCGGCCAGTGGGTTTTTCAAGAAAATGAATTCGTCTATTGCGACGGTGGCGGATATGTTGGCAACGGACGCTGGAACGATTTTGGCACTTTTTTCGGGTAAAAATCAAAATCAGTTCATAAACGTGCTGGAATCAACTGGAAATTCATATTTGGGCTGTATCGGCCGCTATTAAATTACACTAATATCGCTTGCTTTCTGGAAAAATCTTTGTATAATCATCGGGCAAAAAAAATCAAAAGGGTTATATTATGAAAAAAGGAATTCATCCAGAATACCACGAAATCAACGTCACAATGACGGACGGTAAAACGGTTAAAATGTATTCTTCGGTCAAAAAAGACTTGGTTTTGTCAACGGACAATCTGAACCATTCTGCATGGACTGGTCAACGTGCAAACACCGGTGATCGTGGTCAACGTGCCGCAGAGTTCAAGAGCAAGTTTGCCGGATTTAAGTTTTAATTAAACGATTTCGGGGGCGCAAAATGGAATTGCTGATTAAGGGTTCAACGGAATTAAACAAAATGTTTATGGCGTTGCAACGTACGGCAACTGGTTTGCGTCATGATTTCGGCGAAGTGGAAAACTTGCAACAGTCGTTGCGTGGTGCGCGCGACTTTGTACAGAAAGCCGAAGCACGTATAGAAGAAAGTATTCTTTCTGATTTAATGTTGGTTCGCCCCAGTGCGGGTTTGTTGACCCCAAATGTGTCCAAGTCGGGCGATGGTCGCGATGAATTTGTGTTGGCATTATCAGGTGCGGCAAATTTTGTTCGCGCAAATCCACATTTTGCGATTTCATTGGCATTGCGTACAAATGATGAAACGCAAATTGCGTTAGTGTATTCACCAATCGACGAACGTTTGTATTACGCGGAACGTGGCGCAGGTGCGTATGCTTTTTCGGCATTTCATTCGGCAAAAATAAAGGTTTCAAATCTGAAAGAAGAATCGGATTTAACAATTTGCTATAATACAACCGACAACCGTAAAACAATTGGCGATGTGCGTCGTACGGGATGTCCGGCACTTGATTTGGCGTGGGTTGCGTCGGGTAAATTTGATGGTTTTGTTTCTGAACCGTTGGACTTTGCAGAAATTGCTGCTGGTGATTTGTTAGTGCGTGAGGCGGGCGGAAAAATAGAAATGGGTGCCGATTTAATCGCAACAAACGGTCACATTGAACTTTAATTGACTGCGCCCGCTTGGGCGTTTTTTTGTTTTGGGGGCAAAAATGAAATACAAGCCAGAATTACATAAGTTATCAAATGGTGTACCAATTATATTGGACCCGATGGATTTAGAAACGGCAAGTTTCAGAATCACTTTTTATACTGGTTCACGTGATGAAAAACCGTCTGAGTATGGTATTACGCATTTTTGTGAACATATGTTTTGCAAGGGCAGTAAGCGTTTTCCAACCGCAGTCGCAAGACGTGAATACTTGGCGGATAACGGTTGCACATCAAACGCCCACACAAGTCAAAGCCGTTTGTATTTTACCGGTGAAGCAATCGCGGACAGTTTGGATATATTAATAGATTGTATTGGTGAACAATTACAAAACGCCACTTTTGACAAAGACACAATTGAACGCGAACGTGGAGTAATTTTGGATGAACTGCGCCGTCATGACGATAACAATCGTACATTGGTTCAGAGTTTTATATATGAAAAATTGTTCAATCATGATTTTGATCACACACTTGGGACGGCAGAAAACATCAAATCATTTTCACGCAAGCAAATGTTGTTCTTTATCCGTCGCAGAATGTCGGCAAGCAAATGTGTTATTGTGATATCTGGGAAAATACTAAACAAAGAAAAAACACTGGAACAATTGGAAAAATCTTTCAATTTCTTAAAGCCATTTGATGTTAAAGAAAACGACAAGGAAAAATATACACCGCGTTGTGTGCACAAATTGCAAAAACATAATAGTAATGTACGTATAGAGATTTTGTTTCCGACATTATGGCCATATGATAACAAACATCATTTTGAACAGCATTGTGTCCAAAAGTTTAGAAATTTATTAGTTGATAGAATATTTGATAAATTGCGCAGCGAACATGGTTTGGTGTATTCTGTGAGTTCGGTAAGTCATGGTGAAATGGATTCCAGTGTGCATGGTGTGTCCACCCAAACGGCACCAGAAAATGTTGCAAAATGTGTTGCACTGATTGCGCAAACGTGTGCAGATTTTTATTATAACAACAGTTTTTCAGAACAAGATGTTGTGCGCAAACAAAATCGTACGAAACTTGCTGATGCGAAATATATGGATTCACCCGAAGAACGTTCTGTTGATTTAGAATGGCATTGGCGTGATTTTAACGAATTATATGACGCACCAAAAATTAGAAAAATAGGGATGTCGGTTACGCGTGATGATATCATCAAAAATACACGCGGTATCTTTGATAGCAAAATGTCAATTGTTACGATCGGCCCAAAGTTTGATGGCAATTTAATGAAAATATGGCATGACAATTTCAAGCCATCAGATAATCCGACATTGGAAATTGTGAAACAAAAGAAAAAAACAAGATAGGTGACCGCCCACTTGGGCGGTTTTTATTTGCAAAGAATAAATATTTATCTTAAACTTATTTTCGTTATGAAATTTCGTAAAGTTCTGCGCATTTTATTACACGTTGTGTTTTGGTCTTTTACCGCGGCAATCGCGGCGTTGGCCACATTGATTTTTATTTATGGAAATGATTTGCCAGACTATCGCAAATTGGCAACATATGCGCCACCGGTGGCAACACGACTTTATGCGGCGGACGGTTCATTGCTTATCGAATATGCCGAAGAAAGACGTGTGTTCATTGACTATGATGATTTGCCGGCACAATTGGTAAATGCTTTTGTTGCCGCCGAAGATCAAAATTTCTGGACGCACCCCGGTATTGATGTTCAGGGTATTTTGCGTGCGGTTGTAAATAATGGTGCACGTTTGGTTGGGTTTAATACAAACTTTTCGGGCGCATCAACAATCACGCAACAAGTTGCAAAAAATTTCTTTTTAACATCGGAACGCAGTTTATCTCGTAAAATAAAAGAGGCAATTCTTGCGTTGCGTTTGGAACGCACTTTTTCCAAAAAACATATTTTAACATTGTACTTAAACGAAATATTTCTTGGGGCACGTGCATATGGTGTTGGTTCTGCAGCGTTGATGTATTTTAATAAACCTGTATCGGAATTGTCGTTGGCAGAATGTGCGTTTTTAGCCTCGCTTCCAAAGGCGCCAAATGATCGGGCGCGTGCGGTTGAACGTCGTAATTATGTTATTCGTCGTATGCTGGAAGAGGGGTATATCACAAAAGCCCAAGCAGATGCCGCAATGGCGGAAGAATTAAATATCAACAGTGGCTTTATTGAACAGATGGATTCGGCGTTTCAATATTTTGCCGAAGATGTTCGTCGCCAATTATTAAACAAACTGGGACGTGATGTTCTGTATAATCAGGGCTTGTACATCAAAACAACTATTGACCCAAAATTGCAACGTGCGGCATCGGCGGCATTGAACAAGGAACTGGACGCGTATAACGAGGGACGCACAAATAAATTACAGGGGGCTATTATCGCGATGAATCCGCATACGGGGCGCGTACTGGCAATGACGGGTGGGCGCAGTTTCGCGGCAAGTTCTTTTAATCGCGCAACTCAGGCGTATCGCCAAATCGGCAGTACGATAAAACCGTTTGTATATTTGGCGGCATTGGAACGTGGATATTCCCCAGAACATATTTTGTTGGATGCGCCGATTGTTGGTATTCGTGAAAACAATATGGTTTGGAAACCAGAAAACTATGATAAGAAGTTTTTGGGTGATGTGCCGTTGCGTTTATCGCTTGAAACATCGCGCAATGTAACAACCGTAAGATTGGCCCAGGAAATCGGTCCTGAAAACGCAATTGAAATGGCGCAACGGTTTGGGGTGTATCCAGAAAATCTTAAAAATGTAAATTTATCTATGGCTTTGGGTGCGGGCGAAACAACATTAGAAAAATTGGTATTGGGTTATTCGGCGCTGATAAATGGTGGTCACGCGATAGAACCACAATTGGTTGATTATATCCAGGATCGGTATGGTCGTACTGTGGGTGGTACTCCGACACAACTTGTTGAATGGTCAGATGATATGTTACCACCGAATCAAATAAATCCCGAAGAACCATTGGTTGATGCACAAAGTTTATATCAATTGGTTTCTATTTTACAGGGCGCGGTTGAACGTGGTACGGGGCGCCAGGCGCGCGTTGATGGTCGTACTATTGCGGGTAAAACTGGAACAACGAATGATGTAAAGGATGTCTGGTTCATCGGCTTTTCCAAAAATATGATTGCAGGTGTATATTTGGGCTATGATACACCGACCCCATTGGGTAAAGGTGCCGGCAGTCATATGGCGGCGCGTGTATTTGCGGACTTTATGAAAGTGGCACTTGAAAATGAAACGAACCAGCCGTTCCCAGTGCCCAGTGGTTTAAGTTTTGTGCGCGTAAATCGGCGCAGTGGCGCGGCCGCGTCCGCCGACCCCGATGGTGTTATTATTACTGAGGCATTTAAGCCAGGTCAAAAACCAAACCCAGCACCCAGCAAAAAGAGCGCAGAATCGGGTCCAGTTGTGGGTGGTGTATTTTAATTTAATATCACGTAAAAGTATGATATAATATTCCCGTATTGTGAAATGGGGAAATCAATGAAAAAACTTCTTGTTTGTGTTTTGTGTGCATGTGCATTGGTGGCGTGTAATCGCAAAGAAAAAACACCAATACAACAGTGTGGTGGATATGATGTACAAATGACCTTTTTGGACAACGGTGAAACAATGCGCGCAGATATAAACGGTGATATAGTTGAATTGTCTAATGTCGCAGTGGTAAGTGGCGTAAAATACGCTGGAATTCTGAACGACACATTGGTTGTTTTGTTGTCAGATGGTGAAAAATGGACACTTGTTTTGGACGATGACCAAATTATCGATTGTCGGGTTAAATAACATTTTGTTTACGTCGATTTTGTGGTAAAATATTCAGCATAAGAAGGAGTTTTTTATGCTGACTGATTTTTTCTTGAAATATGGTTTCGGTTTTTTCGCAAGTGGTTGGACACAATTTGCCTGTGGATTTGGGCTTGCGTTCCTGATAATGCTTGTTTTTGGTCGTCCATTTATACGCGCGATGCACGCGTGGCAGAAAAAGGGTCAGCCAATTAGTGAAAATGTCCCCGAATCGCATCGAGCAAAGGCAGGTACGCCGACAATGGGTGGGGTGCTGATGGTTATTGCGATTTTATTGGCAAGTGTTCTGTTTATGCCGATACATAATATGACGGGCTGGATCGCACTGTTGTCGTTGGTTATGTTTTCTATGCTTGGGTTTGCAGACGACTATAAAAAGGTCACATCGCAGTCGGTCAAGGCATCAAATGGTTTAAGTCCAAAAATGCGCCTTGTTATTGAGGGAATTTTTGTTGTGATTTTGGCGTACCTTATCAACAAAACAATGCCAGATTATATCCCAGATTTAGCACTGGTATTCGGTTCGTGGATAGTTTTGCCATTGGGGCTTTTCTATTACATATTTGCATATTTCGTGATTTGTGGTTCGGCAAATGCGACCAATATTACGGACGGTTTGGACGGTATGCTGGCAAAATTATATATGCCGGTGTTAATCGTTTTGGTCGTGGCGCTGTATGGTGCAACACGAATCGGGTTTATGGATACGGTTGCTTTTTTACCAGCAACAAGTGAATTGTATGCGGTGCTGGGGTCAACATTTGGTGCAGTTCTTGGTTTTTTGTGGTACAATGCAAAACCCGCATCAATATTTATGGGCGATGTCGGTTCGTTGGCACTTGGTGGGTTGATGGGTACGGTTGCAATGCTGTTAAAGTCGGAAATTATTATGGGTGTTGCTGCCGGTATGATGGTCATCATTTTGCTGTCATCATTCTTACAAACAATGTGTTTCAAGATTACACGTAAAATAACGGGTACCGGTCGCCGTATATTCTTGCGTGCACCATTACATCATCATTTTGAGGAACTTGGTTGGTCCGAAACAAAAATCGTGGACAGATTTTTTGTTATGTCTGTGTTGTTCGCAGGCTTGGCATTGGTGATATTAAAGTTCGCATAAAAGATTTTGGGGGTGCGGTATGTGGAAACCAGACAGAAGTAATGAAAGTATTTTTACTAATTGGTATTTCAGTATAGATAAAACACTGTTTGGTCTGGTTTTGCTGATGATTTTTATTGCAATGATAATGGCAATATCCAGTGGTTCGGCTATGTTCGTGCGCACAATGAATATGCGGCACAGCATAGAGTGGTATGAATTTTTTATTCGTATGATTCCATATTATGTAATCGGAATTGCGACACTGTTCGGGGTCAGTATGGTGGGTCGCAATACAGTTATGAAATTGGCATGGGCTGATTTGGTTGTGTGTTTTGTGTTATTGCTGGGGACAGTTGCTTTCCCGCATTTAATGAATAATTCACACCGTTGGTTGATAATACCTGGGTTGCCACGTATTATGCCGTCTGATTTGATGAAGCCAGGGTTCGTAATTATATCGGCGTGGTTTATTTCCAAAATGCAATCGATTTATGGCAAAGATATGTTTGAATTGAAACGCACGCTGTATCAAATCAAAACGTGGTCTTGGTTATGGTATTTAATACCGTTCGCGATCGTGCTGGGGATTCAATTTTGGCATCCGGACTTTGGTACAATGGCGTTATACTTGGCGACTTTCTGTATAATGCTTGTTGTTGGTGGTTTGCCGAAACGTTGGATAGCAACGATTATTGGTTGTGGTATTGGATTGGGGGCACTGGGGATTATGATATTGCCGCATGTGCGTGCGCGTACACTTGCGCTGTTTGGTGCCGTTGATCCGCACAGCCAAATTGGTATTGCATTGCGTGCAATTCGTAATGGTGGTGTTTTTGGTGCTGGCGATAAAGCAGATATTGTTGAACATTTGCCAATGGCAGAAAGCGATTTTGTGTTGTCTGTTGTTGCAGAAAACTTTGGCGCGATTGCGGCATGTGGTCTTATCTTGTTGTTACTGTTTGTTGTGGCGCGCTTACTTAAACAATCTCGTTGTGCACGTAATGATTTTGTTTCTAATGCGGTGGCGGGAACGGCAGCTATGTTCGGAGTTCAGTCGTGTATAAACCTTGCTTCAACATTGCGATTAATGCCGGCCAAGGGTATGACGTTGCCGTTTATTTCACATGGGGGCAGCTCGCTTGTCGCATATTGTTTATTGTTCGGAATGATATTGGCACTTATTCGTGAAGATAAATGGGAATAATTGGGGGCAAATATGAAAATACTTATCGCAACAGGTGGTACCGGTGGACACGTATATCCCGCATTGGCGGTTGCCACAGAATTAGCAGAACGTGGTCATAAAATAACAATATCGTGTGATGGTCGTGTTGAAAAAATGGTGCGAGATGGAAAACCAGAACACGCAAAAATGATTCATATTTGGGCGTCGGGTGTCGGTGCAAAAAGTCGCACACAGCAAATTTATGCCTTGTTGAAAATTGGTGTTTCAGCCATTGCGTTGACGTTACGTTTTGCGCTGTTTCGTCCGGCGCGTGTTGTTGCGTTTGGTGGTTATGCTTCTGTGCCGGCGGTGTTTGCAGCGCACGTTTGGCATATTCCAACATTTTTACATGAACAAAATGCGGCGATTGGGCGTGCGAACAAATTTACTATGCGTTGGGTAAAAACACTGATGACAAGTTTTCCAACTGTTGATGGTATGCCCAAAAAATCATCGGCACGCGTAGTTTATACCGGTCTGCCGGTGCGTCGTGATTTTATTGAATATGCAGGCAGTAAATTGCCAAATAAATCGCATTTGTTGGTGACGGGTGGGTCACTGGGCGCGCAAATTTTGGACGAAGTTGTGCCGGCGGCAATCTCAGATATGAAAAACAAAAAGATTTTTGTCACGCATCAAACACGTCCGGAAAATGTTGAAAAATTACAACGTTTTTATGCCGAACATAAAATCCATGCGAACGTTCTGTCCTTTGTACACGATATGGCGGGTGCAATTGCGGATTCTGATTTGATTATATCGCGTGGTGGGGCAAGTACAGTTATCGAATTGGAAACAATTGGTCGGCCTGCAATTATTGTGCCGTTGGGAATAAACCCCGACCAAGCGGCAAATGCGGCATCATACGCACGTTTGGGCGGTGGGTTTGCAATTGAACAATCAAAGTTTACGCCAAAATGGCTGACGGCGACACTGGACGAATTATTTGATAATCCATCACGTCTTGAAAAAATGGCAAAAAAATCATGCGTAGAAAACCACGCAGTGAAACTGATATCTGATACGGTTGTAAAATAATTTTGTATTGTGCATTTTCCGCTTGCCCCCGATTCGTCATTTGTTCTATGATTGAATTGGAAGGAAAGGAAAATGCATAAATTTATTGCGTCAATTTTGGCGATTTTCGCGACATATAATGCATGGGGAGATGCGCGTTTGCCGGTTGTAAACGTTGGTTCTGCGGGTGTTTCAGCGCGTGCGGCTTTTGGTGAAGAAATCGTTTTGCCGTCGGAAACAATTGCACCAATTAAACAAAATGCGGACGTTATTGCCACGCCAAAAACAAGAACTCGTGCGGTTGTTGCACGTGCAGGTGCAAAACCAGTTGTAAAAAAATCTGTGACAGGTGAAAAGGTTGCGGCAGTTGCCGATGTTTTGGTTCCACGCCGGCCAAGTTCTGATTTGTGGGCAACAAATGATGCACCACTGCGTATGCCGAATCCAAACGAATTTTCTGTTGTGAATTATGACTATGATTTGCCCGAAGAAAGTATCGATTATGTTGCCCCAAAACGTGATTTGGTTGCACGTAATGCGGAACCAGTGACTAAGCATGAGGCTATGACCGCGATTGATAATCAAATTGCGCGTTTGGTTGAATTACAACGCCGTGCCGAAGAAAGTGTTTCGGATCGTCCATCGCAAATTGTTGCTACACCGGTTGCCGAAAGGGTTGAACCAATTGTTGCGCAAGCAGAAATACCAAAAACCGAAGATACGACGATGAAATTGTCGCGCTTGGTCGTGCCAATGGAATCGGATGTTGTTGTGCGTACTGTTGAAAAAAATACATCACCACGCATTACATCGGTACGTAATGATATGACGTCTATGTCGCCGTCTGAATTACGTCGCGCATTCCGCAAAACGTTCTTGTCGGAAAACAAGCATTTATCAACATTCCAAATGGACGACCGTTTTGACGTGGCAAGTGATATGTCCACCGGGATTGAAGGTTTTACCGCCGCGCGTGACTTGTCCGAGGCGGGTGGTATTCGCCCATTGGAAATTAAAATCAAATTCCGTAATGATGATTCAGCGCTGTCGCGTGATAACTATACTTTGTTAACCGAATATGCATCGATTGTGGTAAGCAATCCAAAACGCGCGATTCAGGTTGCAATCCCAGCAGATGCGACAACTAATTCTGATGCACGTAAATTGGCGGCACGCAGATTGGCGATTATTGAACAAGTTTTGCGTGATACTGGTGTTGCAGAACAGCGTATTTTACCGGTTATGTCATCACGCAGTGACGATGGTTTCTTGCTTCGCATAATATCAAACGAACAATACGAAACGTTGACGCAACAGCAACGCAATACGTTTGGTAATGGCGTTAGCAGTAAAACATATAAAAGTATTTCGTGGTAATTAAACCAATGGGTTTTTTGCGTAATTGCTTTCGGTCGCTGATAGAGTTTGTATATCCCCCGTCTTGTCCATTTTGTAATGCACGTGTTGAAACGCATGGTGAATTGTGCGGTGATTGTTGGACGTCGTTTAATTGGATTGACGGTGCAAAATGTGTACGGTGTGGTTTTCCATTTGTTTCCAGTTTTGATGCGGGACCAAATATGATGTGCCCGACGTGTGCTGCGGGTAAATGTGAGTTAGATTTAATTCGTTCGGCGTGTGTTTATGATGACGCATCGCGTGCGGCAATGTTGCCATATAAACACGCGGGTCGTATTCAGTATGCGGGCTTTATGTCGCGTGCGATGATGTGGGCGTTGCGCGATACCGATATTTCGCCCGATGTTGTTATGCCGGTGCCATTGGCGGGGAAACGTTTATTCCAACGTGGATATAACCAGGCAACATTATTGGCGCGACCAATCGCGCGTGCGTATGGGGTGGCGGTTGATTTAGATTCTGTGTCGCGTAAATATCGTGAAAATATGGGGCATAAAACAAACGCACAGCGTGCGCAAAATGTTCGTAATGTGTTTATCGTTCGCCGACCCGATAAAATTCGTGGTAAAAAGATTTTGCTGGTTGATGATGTTATGACCACCGGTGCAACATTTAATGAATTGAAACGCGTTTTAATGGAAGCTGGCGCAGATATGGTATATGGTGTGACGTTTTGTCGCGTTGCGCATATAGTACAAAATTAATTGTATTGAGTTTCTTTTGTTACCGCATTGACCGCGCTTTCAATAGCGTATTGTGTGCGGGCTGTTTCTTGGTCAATAATACGTGTTGCGCATTGTTCAATAAGTTTGGAAAGTCGTTTTTGACGCGTGTTTTGCTTCTTGGCATCCATTGGTATAAAGCAATTTTCAATAGGGACAGGGTTTGTGTCAAAAATAATACGACAATATGTGTGTGGTTGTCCCAAAATGATTTTATATGAACAATGAATATATGTGTATCTGATGATTTTTACACCGTCTTTATCGGTGTCCATCAACATTGGTATAAGGTAAACCTTGCCACCCGGATAATATTGTATAGAAATATTTTCCAGTGATATAAGTCCACTTAATGCTGCAAAATCTTCAACGTTCATTTGTTGTGATTCTAGTACATAAAAACGGCTTGTCAATGGTTTGATAAAATACACTTTTGTATGCTTGAATTTTGATTTTTATATGCTACTATTCGGCGGTAAAACACAGTTTATTGGGGTAAAGCTATGAAAATAGAATTGGGTAAAAACATAAGTCCGCGTGATATCGAAACCAGAATCCAAGAATTTTGGGACAATCACAACTTTTGGGATAACGATGTCAATTCATCGAAAAAATCGTTCTGTGTTATGATGCCACCACCGAATGTGACGGGAAATCTGCACATGGGACATGCGCTGGACAATGTTTTGACCGATATTGTTTGTCGGTATAAGCGTATGTGCGGGTTTGACGTTTTGTGGCAGCCCGGTACCGATCACGCGGCGATTGCAACCCAATTGCTTGTTGAACGCGATTTATCAAAACGTGGTATAAACCCGAATAATTTAACTTTGAAAGAAAAACTGGATGCCGCATGGGCATGGAAAGAAGACAAGGGCGGCCAGATTCTGAACCAGATGCATATTTTGGGTATTACGCCGGCATGGTCTCGCGAAAGATTCACAATGGACGCGGGTTTGTCTGATGCGGTTACCAAAATGTTTGTGAAAATGTATAACCAGGGTTTGATTTATCGTGATAAACGCCTTGTTAATTGGTGCCCAAAGCAACAGACATCGGTGTCTGATTTGGAAATTGATACACGTGAAGAAAAAGGAAAGTTTTATTATTTCAATTATCCTTTGGTTGACGGTGGTTTTATCGAAATTGCAACAACACGTCCAGAAACACTGTTTGGCGACCAAGCGATTGCGGTTCACCCCGAAAACGAAAAATTGAAACATTTAATTGGTAAGAAAGCGATTATTCCGCTTACCGATATTGAAATACCAATTGTTGGTGATGAACATGCGGATCCGGAAAAGGGTACGGGTGCGGTGAAAATTACACCGGCGCATGACTTTGATGACTATGAGGTTGGACTTCGTCACAATTTAACACCGGTTTGTATTTTAACACCGACCGCACATATGATTTCGGCGTTGCCTGTACCAGAAAAGTATTGGGGAATGGAACGTTATGAGGCGCGTGCCGCGGTTATGGCAGATATTGAAGCAGCAGGCTTGTTGGTTAAAATCGAAGACAAGGTTATTCCGACACCATATTCGGAACGTGGCGGTGTGCCAGTGGAACCAATGTTGACGACCCAATGGTTCGTTGATGCGAAAAAGTTAGCGATACCTGCGATCAAAGCAGTGGAAGATGGCAAAATAAAGTTCTTGCCGGAACACAGATATAATCTGTTTATGTCGTGGATGAATAATATTCGTCCATGGACAATTTCGCGCCAGTTGTGGTGGGGACATCACATACCGGCATGGTATGATGCAGACGGCAATGTATATGTTGCAGAAACAAAAGATGAAGCGGTTAAACAATCGGGTGACAAAGAATTAACCCAAGACCCGGATACACTGGATACATGGTTTTCATCGGGAATGTGGCCGTTTTCGACATTGGGTTGGCCGGAAATTACCGCCGAAATAAACAGATATTATCCCACAGACTATTTGTGCACGGGTTCCGATTTAATCTTTTTCTGGGTGGCGCGTATGATTATGATGGGCGTTTATGCTATGGACGATGTACCGTTCAAGACGGTTTATTTCCATGGTATGGTTGTTGATAAGTTCGGCAAAAAAATGTCCAAGAGTAAGGGTAACGGAACAGACCCAATGGACGCGATAAACAAATTCGGTGTTGATGCATTGCGCTATTGGATTGCAACGGCACCAATTGGAACAAACTTGCCGTATATCGAGGATGAAGTTAAACGTGGTTCTAAATTGTTAACAAAATTGTGGAACGTTGCAAAATTCGTTTTGATGAATCTGGAAGACTTTGATCCAAAAACAGCGTCCAAGGTTGAAATTGCAAATCGCTTTATCGAAGACAGATGGGCGTTGTCCGAATTGAACAAGGCGATTGCAGATGTCCGCAAGAACTTGGATAAATACGACAACTATAATGCACGTACAGCGATTGATTCATTCTTTTGGGAAGTGTTGTGTGATCAGTATATTGAATTTATCAAGGACAGATTCTGGTCGCCGGAAAAATACAGTGCTGAATCGAAATTAGCGGCACAGTGGACGTTATGGGAAGTGTTGCGTGCAATAATCGGTTTGTATGCACCGTTCGTACCATTCATTACCGAAGAATTGTGGCAAAAGATTTACCAAGATAGCGAGGGTGGTGAAACATTACACCTGACCCAATATCCAGATGTTGATGCGACACGCGAAACAGATGTTTCGCAAATGCAAATTGCGTTGGATATATTGAAAACGGTTCGAGGTCTGCGCACAGAACGCAAGGTTGGTAATGGTGCAAAATTGGAAACACTGACAATACCGTCGGATACACCAGACGCATTGCATGGTGTGATTAAATCTGCGGCACGTGCAAATGAAATCGTGTTGGGTGATACGGTTGACTTTGTTGTTGCAGAAGCGAACGAGGCAAAATAATGGCCGACAAATACACCGAAGTCCGAAAATTACAGGCATATCAATGCGACCGCTATGGTAATGTTCGTCCACTTATTTTGATGAACGAATTGCAATCGGTTGCGGATACGCACGCGGAAAAAATCGGTGTTGGTCGTACGTTTTTGTTGGAAAACAATTTGGCGTGGGTGGTGACGCATTACTTGGTTGATATTGTTGAATTACCACACGAAAACGAAGAATTGCATTTTATCACTTGGCCATCGGTTGCGGACGCATTGCGCACCGTTCGTGATTTTGAGATTCGTGGGTCTGATAATCGTTTAATGGTGCGTGCGACATCACAATGGATTTTGATTGATATGGAACGTCGTCGTCCGGTTGTGCTGACCGACAAATTGCCAGAACGTATTTTGGTTGGTGAACGTGCGCTGGACAGAAAGTTTGAAAAGTTCTCAGATTTTGATGCGGAAAAAACACACGTTATGAAATGTCGCTTTGATGATATTGATGTGAATCAGCATATAAACAATGCGGTCTATGCGGTTTGGGCAACGGAAAGTGTTGGATATGCATATCGCAACGAACACAAACTTTGCGGAATTGAATTGAACTATAAAAAAGAAATCAACCCCGATGTCCCCGAAGTCTTTGTTGATGTAAAAATTGACGGCAATACGTCATATCATAAAATTCGTACAGCCGACACCGACCACGCGATTGTAATTTGTCATTGGAAATAAAAAACGGGGTGGTTACCCCGTTTTTAAAATCTGTTTATTGAAAATAAAAAAACCGGCAACAGCCGGATTTTTTAGTTAACCGCAGAAACGGCCAAACGTGCGCGACCCTTTGCTCTACGACGATTCAATACATCGCGTCCGCTTTTTGTTGCCATTTTTTCACGGAACCCATGTGTTTTCACACGGCGTGTTTTTGACGGTTGATATGTTCTTTTTGTTGCCATAACTAAATCCTTTTGCGAACCTATTTAATCATACGTTTTTATAAAACGCAACATTTTTATTTAGATTTTATCAGCCCGAGTTTTTTTAACCCCTCAAGCATCAAATAATACACAAAAATCGCGACAAAAAAATGCCACAATGGTAAAAATAAATGTTGTGCCGATTTCATTTTACGTTTTTCCCTGATTTCTGCGGTTTATTATACTACTAAAAACACATTTGTCAATATAAAAATTGGGCTTTATTTCTTGACCAATATGGTAAATTTTTGCTATTCTTTGTATGCTAAAAAACAAGGGATTTCAGGGATGTCAGAAATTATTGAAACAAACGAAATAAACGAGATTAAAGTTCCACAATCTTCGTTGGAACATGAAATGCGAACAAGCTTTTTGGACTATGCTATGTCGGTCATTGTTGATCGTGCGTTGCCCGATGTTCGCGATGGTTGTAAACCGGTGCATCGCCGTATTTTATACGTTATGAATGATGTGGCGCCGGCGACCAAGGCAACGGTTAAATCGGCACGTATTGTTGGTGATGTTATGGGTAAATATCACCCGCATGGCGACAGTTCGATATATGAGGCTATGGTTCGTATGGGCCAAGATTTTTCCATGGGCGAAATGCTGGTCCAGGGTCAGGGTAACTTTGGTTCACGTGACGGTGATAAGGCCGCTGCTATGCGTTATACTGAGGCACGCTTGTCCAAACTGGGCGCGTCCATGATGGACGATTTGGACAAAGATACGGTTGATTGGCAACCGAACTTTGACGGCACGTTGCAAGAACCAGTTGTTTTGCCGACCAAGTTTCCAAATTTCTTGGTAAATGGTGGTTCGGGTATTGCTGTTGGTATGGCGACAAATGTTCCGACATATAATTTGGCCGAAGTATGTAATGGTATTTTGGCAATTCTGGACAATGACAAGATTTCCGATGATGAATTGTTCGAAATTATTCCGGGGCCAGATTTCCCAACGGGCGCAATAATCATGGGGCGCAGTGGTGCGTACAAGGCGCACACAACCGGTCGTGGTTCAATAATTGTTCGTGCGAAAACACACATGGAAACGTTCCATGATCATCCGGCGATTGTTGTTGATGAAATTCCGTACCAGGTGAACAAATCGCAAATGATTATCAAAATTGCGGAACTGGCCAAAGATAAAAGAATTGAAGGTATTTCAGAGATTCGTGATGAATCGTCCAAGGAAGGCTTGCGCGTTGTTATCGAATTAAAGCGCGATGCAATACCAGACGTTGTATTGAATCAGTTATTCCAATACACTGAAATGCAAACGAATTTCCCGGTTAATTTAATGGCGTTAAATCGTGGCCGCCCGATGTTGTTTAACATTCGTGGCGTGCTGGACGCGTTTATTGATTTTCGTATAGAGGTTATTCGTCGTCGTACGATTTTCGATTTGAACAAGGCGCGTAATCGTGCGCACACTTTGTTGGGTTTAACGGTTGCGGTTGGAAATTTGGATGAGGTGATTGAGTTGATTAAATCAAGCCCGAATCCCGATGTTGCACGCGAACAACTTATTGCGCGTACGTGGCCGGCGGCGGACATTGAAACATATATCAAACTGATTGACGACCCGAACACCGAATATGAAAACGGTATGTTCCGTATGTCCGAAGATCAAGCGCGCGCAATTTTGGAATTGCAACTGCATCGTTTGACGGGATTGGAACGCGACAAGATTCACAGTGATTTGGTTGACTTGGGGGCACAGATTAAAGATTTGTTGGATATTTTAAGCAGTCATGCACGTATTGTTCAGATTATTCGCGAAGAAACAATTGATGAACGCGACAACTGGTCGTCAAAACGTCGTACAGAAATTTCTGACGCGGAAATTGATATTGATATGGAAGATTTAATTGCACGCGAAGATATGGTTGTGACGGTATCAAATACTGGATATATCAAACGTGTTGCACTGGATACATATCGCGCACAAAAACGTGGGGGCAAGGGACGCAATGCAATGACGACCAAAGACGACGACTATGTGGTCCAGGTGTTCGTTGCAAATACACATACACCATTGTTGTTCTTTAGTTCCAAGGGCTTGTGCTATAAGTTAAAGACATATAAATTACCAGAAGCCGCCGCCGCAGCCAAGGGTCGCCCGTTGGTGAACCTGTTACCACTTGAAAACGGCGAAACAATCACTGCGATTTTGCCAGTGGATGAGGAAGAAGTACAACGTGTCCAAGAAAGTGGCAAAGAGCACTTCCTTATGTTCGCGACTGCGTCCGGTACGGTGCGTCGTAATCGTATGTCGGACTTTGATTCAATCCGCGCAAACGGAAAGATTGCAATGAAATTGGACGATGGCGACAGTTTGATTTCGGTTTTGCCATGCACCGAAGATCAAGATGTGTTCTTAGCCACATATCGTGGCCGTTGCATACGATTCCCAGTGAATGAAATTCGTATCTTTGCGGGTCGTAATTCAACCGGTGTTCGTGGATTGTCACTTGGCAAAGATGACCGCATTATCGGAATGGCAATGCTGAATCATGGCGAAACAGATTCATCCATTCGTGCCGCGTATATTAAACAGAGTCGCGCCGCACGTCGTGCCGCAACCGGTATCGAAGAAGAAGCCGGCTCGGACGAAGAAGCAACAGATTTGGTGCTGGACGATGCAAAAATGGCAGAATTGGCAAAGAATGAACAATTCATTTTGACAATTTCGGAAAATGGATTTGGAAAGCGGACTTCGTCATATGAATATCGCATAACACATCGTGGCGGTTCGGGATTTGCGAACATCAAACTGGGTGGTAAAAACACTGCGGTTGCGGGTTCGTTCCCGGTTGACGATAACCACGATATAATCATGGTGACGGACGGTGGAAAAATTATTCGTACGCCGGTCGCAGACGTTCGTATCGCGGGTCGCGCAACGGCGGGTGTGACGTTGTTCAGAACGGCCGAAAACGAAAAGGTTATGTCGGCTATTTCGATTGAACACGAAGAATCAACCGAAGAAGTGTCAGCGGAACAAACAGAAGCACCAGCGGAAACGCCAACTGAAACATCGGCACCAGCCGAACCAGTTGTGGAATAATATGTGGGGAATAAATGGACGCGGAATATTTTGTTTCGATAAATGAAGTTGCAAAACGGTTAAATGTGCCAGCACACACGTTGCGCTATTGGGAAAAACAATTCCCAGTGGCGATTCGCCCAACAACGGGTGCGGGTGGCCGTCGGTACTATCGCGCGGAAACAGTTGCAAAGTTGGAAACAATAAAATCGCTGCTGTATGATCGCGGTATGACAATTGCTGGGGTGAAAAAACTTATTCATGACGGCGAATTACCAAAAACACCAGACGAATTTGTTGTAAAGACGACCCCGTCACAACCAAAACAAACCGCAAACGCGTTCCAGCCAATGCCGGCGGATATATCGGACGAAGTCGAAACGGTAATATCGTTATTGAATACCGCGCGCGAGATTTTGTCGGCGGTATAAAAGGTGATAAAAAACACCGGTAAATGCCGGTGTTTTTTTATGAATTTTTGGCAGTCCCAATGGGAATTGAACCCATGTTACCGGAATGAGAATCCGATGTCCTGACCTCTAGACGATGGGACCATGTTGCGTAGTCATTTTACACGCTAAATTTATCTTTTCAATTCTTTTTATTTTGCTCTTTTTTATAAATGTTGCTAGGATATAAATCACAAAAGGAATATTTTCAGTGGGGAAATATGTCAAATTTAAGTAAAATCATCGTTTGTGCGTTATATTTTTCTTGTGTCGCAAATGCGGCGTATGCGCACAGAAGTACGGTTGAACAAATCGGCGACTATTTACAGTTGCTTGTGCCGGCATATGCTTTCGGTATGGCGATGAATGAACCGGACTGGGACGGGGTAAAGCAATTTGCGTATTCATACGGCACAACAACCGCCGCGGTGTACGCATTGAAATACACCGTACATGAACGCCGACCGAACAAGGCGAACAATCATTCTTTCCCATCGGGGCATACCGCATCGGCAATGTCGGGTGCGACATTTATACATAAACGCTATGGTTTGGATCGCGCGATTATACCGTATTTAATGACCGGTTTTACCGCGTTTGCGCGCGTTGACGCGAACAAGCATTGGTGGTGGGATACGGCGGCGGGTGCCGCGATTGCGGGCCTGGTCACATGGAATATGGTTGACCGGTATGAAAATGTCGCCTTTTCCGCAACCCCCAACAGCGTCCGCGTGAACGTAAAGTTTTGATAGATATGCTGTTTTGTATAATAATTATCTGAAAGGATTGGGTTATGAATAAACAAACATTAGCAGAGTTTTATAAGACACGAAACAAATCAGAAGTTGTATCAGAAAACAACGTAAAACTTGAAAGATTTATAACAAATACATACCTGCAAAAATATATAACACCGAAGAAATCTGTTGTTGAAATTGGTGCCGGTATTCGTGCCTATTCACCAGAAATAGTAAAATATGCAAAAAATGTCCTGGCGGTTGATTTGTTTCAAGAGAATTTAGATAGATTAATTAGCAAAAAGATAAATACATTATGTGCGGATATTACCAATT
>Ga0310690_10001479_pt1 | contig 41537 bp, 27 predicted proteins | sample AusTroGonzalo_MG_2_FD_207661 | JGI IMG/M metagenome (GOLD analysis project Ga0310690, IMG submission 207661) | Bovine rumen microbial communities from tropical cattle in Woodstock, Queensland, Australia - Gonzalo_04 (v2) (version 2) | ecosystem: Host-associated > Mammals > Digestive system >... | reverse complement strand
CGACTATCAGCTCGAGTACTGGGCCGACGCTCCCAAGGCCGACAAGAAGCCTACGGAGCTCACCCACAAGACCGTCACCCTCCGCGCAGGTCGTCCCCTTAAACTCCGTCTTGCCCCCACAGGCGGCTACGTCGCTATCCTCACCCCAAAACCCTGATTCTTTTATCTCCTTTTTATTAGGGAAGCCACTATAACCCCCATTTTTGAAAGGCGTTCCGTTCGCGAATAGAAGGACGTCGTCTGATTGTTATTCGTTTAGCAGCCGTTGTTATTGTACTAAACCCGTTGGGACACGTGTCCCAACGGGTTAGGTAAGGTGTCCCAACGGGTTAGGACACCTGTCCTAACGGCTTTGGGAGATAAGAAAAGCTTACTTTGTTATTTATCTCTGGAGAGGTAGAGAGATAACTCCTGACCGGCCAGTTCTCCGTCGGTTTCCTTCCAAACCAGCTCAATCTTGTTGCCGCTGCGGTTGATGGTGGCGACGCAGGCTTCGCGCTCGACATCGCCGGCGGTTTTCTGAGTTTCGAGGCACGATTTCTCTACCTCCTTCACGTATTCCTCCATTTGCTTTTCCATACCGGGATTTGGGGTGATGAGGCTGCGGTCCATACGGAACGTGTAGTCGGGCTGACGCTCGGTATAGAGCGTGTCGCCTCGCAGTTTCCAGGTGCCGCTGGTGACGAAGATACATTCGAGCCGTCCCGCAAAAGAGGGGTGAACCTGATGCTCGATGTATGTCTGCTCATACGTGTGGTTGTCGCGGAACTCCAAGCCGGAGGACTTGTCGTCAGTCGATTGGATAACCCACTTGCCCGTGAGTTCGCTTTCCTTCACGTTGCGTCCCATACGCTTTTTCGCCTTTACATATTGCTCGAGTTCCTCGTCGGTGATGCCCATCGTGAACTTGCACTGGTCGCTGATGCGCTGGATCAGGTCGGCATACCCATTGAGCTGTTGTTGCCGTCCGCTGGCGTAGTTCAGGTAATAGACGACCTCCTTGCTGGTGATACACCCTTTCAGGAACAGGGGAATGTCGGTAGTGCCGTCCTCGCGCTCCAGCTGGTGCCGATAGAATGCCTCGGAGCTGACAGGCTTCTTCCATTGTTCGGAATGGTTGATGTAGTCGTAGATGGTGTGTCTGCTAGAGAAGAACTCGTGGACCGCATCGACGAACGAGGTGTTATCGATGTTCTTCCACGATTCCTGGCTGCTGAGGAACAGCCGCTCGCATGCCTCGTCCAACTGGAACTGTGTCATTTCGTCGGAGCTGCTGGTGATGTAGTCGCGGACGTACAACAATGTATCCATGCCCAGCGAGTCTATTCGGTCCATATTCTCCAGCACGTATCGGACTAAGCCGGAGTTCGTTTCCTCGTCTTTGGCCCATTTCCTGAGGGTCTCCATGCTGTTCTCCATGTCGTGTATGACCATCATGGCCGTCTGTCGCCCGGCGGCTTTCTGTTTTTTCCGGTCCATGTAATGGGCGCTTCCGAAGGTAAGGACAATAGAGACGGTGGTGGCAAAGACGGTCATAAGCATCTCCTTCAACATCGCCGTCCACTTGGCGTTATGCCCGAACTTGGGCATTCTGAATTTTGCGTTCATGTCATCGTAAAATTTGTTGCAAAGGTAGTGACAGGCGAGCGAAAAGCCAAATATATTTGAGCTTTTCTGAGCCGCAGCCTACCTAAAAGCCCCGCAAGGGGATTAAAGGTAGTGACAAAAATGAAGAAAAAAGAAGAAAAAAGGAAAAATCGCTATAAAAAGACTCACCCCCGCTATCCTCACGGACAGCGGGGGCTGGTGCACCTGTGGTTGTTATTGTCCAACTTTTAAAGTAAGCTCTTCGCTTTACAGAATTGTCTGCTCCACGACGCGGCCGTCGTAGAGGTTGATGATGCGCGAGGCGTAGCTGGCGTCGCGTTGGCTGTGCGTCACCATGACGACGGTCGTGCCCTGCTGCCAGAGTTCGGTGAGCAGGCTCATCACCTCCTTGCCATTGGTACTGTCGAGGTTACCTGTGGGCTCGTCGGCGAGGATGAGCTTCGGGTTGCTGATGACGGCGCGGGCGATGGCCACACGTTGCTGCTGACCGCCCGAGAGCTGGTTGGGGAAATGGCCTGCGCGATGGCTGATGCCCATGCGGGCCATCATTTCCTTCGCCCGCTTGTGGCGTTCGGCGGGAGCGACGCCCATGTAGAGCAGCGGCAGCTCGATGTTCTCTTGCACGTTCAGCTCCTCAATGAGGTTAAAGCTTTGGAATACGAAACCGAGCAGGCCTTTGCGAATCTCTGTGCGCTGGTCCTCGGTCATCTTCGAGACATCCGTCCCTGCCAGCGTGTAGGTGCCCTCTGTGGGGTTGTCCAGCAAGCCGAGGATGTTGAGCAGCGTCGATTTGCCGCAGCCCGACGGCCCCATGATGGCGACAAACTCGCCCTCGTTCACTTCGAGCGTCACATCGTTGAGCGCCCAGGTTTCCACTTCTTCCGTACGGAAGACTTTCTTCACACTTTTTGTTTCAAGTAATGGCATAATGTTAATAATTTAATGGGTTAATATTATTTTTTGAACACTTCGTTTGTAGAACGCGCTTCGCGCTGTAGAACGCTCGCTTTGCTTGCTGTAGATTGCTGTTGTATTTTTCCTTCTACGAGGGGCGGGAGCCCCGTTCTACAGCGTAGCGTTCTACAAGCATAGCGTACTAATCGCTCTTGATGACGTCGGCGGGGTTTTCGCGGGCGGTACGCCAGACACGGCTGCCTACACACAGCGCGATGAGCAGGGCGGTGGCCACGAGGATGGAAACAAAGACCCACAAGGACAGCGGCGTTCGCTTGATATACTGTTCAAGCCAGCCGTGCATGACAATGTAGCTGACCGTGAAGGCCACGAAGGCCCCGGCGAGAAGGATGAGACCGTACTCCTTAATAAACATGCTGAGGATGTCGCGAAGCTTCGCGCCGTGTATCTTGCGTAGGGCAATCTCCTTGCGGCGCTGACGGCAGGCAAGGGTGATGATGCTATAGACGCCGAAGACGGCGATGAGCACGGCCACGAGGCTGACCACCGTCAGCAGACGGCTCAGATTCTGCTCGCTGCGCATCAGCTCGGCCCATTCGTCCTCGTGCCACACCATGTCGAAGATCATGTCGGATTGCTCTTCGAACATGGCCGTCAGCTCTTTCGCCAGCTCGGCGCGGTGGGCGGGAGCATAGTGGACGGAAATCATTTCGTCTGTTCCAAGGCGGATACCGTCTTTCATCAGTACGCAGGGATAGGGCTCGTCGGAGGGCGACTCGAGGTAGAGGTCCTTGATGACCGCTGCCACCACGTAGTGATTCGGCGCCTTGACGACGTTGAGGCTGCCGTCGGGGCTATTACGGAAGTCGTCCCTCGCTATCATGATGTCGCTGCCGGCAGCCTTTTCCACGCCCATCAGCTCGCGCGTCTTTTCCGTAATGACGACCTCGTTCGTCCACCTTTCGGGGTCGGGCAGCGCGCCCTCGAGGACAGCGATGCCGAGCGTCGGGTCGCGGAGGTCCTTGAAGCCGTAGAACGTGTGGACGGAGAAGCCTCGACTTCGGACGTGTTCGTACGTCTTGTCATTGTCGCCCTCGTCAACAATACCGGGCAGCATAGTCCAGGTCATTCCACCCGTGCGGCGTCCATAGAGGCCGATGGGGTCTTCCGCCTGGTCGGAGGCCTTGATGACGTAGGGCAGTTGGTTCAGGCGGCGAAGCACCGACTCTTTCCACTCAGGATCAAAAGGGAAAGGTCCGCCCCATTCAGGCGCGTCGGGGACGATAGGATTGCGCGTAGCTAATGCCACGAAGTGCATACGGCCCTTGATGGGGTAGCCCCAGTCGGTGTTTTTCATGAAATAGAGCTGTTTGAGCATAAAGGCCGAGCAGCAGATGAGCGTGAGGCTGACAGCGAGCTGCACACCTGTGCAGACCTTCGTGAAGGTGTTGTTCCGTCGTCCTCCGCCAGGCATGAGGGAGCGGCGGATGGTGCTTCGGCGTACCACCTCCACGCTCACGGTAGCGATGGCGAGGCAGACGGCAGCGATGACCGCCATGAAGAGCAGCGCATTCCCCATGATGTAACCGCCCGCGAGGTCAATGCCCGCATACTCCGCAAAAACGTCCTTCACGAGGAACGTCAGCAGCAGGCCCAACGCCAGCGCCAAGCATAGCGTAAGCAGCAACTCCACCACGAACTGCGCAAGCAGCATACGCGGCTTCGCGCCGTGTACCATGCGCAGGGCCATCTCCCTTTGCCTGCCTCTTACGCGGATGAGGAAGAGCACGAGGAAGTTGATGAACACGCAGGCCACCAACAGCGCACTCACCAACTGGAAGTAGCGCAGGTGGCGGTAGCTGAGGTTGTCCTTGTGCAGACGGGTGTCGCCCAAAAGGCGGTGGGCCTGACTGATGGGGACGAGGGTGATTTCACCGACGCGCTTCACGCCAATCTCAATAGCATTCAGCTTCTTCTCAAAGTCAGCGGCAGAAGCGCCCTTTCGCAGGCGGACGACCACCGTATTGAACAAGCCGCCGTAATTAAACCTGGAACTGACGTTCGTGCCGTCTTCAAGAAACAGCACATCGAAGGCGAACGACGAATGGTGCCATGCCTTGATGACGCCCTTGACGGGTTCGCTCCTGACGGCACTTAAATCCCCGGTAGGTATTCTGAACGCATTGAACACCTTGTCGATGGGGCTTCCTTCGCCAAACCGCTTCAGCGCGTATTCGTCGGTAACCATGATGTTCAGGTTCGATTGCGACAAGGTGGTCAGTTCGCCTTCGATGGGCTTTACGTTGAACATCCTGACAAACGACGTGTCGGCCCCAATGGTGGTGAACGGCAGTTTCCAGCCCGATTTCTCGGTTTTACTGTCGATTTCCATCATGGTGGCGCACTCCACCTCGGGGTACTCGCCCCGCAGGGCGAAGGCAAGCTCGTTCTTGGCGCGTGGGGCGATGGTGGTGAGGTTGTGCTTGCCGAAGTCCAACCCTTTGTCCCAAACCAGATACATGCGGTCGGCGCCCGGGTGGAAGTTGTCGAACGTGTTTTCCCATCTCACCCACACGCTGGAGAGGGCGAGGCAGACGAAGCCGACGGCAAGGCCAACGATAGAAATAATGCTTTGCGTCTTGTAACGGCTGAGGCTGCGGCGGGCAACCATGAAATAGTGAGCTAATAAATACTTTCTCATTTTCGTTGTTTCTTACGGGTTGAGGAGGTTTTTCTTTTTTAGCTCCGCAAAAGTAATGGTAAACTTTGGGGACTTATGCAAGAAAAACCGGCTTTTTTTCATTTTGACCGAAAATTGTAGTGTTTCGATACACTTTTTTTCTTAACTCATCACTCTTAACTTAATCTCATTCGCTCTTGATGACGTCGGCGGGATTTTCGCGGGCGGTGCGCCAGACGCGGCTGCCCACGCTGAGGGCGATGAGCAGGGCGGTGGCAACGAAGATGCCGAGATAGAACACGGGGCCGACGGTGATGCGGCGGACGTACTGCTCCAGCCAGCCGTGCATGATGAGATAGCCGATGACGAAGGCAACGGCGGAGCTGATGACGAGAATGATGCCGTACTCACGGACGAACATGCCGAGGATATCGCGGAGCTTCGCCCCGTGCACCTTGCGTAGGGCAATCTCTTTTCGCCGCTGGCGGCAGGCAAGGGTGATGATGCTATAGACGCCGAAGACAGCGATGAGCATGGCCACGAGGGTGACGATCGCCAGCAGGCGGCCGAGGTTCTGGTCGCTCTCGATGTACTCCTTCATCAGTTCGTCGGCATACTTCAGCTCCCATCTTATCTCGGGGAATCCGTCCATCAGCTTCGCTACCTGCGTCTCCATCTCCTTTTTCATACCGTGAAGGTAGGCGAACTGGACATAGGCCAGGTTGAATTGGCGGACTTCCTTCTCCGTGAAGCGATAGATGAATAGCCGGTTCTCGCGGGAGTCGCTACGTAACTGGCGGACGGTGACATCGCGGACGACGGCGCAGACGGTCGCGCGCTGCTTGTCATTGTCACCGTGGCCGCGGTACCAGATGGTCTTGCCGACGGCGCCGTCGGCTAGGCCGAGGCGGGCGCGGGTGGTTTCGTCGATGACGACCGTCGAGGGGTCCCATGTCTCGTAGTGGGGCAGCGTGCCTTCAAGGACGGTGAAGCCGTAGATGGGGTCGGCGGGGTCGTAGAGGCCACGATAGCTGGAGACCTCGACGGACTCGCTTTCGGGGTCTTCGTTGAGGCTTAGGTAGAAGCCACGTGACGACATTCCCAACATCCAGAAGTTCCAGCTGTGACTGGCGTGTTCGATGGCAGGCAACTCGGCCACCTTCTGCGGGATGCCGTTGTCGTCGATGAGTGCCTTCATGTTGAAGTAAAGCCCGTCGGCCGGGGTGATGATGAGGTAGGCGCGGTCGTCAATGGCGACGCCGTTGTTGGTGTTCCGCATGAACCAGAGCTGGCGCAGCATCACCACCGCGCAGAACACAAAGCAGAGGCTGACGGCGAGTTGCACGCCGATGCTGACCGACGAGAAGACGTGGCGGCGTGCGGCGGCGGGGTTGATGGACGATTGGAGCGTGCGGCGGCGGACAATCTCCACCGCGCCGAGGCTCAGCAATAGGCAGACAAGGAGCACGGCCAGCATGATAACGAACGCCCCTACGGTGACATAGCCGCCGCCTACCTCGATGCCCGCAAACGACGCGAAGACATCCCTGAGGCCGAACACCAGCAGCACGCCCAGCAGCGTGGCGCTGCCGAGGGTGACGAGTAGCTCAGTGGCAAACATGCTGACAAGGCCGCGATGGCTGGAACCATTGACGAGGCGCAGCGCCATCTCGCGTTTGCGGCCACGCAGACGGGTGAGGTAGAGCGTGAGGAAGTTTATGAGGGCGCAGACGGTAAGCAGCAAGCCGATGAGCAGGAACGCCCGCATGTGGGCGTATGAAAGTTTCCTGTTATCCTTCCACTGGCCCATCTTGTTGAGAGGTACGATGCGGCCGTGAATGGGTTCATTGCCCTCCCATTCGACGTGCTCCTGAATCTTCTTTTCAAATGATGCTTTTACATTCTCGCCCGGTGCGAGGCGGACGAGCGTGGGTTGCCAGCTTCCTCGCGAGTCGCCGGAAGCACCCTCGGGCAGAATGAAGGCGAGGTCGAAGGTGAGCGAACTGTGCTTGTGGAAGTCCTTGACAACGGCCTCGACAATGCCTTCGCTTCCTCTTTCTAGTTTGACTTTCTGCCCTACGGGAAGCTCGTTCCCGAACATACGGCTGGCTAGCGATTCGCTCAAGGCAAGATGGTAGTAGGCATCATCGCCCTTGTTGGTCGTCCAGAAGTCGGCGGGGCCGGCGATGACATCCATGTGGAAAAAGTTGGCGAAAGTTTTCTCCACGTCGATGAACGTTACCTCCTCTTCTACACCGTTAATCTCGATATCGACGGTGGATTGTTCGAAGAGGCACCAGGCTTCCACCTCGGGCCATTCGCTCATGTCCTCGCGCAGGCCGCCGGGCACGGTGAGGGTGAAATCGCCGCTGCGCCATGAGCCGCCGAGGGCATAGGTACGCTCGGGGGCGTCGATGGGGAGGTGCATGTTGTACGTGTTGTCGTACTGCAGCCAGAGGGCCGACAGCGAGAGGCAGACGAAGCCTACGGCCAGCCCGACGATGGAGATGATGCTTTGCAGACGGTAGCGCGTTAGGCTACGCAGGGCAACGGTGAGATAATGATGAAGAAGTGAGCTGTTCATTGCTGATTGGGCGTTGAGAATAATTGATTTTCCTTTCGTAACATTTGATGTTTTCTCTTGTTCATCGCGATGAGTTGATTGGTTCATCGCGATGGGCAGCGGTTATTTAATGCGAATTTCCTTGGCGTCTCCGAAGCTGTCGTAGCCGGAGGTAATGATGCGGTCGCCGACGTTGAGGCCGTCGATGATTTCGTAGGAGACGGGGTTCTGGCGCCCTACGGTGATGGGCACGCGTTGGGCAGTACGGCCGTCGCCGGTAATCTTGAACACCCACTGCCCACCCGTGAAAGCGTAGAAGTTGCCTTTGGGGATGACGACGGCAGGCTCCGAAGCGGAGAACTCAATCTTGGCCTGATAGCCCTTGCCGATGCGGGCGTTGGCGGGCATGGAGTCGGTGAAGACGAGGTCGACGCCAAAGGCGTGGTCCTTCACCTCGGGCACGATGCGGCTGATGCGCAGGGGATAGAGGGCATCGCCGTAGGTGACGGTAGCCAGCTGCCCCACGGCGAGCTTGTCGATGTAGTATTCGTTGAGCGACGAGGCCAGGCGGAAGCGGTCCATAATCTTGATTTCGCCTACCTCGCTGCCGCTGCCGATCTTCTGGCCGGGGACGGCGTTGATGTTGCTGAGCTGGCCGTCGCAGGGGGCGCGGACGACGAGGTCGGCCAGCCGTGCCTCGGTGCGCCGCAGACGCTGCTGCTCGTCGGCCAGCTCGCTTTGCGTCGATTCGGCGTGCAGGGTGGCCAGCGCGGAGTCGCTGCGCAGGCTCTCCAGCTGCAGCTCGGCGCTGCGGTGGCGGTACTGGTACTCGGCTTCGGCCAGGTCCAGTTCGGCGCGGCTCTTGATGCCCATGCGGAACTCCTCTTGGTCGAGGCGGTACTGCTTTTCCAGTCGTGTGAGCTCGTAGGTGGTCTGGAGCGTCTGCTGACGGATGGTGATGCGCTTCTGCTTCATCTCCAGTGCTTTCTCCTGCTGCGTGCGGAGCAGGCGGGCGAAGGCGGCGCGCTGGTCGGCAATCTGCTGCTCCAGCTCGGGGTTGGTGAGGACGATGAGGGTGTCGCCTGCGTGTACCATGGCGCCTTCTTCGGCGACAATCTCGCTGACGGTGCCGGCCTCCACAGCTCCCACGCGCACGGTGCGGATGGGCTGGAGGACGCCGTCGGCGTTGACATACTCGGTAAACTCAGCCTGCGTGACCTCGCTGATGGCAAGGCTGTCAGCCGCGAGCCGCAGCGTCTTGGGGCGAAGGGTGGTCAGCACTAGGGCTACAATCAGCATAAGGGCACCGGCTGCGGCAAAAAGCCTTCCGCGATGGCGGACGTACCAGGGACGTTTGGGAAGGGGAATATCCATAGAATGAGAAATTGTAGAATTAGAAATTAGGAATTGTTTTTTATTCGCTCTTGATGACGTCGGCAGGGTTTTCGCGGGCGGTACGCCAGACGCGGGTGCCGACGCTGAGGGCGATGAGCAGGGCGGTGGCCACGAGGATGGCCGCAAAGACCCACAAGGAGAGCGGCGTGCGCTTGACGTACTGCTCCAGCCAGCCGTGCATGACGATGTAGCTGACCGTGAAGGCCACGAAGGCGCCTGCAAGAAGGATGAGACCGTACTCCTTAATGAACATGCCAAGAATATCGCGTAGCTTGGCACCATGTATTTTACGCAGGGCAATCTCCTTGCGGCGCTGGCGGCAGGCCAGCGTGACGATGCTATAGACGCCGAAGACGGCGATGAGGACGGCCACGAGGCTGACCACCGTCAGCAGGCGGCTTAGATTCTCCTCGCTGCGCATCAGTTCGGCCCATTCGTCTTCGTGCCACACCATGTCGAAAATCAGGTCGGGGTGCTCGTCGAACATAGCCTGCAACTCCTTCGCCAGCTCGGCGCGATGGGCAGGGTCGTAGCGCACGGCAATTTTGCTGTCCAGGAATGTCCAGCCGTGGTATCCGAGGATATAAGGTTGGGCAGCTTGCGTGGGCGAGTCGAGGTAGAGGTCCTTGACGACGGCCTTCACGGTGTAGTGGTGCGTTTGGGGCGGAGCGCCGTTAAAGCTGAAACCCGACACCATGAGCTGCATCCCCACGGCCGACTCTACGCCCAGCAGTTCGCGCGTCCGTTCCGTTATGGCCACATCGCCTGCACGGGGATTGATGGGCAGAGCCCCTTCTACTGCGGTAAGGCCGGCTTCACTCAGGTCATTGTCGATAATACTAATGATTGTAATTGGCATACCTTCTTCCACTATGCGGTCGTTCGATATGTCGTTGGGCGTCTCGCCCTCGCGCATCGGCCGCATCTTAAAGAAGGTGCCTGCATCCCAGCCGCCGAAGTTCCGTTCGTATAGCCCGATGGGGTCTTCGCCTGCGCTCTTGGCACTCTGCACATAGGGCAGTTTGCGCAGGCGGTCCATCATCTCCACGTCCAATCCCTTACTGGTTCTGTCATAGTACATCGCTCCATAGCTCAGCGGTGTGTCGGGGTGCTCGGGGTCACGAGTGCCGTTTAGCTGGAAGTGCATGTGGCCCTTGATGTCGTAGCCCCAGTCGGTATTCTTCATGAAGTAGAGCTGCTTGAGCATGAAGGCCGAGCAGCAGACGAGCGTGAGGCTCATGGCGAGCTGCACACCTGTGCAGACCTTCGTGAAGGTGTTGTTCCGTCGTCCTCCGCCAGGCATGAGGGAGTGGCGGATGGTGCTTCGGCGTACCACCTCCACACTTACGGTGGCGATGACGAGGCAGACGGCAGCGATGATGGCCATGAAGAGCAGGGCATTACCCAGAACGTAGCTGCCAGACAAGTCAATGCCCGCATACTCCGCAAAAACATCCTTCACGAGGAACGTCAGCAGCAGGCCCAACGCCAGCGCCAAGCATAGCGTAAGCAGCAACTCCACCACGAACTGCGCCAACAGCATGCGCGGCTTCGCGCCGTGCACCATGCGCAGCGCCATCTCCCTTTGCCTGCCCCTTACGCGGATGAGAAAGAGCACGAGGAAGTTGATGAACACGCAGGCCACCAGCAGCGCACTCACCAACTGGAAAAAGCGCAGGTGGCGATAGCTGAGATTCTCCTTGTTCATCGCCACGTCCCTCATGTAGCGACCGGCGTGGCTGAAGGGAATCAGCGTTATCTCCCCCTTTCGCAGCTCTTCGTTGTCGATAGTGTTCAGCTTGGCCTCGAAAGCATGGACATCCGTACCCTTCTTCAGGCGGACAATCACATTCGCCGTATAATCAGTAGCGTCTTCTGTTGGAATGCTCACCCCAAGCAAGTCAAAGGACAGGCTGGAATGATGAAAGCCCTTGAAGACGCCATCAATGGTTGTGGAGGGTTGATTGCTGAGATAGAGTTTCCCAACAGGGCTCTCAGCACCAAAACGCTTCCTGGCGTATTCATCGGAGATGTAGATACTCTCTTTCTCCCCATGAATCTCTCCCTCAACGAGCGATAGGGGGAACATGGAAAAGAATGTCGTATCGGTATAAAGATGCCGCACAGGTATCTTGAAGCCTTGTTTCTCCCCAACAAAGCCAGTGAAGTAGGAGCAGGCGTTTTCCACCTCTGGGTAGTCGCGGGGAAGCACAACTTTCAGCGCACTATTGGCGCGCGGCATGCAGTAGTCGAATCTTAGGTTGTCCAGCCCTTTGTCCCAGACCATGTACATGCGGTCGGCGCCCGGGTGGAAGTTGTCGAACGTGTTTTCCCATCTCACCCACACGCTGGAGAGGGCAAGGCAGACAAAGCCGACGGCGAGGCCGACGATGGAGATGATGGTTTGCGACTTGTAGCGCTCGAGGCTGCGCGCGGCGACCTTGAGGTAATGGGCTAACAATTCTCGTTTCATATTATTTTTCATTTTTCATTTTTCATTGCGACGAAGTCGCCTCACTCACTTTTGATGACGTCGGCAGGGTTTTCGCGGGCGGTACGCCAGACGCGGGTGCCGACGCTGAGGGCGATGAGCAGGGCGGTAGCCACGAGGATGGCGGCAAAGACCCACCACGAAAAGGCCGTGCGACGGACGTAGTTCTCCAACCAGCCGTGCATGATGAGGTAGCCGACGGCAAACGCTACGGCAGAACTGATGACGAGGATGAGGCCATATTCGCGGACGAACATCATAAGGATATCCTTCAGCTTGGCACCGTGTATCTTGCGCAAGGCAATCTCCTTGCGGCGTTGGCGGCAGGCGAGGGTGATGATGCTATAGACGCCGAAGATGGCAATGACGATGCAGACAACGGTGACGGCTGTGAGCAGGCGGCTCAGGTTCTCCTCGCTGCGAATCTGGTAGCTGAAGTTGTCCATACCGAATTCTATGCTCCAGGGGAGTTCGGGATAGGGCTCCATCATTTCCTTGATGCGTCGCACGACGTCGGCCTTCTGCTTCAGGTCAAAGGTGAAGGCAACGTAGTTCGTGCGAGAGTCTACGAGCTCTTTTTCGCGTGGGTTCAGCGGGCGGAAAGAGCAGAAGATTTGAGGGCCACCATGAACATCGGTAAAGAGAATGTCGCGGATGACGGCGATGATGGTGCCGGTGAATGTGTCGTCGTATGACTTATACTCAATCGTCTGGCCGACGGCGCTCGTGAGTCCCAGTTTATTGCGGATGGTCTCGGTGATGATAATCTGGTCGGGCAGCCAGTCGTCCTCGCGGGGCAGCGTGCCTTCCAGCACAGTGAAGCCGTTGACGGGGCTTCCTGGGTCAAACAAACCGCGCCGGAGTGTAGCGTAAGTCCACTCGTCCTCGGGATGGAGACGCAGGCGGAACGACTCAAATTCGTAGGAGTTGGTGGCAAAATGTCTGCCATGTTCCATCACCTCCTGCACGCCCGGGATAGCGCGCAGCTGGGAGATGAGACCTTTGTCGTTCATCTCCTGACGGCTGGTGTTGACGAAATTGTCATTCTCATAGTAGCTGGGCAAGTCGATGCAGAAGAAGGCCACATTGCGGAAGTTTACACCCCAGTCGGAGCTGCGAAGGTGGTGAAACTGCTTGAGCATCATGGCGGCGCAGAAGACGAATGTGAGGCCGATGGTGAGCTGCACGCCTGTGCTGATGCTCATGAACGTGTGGTTGGAGTGCTGGCTGGTGCGGATGGAGCGGTTGAAGGCTGCATTTTTCACGATGACGACGGCCACGATGCAGACGGCGAGGCAGAGCATCAGCGTCAGCGCCATGAAGAGAAGCGACCAGGTAAAGATGTAGCCCTCTGTGTGGATATTGGCATAAGTGGCGAATACGTCGCGCAACAGCCAGACGCCCATCATCCCGAGTGCCGCAGCGGCCAGCATCACTAAGAGTGCCTCCATGCTGAACAGCACGACCAGCCCAACGCCGCTCTCACCGTGAACGAGGCGCAATGCCATCTCGCGGCGACGCATACGCAGGCGGTTGACGAAGAGCGTGATGAAGTTCACCAGCGCACACACCACCAGCATGATGCTGATAAAAAGAAATGCGCGCAGGTGGTCGTACGAGAGCGAACCTTCGGAGTCGTAGCCACGCCGATGCGAATCAGTCAGAGGAAGGGGCACCAGATTCATCCTATTGAGGACATCGCTCTCCGTCTCGCTCAACGTCTTTATCTTCTCGCAGAACGACTCATAGACTTCCCGTCCCGGGTGAAGTTTGGTGACGTAGGGAACGAGCGTACCGGCGTAATAACGAACGTCTTCTACATCGATGATGTCGGCATAGATGTCTGAGTGAGGGTCAAGGTCCTCGTAGATGGCAAGGATGTTCCTTCCGGAGCCAGCTCCTCCACCATAGTTCATCATCAGCTTACATTCAAGGGGGTCTTCCGAGCCGTAGAGACGGCGGGCCAACGAGGAGGAGATAGCGACACCCTCGTGCCAGTGTTCATAGAAATGCTGGTCGCCTTGCACGATGTTCAGTTCGAACATCGAGAAGAAACACGAGTCGGTTATCAGTACACGAACCTCCATTTCGTTGTGGAGAATCATCTTGTCACCCACGAACGAGAAGGGTAGCGTGCACCACTGGGTGCTGACGCACGTTGCACCCTCCACCTCGGGTATCTCGGTATACTTCATCAGTAACTCGCCCGGCGTGCCCATGACGGAGCCGCCCTCGCCCATCGCCATCATGTAGAGGCGGTCGGCGTCGGGCAGGCCGGTGTTGAAGGTGTTCTCGTACCGCAGCCACAAGGCCGAGAGCGAAAGGCATACGAAGCCGACGGCGAGGCCGACGATGGAGATGATGGTCTGCGACTTGTAGCGCGTCAGGCTGCGCACGGCAACCTTGAGGTAGTGACTGAATAGTGAAGTATTCATTTCAATAATATTTTTTTACTCTTAACTAGATTTCGTATTCGTATTCTATCGGCAGCTGCCATTGAAAGTCGTAGGCGGTGAGGCTGCGGAGGGCGTAGAAGAGGCTCCAGTAGGTGCTGAGGGCGCTGACGTAGCCGCGGTAGGCGCTGTCCTTTTCGCTGATGGCGCTGTTGAGGTCAAGGATGGTGCTCTTACCGAGCACATAGAGTCGCCGCGCCACCTCGTAGCGTTGTTGGGCGGTCAGCATGGTCTTGTGGGCGATGCTGACGCGGCGCCCTTGCAGGTTGAACTGCTTGACAACCTTCACCACGTTCTGCTCGAAGCTCATGGCGCTCTGTTCAATCTGCGTGTTGGTGAGGTCGAGGTTCGAGCGTGCCAGCTGCACCTGTCCGCGACCGCGGCCCCAGTCGAGGATGGGCAGGCTGATGCCCAAGCTGACATACTGCTCGTCCATGAAGTTGCGCGTGGCGGCACGGAGGTCTTCACCCGTCTGCGCAAGGCCAAGCTGCATATATACGCTGGCCTTCAGCCCCGTGTTGGCCTTGGCGTAGGCAAGGTTCTCCTCGCTTTGCAGGCGTTGGCGCTCCCAGCGGTCCACGTCGGGGCTGTTCTTGCGCGCCAGACTCATGGCTTCGTCAAGCGGGACGGCAAACTGAGGGACGACGGTGTCGACACGGACGCTGATGCGTCCGTCTGCATCGTCCTGGAGATTCAGGTAAGTGCGCAGAAGGTCTTCAGCCTCGTCAAGCGACGTCTGCGCAGCAAGCACGTTGGCCTCCTCGGTGAGTTTGTTCAGCTCCAGCTGCAGCAGTTCGTTTTCCGTAATCGTACCTATATTATATCGCCCGCGTGCGAAGCTGTGGAGCGTGTCGGCAGCGGCAAGGTTTTGTTCGGCAATTTCGAGGTTGGTCTGCGCCAAGGCAAGGTTGAAGAAGTAGCTGCTGGCCTGCGAGGCAACGAGCTCCATCGACTCGGCGTACTGCTTGCGGGCCTCGCGGTAGCGGAGCGGCTCAATGCGGCGGTTCCAGCGCACGCTGTTGTAGCCGATGAGGCCGTGCGAATAGACCACGGTGAGGGGCTGGAGGTTGTAGGTGGTGCCGCCGCCTCCGAGGAGGTCGAGGCGCCGTGCCGCACTCTTCACCGACAACGTGCCGCCCGTGAACCAGACGTTCTGCGAGAGGTCGAGGGTGAGGTCGGTCTTGAGGTTGTTGTGGCGGACGTACACTTCGCTGCCGTCGCCCAGCGAGACGTAGTCGGTATTGCGGTTCAGATAGGGCGACGAGGAGAGGCTGAGCGCGGGCAACAGGCTGGCGCGGTAGTTGCGCCACGTCCAGTACGACGACTGAAAGCTGTGCCTCGCGGCCTGCGCGGAAGGAGACTGCTCCTGTGCCAGACGGACAACGTCGGATAGGGATAGTTGGGATTCGGCTTGCGCAGTGGTGGCGATAACCATAGCGATGCTGATGGCCGAGATGGAGCTAAAGAGGGAACGTTTTTTCATACGTTTGGGGACTGTTTTCGTTTTTAGCTCCACAAAGGTATAGGTAAATAATTTTGACATGTGCAAGAAAAATCAACTTTTTATATTTTTGACTGAAAATTGTCAAGATTCTTGACACTTTTTTCGGGCTCTTCTCGATTTTTGGGATTTTTGTTTGCAAAAGGCATGTTTTCGTCGTAGTTTTCACCATTGGTTTTAAATAGGCTTCGCTTCGGAACGGACGAATCAGCGAAAGCCAACAGACTTGTTTAATTGGCTGAGTCGCGACGGACGAAAACGTTGTTAAACACTCAAAATAATTTGGTGTTTCGCTCGGCTCGCACTATCTTTGCAGGCATGATTCAAGCACACATCCTTATCATCGACGACAATGTAGCCGTGCTCCAGTCGTTGCGCCTTGTGCTGAAAAGTGTCTTCAGCACGGTGGCTGCCGTCGATGACCCAACGCTCATACCCGCTATAATAAGTAAGGAAAGCATAGACGTGGTGCTGCTGGACATGAATTTCGGAAAAGGGAAGATGGACGGCAAGGATGGCCTTTTCTGGCTTGACCGTATCAAGCACCGTAGCGGCCTCGACAATCCGCCAGCCGTGGTACTCATCACTGCTTTCGGCGATGTGAACTTGGCCGTTGATAGCCTAAAGCAAGGTGCCGATGACTTTATCCAGAAACCCTGGGACAACGCGCAGTTGATTCAGAAGCTCACCGAGGCAGTGGAGAAAAGGAGCGAAAAAATGAAAGAATCAAGAATTAGAAATGAGGAGTTAGGAGGTAGGAGTGAAGGAGACAGTTCTCTTCAATCTTCAATCCCGAAGGCCTCGCCGCTCACCGATTTGGAACGCGAGCACATCCGCAAGGTGTTGGCCGACAACGGCGGCAAAGTCACTGCCGCAGCCAAGGTGCTGGGCATCAGCCGTCAGGCATTGTACGATAAAATGAAACGTTATGGCCTCCCTTAGTCGGCACTTCACACGACATGTGGCTGTCACGCTGGCGGTGATGACGTTTTCGCTGGCGGGGGCGGTGTTTTGCTTTTGCAGAGGGCGTCTTCTCGCAGGAACGGCGCTGGCAGTGCTGTGGGCAGGAATGATGGTGCGGTTGTGGCATTTGATTCGCCTGCCGGTTCGTCAGACGTCAGTATTTGTAGGGGCGATGGAAGGGCGCGACACCACTATGCGCTTCCCCGCTTCGGACGACCCTGTGTTGGGGCAGGTGATGGACGACATGAACCGCGTGCTTCGCGCATATTGTGCTGACCGTTTCGCGATGGAGTCGCAGCGGCAGTACTACGACCGCATCTTGCGCGTGATGACGCACGAGCTACGCAACTCCATTGCACCTATCGTCTCCTTGACGGACTGGGTGCATGACAATGCTGTCTCTGAAGAAGACCTCCGCGACTCGCTGGGTATCATTCACCAGCAGGCCGAGGACATCCACGGCTTCCTCAATCACTATCAAAACCTCACCCATCTGCCCGAACCGCAGTGGACGGACTTCCCCGTGCGCACACTTTTCGACGGCTTGCGTCTGACGCTCAGCGGAGAGCCTTCCGCCAACCGCATCCAATTCAGCATTGCTGCGGGCGACCCCGTGGTCCATGCCGACGAGAAGCTCATTCGTCTGGTGCTGCTCAATATCATCCGCAATGCCCTTCACGCTATTGAAGGTCAGGAGGATGGCCATGTCAGCTTGCTGGCTTCGGGCAGCCCTGCCGACGGTGTCCGCATCGTCGTCAGCAACAACGGTCCCCTCATTCCTCCCGCGCAGATGGAGCTTATCTTCCAGCCTTTTTATAGTACAAAAGAAGAGGGCACCGGCATAGGCCTTGCCCTCTCGCGCCGCATCATGGAACTGCATGGCGGCACGCTCACTTGCGATAGCAATCCTCCACTCACCCTTTTCACCCTTGCCTTTCCGCAAGGATGATGTCTCACGTTTCTTTGCGTGTTACCGCGCAGAAAAGACGAGTTCCACGGGTCCTAACAGGCCGGAAGGGCGCAGGGGTTTGTCGGCTGAAGGACCGCTGATGACCCATGTGCGGCGTTGTTCCTCCGGCAGGGCGGCATCGTAAACCAGACGGTTGAACCAAGTGCTGGTGACCTGCAGGGTGATGGTGTTGGTGCCACGATGCAGATAGGGGGTTATGTCGGTCTGATAGGGAGCGGCCCACAGAGTATCAACGGCCTCGCCGTTGACAAAGACAACGGCGAGCTTTTCCACCTCGCCCAAGCGAAGCAGGCATTGCTGGGTACGTTTTTTACGGTTGATGTGGAGGGTGGTTTCGTAGGTGGCCGTGCCCGAGAAGGCGCGCCCCTCGTCTGTGAGCGGCAGGTCTTTCCAGGCCTTCAGCGTTGTCAGCTGAAGCGGGTGGTCTATGCCCCATCCCTCGGGGAAGGTGAGCGTCCACTCCTGCAGCGGCACCACGCAGGTTTCCTTCATGGTTTTCTTGCGCTTGGGCTGGGCATCGTGGCGGAAGACGAGGAAGAACATCTCGCCCCGTTGCAGGTCGAGATGTACGCGGGTGTAGTCGCCGTCGGCCTGCGCATCGGCCAGCTGCACGCTGCCGTTCATCGGGTTCCAAAACTCGGCACGCCCTTTCTGACGGATGGCAACCTCGCCGCTGAACGACTGCTCCTGCTGCGGACAAATCATGTACCAGTCGGCTCCCTTCGTATGCCGATGGAGCCAACGCAGCTTTGTGGGCTTCACGTCAGGCTGCAGGCCCAGTCCGTTAAGGGCGCTACCTAATTCAGAGATGGGAACATCCTTAATGATGCGTCCTCCTTGCGCCACCAGCCGCTCTATCTTTTCAAGTGTCTCGGGCAGTAGACGACGCGAGTCGGGAATCCAAAGCACATCGTAGCGGATGCCCTCAGGGGTTGTCCAGCGTCCGTCCTTCACGCTAATGCGGTGCAGGAAGGCGTCGGTGTTGCAATAGTCGAAGGCATACCCTTCGGGGAAGGGGGCATACTGGTCGGGCTTCTGCTCTATCTCGTCGCCGATGTACCAGAGGACGCTGCTCACGGGGAGGCCCCTCTCTAACATGAAGGCACAGCGGGCCAAATAGGTGTTGAAATGGTGCATGTAGGGCCACCACGTCTGCTTGCGGAGGAACGGGGTGCCGATGCCGCTACCGAACGAGGTGCCCGGGAAATAATGGTCGGCATCGGGGTTGTGCGTGTAGGTGTGGAAGACGGTGTGCGTGACACCCTCCACCATGTTCTGGTTGGCTACTTCGCGTAGTAGGGCGAAGTCTTCGTCCCAGGTAAGGTCAAACGACGTGAACGACTCTGCCGACACACGCGGCTTGCCGTATATGCGGGCTGCCGAGGCTGTGGCACGTATGGGCTTGTAGTTGTGGTTCGATAACCAATGGCTGAAAGGCTGCCAGTATTCGGTCATCGGCACGTCGGCATATTTGTAGAACTCCATGAGGTCGCCAGGGAAGATGTCGCCCGCTGCCGTCTCGTAGCTCACCGTCATGCCCTTCTCGTGTGCCAACCGGGTCATCTGGCCGTAGAAGTTGTCAGTGAAGAGCTCGTTGATAGTGCGGCGCCAGTCAGAGAGGAACTTGCTCGTCTGCGCGCGGCTGTCAACCACCCAACCGAAGATGGCAGGCAGCCACGTCAGCATGTCGTAGTGACGGCGATTGAGGAACTCCTGCCGCATATGCCGTGTCCACGTTTGTGACGAGCACTCCCAGCTGTCCATCAGCATATTGTTCACCAACCCCTTCAGAGGGCCGTCCGTCAGCCGTCCGATGTAGCTGCGGAACTGGTAGGCGACGTATGCCGAGTCGAGTTTGTTCACCTCCCAGCCCGTAGCCTCGGCAGGGGCTGGTCCGTTCTGTCGGCCTGTGTTCACATGACCGATGCGCAGCACTATCCACCGCCCTTCGGGGGCTGTCCAGCGGAGCCGTCCGTCAGGCGACATCTTATCCGTCAAGTTAACGATATCCTCTCTTTTGACGAATCCGCTGCCGTCCTCGTTCATCTTCTCCGGCAGCGGCAGCAGCCAGCGTGATGTCCAGCCCGCCTCCATCTCCCAGTTGTGGCCGCGTGTGGCGGTGGAGAAACGCAGCTGCGTGAGGTGCATGGGGTGCAGGTTGGTGATTTCGAGAATATACTCGCCCTGTTCCTGCAGGTCGGGTAGGGCGAAGGTCATGGTCTTTTCGTTGTCCTGCCAGTTTGCGTGGGGGAAGTCCGTGTCGAGGGCGACGGTCTGTGTGGGGGTTAGGACGCGCAGGTGAATGTCGGGCTGCACACAGAACTCATGGTTAAATTGGTCGATGGGGTTAAACTCTATGGAGCGCACCTTGGCGCCATCCTTCATCTTGACGTGGACGCGATAGGGTTTTTGCGGCTGGGTGGGCCGCAGGGTGAAGCCTCGCTCGCCGTTGAGCAGTCGTCTCCACTCCTGCTGATACTCTGCTGCCTCCACCTCGTCAATCTGGCAGTACTCGCCTGTGTCGCCCTGCGGGGCAGGGAAGGCTAGCACGGCAATGTCTTGCCAGTCGCGCCACTCCTCTCTCACGGGGACGGGCAGCTCTGCCTCTACCTCCTTGCCCCCCGTCACGTTTGTCCACGAGTAACTCAGGTGGCGCATGGCCTGCTCGGGCTTAATCCACGGTCCGCCGCTCATGGCCCACCCTGGACAGGTCTGCAGGCTGAAGCGCAGTCCCAGGCGATGAGCCTCTTCTGCCGTGTGGCGCACCAGCGACTCCCACTTCGGGCTCAGACACTCCACGTGTTCCTCGGTGCCTGGCCAGTCAGCAGGGTTGCCCTGTTGTCCGTGGAAGAACTGCACGCCCTGAATGCCCGATGCGGCAATGGCTTCCAGGTCGCGTGTGATGCCTTCACGCCGGATGCTGCCGTTGAGGAAGTGAAACCACGTCTCAGGGTAGTAGATGCGGTCGGGATGGGCAAAGGCATTCTGGTCTTTCTTCGAAAACGCGCTCCGCAGAGTAGCCGTGTCGGGTACAGCGGGCATCGTCACTTGTGCCAAAATGTTCTGCCCCATGCCGGCAGCAATAACGAGTATCAGAATATAGCAAATTCTTTTCATCGCACGTAGTAGTTTTCAGTTTTGGGGGAGACGGAGAGTCTTCCTGAGATGAGCGAGAAGGTGGCGACGCTCGCTGGAGGTGATGCCGAGAATCCACACGATGAGTGACGTCCAGAGGATGCTGACAAGAATCATCAGCAGCGGCTTGAGGAACGAGGGAGCCGGCATGAATCCCTGCGGAACGAATTGGCGCAGCAGGAGGGGAAGCGCAAAGGCTATGAGCGTGACGACGACAACGGGGACGACTACCTCGCGCACAAAGCGGCGCATGTTGACGCCTGTCTGACGGCGCACACAGTCGGCCCGCACCAGTTGGGCAATGAAGGAGAAGAAGATGGTGAAGTAGAACGCCCACTCGACACCCAGGTGGAACACTTTGTAGGCTACGTAGGTGGTGGGCAGGATGGCAAGCAACGTGAGGCCCACGCCAATCTGGTAGCGACGGTTCTGCCCCGTGGCCTGCACAGCCGCTCCGAGGGGGCTGCCGAAGCTGTCGATGAGTCCGCCGATGAGCAGCAGGCGGGTGAAGAAGACGGTCTGTGCGGGTACATCCTTCAGCCAGATGTCGAGGATGAAGGGCGTCTCGACCATCAGCGGCACGGCAATGACCAGCAGCAGGTAGTAGGTGAGGCGTGTGCTCTGGAACAGCAGCTTCTCCATTTCGTCGAGGGCTCCCACGGCGTAGGACTTGATGATTTGCGGACGGACGGCCATGTAGAAGTTGGTCTGCAGCTGGGCAATGGTCATATAGACTTTCTGGGCAAGGGCGCGTGGGGTGTTGAGGACGGGGCCGAAGAACATGTTGATGAGGATGCTGACGCCGCCCGTCTTGCAGGTGCCGGCCAGGGTGCCCATCATCTCCCAGCCGGTGAAGCGGAAGAGGCGCGCCAAGGGCTTGTCGCCCCAGCGCAGCGTGAAGCGACACTCGCGGTAGAAGAGGCGACAGTAGAGCCAGTAAGCGGCAGCCGTCAGCGCCTGGAGGATGAGCATTAGCAGGGCATAGAGTTTCAGCTTGTCGGCGCCATAGTGTTGCAGAAGGATGGCGACGGCCAGCGCCCCCAGCGCTTCGAAGACGCTGATGTAGGCAAAGACCTTCATGCGTTCGCGGGCAATGATCATGCCCATGTAGGGGGTACGCAGAAGCAGGAACAAGAAGCCCGCAATGGAGCAGTGGAATACCCAGCGTGCGGCTTCGTCGCGCCCGGCCATCTGCATCTTGTGTTCGACGAACCAAAGGCCCGCCGTCTCGCCCAGCACCACTATCAGCACCACGAGGCCAAGGAAGATGATGAGGCTCTGGCTGAAGACCGCGCGCAGGCCGTCGAAGTCGTCCTTGCCCAGCTCAAACGAGAAGAAGCGCTGGCACGCGGTGGAGAGGGTAGTGCTTAGGAACGAGAACATCACCACCACGCCTCCGATGGCGTTGTAGATGCCCATGTCCACCTCGCCCAGCACGTCAAGCACCACACGCGAGGTATAGAGCCCCACGAGCATCACCAGCCCCATCCTGATGTAAAGCAGCAGGGTGTTGCGGGCAATGCGTTTTTGGTCAACAACGGGCATGGGGAAAGGGTTAAGAATTAAAAATGAGGAATTAGGAATGAGGAATTAAGAATCAAGAATGGACGATGGCTTCGTAGAGAGTGCGGGCTTGGGCTTCGTCGATGGCGACGGGGTTGTTCTTCAGCCGCACGGGGTTGACGGAGCAGCTGAGCAGGGTGAGCTCTTCCTCGCGCTGACGACTGACGGGTGAGGACATATCCAGCGTGTTCATCAGCGAGCGGAACCACAGTATGGCCTCGTGGGCTTTGGCGTAGCCTAGCGCGTGGGCAATGTCGTTGAAGATGGACAGCAGGTAGGCCTTGCCACGGGGGTCGATGCAAACGGCAGCGGGAGTGAGCATGTAGTCCCAGATTTCCGGCAGGCACACCGCTACGGCATGGCCGTGGGGGAGGCCGTAGAGGGAGGTCAGCTTGTAACTCATGGCGTGGGCGGCTGTGGTGGCGGAGATGTTGATGGCGCGTCCGGCGTAGTTGGCTGCCCACATTATCTGCCCTGCGGCGTCGGCATCGTTGTTCACGATGTAGGGACGCCAGTAACGCACAATCGCCTCCACTGCTTGGCGGGCATAGGCTTTCGATTCGTCGGTGGAGTTTACGGACCACCAGCTCTCGATGCCTTGGCAGAGAGCGTCGAGGAGGGTGCACTTCTTCTGATAGAGGGGTAGGGTGGCCAGCACGGCAGGCTCCAGCACGGCATAGTCAGGCAGGATGGCATCGTTGGTCACGGTCTGCTTGGCGCCTTTGTAGTACATCACGGCATTGTGCGTTGATTCGCTCCCCGTCCCAGCCGTCGTCGGAAGGGCAACAAGGGTAAGCGTCTTGGTCTGACGGTCTGACGTCTGACAATCTTGAAAGAGATTAGCTCCTGAGCTGTTCTCCAGCCCCAGCATGGCCATCTTGATGCACTTGGCTACATCGATGGCGCTGCCTCCACCCACGGCCAATATAGCGTCGCACTCTTCGTCGCGACAAAGACGGATGCCCTTGCAGATGTCCTCATACACGGGGTTGGATGTGAAGTCGGAAAAGCGCACTTTCTCGACAGCCAGCGACTCCACGGTGTCCTTGATGGAGAGGAAGGGAAAGGAGGCATCGGTGACGAGAAGCAGCTTCTGCCTAACTGCCTTGGAGATAATCTCCGGCAAATGACCAATTCCCTGAATAATCTGCTGCATCTTCTTCTGGGCTATTTGGAGGTCTTCAGGAACTCCATGAATGCCCGCTTGTTCTCCTGCGGGGTGGTGGTGGGACGACCGAGGCCGCTTCGGTTGCCCTTCTTGACACGGACTTCAAGGAAGTAAGGACCGTCTTTCTTGGCCACCCACTTCGGGAGATACTCGAGCACATCGGCAAGCTGTTCCTCATTGTTGACGCTGTTTGCCATCTGATAGCCGAACACCTCGGCCAACTCAAGAAACTCAAGATCCAGGCCTACGGTGGGCTGGCCTCCGACAGAGTCGTGGGCGCCGTTGTTGAAGACGACATGGACAAGGTTTTTCGGGCAGAGCGAGCCTAGGACGGGCATGGCACCGAGGTGCATGAGGACGGCTCCGTCGCCGTCGAAGCACCACACTGTTCTTTCGGGCTTCGCCAACGCGATGCCGAGGGCAATCTGTGAGGCATGGCCCATTGAGCCGACGGTGAGGAAATCCTGCTCGTGGCTTTGTCCCTGCGCTGTGCGGTACTCGAAGAGCTCGCGGCTGATCATTCCCGTGGTGCTGACGATGACATCGTCCTTTCCTACGGCTGCGGCTACCATCTGAATGGCCTTTTCGCGGCTCAGCGTCAAAGCGTTTTCCGTCGGGTATTGCAGGGTGTAGGGCGAAAAGGTGTCTTTCTCCACCACCAGCGCAAACGGCTCGTTCGTCTCCGTCATGTAGCTGACGGCATCCTCCACTTGCTGCTGTGCTTCGGCTTCATCCTTACTGAGCAGGGCATGACGGATGCCCATGACATCGAGCAGCGGCAGCGTCACCTTGCCCTGTTTGACGTGCTGCGGCTCGTCGTGGACGCCAGGCTCGCCTCGCCACCCAATCAGCAGCAGCACAGGGATGTTATAGACGTCTTTGTCCGTGAGTGAGGCAAGGGGATTGATGGCATTGCCTTCGCCGGAGTTCTGCATGAAGACCATGCCGATGCGCCCCGTGGCGAGGTAGTAGCCTGCAGCAAGCCCGACGGCACCCCCTTCGTTGGCGGTGATGATATAGTGGTGGTTGTCTATGTGGTCGGCCATGTAGGCACAGACTTGCTTCAACAGCGAGTCAGGCACTCCGGCATAGAAGTCGATGCCGTTCGTGGCCAGCGTATCAATAAAGTATTTCGGTGAAATCATTCTTCAGGTATTAAGGTGATAATGTCCTTGATGCTCATACACATGTCGTCGCACTCCTTAGCACGATGATGCTCGAGGATGGTGCGGGCCGCACGTTGCATAGCGGGGAATCCCGTGCGAGTGAGCTGATTGGCATAGATGACGATGTTGACGCCGCGCTGCTTGAACTCCGCTTCTGTGACGGTGTTGAACGATGTGGGGACGACGACAATCGGGGTGACAGTATCGTCGTGACGGAAGCGCTCCACGAACTCGAAGATTTCGGCAGGGTCTTTCTTCCGGCTGTGAATCATGATGGCATCGGCACCGGCAGCCACATAGGCCTTGGCCCGGGTGAGGGCATCGTCCATGCCCTGCTCAAGGATGAGCGATTCGATGCGCGCACAAATCATGAAGTCGGCCGTCTTCTGAGCCCGCTTGCCTGCGGCAATCTTGGCGCAGAAGTTCCCGATGCTGTCCTGCGTCTGCTTCACCTCGGTGCCGAAAAGCGAGTTCTTCTTCAGCCCCGTCTTGTCCTCGATGATGACCATCGAAACGCCCATGCGCTCCAGCGAGCGGACAGTATAGACGAAGTGCTCTGTGAGTCCCCCTGTGTCACCGTCGAAGATGATGGGTTTGGTGGTGACCTCCATGATATCGTCGATGGTGCGGAAGCGGCTGGTCATATCTACGAGCTCAATGTCAGGCTTGCCCTTAGCGGTAGAGTCGCAGAGGGAGGAAATCCACATGGCATCGAACTGATACGTCTTGCCCTCTTGTAGTACGGTGGTCTTCTCGGCTATCAGTCCCGTGATGCCGCTGTGTGCCTCCAGGGCGTTGACGAGCCCCTTCATGCCAATCAGCTTGCGCAGACGACCACGCCGCAAATCGGGCATGGCCAGCTGAGCGCGGCTCTGCTTGTCCAGCTCGCGCAGCTTGGCATCGTTCGTGTAGGGGAATTCCACTAATTGTCCACCATATTCGTTCAGCACGCTGACGACCTCGTCGCGGATGGGGCGCTGGAATCCTGTGACCCAGTCGTCGCCGTGCACCACAAAGGAGGGCTTCAGCCGGCGGAGGTTATCGGCGTAGGAGAGCGTCTTCTGCTCCACCACCTTTGCCACGCCGCTGATGTTCGCAAACAGCGATTCACGTTCCGAGAAGGGGATGAGCGGATAGCGCTTATAGCTGGCTACGGCCTCGTCAGAGAGGACACCAATCACCAGCCGCCCCAGCTTGCGGGCTTTCTGGATGATGGCGATGTGGCCGCTGTGGATGAGGTCGGCTGAAAAGCACATGTAAACCCAGCGATTTTCCACTTCGTGCAGTTTTTCAGAGACGGCTTTCAGGTCCTCGGGGGTGTCAATTTCAGCACAGAGGGCGCCCTTGACGTCTAAAGCTTTCAGGCAACAGTTGTCAGAGACCTCGTTGAAGGCGTTCTCAGCATAGCATTTACGGTTGCCGCTTTCGCAGAATTGCTCAATCCTTTCCAGCCAAACTGCCCAATCTTCTTTCCGCAGCTTATACAGGGGCTGGGCTGAAACAGCCTCGTCGAAGAACTCAATGCCGATTTTGCTGATTCGTCCGTCATGCACGACGGCTTTGAAATCCTTTTCCGGCAGGGGAGCCTCGGCATCGACGGCCATACAGCTCCCTTCGCTGCTGACGACGGCATCGAAGACGCGGTTTTCGAAGACCAGGTCGCCGTGCATCAGCACAATGTCGTCGTCCTTCAGGGACTCTTTGGCGCAATAGATGGAATAGATGTAGTTCGTCTGGTCATACAGGGGATTCCGTACAAACGTGAACGTCAGCGGCAGGGCAAGGGATTGGCAATAATGGACGAGCACCTCATCAAAATAGCCCGTGGTCATAATCACCTCGGTCAGTCCGGCCTCGACAATCAGCCGTAGTTGGCGGCTCAGGATAGTCTCCGTTGCCGATATTTCCGTCATGCACTTCGGCTGGTTGCTTGTCAGCACACCCATCCGATGCCCCAGTCCCGAATTCAGGATTAACGCCTTCATATTTTGTTTTTGTCTTTTTCTGAGGCGCAAAAGTAATGATAAAAATGCGATTTAACGAGCAGATGAGGAAAAATTTTATCCTGCTGATGTGTTGACAGGATTACAAGAGCCCCTCTTCGCCCTTTGTCTGGAGGTCGGCGCGGAAATGACGGATATTCTTTTCGTCCAGCGGACAGATGACCACCACATCGTCCGTCGAGCAGAAAAAGTACCCTTCCAGTCCCTGGATGATGGTCTTTTTATTATCGGGCAGGATGATGAGGTTGTTGCGGCAGTCATAGAGCTCGCAGTTACCGCTGTGAACGACGTTGCCGCTGTTGTCTTTTGCTGACTCTTGCCAGACATCCTCCCAGCGTCCGATATCCATCCAGCCGTATGAGCCCGACAGCATGTACATGTTCGGCGCTTTCTCAATGACGGCATAGTCGATGGGGAGGTGCGTGAACGACTCGTAGCAGCGGTACAAATCTTCGCGGCGTTCATCGCGGCTACGGTTCCCCTCAAACACGCGGTCAAGCTGCATCATCATTTCCGGCAACAGCATGTGCATGGTGTCGATGATGGTCTGCGCCTTCCAGATGAAAAGACCAGTGTTCCAATAGAATTCGCCGCTCTCGGTGAAGATGCGGGCAAAGTCAGGCTGGGGCTTCTCGGTGAACGTTTTTATCTTGCAGAAACCGTCGGCAGGGCGTTCCTCGTCCACCTGAATATAACCGTAGCGCGTCTCGGGATGCGTGGGCTTGATGCCGACGGTGACGAGATGCGGATGAGCAGCTGTGTAGTCGAGGGCCCGCAGCATGTCGGCGCGGAAAGCCTCCTCGTTCACGATGTATTGGTCGGCGGGCACCATCACGATGTTTGCCTCGGGGTCGATGGTGCGGAGATAGTAGGCTGCCAGCGCCATGCTCGGTGCCGTGCCTCTGAAGGCCGGTTCGCGCAGGATGTTCAGCGGGTTAATCTCGGGCAGCTGTTCCTGCACCAACTCCATATACGACAGGTTGGTAGAAACGATGATATGGTCGGCAGGGACAATCTCCAGAAAACGTTCATATGTCTGGCGAAGCAATGTCTTGCCCGTAGCGAAAAAGTCGATGAATTGTTTCGGCACGCTCACACGGCTCAGCGGCCAGAATCGGCTTCCAATACCGCCGGCCATGATAACAAGGTAATTATGATTTGTGCTCATACTAACATAAGGATTAGATTCTATATAACAGGCTGCTAAAATAACGTTATTTTTTTAATTATAGTATCTTTCATTAATATGTTTAATAACATATTATGAATTTTTAGAATTTATCCAAGGAAAAACAGACTGACGCCGAGAACAGAGATTACGGCGCCTACGACAGCACGCCATGTAATCTTCTGATGGAAGAACCAGCGCGACGGCAGGAGGATGATGATGGGTGTCAGCGCCATCAGTGTAGAGGCGATGCCCGCTGCCGTGTACTGCACAGCCATCAGCGAGAAGCCCACCCCCATGAAAGGGCCGAAGATGGTGGTAGCTGTAGCAGCGCTGAGGCCTTTTCGGTCGTGGAGAGCATCGCGCAGCGGACGAATACCGTCGCGGAAATAGTGTAAGAGGGAGAAGCCGACGAGACCGGCAATGCAGCGGTAGAAGTTAGCGCTGAACGGCACGAGCCACTCAGGAACACCCTCCACTGCCTCGAAATGATTCATGCCGATTTTGCTCAGCACCAGCCCGACGCCCTGGCAGATGGCAGCCCCCATCGCGAAAAGCACTCCGTTCAGGGGCAGACGCAGCGACACCTTGTGGTGTTCGCCTCGCCCGAGTACAGAGATGCTGATGCCTGCCAGCGTTACCAGCATGGCCACAATACTGATGGCCTTCATCTGCTGCCCCAGCGTTATCCACGCCATCAATGCCGCTGCCAGCGGAGCCAGCGTCATGAAAAGCTGTCCGTAACGCGAGCCAATGATAATGTAGCACTGGAAGAGGCAGAAATCGCCGATGACATACCCCACGAGGCCCGAAAGCAGCATCCAGCCGCAAGCTTCGGTGGATGCGCCAGCGGGTAGCGGATTTCCCGTCACCACCCCGAAGAGCACCAGCGAAAACAGCAGCGCCATTGCCATGCGAAGCACGTTCAGCGTCAGGTTTCCCAGCCGCTTCGAGCCAAACTCGCTCAGCAGCGCCGTTGCCGTCCACGAGAATGCCACGCCAATTGAAATCAGTTCTCCTACGTAAGCCATTGTAAATTTTCGTCGTTTTTATTAGGTGAGAATTTACAGGAAATAACAGAGGCGCGGCATGCTGCGTCTCTGCAAATTCGCTTGAGTTTATCTTTTTACCTTTTAAGTGGCATCAGAGGTTGGCGCTGATGCGGCGGGCGATGTCGGCAAACTGCTCGGGGGTGAGCTGCTTCTTCGGGTTGGTGAAGAGCAAGTCGCTCTCCTTCTGCAGGGGGACAAGATGGATATGGGCGTGGGGGACCTCCATGCCCAGCACGGCTACGCCGACGCGCTGGCAGGGGATAGCTGCCTTCACGGCACGGGCGACGCGCTTGGCAAACAACGTCAGCGAGGCATACTCCTCGTCGCTGAGGTCAAAGAGGTAGTCCACTTCGTGCTTGGGGATGCAGAGGGTGTGGCCCTCCTGAAGGGGATTGATGTCAAGGAAAGCGAAGTTGTGCTCGTCCTCCGCAATTTTGTAGCAGGGAATTTCCCCGGCGATGATTCTTGAAAATATCGAGGCCATGGTGAAAGGGATTTTAGATGGAGATTCCGAGGATTTCCAGTTCGAGCATGCCGGCAGGGATTTTGATTTTCACCACTTCGCCGACTTTGTGGCCCAGCAAGCCCTGGGCAATGGGGGTGTTGACGGAAATCTTGCCCGCCTTCAGGTTTGCTTCGCTCTCAGGCACGATGGCATAGCTCATCTTCGCCTTGTTCTTCACGTTCTTCAGTTCCACCTTCGTGAGCACCTGCACCGTGTCGGTCTTGATTTTCGACGGATCGATGATTTTCGCTTCGCTGATGGTCAGTTTCAGCTGATTGATTTTCATCTCCAGCATACCCTGTGCCTCTTTGGCAGCGTCGTACTCGGCATTCTCGGAGAGGTCGCCTTTGTCGCGGGCCTCGGCGATCTGCCGAGCAATCTCAGGCCTGCGGATGGTTTCCAGTTCTTTCAGTTCGGCAACGAGTTGGTCGAACCCTTCTTGTGACATATAAGCCATAGTTTTTCTATTGTTTAGTTATTACTTTCTTTTCCTTTTTCTCTTTTTCTAAACGAAAGAAAAGAATCCCGGCATTTTCATGCCGGAACCCTTGTTTCTCATGTTTCGCTGGCAAAGGTAAGGAGAAGTGGATGAATAAACAAATAAATTTACACTTTTTTAGGCGAACCCTCTCTAAAAAGTGGATTAGCCCTGAAAAAGAACGTGCAAGCGATGAAGCAAACCTGCTATCAGATGTTGGCAGCGATGGCGTCGGCGAGGGCTTTCTCGTCCTCAATGCGGAGGATGACCTCGTTGTCCCTGTTAATGAGGAAGTACGTGGGCAGGATATTGACGCCGTAGTGGGAAGCCGGTACGGAACGGAAGGCGAGGATGCCCTCACGCGTGGCATACCACTGACAGTCTGCGTCGTGGACGCAAATCCAGGGGAGGTTATCGACGGCCATGCGCCAGTAATGCTCGTTGTCGTCAAGTCCCACCTGGTAGATTTCAAACCCCTTGTCGGCGTACTGGTTATAGAGCTCGCGCAGCGAGAGGATGCTCATGGCCGATGTCTCTTGAGCATAGGCGCAGAAACTGAGCAGCACCACCTTTCCCTTGAGGTCGGTGAGACGGCACTCGGCACCGTCGGCGTTGGGCAGGCTGATGTCGATGAGCGAAGCCTCCACCATCTTGTCGGCAAGGAGGGCGGCAATGCTGTCGTTAGCGGCAGAGCGTGCGGGGCGCGTGGAGGCCATGCCCTTAATGGCAATGTTGTGGAGGTTCTTCGTACGCAGGGCGTCGGGGTGATAGAGGTCGAGGTACGTGGCGACGGCAGCAAAGGCGCGCACGTCGTCGCGCGTGCTGACGGGGTCGAAGATGAGGCTGCCGCCCAGCCGCTGGAAGAGTGCGAAGTAGGCGTAGGGTTTGCTCGGGTCGGCGTAGATGTATTGGAGGCGGACGCTGTCCTTGTACGCCTGCACGAGGTCTTCAATCTTTTTCCGCGTGACGCCCACTTCCGGCCCGCTGTTGCGCACAAGGGCGCGGACGGCGTTCTGCAGCTCAATCTGTTTCATCACAAGCTCCTTCAGTTTCACGTTGTCGTCCGACCCTTCCACCTGATACGCAATGGACATGGTGGGCAGGGCGGCGTTGACGCGGATGGTCTCCGTGGAGTCGATGCTGACGTTGATGAGTTCGCGGTCGATGCGCAGGCGGTAGAAGTCGTAGCACTCGGGACGCGGGACGCGGAACGAGAACGTGCCGTTTCCCTTCAGCTTGACGGAGTCGGCGATGGTGACTTTTTCGATGCCGAGCGCATCAAGGTAGAGGGTTTTTCCTTCGGCTTCAGTGATGGCACCTTCGATGGTTGCCTGGGGAGTATGGTTGCAGCCAACAACGAGTAATGAGGCTGAAAACAATGCTAAAAGGGTGAGTTTTTTCATTTCTTTCGGGATTTCGGCGGCGAAATTACATAAAAATTCTGAAATTCGACGGATTATTCACAGTTATTATGTAATTTTGCGCGATTTTTTCAGAGAGTATAATTATTAGTTAAATTTCAAGATGAACATTATTACAAGAAAAGTCGCCCTGCCCGACGGTAGGGAGATTACGTTGGAAACCGGGAAATTGGCCAAGCAGGCCGACGGCGCGGTGATGGTAACGCTGGGCAAGACTATGCTGCTTGCTACGGTTTGCGCCGCCAAAGATGCAGTTCCCGGAACAGATTTCATGCCTCTTCAGGTAGAGTACAGAGAAAAGTATGCCGCATTCGGACGTTATCCTGGCGGTTTCACCAAGCGCGAAGGCAAGCCTTCGGACTACGAAATCCTCACTTGCCGTCTCGTTGACCGCGCCCTGCGTCCCCTGTTCCCCGATAATTACCACGCAGAGGTCTTTGTGAACATCATCATGTTCAGCGCCGACGGTGTGGACATTCCCGATGCCCTGGCCGGCCTTGCTGCAAGTGCTGCCCTGGCTGTCAGCGACATCCCCTTCAACGGCCCCATCAGCGAAGTGCGCGTGGCCCGCGTGGATGGCGAGTACGTCATCGACCCCACCTTCGAGCAGCTTGAGCGTGCCGACATGGACATCATGGTAGGCGCCACCTACGACAACATCATGATGGTCGAGGGCGAGATGAAGGAAGTGAGCGAGGCCGACCTGCTCGGCGCCATGAAGGCTGCCCACGAGGCCATCAAGCCCATGTGCCTTGTCCAGAACGAGATGGCTGAGGCTGCCGGCAAGACGGTGAAGCGCGAGTACTGCCACGAAGTGAACGACGAGGACCTCCGTGCCGAGGTGAAGAGTGCCTGCTACGACAAGGCCTACGCCATTGCCCACGAGGGAAACCGCGACAAGCATGCCCGCGAAGACGCCTTCACGCAGATTTGCGAGGACTTCAAGGCTGCCTATGCCGAGGCTCATACCGACCTCACGGAGGATGAACTGACTGAGAAGAACGCCCTCATCGACCGTTACTACCACGATGTGGAGCGCGACGCCATGCGCCGCTGTGTCCTCGACGAGGGCAAGCGCCTCGACGGACGCGCCACCACCGAAATCCGTCCCATCTGGTGCGAGGTCGGCTACCTGCCCGGCCCTCACGGCTCCTCCATCTTCACCCGTGGCGAGACGCAGTCGCTCACCAGCGTCACCCTCGGCACGAAGGACGACGAGAAGATTGTCGACGACGTGCTGGACCAGAGCAAGGCCCGCTTCCTGCTCCACTACAACTTCCCGCCCTTCAGCACCGGCGAAGCCCGTCCGCAGCGTAGCGTGGGCCGTCGTGAGATTGGTCACGGCCACCTCGCCTGGCGCGCCCTGAAGGAGATGCTCCCGCACGACTATGCCTACTGTGTGCGTGTCGTCAGCGACATCCTCGAGAGCAATGGTTCCAGCTCCATGGCTACCGTCTGCGCCGGAACGCTGGCTCTGATGGACGCCGGTGTCCCCATCGCCCGTCCCGTCAGCGGCATCGCCATGGGTCTCATCAAGAACCCGGGCGAAGAGAAGTACGCCGTGCTGAGCGACATCCTCGGCGATGAAGACCACCTCGGCGACATGGACTTCAAGACCACCGGTACCGTCAAGGGCCTCACCGCCACGCAGATGGATATCAAGTGCGACGGACTGAGCTACGAAATCCTCGAGAAGGCCCTCAACCAGGCCAAGGAGGGACGTATGCACATCCTGAACTGCATGCTGGAGACGCTGCCCGAGCCGCGTCCCGAACTGAAACCGCATGCTCCGCGCATCGAAATCATTACCATCCCCAAGGAGTTCATCGGTGCCGTCATTGGCCCGGGCGGAAAAATCATCCAGGGAATGCAGGAAGAGACCGGCGCCACCATCAACATCGACGAGATCGACGGCATCGGCCGTGTGGAGATTGCCGCCACCAACAAGGCCAGCATCGACGCCGCCATGTCGAAGATTCGTGCCATCGTGGCCATCCCCGAGGTGGGCGAGGTTTACGAGAGCAAGGTGCGCAGCATCATGCCTTACGGCGCCTTCGTCGAGTTCATGCCCGGCAAGGAAGGTTTGCTCCACATCAGCGAGATTGACTGGAAGCGCTTCGAGACGATGGAAGAGACCGGCCTCAACGAGGGCGACTCCATCACCGTGAAGCTGCTCGACATCGACCCCAAGACCGGCAAGTTCAAGCTCAGCCATCGTGCCCTGCTGCCGAAGCCCGAAGGTTTCGAGGAGCGTCCTCCTCGCCGTGAGCGCCCCGAGCGTGGCGAACGTGGTGAGAACGGACGTAATGGCGAACGTCGCGACCGTGGCGGTGAACGTCGCAACCACTAATCGTAGCGAACAGACAGACTTCTGTATCGGCTGAGACGGACATCCAGCTGAATCAAAGGAGGGCGTGCCAAGCAGGTACGCCCTCCTTTTCTATCTCACGTTCAAACGAATTGCAGATTCACCTGAACAAGTGCATCACTTTACATAAACCTTTCGGCCGTTCACGATATTCAGTCCCTTTCGTAAGGAATTGAGCCGCTGGCCTTGCAGGTTGTAGATGGTCTCCACAGGTTTCTCCTGAAGGAGGGGTGAAAGGCCCGTTGTTCGTGCTTCAAATTCGCCTGTAAAGGACTCTTGGTCATTCTCCAACGTTATGGTGTAAAGGCCTTCTTCGTAGGCGGAGATGTCGATGTTGAGGCCTACGATGCCCGCTGCGTCGATGGTTTTCTCATAGACGGTTTTGTTTGATTCGTCGGTAATGCATACCAGATAGGCATCAGCAAGCAGGTCGAGATTGATTCCCAACTGCAGTTGGTTGTATTCGCCATAAAGCGACCGTTCGGCCTCCCTCTTCATGGGCGATTTAGGCTTTGTCTTGATGGTATGGGTGAAGTCGATGCGGCGGTTCTGGGCATCCATAATCTCAGGCGTGGCTCCATCCACAACTTCGTCGTTGAGATAGATGACTTCATCCTCAACGGAACACGACATCAGGAACACCGCATGGTCTTCCTCACCATAATAGACATTGAGTATCGGGCCATCGATGCTGCCGATGCCTTCCAGCCAAGTGGTGTTATAGCATGGGTTTTCATCGTAACACTGCATAACTTCCCTATAAACGCCTTTGAAGCCCTTAAAGCCTCCAGTCCGCCTCGGCCCCACAATATAAGGAAGAGAAGCATTTTTAATCCACAGGGTGTCGTTGGCATCGAGGGAGAAGTCATACATAAGTTGGAACTCTTTGTTTGTCGGGTCATACTTGTACACTTTTTTGTCCTCTTCGTACCATGCTCCCATATAGCTTTGGGAGGGGAATTGTGAAAAAACGCTATAGTCCGGATGTTCGGGGCTGACATACCGCTGGCACATCATCTGCTTGCAGTTCTTTCCGTCGATGATGGTGTCGCCATCGAAGTAGAAGTATTCAACCCTTCTTACAGGATTACCCGAGTAGTCGCCCACTTTCCACACCTTACCTTCTTCGATAAAGGGGCGGTAGACAGGCTGGTACAAGTTGTCAGCCGTATAGAGCTTCTCACCATTCACCTCACAGGCATGAAGGGTATTGTAATTGCCTGGCACCGGTACCATGCTAAAGAAGTCCATCGTGGCGCCCACACCTTCAATCCAGAAGACTTCACCGTAGTCCTCAGGTTCGTTCCAGACAGGCTGGAGAACGTATTTTAGGATGACTATGTCACCAGGCATTACAGCCTGAATGTCTTTTACGACCATCTGCCAGGCATAGACGTTAAGCGTATCGCCCACATTACAGTCGAAGTCGTACAACAACACGGCCTCTTCCTTTTCAGGAAAGAAACAGAAGACTTTCTTGTTTTCCTCATAGAGGGCAGCCTCATACCTGACGGCGCCATCGTTGTACCGATTGTCGGAGTACATCTTGAGGCAGTTCTTCCCTGCTATCAGGGTGTCTCCTTTCAAATCGTAGGAATAGTCATGATTATACTCGGCAGGGCGCACGGGCAAGTAGTTGTCGTACGTCCAATGCTTCCCCTCCTCCACCAGTGGGTGGTAATCCATTTGGGAGAAGATGTTAGAGGCCAAGTCTGGTTCTGATGCCGCAAAGTCTCCGCTTTCAAATAATTCATTCGCACATTCCAATGGGCTTTTTTTACTATCTAAAGTGACAGACAGAATATACCATAAAGGCATAAACGAATCTTGCTTTACAATCCTTAGTCCATACCTTTCAGCATAAGACGATAGCAAGTCAATATCTTGTTCTTTTTTCAATCGGACGTCCAAATATGGAGTTGAGAAGACCTCCTCGTAGTTCTCTGTATAATAGCATGAAGTCAATATCACAGACTTCGAGTCTTCTTTCCAGAAGTCCATTAAGGTTAACTTCTCATAGTCTGACCGGGAAATGACTCGCGTTTCAAATTCCTCGTCTCTTATCGTATCCAATGGTTGGACATTTGAAAAAATCCTTTCGCGTGCCAGATTACATTCCGTGGGAATACTGACACAAACTTTATTTTTATTCAGGATCAAAGGAATCTTGTCTCCTTTATAGTAATAAAAATAAGATTGGGCCGTTGGATAAAGGTGGGCACCATAATAAAGGGGATTCGAAACGTTGTCATGGAAAGAGATTCTACCCCAGGATGTAAGGTCTGAGATATGCACGGCATTCAGATTGAAGCACCAGAGGAAAGCGTGACTCCCGACTGTGGCCACACTCGATGGAATGGTGATACTGGTCAGGCTACTGCATTTTCGGAAGGCGCATGTACCAATGCTGGTGACTCCATCGGAAATGGTGACGCTGGTCAAGTCCGTGCAGTTGTCGAAGGCATAGTCGCCAACGTGTGTAACACTCTCGGGGATGACAAGGTCGGTCACCTCCTTTCCGTCAAGGTAAAGGTGATGGGCATAAAACAGGGGATTGGAGCTGCGACTAAGACCCTCATCCTTGAACTCGATGCCACACCAGGCAGCAAGATCGATGATGTGCACAGCGGTCAAACGGGAGCAGTTTTGGAATGCGTTATTATCCACGCTGACAACGCTTCTGGGAATGGTAACGCTGGTTAGGTCTTGGCAGTTATGGAAGGCTCCGTTTCCGATGCAAGTGGTTCCGTCTTTAATCACCAGCTCGCCCGTCGGTTTATCTCCTTTATAGCCGAGAAGCAGGGAGCCAATATAGAATGGGCCGTCGGGAGCCTCGTCATACATCGTAGAGTACCAAGGAGTACCATAAAAAGCGTCTTTGCCAACATAGACGATACCAGCAGGAAGATTGAGGCTGGCCAAACTGCTGCATCCAGAAAAAGCTCCCAGCTCAATGCGATTAACAGTCGAAGGAATGACAACCGACGTGAGTTTGTTGCAGCCGTAGAAGAGTGCTTGGGCTATTTTCGTCAGTCCCTCGGGAAGCTGCACGGCTATCAGGCTGGTGCAGTAGCTGAAGGCCTCATACTGAATCTCATTCACCGTCTCAGGGATGCTGACGGATGTAATGTTTCTGTTCACCGAGAAAGCTAGTTCGCCGATGCTCGTCACCACATATTCTTCAGTTCCAATGGTAAATCTGTCGAGAATCGCCACTTCTCCCACAGCATCAGGACTGCCGGAATGAACGGCTGTATCCAGTTCATAGTCTTCACCTCTGTAAATTATTTCCTCATACCCGGCCTTGACCATTGCTGTTCCAGAGCCTGGTTCATATGTATAGACGACCTTGCTTTGAGGATCGATATACTCGTCGGCAATGGCCACAAGTGCTACAGCCGACATCAACATGGATGCCATCATGCGCAAAAATAATAATGTACGTTTCATAACCGTATATTTTATTGTTAATACTTATTTCGTTACCTTTACTATTTTTCTTAACTCTTAACTCTTAATTCTTAACTATGAACTATGAACTACCTCGTCAGTATCTGTTCCAGCGTAATGTCGGGGTTGGATTCTCCGAACACGTCCTTCTTTAGCTTGAGCTTGCGATGCTGGACGGCTGAGATGGTAATGCAGTAGATGTTGCCGATGGTGCGGTTGCTGACGCCGAGGCGGGTGAGGATACACAGGCGGATGTCGTCCTCCGTCATCGTGGGGTACTGCTCGCGGAGGTTGGCGAAGCGGTTGCCATCGATGGCGTTGAGCGTGCGTTCTATCTCGCTCCATTCGTGCGGGGTGAGGGTGATGAGCGAGTCGCCGCCCTGACTCAGTTTCTTCATCACCTCCGTACGTTCGAGGATGTGGTTCTGCAGGAATGTAACCACTTCGTTTGCCTGGTGCAGCTGCGCCTTCTGGTGCTCTGCCTCCTCCTGGAGCCGACGTTTCTCCTGACGCCCGGCCCGCATTCGGTACCGGACGACCAGCCCCATTGACAGGATGACGAAGATGGATGCAATGATTATTATAAGGATTGTACGCGCGTACATGCGCGAGCGGTACTCGAGCCGCTGGTTCTCCGTTTCCTGCCGCAAAGCCTCCTGATAGTAATCGTCCTTCTGCTCGAGTGCCTTATAATAGAACTCTTCCACCTGCTCGAAGGCGTTGTCGATATCGTCTTCCACCTGTGTGGCTCCCATCCGTCGGAGCGCTATCCTGGCGAGGCTGCTCTGCACGATATAGGCCATGTGGACATCATCGCCTGGCTCAATTTGCCGATAGACGGTTTCCGCCGAGTCGAGCAAGCCCAGGCTGAAGTAACTGCGTGCCAGCACCTGTAGGGTACCTGGCCGCAGTTCTTCCGTCGCTATGGCTTCAGCCTGACGGGCATAGTCGATGGCCTGACGATAGTCCTCCTTTGCCCAGGCGATGTTGGCGAGGCTGGTAAGCGTCTGGCACATCAGGTCGTTCATCTGATTCTTCTTCGCGATGTCGTATGCTTGATGGATGAAATCGAGCGCTTCGTCGTATGAGCCCTCCATGACGAAAGCCGCTTGTGAAGCGTAGGTACCCGCATAGTCGAGCAGGATGACATGGTTGCGCTCATCGTCGGGATGCTGCTCATAGATGGCCAGGGATTTTTTCATCAGCCGCAACGCTTCCTCCGGATTGCCCTGCGACAACGCCTCCGCCAACCGCTGGTAGGCGATATAGTGGGTATGCCAATCTTCAGACTCTTCCGACAGACGGATGGCTTTCCGCAGCAACGTCTCACCCAAACGGATGCTGTCATTGCCCAAGGCCACCTCTGCCTCCTCCAGCAGGCGCGTTGCCGTCTGAGGCTCCGGCCCCTGCTCCGACTGACTGCAAGCCATCATCAGAAGGCCTATGAAGAACAAGTACCCTATGCGCGAAAGCATGGCAGACTCTTTTCCTTTAGTTTCTCGCCCAATCAGGGTAAGGCCTTATTTTGTCAGGATCATGCGCTTGGTGTCGATGACGTTGCCGTCGGCGATGAGGGAGTAGAGGTACATGCCGGCATCGAGACTACGGGCGGAGATGGTGACGGAGGTCTTGCCGCGTCCTTCGACGGGGTACTGGTCAATCTGCTTGCCGCTGAGGTCGTAGATGTAGATCATGGCGTTGGCGACGCCCTCCGCTACGGAGCAGGGGATGACGGTATTCTCCGTGAAGGGGTTGGGCATGTTCTGGAACAGCTCGGTGGTCAGGCCGCGCATGGCAATGGCTTCCACAGGAGTAACGTTTTCATCGCCTATGCCTGCTGCCTTGCGGGTTTCCTTCAGCTCGGCCTTCAGCTCCTGAATGGCTGTGACAAGAACGGGTATCAGCTCCGTAATGGAAATGCCCAGATGGGTGTCATCCACATGATAGACGAGGTTGGGGAGGATTTGCTGAAACTCTTCCGCGATGAAGCCAAAGTGGGTGTTGAGAAACCCCTCTTCGTCTCCCTGGTACATGTACATGGGTGTTCCATCTGTGTTTTCGCCAATTATGCGGTTAGCGATGTTGTACTGAACGGGAGTCATTCCCAGTACGATTTCCAATGCATTGGGCATCGTCTCCGACAAACTTTGGACGTTTGTTCTCAGGCGATTGTCGGCACCGTTGACTAATTGTGCATTCATGGCAACAGACAGAGTGGTTGCCAAAACGAGTAATACTACCTTTTTCATAACATTTGATTTTTTTTATGTGAAACAATCATGGTGAGTTTTTCTGTTCTTTTTTCGCTGCAAAGTTACGGCATTATTTCAAAACAACGTCATTTTGCCTATGGAAAACGTCTACATGGGATATATTTTATAACGACTATAAATCAATCCATTGTAATTTTATCCACGCTTTACCTCATGGAAACGTCAGGAAAGGCATACAAATTATCGCCTCCTCTATTGACAATTTGTTTTGAAAAGACCAAGGCGCGGCTGACAACCTCCGTACCCTCCATTAACTACGTTTTAAGTAGGCTTCTCCTCGGCAAATTGAGATGCCCGTTTTTGGTGCAGGAAGGTGTAGAAAGGTGTAGGAAAAATAGCCCAATGGGCTACGGAGTTATTCCCTTGGGCTGTGCTGCCAGATGCTTGGGCTGGCAGATTGGCCCACTGGGCTGTGAGATCAGTTGCCTGGAATTACAAAAAAAAGCTCGATTCGCCCACAAGACTGGCCATCATGACGCACGTTTCCTTCCATTTGATGACGGAATACTGCAATTCTGCGTCGCTGACATGTGCGTTAAAGTGCAGGGAAAAACATCGGAACTGGGGGTTTTTGCTGTCTTTCAAGGCCTGAAAAAGCGGATTTGGACACCTTTCTGTCCCATTTTTGTTTCAACACAGCCGGAGCAATCAGTTTCGTGATGACGTATATCGTTGTCTGATTGCTTTTTAGATGAATAAATGCTGATGATTTCGACCGAGAATTCCAGTTATTCCAATTCCAGTTTGTTTTTTTGATACCCCAATTCCCATAATAATATATATAAATACTTATATATCTATTATTTATATAGTATTTAAAGAGGTGTAGTACTCTTTAATTATTAATTGGAATTGGAATAACTGGAATATTTGAAACAACTGGAACTCTCTGGCCATGATTTTTTACTCCTCTACGAGGCCATGAACTCCTGTCGCAATTTGTAGCCCGCCACTCGTCGCGAGCAGCGGGGCAGCAACGATGCATCGTATCGAAAAAAGTAAGCTTATGAAAATCGATTTATTTGATGCATTGTATTGTAAAAGTAAGCTAATGCAGAATTTTCCTCCGTAATATCAAAACTTAAAATGTCCAGCCAAGACGAATGGCAGGCTCACAATAGAATCCTGCAATAGTGTAGGTGTGTTCAGGATGGGACACGTAGTTGACCTCTTTTTCACGCTCTTTAGTATGGGTAAGCATCAGTCCCATTTCTGCTCCACAGTAGAGTCCTTTCCATATATAAACATCAATGCCTGTTAAGGCCCCGGCAGCGAGTTGATAAGAACTGGCGTTCTCGTTGTTATCGGAAGTGTCATACCCGTCGTGGGAAGTAAAACTTTTCGCATATCCTACCTGGACACCTGTGTAGAGGCCTATCCGGTCAGACATGTACCAATGATGTTCGTATCCCAACCCGAGGTCAATGTTGCTGTATGCCGAGTTGTAGCTGGTTACTACTTTTCCATGAACTTTCGTTAAATTCAATCCAACTCGGAGACGCAGGGCGTTATTGTCGTTAAAATAATAGCGTATTTTGACGCCATTGTCTAAAAGATTAAAGCCGCCATTTTCGACAAAGGGCTTGAAGCCGATTTCTAATCCAAAATCTCCCTTTTCGGGGAATAAACTTTGTGCATTTGTGCTCATAGTTGCTACTAACACAACTAACACAACAATACATTTTTTCATTATTCAAAAAACTAAGGTTAAACATAAATAGTTTCTCTTGACATCCTTTGAGGAAAGAAAAAAGAAACTCGCTGCAAAGGTCGGAAAAAGTGTGGAAATTGCCAAATTTTTAGCGTCCCAAAAACGTCCCATTTTTCATGGGGCGAAAAAAGTGGTTGATTATGAGAAGAAAAGCGCGAACAGGTTTTCGGGCATTTTTTCCTTTAAACGTGACTTGCGCGTGCGTAACGTGGAGTCGGTAGTGTTGAGGAGAGCGGCAATATAGGTGGTTGGAGACTGCAAAGAGGTGAGGATGCAGTAGAGAAGTTCCTGGTCGTTGACGGCATGGGCGGCATTCTTGATGTCCATCATGATGTCAACGAACGAGCGGGTGAGGTCGTCCAAGAGTGCCTGCCGTTGTTCGGATGTCAGCTTCTCGGGAGCCGTCAGCAGCAGGCGGGCAGAGGGCGTGCTGCGGAAGAGGTTCTGGCAGGCTGCGAGCTTGTTCCTGTAGAGCGCGTCCATGTCGGCAGGCTGTTCGTCGTTCTGCGCCTGCAGTAATGCCACATTGGCTTGCCG
>Ga0310690_10001477_pt1 | contig 41554 bp, 66 predicted proteins | sample AusTroGonzalo_MG_2_FD_207661 | JGI IMG/M metagenome (GOLD analysis project Ga0310690, IMG submission 207661) | Bovine rumen microbial communities from tropical cattle in Woodstock, Queensland, Australia - Gonzalo_04 (v2) (version 2) | ecosystem: Host-associated > Mammals > Digestive system >... | reverse complement strand
ATAGGGAAGCCGTTCCGACTGGGGCGGTTTTTCTTTTTATCATTCCCGATAAACCTTCCTTTCGCTGACCGCCCTTCGGGGCGGTTTCTTGCTGATTACAGGGGTCACACCTGTTTTCATAATATTTCTCCTTTTCTTCATAACTGATTCGTTAATGGGGTGGGGGTCGTACTTCACCCCTACGGGTCAACGAAAAGGAGTCCCGAAAAATAATTTTTTGAAATATAAAAAGGGCAAAGTAATGTTCAACGACTATGTAAAACTCAAGAGAAGACAGATAGAGGACAGAGAGAAGATTTGTTTCAACGGCGACTACCAAGAGCCAACCACTCCTACTGGAAAGATAACGATAACGGAGAACGGAACTAACATAGATGTAGCGCAGTATGCCAAAGCGGATGTAAACGTATCAGGGGGCGGAGGCTCTTCGGACTTCTCAACGGCAGAGGTAACGATTGAATTTGAGGTGCAAGGGGCTGAACCTACATTCACATCGATTGCTTATGAAACAACCATTCAATATCCTTACCCCTTAGGCTCTATCCCAGAAGATTTTTCTGATTACAGTGAGGGTGGAATTGTTCCATACACACCAAACACACCAATAAATCTTTTAATGTATAATAGTGAAGCATTTTTGTTTGGTAACATTTTTAATGCGTTTACAGATATACCTACAACATATTTTATAGACCCCGAAGTGCCACCTGTTATCACAGGCTCTGCGACGTACGATTCAGACGAAATGATTTTTACCATTACAGGCGATTGCACACTTAAGATTACAATGACAATGTAATGCACTCCTACGCAGAGGGATTATATAAATTTGATAAGTTATAACTAAACATATAAGAAAGGACGAACTAATGGCATTTCCAGATTTTGTACAGTTCAAGAGAAAGAGTATTCAGGACAAAGAGAAACTGTGTTTTGGCGGAACATACACAGAGGGCATCACGCCTACTGGCAAGAAGTCAATCACCGACACCACGGAGACTGATGTAACGAATTACGCTACTGCACAGGTATCAGACAGCAACCTTAAGGCGACCAATATCAAGAAAGATGTCACCATACTTGGTGTAACTGGTTCATACGAAGCCGCCGCACAGGGAGATTCATAATGGCTGATAAAAAGAAGAAGAAAACCAAAGAAGAGATAATGACACCACCTTTGAGGAAACTGACTCGTGAAGAGAAGATGTTATACCTTACAGGCGGTAAGAGTAAGAGGAAGAAATAATGGCTACAAAAGGAACATCAAAGTCTAAATCAGGCGGAATGACGGTTGCCCCAAAGCCGAAGAGCGAAGGTGGTCAGTTATCAGATGCGAGAAAGCAGCAGGCGCAGGTTCAGGCTTTGAAACAGGCTAAAATCAAGCGTGCATCAAATGTCGGTATGCCTAATACTACAGCAAAGAAGAATAGGATAGTAGCCGCAAGCAAGCAACGTGATATGTCTCACAAACTTGACAACAGTATGAGCAGAAGTCCTGCCAAGATAAGCAATATAAAGAGAAGCCAAGCACAGACCAATGGAGCGGTTGCTAATAGTACGAAAAATTCATCGCTTGCATACCAGATATATTTGAAGAAGAAAGGATAAATAATGAAGACACTGAAAACACCTATGACACCTGTTCAGAAAAAACTTAAGACTGCTAATTCTTTAGCCCACAAACCTGCCACAGCAACATCTATTAAACCTATAAAGCCTGCCAAGCCTGCCTTTGTAAAGAAACCTAACTAAAGGGGGTAGAGGGCTTTGTCGATAAAAAGAAAACCTGCCGTTATCCCACGAGGCGTAGGACATCCGAAAGCAGGTGAACTTGTGGTTAGACCTTTCACGGTACATAACCTTGATAAAATGAAGCCCGAAAATGCGGTGAAAGCGGCAAGAGAAACGATAAGAGAAGCAAATGCCTTATATGCAAGATTTAATAAAGGCTACCCAAATCCGCTAAACATAGACATTAAAGATTTATTGCCAGAATCCAAAGCGTGTTGGGAAGCCATATTTGCAGAGCGAGGCTACAGCGATAACATAGTAGATGAACCCGATATGGGCGGCAGGCGAATATTTAACAGCGTAGATGAAGTTGTCTTTGCTTTTGAGTGTTATTTTGATTGGATACGAAGCCAGAATTTCGTCAAACCTTTTACCCGACCTGACGGAGAGATAGGTGTTATGCCTATAATCCCTAATCAGTCGAACTTTGCGAAATGGCTTGGCATACCAAGAGACAGAATCACGATTGCAATGACCAACCACCCAGAAGCACAGTTAAAGTATAAGCATATATTAGCAGACTGTTTATCAGAAGGTGCTATGGTAGGTGTTTATCAGACCGCTTCTACTATCTTTACGCTGAAGAATATGTGCGATTGGGCTGATAAGTACGAAGACCGTTCTGTTAACAAGGCAGACGACCTTGGCGTAGCGGAAGCCGAAGAGTTAATGAAGCAGTTAGGCTATTCCAGACCAAGGGCGACACTTGAAGCACCAAAGGGTGATGTAGATGGATAAAGGTTTAAGAGCGTTCCTTATGTCTGACTATGCGGCGTATTGCCAGTATGTGCATAACGGAAACTGGAAACCGACCAAGTTCCACAAGTACATCTGTGACATCACGCAGGACTTCATAGAGAAAGACACAGGACACGCCTACGACATACTGATACTTTCCACACCGCCACAGCACGGCAAGTCAATGACCATATCAGAAACCCTGCCGTCTTGGTTTTTAGGGCGTAACCCGAAGTCAAGGGTGATAGAAGTATCGTATTCAGAGGACTTTGCAAGGCGTTTTGGCAGGCGCAACAGGCAGAAGATAATAGATTTTGGCGGTGAGATATTTAATATTAAACTGGGTTCTCCTAATACTGATTTGGATTTCGAGTTGGAGAATCAAATAGGCGGTATGATAAGCCGAGGCGTTATGTCTGGTATTACTGGACAGCGAGCCAACCTGATAGTAATAGACGACCCAGTTAAAAACAGAGAAGAAGCCGATTCAGAGACCACGAGAGAGAAGATAAAGGACGAGTTCCTGAACTCAATGCTCACTCGTATGGCAGTCGGCGGAAAGATAATACTGATTATGACGAGGTGGCACGAGGACGATTTAGCAGGATGGATAATAAACAACCTGAACAATGTCACTTGTGTGAATCTGCCGTTAGAAGCAGAAGAGAATGACCCTTTAGGCAGACCTATAGGCGATGCGTTATGCCCAGAGATAGGGAAAGACAACGCTTGGTTAGCCGATTTTAAGGAAGCCTTTACCTCGAAAGAGGGTTCACGTTCTTGGAACGCATTGTTTCAGGGGCATCCAACCGCATTAGAGGGCGAGATGTTCAAGCGTGAATGGTGGCGGTTTTATGAAGAATTACCTGAACTGGCTGAAATGGTTATGTCCGTAGATGCCGCTTTCAAGGACGGGGAAGACAACGACTTTGTAGCGATACAGGTCTGGGGAAAGACAAACGCCGATATGTATTTGGTGGACAGAGTTAAGAAACACCTCAATTTACCCGATACAATGCGTGAGATAATCCGCCTGCGAGGGATGTACCCACAGTGCAAAACCACCTATATTGAGGATAAAGCCAACGGTAGTGCCATAATCGACATACTGCGCAAACAAATGACAGGCATAATAGCGGTCAACCCCCACGGCGGAAAAGTCTCACGTGCCAATGCAGTCATAGGAGCAGTAGAATCTGGCAATGTATACCTGCCTAAAAGGGCAAAATGGGTCAATGAGTACATAGATGAGTTTGCGGCGTTCCCCAATGGCAAGCACGATGACGAAGTAGATGCTTCAACGCAGGCTTGGGACAGGCTGATATACCACTCATCCAAGATACGGAAAGCCCTGAAGAAGACTTCTATGGAGATATACTTCCCAAAGTACCAGAAGGAGTTGAGACTGGGCGACCCAGTAGGGAAAAGGAGCAAAATAAATGTTGTATAACATCATTCAGGCAGTAGTTTTACTGTCTTTTTTATTAGCCGTAGCGTTGGAAGCAGGCTTACTTCTCATCATTTTGCAGGAAGAAGAGCCGAAAAAGGTCATAACGCCCCCGACATTCACCTTAAACCCGAAGAAGAGGGCGGAAAACAAGAAAAAGACCGAAGAAATGAAGAAGTTTGAAACGCTTTTGAACAACATAGATGCCTATGACGGCACAACTTTTGGGCAGAAGGATATTGAATAATGGCAGTAAAAGAAAAAGACCAGAAGTTAAAGACAGACATCTGGCAGAAATACGAATTATCAAAGGATTATGAGGACAAGAAGCGACTTTTACAGCGTTCAGAGAGAAACTGGAACTTCTTTGTAGGCAACCAGTGGAAAGGTCTGAACAGTTTTGGCGAGGAACTTCCTGTTCTTAATTTTGTAAAGACCATTGTCCAGTACAAGATTTCATCCGTAGCACAGAACGCAATGACAGCGTACTACTCTGATATGGAGATGAGACCTGAACTTGCGGAAGTCTACAAGAACCTGAACCTTTACTGGAGACAATGTTGGGAGAAGTCCAAGATGAACGAGATGTGTTGGCGAATGTTAAAGTCAGCCGCTATTCAGGGCGACTCCTATTTTTATTGGCACGATGGAAACACGCTCGAACCCCCTCAAATCATCCCGAACACTTCCATCCACTTTGCTGATGAGAACATCGACAATATTCAGGAACAGCCTTACATCATAATCGAGGAAAGATGGGATATTGACGAAGTACGCAAGTTGGCAAAGGAAAACGGCATATCTGAAGAAGACATCAAACTGATAAGTTCTGACGATAACACCGAAAGGCAGTTGTTTAACAAGGATGAGGTAAAGGACAAGGTAACGGTTCTGCTCTATATGACACGAAACGACAACGGAGTCGTGGAAACTGGACGTTCAACCGAAGCCGTGATAATCGAGCCTCTGGAAGCCAAGGTGAATCAGAATGGCGTAGGAGAGATAATCGGTGACTTAACGGTTTATCCAGTTATCAACTATGTCTGGGAATCCCTGCCGAATACTGCAAGGGGCGTGGGAGAAGTCGAAATGCTCATACCTAACCAGTTGGAGTTGAACAAGACTCTGGCGAGACGGAGTATGGCTGTCAAGATGGCGGCTTATCCAAGGATGGCGTATGATGCTACGGCTATAACGAACCCAGAAGACCTTGATAAAGTCGGCGCACCCATAGCGGTACAGGGCGGTTCATCACAATCCATCAATCAGATGATTTCATACCTGAATCCTGCGAATATTGCGAGCGATGCCTTACAGTTATCGAATGACCTGTTACAGACTACGAAAGACTTGGCAGGTGCTTCTGACTACGCATTAGGCAACATCAATCCAGAGCAGGCTTCGGGTACGGCTATCATCGCAGTTCGTGACCAGTCGCAAGTACCACTGAATGAGCAGGTATCACGCTTCAAGCAGTTCGTGGAAGATGTATCGCTCTTATGGGTAGACCTGTGGATAGTATTCAATTCTGACGGTATCACTTTTGAGTACGAGGATGAGAACGGTATGAAGATACCAGTAACTCTTACACAGGAAGACCTGAAGAACCTCAAACCCACGGTACAGATTGATGTATCGCCTGACAATCAGTGGACTAAACTGGCAGAACAGCAGTCATTGGACACCCTGCTACAGTTACAGTTGATTACCCTTGACGAGTATGTAGAGTGTACACCTGAAAATTCATCAGTACCGAAAGCGAAACTTCAGCAGGTGATTAATAAGCGTAAGGCTTTACAGGCACAGCAGGAAGCGATGATGCAGGAGCAGATGATGATGCAACAGGCACAGGGTCAGATAAACCCCGAAATAGTTATGCAGGAACTCTTGAATCAGGGCGTACCCGAAGAAGAAGCGATGGGTATGGTTCAGGAACTGTTAGCAGGTAATCAAGGTGCTATGCCAGAACAGGCTTTAGCATAAATTAACACAGAAAAGGAGAACGAAAAATGTCAGAAATGTTCAGAGGTTTCAACCCATTAAGAGACCCCGATGAGGGTACTGGTGGTGGAGACAGCATTGACGAGTCAGTTGAAACAGGCGAAGAAGTAGAGGAGTCCGCCGAACCTCTCGATGAAGAAGGCGCAGAAGAGCAGGAAGTCGCCGAACCTGCCGAAGAAGAAAGTAAGAGTGACGCCGCTTTTGCAGAAATGCGTAGAAAACTTGAAGCGGCAGAGAGAAGAGCAGAGGAACTCGAAGAAGCATTAGGTCTGTGGTTCGATGGCGATGACAAAGCCGCACAGGCACACGCACACTACGAGGACATCTCGCTCGATGAGGCTATCGCTAATATGGAAACCAAAAGGGAACTCAACCAGTTAAGGGCAGAAAAGGAAGCCCTTGAGGAAGAGCGTAACCAGTTAGAGTTCAACAACCTCAAAGCCACCGATTTACGAGAAATCAAAGCGAAATACCCAGATGCAAACCTCAAAGATGTAGAGGAACTGGGCGAGGATTTCTTTAAGTACAGAACGATGGACATTGATGCCGTAACGGCGTATGAGGCAATCCAGATGAAGAAAGGCAGACCGCCCAAGCCTATAGGAAAGGCAAAGACTGGCGCACCTGCAAAGACTGGGTTCTACACAAAGGAAGAGGTTGAAGCGATGAGTCCATCACAGATAAGAAAGAATTTTGACAAGATTAGGGAGTCGATGGGCAAATGGACATAATGGCTCTCTTTTCTTAATTACAGAAAGGACGAATTATGGCTTACAAAAACTTCATTCCCGAAGTCTGGAGCGAGGCAATCAACAGAGAACTCGAAAGACTTCACGTATTCGCTTCCAACTGCAACCGTCAGTATGAGGGCGAAGTAAAGAAGATGGGCGATTCCGTAAGAATCCTTGGAGTTGGAAGACCCACCATCACAGAGGTTAAGAGAGATTCATTCACACAACTCTCCTCACCCGAAACAGTTGAAGATACTTCCCAGATTATGTACATCGACAATATGGCGTACTTCAACTACAAAGTAGACGATATTGATAAGAGACAGGCTGTAGGCGGACTTATGGAAGCACTCTCCGCAGAGACTTCTGAAGGGCTTGCTGATGTACAGGACAAGGCTATTGCTTCCCTTGTAACCGATACTCTGGCTGTAAAGGATGCCGCAGAAACATATCAGTTAACCGCCAACAACATCCTTGAGAAACTGCTTGTTGCTCACCAGAAGTTAATGGAGAACGATGTTCCTATGTCAACAAAGGTTACCGTTACTCTTGCTCCTTGGGCGGCTACACTTTATAAGCAGGCTATGGCGGCTATCGACACTGATAACAGCGCACTCCTGAAGAACGGACTCATCGGTCAGTTTGACGGAATGGACATCAAGGTTTCCAACAACTGCTATCAGTCAAGCGGCAACTACGGCTTTATGGTAAGAACTGACAGGGCTATCGCATTTGCTCGTCCTATGATTCACACCGAGCCTTACAGACCTGAACTCGACTTCTCCGATGCAGTAAAGGGCTTCATCCTCTATGGTACAAAGATTGTAAGACCTAAAGAGATGATTGTTATGAACTGCAAGGCGACAGCATAATAGAAAGGAGTGAACAGAATGAGCGCAACAGTAGATAGAGTAAAAACCGCAAGACACGCTCTCACCGAATGGGAGTGGACTTCACTCACCGCTAATACTGCGGCTACACTTGATTATGAGGGTGTAGATGAAAACTGTGTACTCCTTGTAACCGCAACTGCTGATGACACACTTACCGTCAGCAAGGGCAATCACATTCAGGGAGTAGCAGACCTCGCCCTGTCCATCACAGCAAACAAACTTTATGCCATCGCTCTTCCTTCAATGGAATTTAAGAACGTATCAGGCACTAACAAGGGATTTGTAGTTGTGACCGCAGGCAAGTCTACCACATCGGTAGCACTGGTAGAAATCGACCAGTTATAATTGTTAAAGGATTGTGGGGGCTTTATGCCCCCTTTTCTTTTTAGGAGAAACACTAATGACTTACGGAGAACTTAAAAGAAGAATAAAGAGTCTCGGCTTTGAAGAAGACTCCACGATGGACGAATATAACGAAATCGTTATCGACAGTATCAACAGAGACTTACAGTACATATATGACTCAACCGTTAAGTTGATGCTTCCGTACTATATCAGGGAACTGGGCTATGAACCGCAGAGACCTGCAATCATTACTGCCGATACCGAAGATTCGTATGAAATAGACTTACCCGAAGATTTAGTGGAACTGCTTCCGCTTTTAGTGGCTTATCACGTATGGCTTGACGATGACCAGACCAAAGCCGTTCTGTATTACAACAACTTCGTGCAGAAGCGTGAAGCGATTATGGAAGCGAATATGTCCACGGCAAAGGCAACGATTATGCCTACGATAAACGGAACAAAATATTTTGGAATAGGATGGTGATGTTATGGCACTCAAGGAAATGGCAGTACCAGAATCTCCAAAACTTTATACAACACGATATGACAACCTTGGCGGTGTTGACTATTCCACAGACATAACAGAGATTGACCGCAGGAGAACGCCTACTGGAACTAATATGATTTCAGATGATGGCTCATATCCAGTAAAGCGACTCGGTTGGCGTGTAATAAATGAACTGAACCACGGTAGAATAATCAAGATGCTCGTTCTGGACAGACGGTTAAGCACAAGCGACAGTACGCCCGACATCATAGTGGTTACGCAGAACGGTGTTTACGGTTTAAGAAATGATATGCAAGCGCCATCACACGAACCGCCAGAGCCGTCAGAAGAGCCGAAGTACACATCCACTACGCTTTATACGGCTTCAAGCAACATAAATGAGTGTGCGCTTTTCACATTCAATGACGAAGCCTATCTGATATTTGCAGAGGGTATGTACAAGGTTTATAGCGGTGGCAACTTTGTGTTCCAAAGCGTACTGGATAATGCAAATATACCCATTGTTTCTTATGGCACGGATGCAAGCGGAAACGGAAGTACATCTGACCACGCAGTCAATATATTAAGCACTAAAAGGTCAATGGAGTTTGTCGCTGATGGCACAAGCACTGTCTACTACTTTTATCCAGACACCATAAGGAATGACAATCAGTATAAATGGATTGTTGCGGATACCGTTAAAGTAGAGCAGTATGATGTGACTCAAGGATGGAAAACTCTTACCAAGGGAACTGATTACACATTAGGCACAACAAGTACGGCTCACGGCTTGGATATTTACGGTAACACTATTATGAATAGTAACACTCCGCCAACGCCATCAGACATTACAGTAGCACCTTGTGAGATTCATTTCACCAACGCTCCACAGGTAATAACAAACTGGGATAACAGTATCCGTGTTACATTTGAACAGTTCAACGGAGAAGTACACCATACAGAAACAATAAACAATGTAACTTATCAAATCTGTTATGGAGTATACAAAAAGAGTGGGGCTTTGAATGATTTCCTGTCAGCCTTTACCTCTGCGGTTTACGGTTATGCACAGCCCGACAGAGTGTTCATAGCAGGGTCTACAAGACGGAACTATGTTTACTACTCGGCAGTCAACGACCCGACATACTTCCCCGACAACAACTACTTAACGGTAGGACACGATGACAATGAAATTATGTCGCTTCAGAGGGTATCTGAATACCTTGCAGTAGTCAAGGGCGAGAGCGTATTCGACAACACTATGTATCTGATTAGCGGAGCGTATCTTGAGGATAATATGTACTTCAAGGTCATCCCGACTTCGGCAACCATAGGAGCGATTTCAAGAAAGGCTTCAGCCGCCCTGATAGACGAACCGCTATTCCTCTCAAGATTTGGAGTGTTCGGTGTAGCAAACACATATACGAATACAGAGAAAGCGGTAAGGAACAGGTCAAGGTATGTGGATAAGAAACTCGTTAAGGAGAGGAATTTAAGAGAAGCCTGCGCCACCGTCTGGAACAAGTATTACATCCTTTGTGTCAATGACCATTGTTATGTGCTTGACGGACGAAATGTGAGCAGGGCAGACAGAAACGACCTTAACTACCAGTACGAAGCATACTACTGGGAAGGGATTCCTGCCGTGTATATGGCTACCTATCTGGACGAGATATACTTTGGAACGGCAGACGGAAGGATATGCAAGTTCAACACGGATGTGAACGATTCCACGGCATACTGCGATAACGGAGTTGAAGTCTGGGAATACATCAATGACCACTGGTATCTGTCTCTTACGGACAAGAAGATAATTGAACACGAGGTAGACGGACAGATGGTTGAGGAAGAAGTTACGGTTGGTCTTGCTATACCCTGCGAATGGTCTACGCCTTATGATGATGACCGTGCGCCACAGTATTTCAAGACTCTTAACAAGAAAGGTAACCTTGTAACGCTTCTTCCTATGTCCAAATCATCTGCCGAAGTATCGCTGATAAAAGACGGAGCGAAGTTGGTTACTCTTGAAAAGTTCTATGTCAACATCTTCAGTTGGGCGAGCGTACTATTTGAGGGCTTCTCTTTCCGTTCAGACCTGTCAGCACGTGATGACTTCTTTAAGAAGAAAGTGAAGAAATACAAAAGGCTTCAGATAACCGTATCAAACAACGAAATATTTGAACCATTCGGCATACTCGGTATAACAAAGACCTATTCAGTAGGCAACTTCTCAAAATAAAGGAGATAGCAATGGCAGTAACAACAGACGATAAAATAAAAGATACCGATACTGGGTATCAGAACATAACGAGAATTGACGGAGAGACTCTTACTGGTACTGTATCGCAGAACAAGGCAGAGTTTGACAAGTATCCCAATCTCATAAAAGACAAGTTCAATAATCTTATAGATGACCTTGTGGTTGAACTGGGCGGTTTAAGCAACGGCAAAGTTGACAAGGTAGAAAACAAAGGTCTTTCGACTAACGATTTTTCAAATTCGTATAAGACCAAACTCGATGGCGTTGCCTCTGGTGCTGAAGTGAATGTGCAGGCAGACTGGAATGAAACCAACAGTTCAAGCGATGCATATATCAAGAACAAACCCAATATGCCCAGTACCCTTACTGCAAGCAACGGCATCAAAATCGAGAGCAATGTAATCAAACATACAAATTCCGCAATTACAGCCCAGAGTTCGCAGGCGTTATATCCAGTCAAGATTGACAGTTACGGACACATTACGGCTTATGGCTCTGCGGTTACTTCACTCCCTGCAAGCGATGTATATTCGTGGGCTAAATCAAGCACCAAACCGTCATATACGGCAGGCGAAGTAGGGGCAGTACCGACATCAAGAACAGTAAACGGACACGCCTTAACTGGCAATGTTGCGGTAACTACTGGTGACTTGGGTATTGCAGATTATGTAGTGGAACAAGGCACATCTGGTATCTGGACATATCGTAAATGGAACAGCGGAAAATCAGAGTGTTGGGGTGCGGCTACTACAAATAGTGCGCCTACCACGCAGGATGCAGGCGGATACAGAACAAGTGCGGTCAGCGAAAGTTTCCCTTCGGGGTTATTTACGGTAGGTCCAGTCATCACTTGTAGTGTCCAGTCGGGTGATATGGTACTTATGGCAGTATGTATAGGAAACGCTTCTTCGACTTCTACTGGAAGTTGGGCAGGCTTCAGATTAACATCCAACGCTAATACTGGACCGAAATATTTCTGCTTTGATGTAAAAGGCAGATGGAAATAAAGGAGCAGACTAATGATAGAAATCAAAGGCACGACAATCAGAATGACAAGGGGAGATACCTTACAGACTATTGTAGTTCCAAGAGATAAGGTGACCCACGAGATATACACTCCGCAAGAGGGAGACTCTTTCCGCTTTGCCTTGAAGCATAACAAGATGAACTCTGACCGAAGCGAATACACGGACAGCGAGCCTTTAGTGCTGAAAGACATTCCGTCAGACTCTATGCTCCTTACACTCTTACCAGAAGATACAAAGGAACTTGGATTCGGTCAGTATGTTTATGACATTCAGTTAACGGATGCAGACGGCAGAGTGGATACATTTATCAGTATGGCTTCTTTGATACTAACAGGAGAGGTGGAGTAAATGGCAGACGGAACATTATCAAATGTCAGGGAACTGGTGGGCGAACTTTCACCGCAGGGTACTTTGACAGGCAATTTAGGCTTGCCAGACTATATCCTTCGTGATGAAACAGACCCAGTATTTACAGAAAGCCCTGCTTACGGAATAACCACAACTGACATAACGAACTGGAACAACAAGTCAGAGTTTAGCGGTTCATATAACGATTTAACAAACAAGCCGTCCATACCGAGCAAGACGAGTGATTTGACCAACGATTCGGGATTCATCACTTCTTCGTCATTGCCGACCAGTACGAGCGACCTTGTAAACGATAGCGGATACATAACGGAGTCAGACATTCCCATAACCGATGTCCAGATGAACGGCACTTCCGTAGTGACTGACACGGTAGCAGACATACCCATAGCAGACACAAATGGAAACCTTGGAGTAGTTGGTATCGGTTGGTCAGCAGGAGACCCCCCTATCAGATACCCTAAAATTAAATATGGCGAAGACGGTTACGGTAATCCGCTTGAAGTTGGCATAGCAGAAGTGAATACTACTGACGGTACGGTAAAGCCTTATCTGTTACCCGAAGCCACTACTTCTGTTCGGGGCGCAATGTCTTCCACAGACAAGACCAAACTGGATAACATATCCGTATCAAGCGTAGCGTGGAATCAGATAGAAGACTCTGGCACGAAGATAGCGACCATTACCATAGACGGTTCAAGTACGGATGTATATGCCCCAGAGGGCGGTGGCACTGGTACAGTAACAGATGTTAAGGTTGCAGGTTCAACCGTTGTTGACAATGGCGTTGCATCAGTACCTAAAGCAAACTCAAGCGATTGGGGAGTTGTAAAGGTAAACCAAAGTAGCGAACCGCCTGCTGGATATTTAAAAATCACTTACGGCGATGGCAGTAGCACATACGATGCCTATGCTCCTTTAACAACTTACAACCCAAATACACAGACATTCTCTACCATTCTGCCAAAATTCTTGCCTAAAGCCACAAGTAGTTCATTCGGGGCAGTAGAAATCGGTGCGGTAGAACACGGCGAATTACCGATAACATCTAATTCTGGAACAGTAAAAGTAGCCACAACAGACAGTAGTACGCATTTGATAAGTGCATCGGTACTCCCTACGGCAACAACATCTGCTAATGGTGCTATGTCATCTACTGATAAAAGCAAACTTGACGGTATAGCAAGCGGAGCAGAAGCCAATGTGCAGTCTAACTGGAACGAAAGCGATACTTCTTCAGATTCCTATATCCAGAACAAGCCCACTAATGTAAGTTCATTTACCAACGATAGCGGTTATCTCACTCTTTCGACATTACCTATTTACGATGGGAGCGTGACCTAAATGAGTACAACAGTAACATATAAGGGTAGCACCCTCACAACAGCAACAAATCAGACGAAGGTTCTGGAGACCGCAGGGAAGTATATGGAAGGCGATGTGACCATAACTGATGTTACCACGACCTATACAGATGGAGATAACCTTGAATATGGTAGTGCAGGGTTAATAGGAACAACGTGGTATTTTAACTCATCGTTGGATTTTAGTGGGGTAGGCTCTGCGGATTCTTATAATATTAATTTCACATCAAATTCGACTGATTACAATCTTTTGCAATTAACCAATCTATCAGGGATTATGAGTGGGGTTCTTTATAACAATTCCAATACCGATACCACCACATACGCTTATATGATAGGTGCGATGGGCAACGGTTGGTACAATCAAGCATACCGCACCATAACTTTCACAGGCGGACTGGATGCCACTAATCAGAACTTAATCGATTGGGTAACAGCCAACGCAACACAACAGTAAGGAGGGAAATATGAGTCAAGTATTGATAACAACAACAAAACTCGATGACCTTGCTGATGCCATAAGCGAAAAGACTAACGAATCCACACCGATGACCATTGATGATATGACGGATGCGGTAGAGGGAATTACTATAAAGTCACAGAGTGATTTGACAGTAAGCGGAGCAACCGTGACGGTACCAGCAGGATTATATAAGACACAAACCGCTAAATCCGTAGCGAATATGACATTGCCGAGTAGTGTGAGCAATTCTTCGTCTGGTAGCCAAAAGTCACGCATAAGGGCAGATGCCAATGGTACATTTAAATATCTGAATATTCCAACGGGATATAATGGCACGGCACAATATTATGAAATTGCCCCAATGGTTCTTGAGGCTACCACATTCACACAGAATGGAACATATGTTGCTTCAGATGAAGATTTGGACGGATATAGTTCAGTAACGGTAAATGTGTCGGGTGGTGGCGGTAGTACGCTAATCACCAAGAGCATATCAGCAAACGGCACATACAACGCCTCATCAGACAATGCAGACGGATACTCGTCAGTAACAGTAAGCGTACCGACAGGAGTAGACGGAAATAATATTTCATACGGTCTGACCGACAACACACTTGCATTAGTAGGTGTAGCAGGGGTTGGATACGCAGATGTATAAGGAGACAGAAAAATGAGTTACACACCAACAACTTGGGCAACAGGCGACACCATAACCGCCCAGAAGATGAATAAAATTGAGCAGGGAATTATGAGCGCAGGGGGTGGTTTTGCTGTAATAGCCGTGGAATGTGATGAAGGCATTAACAGTACGCCTTTTGATATTATGATTTGCGCAGAAGAAACCCACGCCAATTCTACACACCTTGTTCCAAAAAGTAGTATTTTTGACGGATATAGCGTAGGTGGTATTACAACATTTGCTTATGCACCAGTGATATACATACCTACAGGAACAGTGGTTTGTTTACTTATAGAAAGTGAATTTGTATATGGTCTTAATGTGCAAGCCGAAGGCGGCTTATCCCAATCTGTTCTTACAGCGCAGGACTGGAGTGGCACATCTTGGAGTTCACTTGTAAGTACTGCTTGGGTAATAAACGGAAGCGGAAAACTGACCATATCTGATAACTAATGATTACTCTTATTTGCGGACTGCCAAGAGCAGGAAAAACCACATATTCACAGAAGTACGAAAACACCTGCAAAGTCATCCACACTGATAATATCGGTTCGAGCCAGAATCTTATGAATATAATCAAACATTACGATGATGTGGTAGTAGAGGGCATATTCCGCATTGCAAGATTTCGTGAGTTGATTCTTCGTTCCCGAAAGGATGAGTTTTCAAGATGTATATGGATTGACACACCTATTGAAGTCAGAAAATCAAGAGCAAATTATTCACCTTTCGGTGGCGAGAGATTTGAACCGCCCACACTTGATGAAGGATGGGATGAGATAATAATTATAAGAGGTAACGATGAGCAACGTATTAGTAGAGAAACAGAAAATTGATATACTCACCAACGCCATAGCAACGAAGTCAGGCGAATCAGTCACTATGACATTTGATGAAATGACTGCGGCGGTTGACGGCATAGAAGAAAGATTTCTGATAACTTTTATATATGATGAACAAAGCCAATGTTGGATTCCTGATAAGACCTACGCCGAAATAGAAAGGGCTATAAAAGACGGCGTTGAGATTGTCGGTGTTTGTGATACAAGCAATAGCCCAATGGACGAAGCGGCTGTATATTTCGTAGACTGTTCTTTGCATGATGGGCAGGCGTTTTTATACTATGATGTGTATTGCATTGACCAAGATAATACATCTTGGATTATATCATTTATGTATAACGATTATGGCGCTTCACTTATTACTTACAAACAATACCCAATCCCAAATCTGCAAGCAAAGACAGTTACATTAACTCCACAAACGTATGACCAAACTGAAATGGTTCATTATGACAATGGTTATACAGGTCTTTCATATGTGTATGTAGGAGTTGATGCTATGCCGTCAATGACCTTGCCAAATTCTCCGTCTTCATCTTCAAGCGGAACAAGCAAGGCGACAATAGGGCGGTCAACATCCACGAGATACCTTAACATCCCTACTGGATATAATAGCATCGCACAGTATTACACCATATCAGCAGTATCCAACGGAACAGCAGGCACTCCCACGGCAACGAAAGGCACAGTATCCAACCACTCCGTATCAATAACGCCATCTGTAACCAACACTACTGGCTACATAACTGGAAGCACCATAAACGGAACGGCAGTCAGCGTATCGGCAAGCGAGTTAGTAAGCGGAAGCGAAACCAAGACACAGAACGGAACTTACGATGTAACTAACCTTGCAGAATTAGTGGTCGATGTAAGCGGTGGCGGTTCAAGTGCGATTCAGGTAGGTACGGCTACGGCAATGGGCAATGATTATTATATCGAATTTACTGGGCTGTCTGGAGAACCTACATCGTTTGCCATTATATCTTCCGCAAATCTATACACAAGTGATAATGCAGTAGAGGCAGTAGTTTATGACGGAACATCGTTCCACGGTCAGTTTTTAGATACTTCGCAAACAACAGCCTATACGAGTTTCCTGAAATCGTATTCTAATGGCACTTTGTCTGTTAGCAATAATGACCATATCTTTGAATCGTCAACCGAATATAAACTCGTTTATTCCTATAATGGTTCATCAAGCGACATCCATACTTCAGATGTTCAGGTGGGTTCTGGGGCAACTTCGATAACCTTCTCGTCATTAGTAGGGAGACCTTTGTATTGGTCGTGCATATTTAAGTCAGACTTCTCAACATCAAGCGGATACCAGAGAGTTATTGCAGTTTCAAATGACGGTACAGTTACGAATAGTTTATCGTTGGATTCGTCAGCAAAAGCCTCTGATATTAATGTCGGTGCTTCATATAGCGGCGGTTCACTTACAATAACATCTGCAAATGCTTCTTCGGGTGGATATTTCCACCAACCAGGATATTATCAGTTAACTTACGCAATTGATTCTACAGCACCGCAGTATCAGACCAAGACAGTATCACCATCGACATCACAGCAGACGGTGACAGCAGATAGCGGATATGATGCTCTCGAAGAAGTAATAGTTAACGCAATGCCGTCTATGACCTTACCAAGCAGTACATCGGCAACTTCGAGTGGAACGAGCAAAGCAACCATATCTGCATCGTCTTCAACACAGTATCTGAACATACCTACTGGCTATAATGCCACGGCACAGTATTACACGATTTCTGCTTCGGGTGGCGGCGGCGGTTCGCTGACAGTTGCAACAAAGACAACAACTCTGAATGCCACATCACAGACATTATCGTTCTCATCGTTAAGCGGAGAGCCGAAGTATTGGTTCTTGAGAGCGACTACAAACGTGTCATCGAGTGGTTCGACCACCTACTACTATGTGACCGACTGCTTCTATGACGGCACGAGTATCAAGGGTAACACCTTCCGTATCGGCTCAACACGAAGAGTCCAGAACGTAACAAGCGGAATCACGCAGTCATATAGCGGTAACACACTGACCATAACGGCAGGAAGTTCTTCGGGAGCGACCCCTGGTCAGTTCTATGGCACTTCAAATTTCGGCTACGAGTTAGTATATATCTATTAATTGAAAGGAGTCATAATGGACATCAACGAATTAGTAACCTATTTATTCACACCTCTCGGCACTACTGCTCTCATTATGGGCGTAGCCGAAGTAATCAAAAGGCAGGAACTCTTTGAAACTAAATTCATCTTCATAATCGACCTTATTCTCGGTATTCTGCTCGGTCTTGGCACTTACACATTCAGTATGGACTACTCTCCCTATGTGGGAGCAATCGTAGGACTTGCCTGTGGTTTAATGGCGGCAGGACTGTTTAGCGGAGTCAAGAATATGAGAGAAACTTATGATGACCCTGATTTTGTAGAGGATGAAGAAGATGGCGAGTAAATACACAGGCGCATATCCAAGCGTATACAAGACAATAGATTACCAGAAGAAACTCGCTAATGAAGCGAACAGACTGGCATATACATCAAGACCGACAGAAGCCCACTACCCCGAAGGACACCCTACCAAGCAATGGAAAGCGAAGCAGGACGAGGTAGCCAAGGGCTTTAAATATTGGTCAAAAGCAAGTAGGGCAGGGGCATCCTGCGATGTAAGTTCGGGCATTACCATCCGTTCAGTCTATGACAGAAACATTCCGTTAGGACTCTGGAAGCAGTTGAAATATATGAAAGCACACCCCGAAGCATATAAGAAAGTATCCATAGCAGATGCCAAGGCAGGCGACATCGGTCACTACACCAAGAAGGGCGTTAAGTTAAAAGGACACATCTTCATTCTGCACGATGGCGATAAGGTGAAAGAGGGTTCAGCAGGTAACTGGTTCTTCTCTACCACTTCAGCAAGGAAAGCCCGACTCGATATGAGCGACAAGAAAAGGCTTGACATATTCCGTGCAGTTAATAAGAAGGTCTACACACCGCTTAAAAAGGGAAGCAAGGGAGAAGAGGTCAAGAAGTTACAGAAGTGGCTCAACTGGTATCTCGGCTCTAAACTGAAGATTGACGGCGATTTTGGAAAGGTTACTGAATCAAAGGTAAAGCAGGCACAGAAGAAACTGTCGCTCAAGCAGGATGGAGTCGTAGGTAGCAAGACAATACTCAAGATAGAGGGGGCGACAAAATGATGATTTATTGGCAGGGGAATGTAACAGAGCATTTCTCAAAAGACGAATACGCAGGTAAGGGAAACGGTGCGGCTATAATGACCAAAGAGTCTTACGAGTTCGCCCGAATGATTGAAGAGTTCAGGGTATGGCTACGAAGACCGATGACTGTTAGCAGTTGGTTCAGAACGCCCGAAATGAACGAAAAGGTGGGCGGAATAAAGAACTCCAATCATCTGCGAGGCTGTGCCTGCGATTGGTCAACAGACATCAAGATAACCGAAACCAAATTCATTAAGTACGCAAAGAAGTGGAAGTCAATCTGCAAGGCTCACGGTTTCGTAGGAGAAGCAGGGTTGTATAACTGGGGCGTTCACTGGGGCGTACAGAACGAGAAAGAGATAGAAACATATAAGGGCAAGTTCGTTAACTGGGATTCTCGTAGTGGGAAACAGAAGAACTTTGCTTTCAAGATATGAGGTGGCGAAAATGACAGAAGAGATTATCGTTGCATTGATAACAGGCGGTCTTACTCTTATGGGAGTCCTCGCCTCGAACAACAAACACGATGCGGTAACGGACACCAAGATAGAAGCACTAACACGTGAAGTAAGGGAGCATAACAATTTCGCACGCAGAGTACCAGTCATAGAGGAGCAGATGACAGAGGTAAACCGAAGAGTGTCTGACCTTGAGGACAAAATAGCATAACAAGGAGACGGAAATGGCAACAGCAAATAATTATGAAGATTTATTAAAACTTGTGAACACCAACGCTTCGGCACTCGGCGGTATGTATAAGGGCTTTGATACCACATATAACAACTACGCCAATCAGTTGGTGAATAACGGTTCTTTCCAAGCCATCGAGAACGCAAGGCAAAATATGACGGACAGCACCAACCGTCAGTACAACAATGCCGCAAAGAACTACTACACACAGTATCGTATCAATCAGAACAAACTCCCTGAACAGTTGTCTAATCTTGGAGTGACTGGCGGTGCTTCTGAAACTGCACAGTTAGGTTTAATGAACAACTACTCGACCAATATGTATAACAACGAGCAGGGCAGGGCAAATGCTTTGAATACTGGCAATATTCAGTATGACCAGATGGTAGCGGAAAACTCGGCAAACATTGCTAACCAGTTGGCTTCCACCTATCTGTCAATGGCACAGCAGGCAAGAGAGAATCAGATGGCAGATGCCGAAGTTAAGCGTTTAGCAGAACAGGAAGCCTACGAGCGTAAACAGGCAGAAGATGCCAAGGCTTATGAGAGAGCATTACAGAGAGCACAGTCATCAGGCGACTTCTCGGCAATGAAGGCGTTTGGTTGGACTGCGGCTGAAATCAAGAAGGCTAACGCTTTGTACGCAGGTAATTCTTCGGGCGGCTCATCTGGCAAGAGTAAAAGTAGGAGCAAAGGCAGAAAAAGTTCTGGGTACAGATACAATTATAGCAAAGGAAAAACAAACACATCTTCGGAGTTCCCTGATGTAGATGAAAAAGAAGAACCGAAGACAAAAGCGAAGACATTTACGCCAAATACGACCACAGCCAAATATAAAGAGACTTATGGCAAAACCACAGTCAAAAAGACTTATAAGCCAAGCGCGACTACTTCAAAATATAAAGAGACTTATGGTAAAACATCCTCGAAGAAGACCACAACGAAAACAGTTAAAGGCGGCGGTGGTAAAAATAAGCGTATGACTAAATAAAAGGAGATTGAAATGCCAAAACCAGTAAATCTTAAAAAGAAAACTGAAGAAGAAAAAGAGAAAGCGTATACAAGACCGCAAAATTCTCTCCCTAAAAAGGCTAAAACTCCTTCAAAGCCTGAAGTAAACAAGGTTAAAATTGTCAAGCCGTCGCAACAGAATAAGCCGAAGAACGCTTCTACCGATACTGCTACTGGTGCGGCTAAAATTATAAAACAACGTGTCGAAGGTAAAAGCACTCAAACACAAAATAATAAAGTCGTAGACAAAAAACCGCAAACACCGAAATACAAAGTAGGCGGAATAGCAAAACAGAGTAAAAATACTATATCTAAATATACTTCATCGAAGCAAAGACAAGTTTCAAACCGTTATTCTTATAAGACTACTTCGAGCGACAAGGTTACATATAAAATTGGTGGAGAAGGTGCAGAAAAAGGTGGGGGAAGAGGCAAACTTGAATATCCTGATAGCGTAAGAGGTATAGTAGGACAACCGACTAATCCTAATGCAGATACTGGAAAGTATATGAGAGAACAGATGAGGAATGGCACGCAAACCATCCACCAGTCTGGGAATAGGAGTCAGGCAAGTTTAGAGAAATCAAATAGAAATTTACAAAATAATGAAAAACATCAGGCGTATACAAGCCCACAGTCGAGAGCAGTAGCACAAGAAGTATTTGCAACTAATCCTGCGGCAAAGTTTTTGGGGAATATGAGCGAGACTTTCCTTGAAACTTCTCCTATTGGATTGGCGTATGCAGGCTTAACAGGAGAATCTATTGGTGCAGAGGCGGCGAGAGATAATCCCGATTATTACTCAAAATCTCATAGTGGTTTATCGGCAGGTGCAGGCAGACTTGTAGGAACTGGACTTGGATTAAGAGCAGGCAGAATGTTCGTGATGGACAAATATAATAATGCCGCTAAAACTGTTATGAATAGCACTAAAGTTGGCAATATGCTCAAAAATAGTGCAACTGTTGGCAAAATTGGTCAAAAAATTGGCACTCAAGCCGCACAAAATATGGTTCAAAATACTATTGCTGAAACAATGGCAGATATGACTATGGGTGTAGGGGAGAACGCTCTTTTGGCTTATGGCGAGGGATATAGAGGAAAAGATTGGGGGAAACAAGTTGGCATACAGACTGCTCAAGATTTAATTCTCGGTAATATTATGGGTGCGGCAAGCCACGGATGGAATATTCATAATATAAATAAGGCGTTAAAAGCCGAACCGACAGATTTGCTCAAGTATTCAAATTCAAAATCAAGTTACCTTAAGGAATTACTTAATGCAGAGCAAGAGAATCTTACTAAAGGTAAAGAAATTGGGCTCAATAGTCTTATAAATAAAGCAAATCAATACCGTGATGAGGTAAATATTATTCAAGAAATGTCTGATGCTGATTTTATTAAGTACAAGAATAAAATTACTGGTAAAGGAGCAGTTGATACGGCAGAAGAGGCAGTTAAGGCAACAACAAAAGAGACACCAGTAAAAACTGAATCAGTAAAACCAGAAACTGAAGCAAAGGCAGAGCCAACTAAAAAAGATATTAAATCCAAATCTACTGGGAAAACCGCAGTATCACGCAAAACCGAAACTAAAGGCAAGTGGAAAGGCGAAGAGCCTGAAGTTGATTATACTGTAACTCGTGTTATTGAACCCGAAAAGGCAGAGGCAAAATCCGTTGACAAGGTAAAAGTTGAAAAGGTTAATAAAGATAAAGGCTCTGTAAGATACAGAGATACCAGTAAAAAAACAACTTTTGATGAACCGAGGGCATTATCTGCTGAAGAAGGGGCAAGACAGGCTGACGAGGATTATTGGGCAAGATTTGATGCAAAGCCTAAAAAAGAATTGCCAAAAGTTGCTAAAGCGAAAGAAAAACTCGGCGAATTATCTGTATCTAAAACTGAAGAACCAACTCCTAATAAGGCGGTGCTTTCAAGGAAGAACGACTTGCAATCCAATAAAGGTGTAAAAACAGAAGCAAGGAAGCCAGAGGAGAGAATCATTTCTTCGGCAAAGGAAGAAGCATCAAAAATTTTAGAAACGCCAGAGAAAACAATTTCTGATAAAGTTAAAAAGGCTCTTGATGGTGAACTGGATTATAAAGAATTAAGCCGAAAAGATGTCGAAATCTATGCAAAAGAACTTGGCGAAAAAATTCCAAGGAAAACAAATGGACATAGAACAAACATTGAAGATATTCACAAAATAATCGAGAATCATTTTAACAAGCCAAAGGCAGAAGCCGAAGCCCCTAAAGTTAAAGCCAAGGAGAAAGTTCCAGAAGCACCTAAAGAATTACCAACAGAAGAAATAACAAATCCTGAAAGCCTTAAAACTGGCGATTACATTGTTGACGACAGATACGGCGTTGGCAAAATTATCGGTACAGATCAAAACGAATGGGTTGGCAAAACAGTTAAGATACAATTTGCTGATAGCGAAATGCAGTTGGCAGTAAATAAAGGTGCTGACCATTGGAAGCGTTATACTGGTAATGAGGAACTTGAACTTGGCAAAATGGGTTACAAAGAATCCTCATCCTCGTTAATTAATGATTTAAAGGAAAATGAACTTGCAAGGGGAGAATTTGCTGAAGAGATTAAAGACAAAAAACGTGAGACTTGGACAAGCGGAAACGATTCTGGCGAGGCGTTTAAAGTTAATTCAAACGGAACTTACACTATTAAAAACGAATCTCCTGAAACCCCAAAGGAACTGCCACGCAAAAAGAAACTTACTCGTGAAAGCGGTAAAAAGAGCCTTGAGAATGTAGAAAAATGGAAATCGGAAAATCTTCCAAAGAAGGGCGAAAAAGTAGCAAACGATTTGCCGAAGAAAGAAACTCCAAAAACAGAGGCTCCCAAGACCGAAAAGCCAAAGACGGAATCTGCAAATCCGAGTAAGCCTTTAACTTCAGAAAGCACAGGCGATGATGTCGCAAGTAAATGGGGTGAAAGCAAGAAAGGCAAAATCCTAAATGATTTAGACGAAACCTTAAGCAAGTATGAGGATGGCGAAACAACGAAATCGTTCCATACATATATGCGTTCACCTGAAATCTCTGATGAAGCCAAGAAAATTATGCAGGAAATGCGTGATAATAACGAGGCTTTCATTAAGAAGACTATTACCAATAAGCAGGTTCTTGAAGAAGCAGAAAGAAAAGCATCGAATAACATTGACGAACTGTATAATACTTTTATGAGCAATGCCAAGACTGGCAGACAGGCAACGAGTCAAGACCAAGCAGATGCCCTTATTCTTGTAAAGAATCTAATAGAGCGTGGCGAAATGAGTAAGGCGGCTAAAGTCAATGCTGAACTATCCGCTATGGCTACTGAAAACGCAAGATTTTTACAGGCACAGAGAATCTGGAACGCTTTGACACCAGAGGGAAGAGTACGCTCGACTTTATCTGCTATTAGAAGACTTGAAAAATCTCGTGGTATGTCTGTTGGAAGCATTGAGATTGGCGAAGAGGGGGAGAAACTTCTTAAAGCCATATATGATGCTGAAACAAACGGCGAAATCGCAAAGGCGAACAAGGAGTTTTCAAAATATATTTGGAATCAAATCCCTGCTACATTTGCGGAGAAGTGCAATGCTTGGCGATACCTTGCTATGCTTGCAAATCCAAAGACCCATATAAGGAATATCCTCGGAAACGCACTCTTCCAGCCTGCAAGAATCACATCTAACGCAATAGCCGCAGGTCTTGAAAAGACATTAAGCAAAAGAATTAAAAAACTTGGCGGTGAAGGTGGAACTCACGCAATATTAAACTTTGCAAGCAAGGAAGACAGAGCATTATATAAAAAGGCAGGGGAGAGTTTCAAGGACGACAGAGAACTGATGGAATCTATTAGTTCAAAGTTCTTCGAGAAGCAAAGACCAATAGAATCTCCTACTTTTAATACCAAAATTATGCAGTTCCTCGAAAAGTTGAACAGCACAGGTCTTGAAAAGGAAGACGAAATGTTTATGGGTCTTACATATCGTAGTGCTTTCGCCCAGTATTGTAAGGCTCACGGAATCAAGGCTTCTGAAATAACCGAAGAAATAGCACGGAAAGCAAGCAATTATGCACAGGAAGAAGCGTTAAAGGCTACATACAGAGACTCAAACGAACTTGCTGACGCTCTTAACAGATTAAGGAGAAGACTTGACCCGAAAAAGAGTGATACTGGTCTTATGAAAATCGGCAAGAAATCAGCAGGTTTCCTTATGGATTCGACTGTTCCTTTCGTTAAAACGCCTTTAAACATACTCAAACAAGGTGCAATAGAGTATACCCCTTGGCGAGCATTACACGGTTTGGCGAAGATTGCAACTGCCAAAGATGCAGATTCTTTAGTTAAAGGAATTGAATACCTGTCAACTGGATTAACAGGCTCTGGTGTTATGGCATTAGGCTGGTGGCTTTCAAGTAAAGGTTATATTAACGGCTCAATGGGAGAGTACAATAAAAAATATGCTTATGACCAAATGCTTGGCAAACAAGATTATGCTGTAACTTTACCAGAAGGAACTTCGGTTACTTTGGATTGGGTCGCTCCAATGTCAATGCCATTCTTTGTAGGGGTGGAAATCGCAAGCCTGTTAGGAGAAGAAAGGGCTTCTGACACTACATTGGTATCTGCGGCATTTAACGCTATGTCAAACATTGCTGACCCCATATTTGAAATGTCTATGCTTCAGGGTGTTGAAAATGTATTCAATACTGCGTTTTCGGAAAAGCAAGGTCTTTCTACAATAGCAAAGAACGCAGGAGCGAATTATCTTTCGCAGTTTGTCCCTACTTTGTTTGGTCAGATTGCTCGTACAAAGACCGACAACAGAAAGACTGTTCTCTCGACCTCGACAGACCCATTGCAGAAAGAAATCGAAAAACAGTTCGGCAAAATCATAAATAAAATTCCTATTGCTAATGAAATATTAAGTCAGGATTATGTAGACCAATGGGGCAGAACGGAAAAGTCCAGTAGCGGTTGGGAGAACTTCTTCTCTCCTGCATATCTTAAGACCAAGAACGAAACTACTGTTGATACTGAAATCCAAAGGCTGTATAAAGCCCTTGATGAAGAGAATAAGGACAGCGTTATTCCGAGCGTTAACTCCAATGCGTATAAGCAGAAGTTTGAAGACAAGGAATACACAATGACACCTGCCGAGTTTACACAGTATAAGAAGACAGTAGGGCAGGCAAAGTTCAATGGATTGTCAGAGTTATTCAAGACAAGCGAGTATAAAAACGCTTCTGACGAAGAAAAACTCAAGATGATTGAGAATGTGTATAACGAAGCCGCTAAAAAGGGTAAGCACGAATACCTGATGAAAGTCGATGAGGAATATGCTTCTGCACCAGATTTCTATGCACTTGATAAGAGCAAGAGAGAAAAATACGATGATGACATTGATATGACAAAGCAGGAGTGGGCAAAGGCGTTGAACTCGCTTACTAAAGAGTATGATAAAGTCAAATCCGAAACTGGCAGGAAACTTTCTACCGAGGAAAAGGCTACCATACTTGCTGATAACGGTGTCGAAACTCTTGAACAGGCACAGACTTTCAATAAAAATATTTCAGAAAAAATGTGGAATGAAGTTATGGATGCCAAGAAAGGCGGTCAGACTTTCCAAAAAATGGAAGACGAAAAGACCAAAGCCGAAGAGCATTTTAACTCTCTTAACATTCCAGAAAGCGAAAAAGATAAAGCGACTGCAATATTAGCGAAGTCCGATGGCAAGACGGTAAAACAGGACGCTTACGATTTATTTGTAAGACAGGTTGCGAGCAACAATGTCAACAATCCCAATAAGGCTAAACGAAACGGAACATACGACACTTGGGAAATCAAGGACGCAATCGAAAAGGTTGATAAAAAGTATGGTTTAACAAAGAGACAGAAAGCATATCTGTTCGCAAATGTCGCACAGAGCAACTGGAAAAATCCGTACAACTAATTGATTAAAGGGGGCGTAAAGCCCCCTCTTTTTTATTGTAATTGCATTTTTTGCTATACACTATATGTAGATTTTTATTGTAAACTTAAAAACAAAAAAGCCCAGAAGCCTTGATACAACTGGACTTTCATTGGCGGAGACGGTGGGATTCGAACCCACGTGCCCTTACGGACAACCGCATTTCGAGTGCTAATCATACAACATCTTGTATGTTATTGTAAACAAATCCTCGTCCAGATGACTATATATAGTAGATGTCAAATCTATGGTGGAGTGTCCCATCAACTTTTGTGCCACCCTAACATCTACTCCTTTTTTCATTAAATTTGTGCAGAATGTGTGTCTTAAACAGTATGGTACAAGGTCGGAAGAAGATAGGGCAGGGTCGCTACATTTTAATCTTCTCCAAAGGCTATTGAACACATCGGGGGACAGGTCGCATATATACTCATCAGAGGCTCTATTTTGCGATTTCAGCGAGTTTGATATAAGCCTCGATAAATTACTTGGTATAGGCACAGTCCTTACAGCGTTCTTGGTCTTTTTCCCCCTTATTTTAAGTGCTTTGCAACCGTTTATTTCTATTATGTCGGTATATTTTATATCTCGTGATTCTGATGGTCTCAAACCACAATAAAACATAAAGGCAAACGGCAGATAAGCAGGGTCTTCAATCAATTTGAGGAAGGCTTCAACCTCATTATTAGTCAAAGACCGTCTTGCTTTTGCAGAGCCTACTGGTTTGATGATGTTCCTCGCAGGGTTTTTACTTATATATTCATTATCTATTGCCCTTTCAAAGAGAAAGTTCATCATTTGCTTCGCTTGATTAATTTGGTAAGCCGATTTTCCTGCTAATAAATTTATTGCTTTTTGACAGTCTATTGGCTTGATTTTATCTAATTCTTTATCACCAAGCGGAATTAACACACAGTTCTTCATTCTATTCCTATAAGTATAGCAGTATTTGCTGTCCTTTTTTTGATTGGGTTTATATACATCAAGACAGATGTCTGCCCATTCATTAAGTGTCATATATACTCCTTTCTTATAGTGTATAGCAATTATGCCTTATTAGTTCTATCTCATCAGCACTCCTTTCTGAATTAAAATCATTATTTTCTATGTGCGATAACTCGTGTCTGATTGCTTTTTCTATGCGTTCTCTTGAACAGTTTATGTTCAGCATAACCGTATAATATTCCCCATCACTTTCCGTCTGTTCTGCGACCCAAGCAGGAATACTGCAAGGAAGGTCTACCCACTCAAATCTAATGTTCATTTTATCCCCCTTTTAATAAGACTAATCTTTTTTGCTAAATCTTTCTATCATTTCTGCCACAAGTTCTATATCTTCTTTTCTAACATTTTTGCTCGCATCAAAAAGAACTTTTAATTCAGGTCTGTTCTTTAATATTCGTGCGATTCTTGAAACTTCAGGGTCAAGATAATAACCCTTTCTAATTTGTTCAGTTCCAAGAAGATAAGGAACAGAAACATCAAGATAATCTGCTACTTTTTGAAGTGAGTCTGCTTTTGGCATTTGGTCGTGCCAACGGTTAATCGAGCCGTGTCCTATCCCAGTTTCACGCTCGACTTTTCTGAAAGATACCCCACGTTCATCGCAGAGTTCTCTGATTCTTTCATACAAATCCATGATTGGTCTCCTTTCGGGAATTGAAAATTTCCCCTTGACAACGGCGTGAAAAGGTGATATGATGAGAGCGTGGAGTGAATAGACGGCACTTTTCCACGATGGTCAAAAGGATGAAAATGATTGTGTGTGTGAAAATATTATATGATTCTTCTGACTATTTGTCAAGTATTCGCTCCGAAGAGGCGATATGAATATATATAAGAATATTTTGGAAATCGCCAACCGTGATGGGCTGTCGCTCAACGAAATTGAAAGACGAGCAGGTGTAGGACACGGGTCTATATCAAGATGGAAAACTCAAGACCCAACTGTTACGAATCTGCTGAAAGTAGCGAAAGCACTTAAAGTCAAAATTACAGTTTTGATAAAGTAACAGACATCACGGATATATGCCGACTTACTGGCAGTCATATTAGTTATATCAGAAAATTAGAGGGTTTTAACTTACACAACTTCATACACCGACTGTCAGTAAGTTTATTGCATTTGGCGAGAGTAGCGAAACTAAATCATCGGCGAGTATCGTGGTAAAAAGTTTCAACCGATGGCAATTAAAAGTTATCACTAAACAAGAGTAAAAAAACAGACTCTATCAGAAAGGAAGGCAAAAGAATGTTAGAGCAAAGTTTATGGGGTGAGTTTGAACTCATCGAAATCAACAGTAACACAAGGGCTAAAGGGTATATCACTATATCCAAAAATAAAAATGTCCTGAATATTGCAAGTAAGTATATGAAACAGTTACCGTGGTCAGATGAAGAGCGTGTTAATCTTTACAGATTCGGAGAAACATTCGCATTAAGACCGCATAAAGTGGGATTAATCAAAGTTAAAAGACACAAGAACGGTGGCTCGCAGATTCCGTCAGTAAACCTCTGCTTGGAAATCTTATCAAGAACTAAATCTTGTATGAAGTTTGAGGGTTGGGTAGAAGATGACACGTTATTCTTTAAGCCAGCGAAAGGAGAAGAGGAATGAAAGAACTAATAGAAATCCAAAGCGAATTAAAAGCACCAAAAGGTCAGTATAATTCATTCGGTAAATATAAGTACAGAAGTGCCGAAGACATACTGGAATCGGTTAAACCATTACTGAAGAACCACAACTGCCAGTTGACTTTATCAGATGAAATCGTTCTTATAGGCGACAGGTACTATGTCAAAGCAACTGCGTGTATAACTAATGGCAAGGAAGACGAGAAAGTTAGTGCCTTTGCGAGAGAAGACCTTGATAAAAAAGGTATGGACGGTTCACAGATTACTGGTACGGCGAGTAGTTACGCAAGGAAGTACGCACTTAATGGTCTGTTCTGTATAGATGATACCAAAGACGCAGATACTGATGAGTACAAGAATCAGCAGAAGAACACACCACCTGCTAAACAGAGAACTCATAGAGATGAATTAATAAATTACTGCGAAGAACACGGCATTGATATGACGATGGTAGCAAGTGCTTATGACCTTAATAGAAACGCCACAGAAGAGCAGTTTGAGAAAGCATTAAAGGAGTTGAAGAAGAATGAAAGCAGATAGCGTAGTAAAAGACCGTGATAAATATATAGGCGGTTCTGACATTCCAATCATTATGAACATCAGCCCCTTTAAGAAGCGGTGGCAGTTATTACAAGAAAAAGCCGAACCCAGAGGAGACGGATACGCTAATGAGTTTACCTCTCCGCAGATAGAGTACGGCAATGAAATGGAAGAAAAAATCCGAGGATATATCAATGAGAAATACGATTGCGAGTTCGTCCCTGATGTCAAAATCGTAGGCGACTTAAGGGGAAACTGCGATGGTGTCTACAAAGATACTATCCTCGAAATTAAGACCACTTCTATTATACACAAGACCGTAGACCAGTACAAGTCTTATCTCGTCCAAATCTTGTTCTATATGATGATTTTTGAGAAAGAGGATGGAATGTTGGCGGTGTATGAGAGACCTGATGATTATAACACAAGGTTTAAACACAAGAGACTGCACATCTATCGAATCAATATTAAAGATTATGAGGACTTGTGTACTGAAATCAACAGACAGGTAGACCGTTTCAGACAAGATTTAGCAAAAATGAAAGGCAATCCGTTCCTTACAGACGAAGACCTTCAGCCAACCGAAATTGTAGAAATGGCAGACAGAGCGATTGTATTTGAAACACAGTTAAGGGCATTTAAAAAACTTGAAGAAGAATACAAGGTTCTGAAAGAAAACCTCAAAAAAGTTATGCAGGAGAAAGGCATTAAGTCTTACATAGCGAATACTGGTATGAAAGTAACTCTTGTTCCAGATGGAATTGATACTATTGAGTACAAGTTCGATGTCGCAAGGTTTAGAGACGAGAATCCTGGTATGTATGACAAATATGTAATGCCGACAGAGAAGAAAGGCAGGGCAGGTTACGTAAGAATTACTATCCCTGAAGAGTAAGTTATGAATGGCTTTATAAAAATAGACAGGCGTATGCTCGACTGGGAATGGTATGATGACCCGAACACGAAAGTGGTTTTTCTCCATCTGTTATTAATGGCAAATTGGAAAGACGGTGGTTACAAGGGTTACAAATTAAAAGCAGGTGATGTTGTATTCGGCAGAAAAGCATTGGCAGATACATTGGGATTATCCGAAAGAAATGTGCGTACTGCACTTGAACACTTACAGAAGACAGGTGAAATAGTCGTAAAATCGACCAACGCTTTTTCTGTCGCAACCCTTGTAAATTGGGCAAAGTACCAATCTGAATATGAAGAGCCGACCAACGAGCGACCAACGAGCGACCAACAACCGACCACACCTAAAGAAAGTAAGAAAGAAAGAAAATATAATATACCACCTGAACGAGATGAAGTAGCGACATATATCGCAGAGAATAATCTTGCCGTGGATATAAACAGATTCTTCGACTACTACGATTCTAACGGTTGGAAAGTTGGACGGAACAAAATGAAAGATTGGAAAGCCACACTTCGTAATTGGAATAGTAAATCAAGAGAAACCAAACCCAAACGAGAAGTCTACGATGTATAGGAGACAAAATGACAGAGAATGAAGAAATATTATTAGGGTTTTGGCTTCGGGGTGAAAAATTAGACGATATTAAGCACATCAATAGCGAGGACTTCTCCGACCCAAGTCTCGTAAATGACATCAAGTCTGGCAAGGATATGCTGACTATTGGTTCAGAAAGAAGATGTCTCGGAGAATTATCAAGAATAACATTATATAATTCCGAAACTTTATACAAACTTGCTTTTGCGAAGTTTATGGAAACACAGATAAGGAGACGAATTTCGGAGAAAGCCTCGTTAGATGAAATTTATGACGAAATATCATACCTTAAAGGGATTTCACTCGATGATATAAAAGAAGCAGAAGACCCTGCGGTAGCGTTACTGAACGAATTAAATGAGCGTTCTAAAAGAGAAAAAATCAAATGGGACAAACTCCCGACTCTAAATAATTACACATTGGGCATTAAAAGAAAAGAACTTACAGCAATAGCGGCGAGACCGTCAGTAGGTAAATCAGCCTTTGCGTTACAGATAGCCTACGGAGCGTGGAAGCAAGGAGCGAAAGTCTTATACTTCCCACTCGAAATGAGTACCGAGCAAAGTTTTGCAAGGGTATTGGTTATGAACAAATATGCAACGGCTAAAGAAGTCCAAAGCGGAGAGTTCAGAGATAACTTTAAACTTCAAATAGGCATAGACCACATAGACGAAATGTATAAGTCAAAGAGATTTAAAGTTTATGAGGGAGAAGGGCTGATAGAACATATCGAGGCTGTAATAAAGCGTGAGAAACCGTTTTTAGTAGTAATCGACCAACTGACACAGATGAGAGCAAAAGTGAGTTTTAAGGATATAAGGGCTAAATTCTCATATATGACATCTAATCTCAAGAGAATAGCGTTGCAGGAAAATGTAGCGATACTCCTATTATGTCAGATAAACAGAGACGCAGACAACACCAAACCAACAATGGCTAATCTTAAAGAGTCAGGTTCGATTGAAGAGGATAGCGACAATGTGATACTGCTTCACAGATTATTCGCAGATGATATAAAACATCCAGAGAATTATGACTGGAGCAAAGAAAGACCAATGTTCCTTAATCTTGCAAAACAAAGAGACGGCGAAACTGGAGAGTTCGTAATGGTGTTCAGCCCATCCACATTTGAGTTTACAGAAAGGGCAGAAACGATATGAAGAACAAAGAGATAACTCCCGAACAAAGTTTAAGAAAAATCAAAAGTGCTGTTAAAAAATATTGCATAGCGTGTTCGGGAGACAGTAAGACCGAGGCAGAAAAATGCCCGATAAAGGAGTGTCCATTATGGCAGTACAGGAAATAAGCAAATGCACCGAGCGTTGCCTAAAGTGTAAGCACCACACAAGAGTAACAAGTCTGATTATGAATGACGGAACGATAGCGTGTGCATATATTTTGGACAAGTTCAAGAGAAGAGGTTGCCCTGCCGGAGATAAGTGTACCAAGTTCAACGAGGGTGCTACAACAAAGAGATTCAAGCAAAAAGATATAAGGAGAAAGTAATGTTTATATGTGAAAACTGCGGTGCAGTATTTGAAGAGCCGATTAAAGGCTATGAGGAAGAAAAAGACAGTTGTCCTAATTGTGGAGACTGGGGCTTCAAAGAAGCAAAGAAGTGCATAGCGTGTGGAGAGCCAAGCCTTGACGAATTATGTGAAGATTGTGTGAACCTTATAAAGCAGGCTTTCAACGGACTGATTGACCTCTATGCTAAAGACTTAAATGTATCAAGAAGTATAATCGAGGATATTGTGGAGGGTTGCTTATGAAGAGGAATGAACTTTTAGAGACTCTAAACGAAAACAAAGAAACTCTGATAGACGGAATAGTGCTTGCGTTAAGAGAGTGCAAGTTTGGTGAAGGGTTTCCGTACTTCAACTCGGATGAAGAAGCCTATGCGGTAATAAAGTATTTCTACTACGAAATCGACAACCTTAACACTACCGCTTGGGGAAAACTGATGAAAGTCAAATTTGACTATGCCGAAAACAAACCAAATCATAAAACCCTATCAGAATTAAGCGAACAAGTATCAAAGATAGTAATGACTGGGCTGAATATGATGGCAGTAATAGAGAAAGCAAAAGAGACAATCGAGTATTGTGATATATGGAAGGAGCGTAATGATGGTAACTGTAAAGAAAAAGACGATACAGACAAAGAAATTTGAAGAAGAAGTCATCAAGGCTATAAAGCACATCAAGGCTATGAAACTTGAGGACGAAGACAAAAGTGAGATACTGACCACTTTAAGGAGTATGCAAAACAACTGCTACGAATGGGGAGTGCCAGTAGAGGATTTCAAGATAATCGAAAGGAGAGCGTAGAATGAATTTAGCAGTAATCACAGGAAGAACAACAAAAGACTTTGAGACCTATACTTCAAAGACTGGAACGATGATAGCCAAGACCAATGTTGCGGTAGATAGTGGCTTCGGCGACAATAAGAGGACAGACTTTATACCAGTAACAGCATTTGGCAAGACCGCAGAGTTTTGTTCGCAGTTCATTAACAAAGGCGACCTGGTAGAAGTCAGAGGACACATAGTTACTGGCTCATATAAGAAGACAGACGGCACAGTAGTCTACACCACAGATGTGAATGTTGATGACATCAAGAAGTTGCAGGGTAAACCGAAAGATAAGGAAATACCTGCCACTATGCCGCAGACAAGTTTTGAAGAGTTAAACGAGCAGATACCATTCTAACACCTCTTTTGACTACGGTAGGGGTGGGTGGGTAACAAATCAATATAGTCATTTTTAGAATCAAGATAGTCATAAAGGAGAATGATATGGGAGTGTATATACCGAGAGCAGTCAAGCCTACTGATTGCGAATATTGTTTGTTTAATACAAGAGGTGGCAAGTGTTATTTAACGGCTCACGATTTAACAATAAACGATTGCCCACTAATAGAGATACCGACACCACACGGTAGGCTGATAGATGCAGACAAGTTGAAGATGGAATGTTATCGCACAATGGATGAGTTAATGAAATCGACCACTATAAATATATCGGCAGAAGCATTAAGCCTACTATGTGGATTTACTATGATAAGTGAAGCACCCACGATTTTAGAAACGGAGGAATAAAAGATGACATCTTGGGAAGAATATAAAAATTTTGGAATTAGCGTAGGTACTCCATCAACATATATACTAACAGATATAGAATGTCCAAAATGCGGTAAATATATTTATATGAGGACAGATAGAGTATTAACAAGTAACCCAGTACAGTATTCATATTATTGCGATTGCGGATGGGGAGGAAGTTCTTATATGAAATGGAATAAAATAGGGAAGGTAAGCGATGTCACGATTGTATAATCAAGTAGAAGGATATTAAAAGCGGAGGATTAAAGATGAAAAATAATAAAGCATATTGGATTGAATATGCCCAAAAGGGTATGAGAACAATTTATAAATGTTCGATATGTGGTGCAAAATGCCACTTTCCTAAATTTGATTACAAAGGCATAAAACCAAAGGGCAGATTTCAGTATTGTCCTAACTGCGGAGCGAAGATGGAAAGGAGAACCGATGAAAGGATTAATGAATAACGAAGAAGCAGTAAAGATATTCCATAATCTTAAAGATTCAATGATTGACCCCATACATCAAATCTATAACCTTGGATATAAGCAAGGGTTCGAAGATGGGCATTATGCTTGTATGGAGTCATTGACCGAGCAGATATTAGCGGAAAGGAGCGCCGATGAAAGGGTTATTGAATAATGAGTTATCAGTTAAGACCTTGCGGAACTTAAAAGACTCAATGGATAACCGTATCCACGAAATTTACAATCAAGGCTACCGAGAGGGCTACAAAGACGGTTTAGAAGAAGCAACACATAGGATAGTCGATAAGATATTGATGGCAGATGAGATTTTGGAAAGGAGAACCGATGAGCGTTAAGAGAGAAGTAATAGCAGGTGTAGTAGGCTGTAAGACCGAAGAAGTAATCTGTCGAAACTGTATTATGTTTGTCAAAGGCGGTTGCAGATGGTGGAGACAGAGGGTAGACAATCCAGACGATGACTTCTGTTCATTCTTCGAGTCAGAAAATAATACACTTGAATATACGATTGATTCACAATCAGAAACGGTGAGTTTGAAAAATGGCGAAAATCAATTCTAAACAGAAAGGTGCAAGATACGAGCGAGAGTTAGCCAACACATTTAGACACTATGGCTTTACAGAGGCTCGTAGGGGAGTACAATATAGTGGGAAGCAAGGGGAAGCAGATGATGTAGTAGGGCTTCCCTATATCCACATAGAGGCTAAACACGTAGAGAAGTTAAATCTGTATGAGGCTATCAAACAAGCAGAACGAGATGCCAACATAGACGAAATGCCTTGCGTGTTCCATCGCAAGAATCGGTCAAAGACTTATGTAACGATGGACTTGGATAATTGGATGAATCTATATACCACTTGGTTGTATTTGAAAGAGAGGGGAAAATGAAAGACTATATGCAGTTCGATGTCGATGGATTCTTTAGGGATTACAGACCGAACAAGAGAAAGTTAAGAGACTTGGAATGGGACTTGGCTCAAGCGTGTTCGCAGGGCGGTATGGATTATGCCAAACCTAAAGTAACTGGTGGACTACCAAGTTCCCAAGTAGAGAGTGCCGTTGAACGGATAGCCGATATAAAGGCTAAAATCGACGATTTGAACGAGTATTTCAAGAGAGCCGATAACTTCCTTAACTGCTTGGACTCAACGGAAAAAATCGTTGCGGAATATTATTTCATCAAGGGGTTTCGTAGCCACTTTGCCGTGAATGACATAGCATATAAGGCACACATTTCAAGGGCATCGGTGTACAGAACTGTACAAAGAATCAGAGTAAAAATCAGAAAATATGTAGAGAAAAAATAAAAAGAAGGGGGGGGCATTACGCCCCCCAACAAAATCATTTTCGATGGAACAACTTTCTGGAAATATCGCATAACCATCCGTCTATATATGTAAACCAAAGGACGATGACTATTGAAAGTATAAACCCAAGTAATATTGCTTTTATATCATCGCTCATAACAATCACGCTCCTTTATTATAGTATAACATATCAAGCGTGTTCGATAAAGCCTTTAATTTCGCCGAGCATAAAATCAATCATATCATTGGAAGTCATAGACTCAAACTTTTCCAGTTGTCTTGCTCCCTCGTCTTTTATGAATTGGTCTATCTCTTCGACATCAAGGTCTAAATCTTTCGCAACTCTGCGTTCCACAAAAATTCGTTCTAAAAACTTTGCAATGTCATTCTTTATTTCTTCCATAGTTATTTCAGGCATATCCAACTTCTCCTATCTTTTTCCATATAATTATTTAAATCTTCGTTTGTTATTTCTTTTATTCCGCACTCCTTTAACAAAGGATTTATTGCGGAGATTGTTGCAGTATATGAGCAATCTATATCAGTTGCAAATTCTAATAAAGTCTGACCACAATAAGAAACACCGCCATAATCGGTGCTATCATCTTCTAATGCATAGTCATCTAATTCATAAACACGGACATTATCAATGGTAAACATAGCGACTCCTTTCACCATTCATCATCAATACATTCATCAAGTTCTGTATAATACTCGCCATCATACCCTTTATCTTCCATAATCTTGTCATAACATTCGTAGCACACAAGCCTAAACGGAATACCGTGGCAGTCATAAGTGAAAGTCATTTCAGAACGGCGAGTCGGTCTGTTACATATAGAACAATCACAGACATCATCTTCCGAGTCGCATACATAATCAAATTGCTCTTCGTCAAAGACATAATACCTGCACTCTTTGCAGTTACTTCTACTTGAGCATATATTAGCCATATCATCACGCTCCTTTGCTCATCTTATCAAGATTTAATTCATATATAGGGTAAGTGCAAAATCCTGATACCATATAAGTGCCAGTAGGATAGCCCAAGTCGTTCTCAACAAGGAAGTCTGTTGCCCACGGATAATTATTAGTATCAATACAAGCATACCCCTTTGGAAGTTTTTCTATATTTGTTGTAATAGTAGCAAATGACATAAAATCGCCTGTATCAACCAATTCAATCGCAACATTATGGTTATTTGCATAAGACTCAAGTACAACTTCCACATCGAATTCTTCGTGTCCAGTATTAACTTTCATATCAGCCCTCCGTTCCAATTAAATATGTATCAAATTGTTTTGTATCCCAATCGGCATAACAACTGTCTTCTGCGGCAAAATCATAGGCTTCCTCTTCCGAGTCTGCCTCAACCTCTATGTATCCGACCCTATATTCTTCTAATTCAAAACAGTATTTCATTCTATCACCTCTAAATTCCCATCACCTACATACCAATCTTCGCCATATTGAGGTTCATCAATATCACCACGAGTTATCATATTGTGAACCATTTCACGTGCTTCATCAGGGCTTTTAGCCATAACTTTTATTGTCTTGCTTACCATAAAACTATAATCAACATCATAATGATTATACCCTTGAAGTTCCCAATCAATGCCCTTGTTGTAAATCCAATCTGTCAAAGCCTCATAATCAGTAACGCTTTCATCATAGAACTCTTCGCTATTCATAAACCTTTTAGCATAATCAAGGCACTTTTCAAAGACGGTATCACAATCAGGCTCTTTTGATTCAGATAATGCCTTATTCAACACATCGTATCCCATCATAAAAGCGTAGTAGGCGGTACTGTAATCCAAAATCTCTTTCTTTCTCTTTGGTACTGCATAAGTAGTCATAGCACTTCTCCTTTACATAAACATTCTTAAATCCAACAGACATTCGCTATAATAGTCTTTGTAATACTCAATCTGCTCATCGGTTAAACCTGTAAAGTCTTCCTCATCTGCTGGGGCATTGCATATAAAGCCAGTCCCAGTTAGAATATCAAATGTTTCTCCGTTAATCTTTAACTCTCTGTTCATCGGCAATCCCATTAATTTACCCTCTTCGTTACATACTATAACGGCTTCATCGGGGTGAGTGGGGTAGACACATTCAATCCAACCGCCTACAATTTCCTGCATAGACTTTAAACTTCCGTCGATTTCCTTTGCATAAGGCTCTTTCATCGGTTCTAATACTAATACTTTCATATTTGTTCTCCTTTCTAAAACTCAATACATACACAATCTAAGTTGATTTCAGCATAATATTTAAGGCTTACATCTTCTTCATAAAGCCTTGAGCAATCACCACGATGGTAAATATATATCTCTTGGTCTGTTGCACCTCTCTCGACTAATAGGTCATATAATTCTTTGCCAGTCATTAACAATGCACCTCAACTTTCACAAGCCACTTTACTGGGCATTTATCTTTTCTGTTCTTAACTGCCTCTTCGTATTTGTCCTTTAATTCATTGTAATCATTATCGTATTTCTTCAGCCTATCAATAACATATTCTGCCCTTAAATCCTTACCGCATACTGGACAAGTTTCTCTTCTCAAGAACGATATTCTTATCTTGCTACTACATAAAGGACAAGTAACAAATTCTGACTTACGATTTTGTACAGAATGAGCAATTATATATTCGCCTTTATCCTCTCGGTTCTTTTTCATTCGTTCCTCTAAACTTAACATCGTTTTGTTAGGCGACAACTTTGACTTATCCTTAAACTGTACTGCGTGGTCATCGTACCAACCTTTATCCAATGAGTCGATTTTCTTAACTGCCTCGTTGTAACTCTCGCAAATAATATTATCGTGTATTTTTAAGTTTCCGTGATAACTTCTTGACGGATTTTCTTGCTCATCAACATTCCAGTAAGCGAAGTCTTCTGCCTCTGCAAGTATGTCTTCTCTTTTGTCAACTACGATGTAATCAATTGCGTGTCCCATTTCGTTCTCCTTTCCCCCGTCAAGCCGATAGGACAGCCTTATAGATTAGAGTAACTTTTCTTCGTTTTCTGCGATTGTTTCTTCGATTACAACTTCAGGATTGATAGGTGTTTCAGGCTTTTTAATTCCAAGTTTCTCATATACAAAGGTGCTTAAACCCTCGTATACCGCTTTAATCGTGTCATTAACGCCTTTCTCATAAGCCTCGTCATAGAAAAGCGTTCTGCACTCTTCTTCGGCTTCCTCATAGCCATCGTTATAAGCACTTTCGATTATGTCCTCAATATCGTCATACACTCTGTAAGACGGAAAATCATATAATGCGTTTTCTACTGCATCTGTAACTGAAGTTGTGATGTTTTCTTTTTCGTTGTCGATGATGTTCTCTATTTCATACTGATAGTTTCTGTAATCAAATCCCATTTTAGTTCTCCTTTCTTAACAAGCAATCTGACCATAGTTACACGCTTTAGCGTTTGTGATATTTTCTGCGATTTCCTTTAAGAGTTTAAGCGAGTCCACTTCGGGGTGGTCTATCTCGTAGCAATCAATAACCGCACTCATTAAATTCATAAACACATCGTGTTCAAGGTTAGAAGTAACTGCCATAACTGTCCAAAAAGCCTTGTCAAATCCCATAATTTTGCTCCTTTCATTAATAGGTGAATGTGTAAATAGCGTATTCTGTATCTAAACCGTTAACGGTACGATAACCGCCGTCATAAGTGTAGTCGATGATATAAGGCGACATATCTTTAACTGTCTTGTCAAATCTGTCTATCAGCCAACGCTTTAAGTCATAAATATCACGCCTATACAAACCCCACTCGTGATTTCCAGTAACCTCAACTTTAAGTTCTGTCTTGCCTTTAATTGTTTTCTTGCTTAACTTCTTTGCGTTTACGCAACCATAACCTGCAAAGTGTTTAATTTTCATCGCTTGCTCCTTTCGTGTATTCTGCCGCATACTTTATTACTAAACTTGCCTGATAAAGTGCTCTCGCTTGTGTGTCGAGCCATTCTTCTGTTTTGTTCGGTCTGCTCTTGCCGTTTCTTGTACGCTTTAATTCTGACGGAGTGCAAAGCCTATTTGCTATATCGTGGTTATATATAAGCGAGCAACCATTCCGACTGTAATGCTTCCAATCACTTGCTCCGTTCAATAACTGTTTAACCAATAACTTCGGATTGTCGATGTCTTCAAGGTCGAAATATTCGCCCTCTATGTCCTCGTTGAGTTTTTCTAACAGTTCAAGTCCGTACTCTGTTACACCTCTGCACCAAGCACTTCTTGTGTTATAGTTCTTAACATAATCAGCCATTCTTTCAAGTCTTTCGTTCATAGCCATCCTCCTTAATCTTCATCTCTCACATCAGCAATTTCAAAATCAGTTTTTTTAAGATAAAAATAATTATCTTTGTGGCAAATCTCAAAGCCATCTGCATACATTTCTTCTATTAGACTTAATAATTTATCGTGATACATAAGTCTTAAATTGTTTCGCCTATCCCATAAAATCTCGCTTATTTTATTCTTAATATTGACCAATTCTGTATCGGAATAAAAATTTAAGTTATTCAATCTGTACATCGCAAACTCCTTTCTAATTCGTAGCAAGCCAACGGTTTATCTCGTCTTTCTGATTATCGTTAGCCCAAATCTCAAAGTGAATATCATCAAAATTTCCCGATACTTCTATCGTGTCAACTGTATCGTATAAGAACTCTTGAAACCTTTCGGCTCTTTCCAAATCATTTACAGTTCTGCCGTTTAAGTTTACTGAATACCACTTCATAGCCGTGCTCCTTTCGTTATTTTCTGACAAAGCAATCAGAACCATATTCCACAATCAATTCATCAACTCGCTCGTTGTCTATGGCTCTAAATAACTCTTCAAACTTTTTGGCTTTCGCTTTGGCGAATGTGTCGGGTGCAATTTCCCTTAAAGTAATAAGAGTCGCAAGATAATCAAGCAAGCCAAGAGTATCAAGATAATCAAGCGTGTTATCATCGTAAAAGTATTTAATATCCTCGGTGATTGCCTCGATTTCGTTCTGATAATAAGTATCAGAGATATAAGTTTCCAATTTAGGATTGCCTTGATTATGATATATAAGTTGCATAATCATTGAAGCGTGCTCTTTTTCCTTGCAAATTTTTACTAAATAATCACTTGCCATAATTTTGCTCCTTTCACTAAAAGAGGGGGCGGTTAAGCCCCCATAATCTTTACAAACCAAATACTTCTACCCAGTCGATACAGAAGAAGAGTATCAACGCAACTGCCTCGATTACAGTTATAATCTTGTTCTTGATTTCTTTCTTTGTCATCGCCTTACACCTCTTAAAACGGAAACTCATCGGTCTTTTCGGTCTTGCTACTCTTACGAGTGATTTCCTTGCCATCGGCGGTTAACTTTGTCTTGGTTTTGGGCTTTTTCGTGTTATTGCTTACGATTTCGGACTTTGCCTCAAGTTTAGGCTCTTTCTTCGGCTCGGTTTCAGCCTTTGCTTTGGGTGTTCTCTTCTTGCTAACGTTATAGCCGTTAGCCTTTAAGAACGCTACCATCTGTGCCGTCATATCATCGGTTTCAGCCTTAACTGTTTCTTCGGTCTTGCCGTCAACAGTACGCTTTACAATGT
>Ga0310690_10001475_pt1 | contig 41578 bp, 40 predicted proteins | sample AusTroGonzalo_MG_2_FD_207661 | JGI IMG/M metagenome (GOLD analysis project Ga0310690, IMG submission 207661) | Bovine rumen microbial communities from tropical cattle in Woodstock, Queensland, Australia - Gonzalo_04 (v2) (version 2) | ecosystem: Host-associated > Mammals > Digestive system >... | reverse complement strand
ATGGCTTCAACCACTCTAGCCATTGCGTTCAAGTCCATATTTTTGGCTCCTTGAGATGATACAACGGAATTGTTGCATCGTTATTTAATATAATTGAGGCTCTATAAAATCTACGAAAAAAAAAAATAAAGTACCACTAGGGTACTTTATTTTAATGCAGTTGAATGCAATATCTGAAATTCTTTCTATTGGACTCACTACGTATATTTTCCATATCCGTCTCAGTAGCATATCTTTCAGATGTTTCCATCATATATTTTAGGAGATCTAAGTTAGACATATCTCCTGCATGCATTTTATCAATAGTGTCTGCAACTTTAACAGCACTTACGAAACCGCTAGCTAGGGCTTTTATAACATCTAGATAGCTGTCAAAATCTTCTTGGCCTTTAACCTTCTTAGTTCTAAAATGCTTTCGTCTGAAGGCACTAGCCATAATATTTATATTTACATACTCCTTAACTGGCGTGTGAGCAAAGCCGATAGCATTGTAAATCATAAATTTTAAATATCCATCTAAGGCTTGAGTCATATAATCAGGATTAGTCACATCTGTGAAGCCACTATGTGATCCTAGTAATGACTGTCTAAATCTTATACCAGCTGCCATATCCAATCCATATCCATAAGGATCTTCATAGAAGATATTGAATGGTGTTTCAAAGTAATTATTTAGAACGCCATTAATAAAAAGATTTGGATTTTTTGTACGGATCTCTTGCTCGTTAAGATTTTTCTTACTTATTTCAAGTTCTTGGTTTATAAATATCAACTTGTCTCTATTGTAGAGTACCCATGCAATGAAATTTCCAAGGCTATAATTGGCTTCAATGCCTTCTAAGCAATTATCCAACATAAATAAACCAAGATGTCCATAACGACACTTGCAATCATCATATGGATGAGTTATATTTATATAACCGGGAGTTACTGCTTGAGATCCATATGAATACAGATATCTTCTGCGTATATTTTTTCTATACAGCTTAAGAATATCGAATAATGATTTGCGATAGAATGCATGATCTCTAGGTAATGGCGGTTGAATAGTTATTTTGTGAACAGGTACGGTATTATCATCTTCCAATATAATGCCTTTATGTATTATAGATGTATCAAGATAAGAGCATATAGTTGTAGTTCTAGTCGCATCATCTAGATTTGTTTGAGGATTTATATCATATGTGCGATACAACCTGTACACATTATGAAATTCTATAACCAAAGGATTACTACCATTTAACCAGTTTATAATGTCTTCATTAGCAAGTATCTTATCGAATATGACATTTGTCATAGCTCTTCGGTTAGCAACGATGTCATCAATTCTTACGATTTCTCTGGGAGATACCAGATATTCTGCTAGCTTTGCACATATACGCCAGTTATCTGGATTTTGTTCATTGAGTTCTCTTTTAAGAATATGAGTATATTCTAATTCTTCTTCTTCTAATAGAATGCCTCTAATAATAAAATCTATAAAGTTTAATTTGTTTGATCCATATCTGTATTCCTGATATGGATACCACTTCATATCGACTTTTATAGACATTATTCCTCCAATAGAATTATATTCTTCATAACAAATCCTTTGTAGTCCTTGAATAAATTATAAATAACTAAAATCCCTTTTTCTGAAAAAGGGTTAACATCTAAAGTACGTATAGCACTTTCTATAGTTGTTTCTCTATCGGCAGTACTATATTCATAAACTATATAAACTTTATAAAGATCTCTTTTTAGAGATACATATTCTTTGGCTGGTGATAACATGACTTCTAAGAAGTCATTCTCATCAGCAATTTCTGATTGCAAAGATTCTCTCCTAAGACGATTTATGAGTCTCATAAATGCTTTAGGATGTGATAAAAATAGTGATGTTATATTGTTCATACTAAAAGAAAATGAACTAAGAAGGTTTTACCCTTCTTAGTTCATTTATTTTTTCCTTCACGTATTAGTCATACGGGTAAGCATCTCCGCCAAAAAGGTCCCCACTACGAGGATAATCAGCGTCATTCCCCCCGTTATAATCTGGGAAAGGATCCTTAGACTTTTGCTTATTATGCTTTCCTTTGTTCTTCTTTCCCTTACCGCCGGATACAGTTCCTGTACTCGCTGGCTTGGAAACGCCGTCGTAGGTGGCTGGGCGAAAGGTAGAGCCAACAGTCGCAGTACTGACAGTCTTCACGACCGTCGTACTTGGCGTACTTTTGGCTACCTCCTCCGCAGCAGAATTAGTTTGGAATTCAAGCATCATACGATCGCACTGACGGACTTCTTGGTTCGTCATGCCTTCATACTTAGTGATATCTGCAACAGCTGTGTTGAACATAGCCATAAGGTAGTATGTGGCCACGTTGATTTCTTCTTCGTCGAAGTCTACATCGGGAACAAGATCCACACCGACAGAGAACGACTTGCGATCTTCTGCCTGAATGATGATCAAGGTTGCATCGAGATTGTAATCGATGTCAACGATGACAGTCTTGGACGCATTCAAGTCACGAATATTAGCAACAAACGTGTCGATGTCCTTGACTTCTTCAGGCGGATATTCCGTGAGTTCTTCGAGGTGAGCATCAAGTTCGTTGTACTTTCTCACATAGTCAAACGGAAGGATACCGTCGGTATTAGCTTCGATATCCTTAGCATCTTCCAACTTGGTAATGTAATTATACCCGTTGTCTTCAGAAACAAAGCGAGCATACTGCTTGGCTTCCTGACGACAGACTTCATCAAAGAGGTACATCAACATGATGTGAGTATCCGGCGTGATGTCTTCAGTGATCGACATGTAAAGATCAAAGAGATCCATAGCGCAGTTCTTCGGAGCTGCTGCTTCAATCGGATATTCAGGCCAGGTATTATCTTCTTCAGGACCAGGGTTTTCCCAGTCCACATGGAAATACTTAGTGGTATTGCCCATCTGAACCGAAATCTTCAGTTCAAGGTTCTTATGCCAATAAGCAGACTTGCTATACAACTGCGTTGTAATAACGAGTCCGCCTTCTACTTCACGATTCTCATTAATAAAGTCGAGAGCTTCCTGCATCCCGGCTACGCCACTTTTAAGTGCCATTTTAGGTTTGTCCTTTTAGGTTAGATTGATCGAATTTTTGACTTCTATTAAATCTTTGCTAACTCCAAAGTCATGACCCTTGGAATTTCGCATATAATGTACTTTGAATTTTAGATCTATAGGTAATCTATACTTCCATAACTGAGCTTTATATTCTTCAGGTGCGACGTCACCATCTGAAAATATGAGGATCTCTTGATCCAAGAATCCTAAGCTCACAAAGAATTTCAATACACTATTGATACCATGACCAAGCATGGCAGCAAATGTATGATCTCTTAGTTGTGGAAAAGCATAGTATATGCCTATCACATCGAAAATTCCTTCGGCTATTACTAACTTTAATCTAGATTGAGTTATATCTAATTTCTGATTGAATGTATAAATTCTAAAAGGACTCTTACTAAACATCAAGTCATAATATCGATGTTCTTTATCTGGGGATACAATATTTCTATTGATAATTCCCTCGTAAGAGTAATTCATAAATCCCACATAATCATTATTTAATATATTCATGTAATTTGTGTCAACTGGCAAATTCATGATTGAATTATATCTTACGAAATCTTTCAAGTCAAAAACTACTTTGAATAATTCTATTTCTTCCTTAGACATCTTGACATTAAATCTCTCACAGAGATACCTATACTTCGGTAGATTTCTAATTACAGCTGCTCTATCAAATGGCGGAATAGCCAGCTGATTAAACCTCTGCTTTTTATCAAGGAAACTTGTAATCTGTTTTCGACTAGAAATATTCTTTGTCTTAACATCTTCTTTTACAGCATTTCTATTTTGGGCAATAATTTCCTGAAGCTCAGGTGTTATGGCGACACCTAGAAGCTTCAGGAAACTTTCATTTACTGCCCCACTAAACTTACATCTGTGACATAAGTAATAGAAGGGCGGTACTCGTGAGATATAAAGATGTCCATGATTCAGATTATCACTATCCAAACATGATGGACATCTTATGACTCTATCTTTATTGCCGTTGGCTAAAGTGGTAAAGCCATCGTATGCTGCAAGAATTGCGTCTTCTAAGACTTTACCTGCATCTTTCATTACGAAATAAACCCTATGAGCTTAATAAGTTCATCTGCAAGAGTTTCAGGATCCAGTACTACTTCAGTATCAGAATCTAACTCCTTACGACTACCTCTTAAGCAGTTTTCCAGTAGCGTCAAGATAATGTTGCTACCATCGAATTTCGTAAGAATGTTGCTAAAGCGTTCATTCTTTAAGATTTTGTAACGCTCACTTTCTTTAATTGCAGTTATATACTTTTTCGTCAACTTGAACTTTGCCATCGTAAGTTCTGTATCATACGGTTCAGAGAGAACAATCTTTGCAAGTTCAGTGAATCCGAACTTCAAGAAGATCTTATGCAGATACATCATTAGTATTGCAAATGTCTTCTGATTAACCATGTACAGTATTTCATGTTCTTCAATGAACTTACCATATACAATGAAGTACAAGATATTCTTTTCTTTACTTGGCTTAAGCAATGGAGTATACTTTACAAGTTCTTCATTTTTCAACTCAATATCTTTACCAATACTATTCTTTACTCTACGAATCATGTCTTCAATACCCAACTGGATTAGTGGACCATAGATTTCGTTTTGATTCAATTTAGAAACTTCCATGTCAAACACGGATGCTTCATCAGGTTCTATCGTAGAGTTAACTGTTTCATATTGCATCGGAATCTTAGCATGGAACAGATAATGAATTTGATGCTTTATGACGACATGCAAAAAGTTTATGCAGTTCTGCTCTAGTGAGAGTTTGGGAATGATATCTATGAATACTTTTCTAAGTAGAGGTTGAACGGACTCTACAGATGAAGATCCAATATTCTTGAGATAACCCCAGATCACGGAGTCAGAATACTCTGTACCGAAGATTCTAGATTCGATTAGCTTTCTAAGCTTATTTTCGATATTGATATGTCTGCCTGGTACGAGCTTTTGGATATTCTGGACACATGTAATAAATACATCCAAGAATACCGTATTGATATAGTCATTATCCTTATTTACGTCCTTTACATATTCGGTTATGAGAGGAATAATGCACCTATCAATCTTTGCAGCTGTAAGAATGACAAGACAATGAGTTCTATCAAACTGTAATTCTACATTGTCTGTGCCTATGACTATATCGACATTGTAATTCTTGTCGCAATAGTCTAATGCTGCTGCGTAATACGGAGAGAATATTTCGTCTATAATCGTGCAGATATTGACATCGTCAATTTCGCCATTTTCCAGCTTCTGCCTATAAGAATATAGCCCTTTAATAAAATGATCTCCGATTACTTCATAGCACTGAAACCATTCATCAATATAAGAATCGCCATGTTTAGCATATATGCGTTTCTTATTGATTTTGAATTCATTATACTCTGGCTTGCAGTCCTCAATAAAGTCTGTCAAGTTAAGGCTAACTGTTGAGGGTGTTGCAGAGCATTTTAATTCAGGCATTGTGCCTCCTTATTTGGTGGAGTCTCTTTTTAATATAAAGATATTATCTTGTTGAAGCTTTAGGTCCAATACTACGCTTTGGTAGCTTCTTGCTTTTAGATGGTTTTGCCATCTGTGGATGTTTAGCTTCAAAAGCCTTCTTTGCTTTAGCACTAATCTTTCTAACTCGTGTACCACCACCTTTCTTTCCATGCAAGGAAATACCAGCTTGTACATCTAAAGCACGGCTTTCAATCTTCTTAGTTTTATATTCTTGCATTTTACGCTTAAAGCTCATGAATTTCTTCTTGATAATTACAAGATTCGGTTCACCTTTACTAAGCTTGTTAAGCTTGTCGATATACTGAAGTTTCATTTCAGTAATATACAATGCAGGGAATAAAATAGCTTTTTCAAATCCGAATGTAAAGGATGGGTTTCTAACTACAGGTTCATCTGTAAAGAAAATATCTTCAAATTTATCTTTAAACTGTGGTAAGAAATACCCTAGCTTATTAGCTACATATAAATATGTAAAAGCAAATGAAGGATTATTACTTGCAAATCTACAAGTATACTCTCCAATAGTCTTTTCAGAACCAGTGGAACCTTCTGGCGGTGTAAGTTCTATGACTGTATCATAGTACATATCAGTGCGCTGTTTAAGGTGTTCAGACCTGAATTTAAAATACAATACAAAAATTCCAGTCTTCGTTTTATAAACGGTAAGATCTATACCACGATTCATAGCCATAACAGCTTGTGTACGCTTTCTTAAATCATTAAGAATAGCTCCACGCATAGCAACTTGAGCACTACCTTTACCAACAGGGTTAGTTACAAGTCTATGAAATGTAAGTTTTTCAGCCATAATTTACCTTGAGGGAATATATACCTATATCTAAAAAGATATAGGTATAATATATTACAAGAACTGTTTCGGGAAATGAATGAACTGGTTAGAAGTACCAATCAAACCAATTACAGACATTGCACCCTTGATAATTTCTACATCAGTCTGTGCAGAATTTAGAACTGTCGTCTTAGAGATATCTTCAAGCTTGCCAGTTCTGACATTAAGAATCATATCATTGTCAAGCATTTCTTCAATGTATGCTTTATCCTTCTTAGATACTGTCGCAAATACATTGATATATGCATCCTTAATCATTTCTACAAGTTCCTTTGTCGGATTGTAGAGTTCAGGATTATCCTTAGCAATATGCTTTGCAATCTTTTCTACGAATTCATTTTCACCAAGCAGGTAAGCAATGAAGATATTACCAGCAGGTACAACACCATGGAGAAGTGCAGAACGAGCAGACAGAGCCGCATCTTCAACCAAGAAGCTCTTGGAGAGAATTTCAGCCTTAGAATTACCGCCTACCTTAATAACAGCAGTAGTGCCGCAGAGTCTACCATAACGAACTTTCAAAGCACCAAGCTGAGAATCATAGTCAAACTTAGTTTCAGAGTTACCAAGTTCAGCAATCTTATTCTGCAAGCTAGTCTTGAGTTCATTCATAGCAGGAGTATCAATACCCTTACCATCAAAGAAGCGAGTATTAGCATCCTTGATAATTACTCGTTCGGCATAACCAAGGTATCCACCAATGATGTTTTCCTTTACGAGAGCTTCAAGAGTAATGCCCTTGGACTTGAATTCTACAACCTTGGCATTAAGATAAACAGATGCATCATAGAAGTGATTACGTCCAGCAGAGCTACCTACGCCATGTTCAATGCAGCAAATTGGAAGATTTCCCTTCCACTTCACCACATTTTCATGAATGAAGTTACTGAATGCAGGATCATATCCATTAGCAACAATGATCAAAGATCCATGCTTAACATTCATGACCTGATCCATGATTTGACCGACAGGAGCGACATCCATTTCGCCAAGTCGTCCTTCATACATCAAGACATAAGCCTTTTCAAGTTCACAGAACTTTTCGTCGTCCTTAGTACGGTTAACAAACATGGCATCAACATAGCCACGGTACATTTCATAACCGTCTTTGTATTCAACTTCAGTCTGCGGACGATCACCAAGTTCAACCTGAACAATACCGAACTTAGTAGTCTTCTTATAACAATCCTGAATAAGCTTAGATACTTCTTCATCATTGTTAGTAGAGATTCTACAAACATTCAAGAGGTCTTCAGAGTCTTCAGTAATTTCCTTAGCAGATGCAGCGACTTCAGCTTGAATCATATCACTGATATGATTGAGCATCTGAGAAAGATCACCTGCATAAATTTCAGGATGCTTTTCCTTGAAATCCTTAAGCATCTTAGCGATTTCGTTAGAAACGATAACGGCAGATGTAGAGCCGTCACCGACTACTCGAACGATACGCATACTAATACGCTTTACGAATTCAAGAATAACACGTTCGAGGTCATCTTCACTATAAAGAGACTTCAATACAGTGTAACCATCTTTTGTACTTTTATGCTGAAGATTTCTGTCTTCAATAATGGTAGTACTACCATGCGGACCAAAAGTCTTCTCCAAGATAGATGAAATGCTGTCAATAATTTCAAATACTGGAAAGTCTTTATTTACATTAAAGGCCATTGTTTTTCCTTGTTGGTGGGATTAAGTTTCTGGTGGAGCTTCAGAATTTACATCTCCGGGCATCGTCACATTAGGATCTTTAGATGCCGCCGATTTAGAAGCCTTGGCTCTTTCATCGTTTATTTTATGTTTGGCTTCAAGAAGACCATACAAGCGGTTAAGATCCATAGACAATATTTCGGTCAGGGTGATTTTACCTTCAAAAGCATCAAGAATATTGAGGATGGCACGGTTCTCCTCCTCAAATATTCTTTTACGCTTTTCAGATAATCTTATTCGCTGTCCTTCTGAAACACCCGGCGTACTCTGAAAAAAAGTAAGTTTTCAAGGTTCAAGCTGATGGGTCCAATTTCATTACCGCAAGGTTCACCAGTAATCTTACCGTTTTCATCTTTCTTAAGATTATTACACTTGAACTTAGGAATTTCAAAGCTTACATCATATTCAGAGTTAAGGTCATTCATAACATCATCGAGAGCCTTAACAGATGCATCAGTCATGAGAGAAGACAAGAATCTTACAATAAGGTTAGTATCATCAACTTTGACCATTGCCTTCGTACCATCACGCTGATTAGCAGCAATATCAGGAATAAGAACCGACTTAACATACAAGGATCTTTCAATCATGCTATCAAAATCCTTGAATTCTTTTTCCTTACCATTGAAGAAACGAATCATGTTAAGATAATCATCAAGAGACGGTTCACGGACAGTGACCACAGAACGCTTTTCAATGATAGGAACAATCTTTTCCTTATACATCGGAGCAAATTCCTTAATCTCCTTATGAGTCTTTACATTATACAAGACGTTATTAATTTCATCATAAGACTTGTTTTCAAATGTAGCAATAATAGATTCAGGGTCAGTATTAACCTTGATAGTACTATTACAATTATTACAAGTCACTTCGAAAGGCTGGCTTGTCGGATACGATGCTGCATAGATACCATAAAGCAACGGTTCTACATCTGCAAGGGCGGTCATTTTAAGCCATTCTTCAAACTTCGGCTTACCACCTGTCATAGATTCGATCTTTTCATAGATAATCTTGTAAAGACGAATTCTATCGGAATATGGATCTTCAGCAACAGTATTCAGACGGCTTTTATCAAGGTAGCAAAGACCAAGCATATTAGCCTTATAGCCACTATGAAGACATACAATAGAATAATAAGTATTAACAGATGCAATAACAGGACGAGATGCTGCAACAGCATAGTCCGTGTCATTTACCTTAATCTGACATCCGTCAAAATTATTCTTTACCATCTCCATGAATTCATCTTCAGAGAAGACTTCAGCAGGATTACCCTTAGTTCTTGTTGCTTGAACTAGCAAGTTATTCTGTTCGACACTTTCTTTATGGCGTTCAGAGAAATACTGCTTACTCTTAATTTCATGAACATCATGAGAAAGATGAATATCCTTAGCATCTTGAGACAAGACAGTATCATTATGGATTTCACCAAATCTCTTATGAGGCATGGCTAATACAGGATCATCAGGAAGCTCTTCGACGTTTCCGACATCTGCCAGTTCAGTCTTAGGCTTGGAATCTTCTACTTTATTTAGGGTAATGGGAATTTCCTTACCCGTCTTCTGCTCTTCTTCAGCAACCCTGTTTCTAATGAAAGATGGAATAGCCATTTCAGTAGGAACTGGCTGTTCCAAAAGTTTACTTTCATCAATGTCAGGCATCATTGGCATTTCAATCTGGTCAGTAGAATTTTCTACCTTTACAGCTTTAGGAGTTGCTTCCTTTTCTGTATTACGAGTCTTAATTTTTAACTTTGTTCTTGGGGAGTTAGCCATAATACTTTCCTTCGTGGAGTTTCATTTTAAAGTTAGCGTGCTTAAACTTTACAAACTTACAACTTTATCTAACTTTAAGCCATCGGCAGTGTCATTTGCTTTAAACACTAAGGATACAGCCTTTTCAGTATTACCAATCGTAATTGTAATATACAGAGTCTTTCTCAGATCGTTCTTATTGCCATCTTTAGTAATTTCTACAAGCACGTCCATACCAGATGGAATATATTGTCTTATATGTGCTCTAATATCTTCTTCAAGGCCTTTAATATTTCCTGAGCCAGCAAATTCTTGCATATAGCTCTTAATATCAAAGAAAGCTTTACAATTATTTGGTAAGCCAGTTTGTCTATTTAAAAGAAGATTACTTATTCTAATAGCTAAAGCTCTTTCATCTGTTAAAACAGTATTTTGTCCTTTAGTATTAATAGCAAATGTACATTCAACCATAATATACCTATTTGTTAAAAATATATATTTTTCATACTTATGTTAATTTTTATAAATAATTATAATATTATAATTTATACATAATATTGAATGTAATAATGGTAGTAATATGTCAACGAAAATTTTTCCTTGTCCTGTATGTAAGCGAAAGTTTGCATCTATGGAATCAGCTATAGATCATGTAGACGACGCTCACGAATATTGTTGCCCAAAGGGTATTACTGTAAAACAGTGGATTTTTAATGTCAAAAATAGATTAAATCCTGCAAATAAATATGGAAAGTCTATTTTATCTGGTAAGCCTACTAATTGGAACGAAAAATTAGGTCGTTATGATAGACTTGCAGATGATAAAGAACGAGTAGCCTTTAGAAAATTATTCGTTCAGAGAATGATGAAGACGCATGGTAAATCTACACTTTTAAATGATCCAGACGTTCAAAAGAAAATGCTTGAGCATCGTAAGATATCTGGTAAATATGTCTTTGATGAAAAAGTGTTTCCGTATACAGGATCATATGAATTTGACTTCCTCAGATATATGGATGTAGTCTTATCTTGGGATCCAAATGATCTTTATATGCCTTGTCCTATCATTGTAAATTATACAAGTCCTAGAGACGGAAAGATTCATTTCTATATCCCGGATGCATATATACAATCTTTGAATCTTATTGTAGAAATTAAAAGCCAAGAAAATCAGCATTATAGAAAGCGTGATTTAGATATAGAACTGGCAAAAGATGCTGCAATGAGAAAAATGAAGGTAAATTATGTAAAGATTTATGATAAGAATTATGAAGATTTCTTATCAATGCTTAACTCATTGAAGCAGTAATTTTTAAGCCTATGCTTGGCATAGGCTAAAAATTATTTCTAAAACACTCAATTATGACAGATTTAAAAACATTCTTTGACTTCAAGAAAGCTAAATTTGAAGATTTGCATAATATTCTTGATGATGCTAAATTCTGTTGGACCCTTCCAACGAGTATATTTATTGATGTAGACCAGCTTATAGCTTCTATGAAAGAAGCAGGTCTATCTACAAAGAAATTTGAATTTTCTAGTGCTTTATTAAATATCGCAGGTTATTACAGATACTTTTTCTGGAAGCATAAGATTAGAACCAATATTACTTTCTTCTGCACTGAAAGAATTATTTCTGAAGATGAAGCTATTAATTCAGAGATAAAAATGCTTACTCTTATAGTAAGAAATATTCCGGGAATGTATAGCATTGTATCTAAAATGCCTGCTAGACTTGTACCATTTGCACTTTATTCTAAAGATAAATTTGAGAATACTATTGTAGCTTCATATGGAAATTTCTCTTATCTTTATCCATTCTTTATGAATGCTGCACCTTCTTATACTTTACATTTGTCCGGCAAGTATTCTTCTGTAATTAATAGCTTTACAAAAGAATGGCTATATGATCCAATTACAGTGTTGGCTCTTGCAGGTGATGTACCTCATGGCATTCCGAATATTAAGAAATTCGGACTAGTTAGAGCTGAAAAATTCTGCATAAAGAATAAAGAAAAAGACATTGAAGCCATGTTTGATGAAGATAGCTTGAAGCAGTTTAAGTATAATAAAGAATATTATGACGTGCCAAAGCTAATTGAAAAGTATAAAGATGAATTCTTTACGCTAGAGACTCACCCAAATCTAGTAGATTACTACAACAAAGAAGAAGTAAAATCTATACAGAGAGAGTATTATTCTGTATACTCTTTCCATATTCCACATTTATTTTTAGGTGAATAATATGGCTAATAAACTTGGAAAATTGTCTACTCCATATACCAATTCATATGATAGATTTCCAAAAGTAGACAAGGCAGCTGCTGGTCAGCTATATGCTTATAGCGTTATAGCTGAAATGAAATTAGAAAATGTCGATGATAAGAAGCCTAGAAAACTGAATGACTATATTATGGGGTTATCCATCGAAAAAAATTTTGAGAAGTTATTTTGTCCGATGGTGAAACTTGTACTGTCAATTCCGCAAGGTGAAAGTTTTTCTATTCAAGATAATTTTAGAGAAGCACCTGTAATTTTGACTATAGAAAGACATATAGTTACTGAAAAAGGTAAAGGTATATCACCGCCTGAACCAGTATACAAGGGTGTAGAATTTACAATCGTACATATAGAAGGCAATGCTTTTGAAGACGATCTCTCTAATTCTGGAAGTATTGACCAGTACCCTACACCTAATACTGATACAGACAAAGTTATAACTCTCTATCTCTATGAAACTAAAGCCTTAGAAGTTAAAAGACCTTTGATGAATAAGGTATACCATGATGTAACGGTAAGTGATGTTATCAATTACCTTATAGCTGATAACTTTAAGGATAGAAGTATTATTGTAGATAAGCCAGAAAATGAAGATACTTATGAGCAAATATTTATACCACCATTAAATTTCCCAGATGCTATAGAATATCTTCAGGCATTCTATGGCATTTATCGTAGTGGTGTAGAGACATTTATGGATTTAGATGCAGTATATATCATATCTAAAGATTCTAGTGCTAAGTTTGGTGACTATTATAAAGATATGAATATTCGAGTAAGATCTCAAATGCAACAAGATCCACAATCTAAGGCTAGAGGTACAAGATCTACTTTTATTGATAAGGAAAGTAAATCTGTAAATATAACCTTGGATAGCACTCCAGTCGTAAAGTCTGGTGACGTCCTTTCTAAAGAGTTTATAGGCGAACAGTTGTTTATCAATAGTGATGCTAAGTTTGATACAGCTATTGGTGGTGGTGGTATTAATCCTTCAGAAGATGAATCTGGAAAAGAACGCTTCCTTTGGTCAAAGTCTACATCTAAGTTTGCTACAGATGAAATAGCACTAAGAATTAATAGAAACACAGAAAGTGCTCACTTTGTAGTACAAAATTCAGATATAGTTTATTTTAATCCTGTAACTGTTGTTCATCTTGGATATGCTTTTAAAATTAATGATGATGTAGAAGCTAAGTACAGATTCTCATTGGCATTGACTACATTTACTCGTGGTGAACATGGATTTACAGATAAGACATTTGATAATCTATTTTATATCAAGACTTATGCTAAATTTATAAGAGTATAAAATAATCCCTTGGGCTTAAACCCAAGGGATTTTTATTTAGTTATTCTTAAAGGATACAATTGCGTCGTTCAAGCTCTTATAATTATCTACGAAAGTATCTTTGATGCATTTTAGATTATAAGACATAGCCAAGACACGACCTGTAAGACTTTCAATCATAGAAATGACTTTCAAGTGCAGGTATCTGCAATTTTCGCTCATTTCGAAGAAATTATCAGGTACATCTGGCTTACTAAATCTTGCTGCAAGGATGCGAAGCTTTTCAGGAATAGTCTTCACAACATCACAGAATTCCTTATATCTTACACGATCGGCATTCTGCTTAATCACAGCATCGCCAGCATAGATATAATCTGTAGATAAGCTCTTTTCGACAATAGATCTTGGCTTAAATAAGTCATTGGACTTAACTAAGTCAAGGAAGGATTTGATCTTAAGAGCTGTTTCTTTAGTAAGAGGATCGTTACCAATCATGTCATTAGATTTATTTTCAAGAAGTTTCACAAGGTCAAGAAGACCAGTAGTGATACTCTTACTATCTGATTTCATTGATGCAACGACTTTATCCATCGTTCCTGTTTCATATTTATAATATGGAATTTCTTTCAGCTTAGTATTTTCATTAAATACAAAAGCTGCCATAGATGGAAGTTCAGGAACTTCTTGGAATTCAATATCAATATATCCTGCGGCTTCTTCAAGCGTCTTAGACATATTGGCAAATACCGTCTTGGTAATAACGCCACTGTCATTCTTAAGCTCTTGTTTAAGAGCATTAATATCAATAGCATCACCAGCTTCAAGAGTCTTTTGCCAACGATCTTCCATGTCATTAAAAGAAGCCTGTATACTTCTGGTATATTCTGATCTATTAGCTAGATTTTCTACGAGTTTTCTAAAATTCAAATCTTTTTTCATATATACACCTTAGAAGTTTAAAGCCGACACATTTCCACCAACAGCAGTAGAACTGTTTGGCAAGGCTTCTTGCTTTTCAGCAATAGAGATTTCCCTACGAAGAGCTTCTCTGTCAGCTTGTACAGCCTTCTGGAGATTGCTTTCATCATCGGTTAAATCGACGTCTACTGTTTTAGCGATTTCTTCAAGTTTCTTAGCATATTCTAACTGTTCTTTCTGCTGCTTCTGAGAAAGATTAGCATTATTATTGGCGACAACCTTTGCAAAGTATGCTTCAGACTTTAGCCAATCGGAAATCTTAACTCTGATATCTAAAAACAGCATAATCACAAATCTAATAAAATAGATAAGGACAAGAACGCCAGCAACAGCCGCAAGAACGACACCAGCCACAAAAGCTACAGATTCACTGGAAAGATCATCATTCTCTCCAGCCTTAATAGCGGATTTAATGCTTCCGTTATTAATTCTTTCTGAAAGCTCCTTGACACTCTTGAAATAAGGCTTATCTAGCAATCTTGTAGATGCATTCTTATTCCAAGAGATATCGCCATTAGCTGCATTAGTCAATGTAAGAATAGCATAGTTAATTCCAATAATAAGAATAGATACAGCAGATACATAGAATGCTGCCACAACTTCTCTTTTATGCTTATAAGCATTCTGGAAAGTTTCTTTATTCTTAACTATCCACTTCATTATATTTTCAAGATCAAGAACAACACCTGCACAATAACCACCGCCTTTACTCATTGATACGAGAGCATCAAGAGAGATTTTGGCATTCTTATATTCTGCAAGTTTTGTAATATCGCCCTTAGTCTTGGCAATGTCCATTCCAAGTTTTGTTTTACCCTTGGAAAGACTTGCCGAAAAGTTTTTAACAACAGCCTTTACAATTCTTTGGCTTGTCTGGGCAATTGCACCTTCAGATGCGCATTCAAGATCATTCTTATCAAAGAATGTGTCATAAAAAATATTGTTATGTAAGTACAATTTTTTCATTTTAGTTCCTATTATCTTTTAAGTGCTCCGAAGATGGCTTTAACAACATCATCACTGTTCTTATTCTTATTATCCTTCAAAGAAGTCTTCTTATACATAATAGAGTCATCATTGAAGAATGAATAGAAGGAATCATTAGCAGCGTCCACAATAAGAATACCGAATAGTCCAAGCTTTGTGCAAAGCTCACGAGCATCCTTTATATTCTTAAACAGATCCTTACCACACGTACTCTTAATCTGATCCACTTCATCAAGTGTCATCATAATAGAAACTGTCGGTAATAGTGCGCCGTCTTTAGTCAAAGCGGTAGTTGCTAATGCGTTCTTATTCATGAATCTCATAGAAGCAAAGACACCACTTAAGCCATTCTTTGTATTTCTATTATTTCTAGTAGCAACTGTTTGCTTGATTTCTTTAAGATTCAAAAGGACATCTTTAAAGAAAGACAGTTCACCAGATCTCCATCTAATCAATCTAGAAACAAAACTTGTAGAAGAATATGTTTCCTTAATTGCTCTAACGAGTTCATCGCTGGATACTTCATGTGCATTAACCTTGACACCGAAAGCAAGATTACGTTCAAGAGTATTAGTTGGGGTCTGTAAAAGCACTGTAGCATTAACTATCGTTGGAGATAGCTTGCTAACTTTTTCTTCAATCTTAGAACATTTTACATCAGCATAAGTAGCTTCAGTATCAGGGCGTACTAAAGGATTTCCGGGTCTAGCTCTACTTGGAGTTCTCGTAGGTCTAGTTCCTGCACCTCCAACATGAGGGCCAGTAGCTCCATTACCGCCATGGCCTCCAGAACCATGATGATGACCATGTCCACCACCATGACCGCTACCGCCGTGTCCACCGCCATGACCACTTCCACCAGAACCACCACCATGACCACTGCCACCATGTCCACCAGGCTTAGGCCCTTTTTGTGGATTTACGTTCTGCGGATTTCCATTCTGTTTTGCTTCAGAAGCTATTTCATCATATTCTTCATAATCGTCGTCATCATATTCATCATCATAGTCATTATTAGCGTCGGCTGCACCAAGCGGAACAGAAACAGGAGCAACTGCACCCATTTCAAATTCATCAGCTACGCTTAGACATGGATTGAATAGAGTCTTCATTTCAAAAGAAGATACAATAGGCATATCTTCAAGCATCATAGCTTCATTAGCTATATTCTTTAAAGTAATAGCATCAATGCCAGAAACACAATTTCTCTTATAATCCGATGCAAATGACTTTCTACCATAGCTAAGTACATCAGCATCTAATGAGGTATTTCCTGCATTAGTATACTTATCGATGAACTTACGCTTTTCATCTGGATCATTAAGATTCAGAAGGTTATTTCCATTCTGGATGCAGAGAAGAATCATATCTGCAATGGTTCTTTCTACAATCTCGCAAATCTTAAGAGCTTGGTCATCACCTATAGAATTACTAATGATGACAGGGAACTGTCCTATATTTCTTCTGGCTTCTTTAGCAATATTAGCAGGAGATCCAAATTTTCCACTAGTAATAATAGCTGAAATGTCTTTAGCTGTCTTAAAGCGTTGATCACTCCCAGTATTATTATCTGCAACAAGATTGGTAACTATCTTGCTAATTGCTCCGAAAATATCTGTAAACATAATTACATCCTTAAGAATAAATTTCAATTCAAAGTTTTGAAGGTATTAATGAATAAAAAAAGAAAGTGGCTTGGCTGGCCACTTTAAGATATCCTAACCCAATAGGATCTTTTGCTATGTACATGTTCGTAAAGCCATCTGGTTCTTACGCCACCAGCGACGATTAAAGCTTGTCATCATCCTGAGCTTTATAGTAGTTTATCTAATAATTTCCTATGGTCTTATAAATAACATCAATAAAAAGCCATATATATCTGCTAGAATTTCTTTTCTTCTTCTTAGAACTTTTCGCCAAAATAATCTATGTCTTCATATAAGTTCTCCTTATCCTTGTCAGTTGATAAGTAATACATAGCCATTGCGACATTAAACATTGTAAGCCTAACTAATCTTACTTCTACCGAATATGCATAATCAAGGCATCATAATCGGCGAATCCCATGGGGAGTTCTCTATTTAATATAAGCCTAAAGTTTATAATATTTTCTTTACAAAACACACAATTGAAATTTATATAGGTATTAATATGGCTCTATCTGATTTATCTAAGACACTTGTAGGCAAAACTGGTGATTCTAAAAAAGCCACAAGTAATACCCCTCGTGGTATATCTTCTAGAACTGGCGAAGTTGATTCAACTGATCTTCAAAATGCTAAAGATAATTATGCTTCATTATCCTTTAATAAATCTACTAATTGGGATCAGAATGTAATTCCTTCATATTTGAAAAGAATCCAGTATTGGGATTCTTTTATTAAGACTGAAAGAGAGCGTGAAAAGCAGCGTGTAGAAAAAGTCATTAAGATTAATGAGCTTAAGGGTAATGCCAATGGCAACCCAGAAGTACTGCCTAAAGATTCTCCTGAGCGTAATATATACATGCTTCTGGAAAATACATATGGCAAAAATAAGCTTATGGGCAGCATTAATAAAGCTGCTGAAAATGCTGTTAAGGAAGCTCTTCCAAAGAATATTAATAAGAAAGGCATTTGTGATAAGCTATTTGAAGACCTTACAACCTTAATTGTTACAGAAGCTAGAAGTAATCTAAATGCAGTTGCAGGTGCTTTGAACTCTGCTGAAAATACGCTTATCTCTCAAGTTGGCACATTTGTAGATGGAAAGCTTCAGCCTATTACTCAAGGTATTAAAGATTTCTATAATGGTGCAAGAAATTTCTTAATGGATAAACTTGAAGCTGGGTTGGAATTTGTATTAGATAAAACCCGTGGAGCCATGGGTTTAGATTACGCTACATATAATACCGTGATGAGTGCTGCTGCACAGGAAGCTATAGCTAAAGTAGATCTTTTAGATGGCTATCCTATAATGCAGAATCCTACTCCTACAAAGACTCCGGGAAAAGGTGTAGATGCTTCTTATTATATAGCCAAGCCACTTGAAGATAGAAAGCTTACTCCAGAAAGTATTGCGCTTATAAAGTCTAAACTTCAAGAAGAAGCTAGTTCTATTATTACAAACATCTATGATGTTATTGGAACTAGTATGTTTGAAAATGGCAATAATCCTGAAGCAAAAGACTATATAGTTATGAGTCTTATGGATGCTGCAAAGAATAGAATTCATGTATTTAATTATATGACAGATATTCTTGGCTATAACGAAACCACCAATAAATTAATGAATTTTTCAGATAGCTTAAGACCTTCTAATATTATTGGCTCTCTGTTATATGACAATCCTTGGGGTGAACAGAACGCTGCTGCTCAGAATGCTATTGGATCTGTTCAGAAATTGATGAGCTTTAATAACTCTGATTCTCTTGATTCTTTTGCAAAGAAATTAGGTGGAAGTCTTCTTAATCTTACTGGACAAGAAAGCGAAGAAGTTACGATTTCTACCTTAATGGATAAGACTAAAAAATCTTTGCCATATAATCCTAATCTCATAAAAGCATCTTCTACTGATCAAGAATCTCTAGCTACAATGAGAAATGTATATGGCAAGATGGCTGATGCGTTTGTTAAGACTAGAACTGCTGGTAATGGAAGAATTTATGTAGACGTTCCCGGTAGGAATAAGAGCCTAAATCCTTCTGGCAATAACAAGAATAAAGAAATTGAGCAGTTATATAGAGAAATTTGTGGAATGTTCTCCATTAACGAGACAAGCAATAATGGAGAAGCTAATAGCTTATCACCTGATCCTCTTTGGGGAGATATGAGAAAGGTCTCTAAAGATGGTAGAGGTGATGTCTATGGATTAAATTCTCTTGTAAAGTCATTTAGAGTAAATAAATACATTCCAAGTGGTGAAGTGGATTACTTCCAGAATGGTTTCTCACATTTATTCTTCGTAAAGCCTGACTTGAATCTCACTCAGAATGCTGTCGCAGCTATGGATATGACTGGCAATCCTATGCTCGGCGATATCATAACCAATTTAAATTATGATAACAATGAGCTGGTAAACTTCTGGAGTGATTTTCCGACAGTAAATTCAGATTACTCTAGATCGAATAACTATATTTCTTATCTATTGTCTAATATGATGGAGAATATTCCAGTTACAGATTTGACTTTGGATACTAAAGATGCTTATGAAAACCTAAAAGGCTTTAAGATGCCTTATGGTTTAACGCATTATAAGAATACTTGGGGCGGTGATATTTCTCTAACCTTTAAAGATACTAAGACACTTCTTATAAATAACATTTTACAAACGTGGTTAAAGTATATTAGTATCATGAAGGAAGGTACAGCAGAATGTACACCGAAGTATAAGAACTATGGTTATTTGGATTATGCAGGTGCTATCTATGGGTTTATAACCGAACCTGATGGTCAGACTATTACTCATTGGTTTAGATATACTGGAGTATTCCCTGTTACTGTTCCATTTAGCACTATATCTACTGCTAGAAGTGGACAAGACATACCTGAATTTTCAGTAAACTTTAAGTATGCAATCTATGAAAGCAATGATGTTAATATTCTTAGAGATTTTAATTATATCATGAACAATGGTCCATTAGCTTCACAGACTGGATCGGCTGATGAAATGGAAAAATATGCTTCTTTAGGAGCTTTACCGTCTGTGTCAGCATATACTCCTCTTAGTGATATTACACTTAAGACTGGGGTATTTCCTAATGAAAACCATGCTTATGTAGGTATAATCTTTTCTGAAAATATTAATAATGCCGGATCTGAAATACGTAGTATGTCTCAAACAGCTATGAATTCAAATAGTTATAGATTTATACTTAAGTATGATTCTAGTCAATACTTCCAGAGTGGATTAATTGGCGAAACTCCGACGAATGATACTATAAATACATCAACAGGGTTCGGTGCAGCCCTTAATGCTGCTAATCAAGCTGCTGTAAATCAAAATTATAATGTCAATTTCGGACTTTAATTTAAATAGTGGTAATTACTATGGCACAATCTCCTGATGAAAATGTGATCAATACTCTGACTACTGACCAATATGGTTTGCTAGCAGCATTTGATGAATTTACTGGTACTTATTTTGATAATAAACCAGATAATAATAAACTTGGCTTATTTGGCTATATTAATGAAATTATGTCTCATACTGCTAAAGGACATATGTTTCATAGAAATATGCTATATGGCGAATTAGCGTTGAATACTGCTATGCTTCCATCTACGATCTATAATACCGCCATAGATGAAGGTGTAGATATTCCACAAGCATTTCCTGCATGGGCTAAAGTCATTATTGATGTAAAGCTTTCCGATGTAGAAAAGAAGTTAGATGAATCTACTGGCGATTATATCATTTTGGATCGTAATGACTTTGTAGTCATGCTTGAAGATGACGAATTCCGTTTGCCGTATTCTATAATCTTAAGACGTGACAGTTTATCTATTACAGCATTTTATGCTGGTGTGTCTTTCATGGATAGTCATGGAAATACTATCGATAAAGAATATGATATCAGTAGTAAATTCTCTAAGTTCATCAGTAATCCTTTTATACCTCTAAAGGTATATATTGATGAAGAAGAACGTGAGAAATATATATCCATGCGAATCGATGTGTATAATTACTACATCGAAGAGATTGAAAATACAATCTATGCAGATAAACTTGATGGTAGTCTACTATTCCCAGTAAAGCACGATAATAGCTTATTTGAATTTTTTGTGCAATATAAAGAAACAGAAGATAGCGATTGGGAAATTATTCCTAAGTTTGCTAGTAATTATTCTGTAGATGATGAAGCTAGATATTGCTTTTATAAGATTGTAGACGACGAGAATTATGAAACGTATTTCAGTCCTAACAGCAGAAGTTTCAGATTAGCTATCAATTCTACTGTAAAGAACCTTACATACACTACAAAGGGAACAGCTTGTAATTATACATTTACAGGTATACCTCAAGCTAGTGATCCAGAATCCGGGTTAGAATTTAAGGCAGCTATATATAGTAGCCCTATGGGTGGAAAAGATAAGCCCAATCTTCTGGAATATAAGAAGCAAATCTTTAATAGTCGTAGAAATGTTGCGTATAAAGCTTCTGAAGATGATCTTAATACTTATGTAGCCGACCTATCTAAAGAAAACTTTGGAGACGGTAGCAGAGTTCTATTTATTAAAGCTCAAGATGATATTATAACGAGAATGTTTTTGGCTTATAATATGATCATGGATCAGAATAAGAATCCGTTCCCAACGAATACTGCCGATGTTGATGTTGGAATAACTCGCTTCATAGATAGTACCATGCCTATCGTATATGGCGATGATGGAAACTATTACCTTTATAATGTGTATATTTCTGAAAGAGATAATTCTATAGGTCTTCCAGAACTCATCCAGAATTATCTGAAAGATGAAAATAAGTTTATTTATTTTACTCCGTTCTCGGTGAATATCGTTGCTTCTAGCAGTGACACTATTGTAGAATTCTATAATGAAAATATAAATAATACTTATTCCATATCTTATACAAAATTAGCAAGTGGTAGTACTGATGTACCAGTTATAAATTCTGTAGGTACGTATCGTAATAGTGCTTTAAATAATGTCGTTGAGACAAGAATGAATGTACTATCAGACGATCCTGAAAGCTATAAGTTTATTATATGCTTTATTCCAAAAGATACTGATACAGTAGAGTATATGGCTGAATTGAAGTATGATAACGCTAATGACGTATTTGTTAATAAGGTATCTGCTGAAATTTCTGCCTTATCTAAATCAAGATTCATAGATGGAAGAATGGTTATAGGATCTAATCCAGCTATCGGTATTGACGGGTTGACACCTGTTAATGCTGTAGAAGATTCAGAACATAACTACTCTGTAGCAAATGTATACAGATGCGTAATCTATACATTGGAAAAGATAGATGATAAATCTGTTATGCCTGATAATAAGGGTACATTTGACTACATGTTTAGTGATATGATGCAGCAATTAGGCCATCCAGAAGCTTATGATAACTATCGTGTCAAGGCTAGTGCTGAAACAGATGAAGACTTTGTATTCTTCGAGCCTTTAAATGATATACTTGTTTCCGAGTATAAATACGAAGATTACGATGGTGGCGTAAAGTGCATCATAGATAGCTTACCAATAGTAGGTGCAAACCTTCTATACAGTAATGATAGATATGACTACTTTATGTCTCAGTTGTTTAAGTATATGGAAATAGTTAAAGAACTAGGTATGGATTTGGCGAATTCTTCCAGACTTAGCTTTAAATTTTATAATACATATGGTCCATCACAGCAGTTTGCAGTATATCAAAAATCTTCTGCTACAACAGAAGAAAAACCGACAGCTATACCTATTAAACGTACAAACCTTAGCTTGACTTTGGAAATAGATCGTGAAGATGGGTTTGATATTGATGTCGATCATAAGATTAAGGATATTTGTAGAGAATTTATAAATGAAGTTAATAATTCTATTACAAATAAAACTGCATTGAATTCTTGTATATCATTTAGTAATCTGACTACAAGAATCGAAAAGGAAATTCCGTCAATTACTTCTTGTAATCTTACAGAATTAAATGGTATAGAATTCCCAAGAAAGGTATTTAGACATAACGATGAATATACATCTGGAAAGATTAACTATATGAACTGGATTACTCCAGAAATTATAGCTCTAGATTTACGTCGTAAGCCATCGGATATGTCTAACATCGAAGAACTCAATGTTGAAACGATTTATATATCCTAATGCAACATTCCATTGTATAACATGATAAAGGATTTTCATTATGGCTGACTATATCACAGGAAAAACTCGTAAGCAACTGAAGAATTTAGAAGCTAATCAGGAAGCTTATAATCGAGTTCTCAAAAATCGTGAAGAAGAAATCAATCTTAAGCAATGGACTCCGAAAAAGGATGCTGATTCCTTAATTGGTACTAAACCCGGCTTTAAGAATCTTCAGAAAGTTAAAAATGCTAATTCGCTAAATGCTCGTATTGGTGAACTTTTCTTAGATAAGCTTAGCAATTCTTTAGCTCTGTCCGTAGTTGATGCAGTTCAGCTAGATGAAGGTAAAGAAGATGTAAAGGTTGCGCTCCATCAAGGCGTAGCTGGCATGTTTAAGAATATTTTTGCATCAGAAAAAGTAGATTTGAAGAATTTGGCATTAGATAATGCTCCGCACACTGCTTCTTATCTTGCAAATCTTATGGAACTTGCAAAAACTCAGGCTGAAGTTGAAAAGTTTGAGAAAAAGGAAGACAATGATGCTGAAGATATTTTAAATTCTGCAATTTTAGCTTATGAAACTCAGCTTTCTACAGTTGTGGCTGAAAAAATTAAGCTAATGCTTAAGAATGAAAAAGAAATTAATGCTAGACGACAGGCTGATGAGCTTTATGCTAAGGAAAATGCTATCAGTCCTGAAAAGTATATGAAAAAGAAAGCTAAGTCTTATGGAAGTATGTTCCAAGACATTATGCAAGCTCATATTGAAGGCGAGCTTAAGAGTGGAAAGCAGGAATCTGAATTAAATAAGAATCATTTGCTTGCAGAAAGCCTTGTTTCTTATGCAATTCTTGAGACTTTGCATACTTCTAAGCTTGCATCTAGAGCTGATCTTTCTTATGTAGAGTAATTGTCTCATAAAACTCCATGAAAAAAAGATGAAGACCGAAGTCTTCATCTTTTTTATTACATCATCTTTACCCAACCACTCTTAGATGATGTCACCCGAATAAGTTCGAAAGAACCTTTCTTAATTTTCTCAAGCCATTGACTTAGGTCATCATAATATTCCCAACGAATGACTTCTTCTCTGATCTTTTTGATATTTTCTCCATCATCAGTATGAACTGCAAGATCAGCATTTTCCAAAATATACTTAGCCAGAGCATCGATAGCTGTAGGATCGGTCGTAGAATCATGATGTGCGATATTTATCATATCATGCACGTCAGAAATGCTTTCAATGGCTTTTCTTCTAAGTACAGTAAGCGCTGCATACCAACATTGCACCAATACTGTACGTTCTTCTAGAAGGCGTTTTACAAGTTCAGCATCTTCGGGATCATGAGAGAACTTTGCATCAATATCATTTAGACGATTTGTACATTCATCTATGCATGCAACAATCTTTTCTTTTTCAGCATCTACAGGATGCTGCATAGCATAGAATACGGTATCAGGTAAATCTAATTTCATTGATTATCCTTTAAGGTTTTGAGTTCGTTTACTAATAACTTTCTGGCAGATTTAAGTTCAGAAAGTTGCTTTTCTTGTTCATTTAAGAAGTTTTTCGTCTTAGATATATGAGCATTGCAGGTCTCGATTTCTTTATCTATCTCTCGTATCTTATTTTCTATGATTACAATCTTTGAATCTGTAATTTTATCCCTAAAGCACCGTTTTGTAATTCCTTTAAAAGTTAGGTCTTTAGACGAATTCCTGTCATTTTCAAAGTATATATAACCATTCTTGATCACTGCAAGTTTATCTGGCTTCTTTTTACTAAAGATGTCTTCAAGCTGTCGAGGAGGTTCATAAAGTAGATTCATCTGAACTTCCGGGGTCTTTATTCTCTTATTCCAAGACATCTTTACTGACATATCTTCACATATGTCTGCGAGGTGTTCCATTTGCATAAATTTTATCCTTCTTGTATAAAAGTTATGCTTAATCTTGAAATTTTGAATTCACAGTTATACATGCTGTAAATTGTTTCTATTCAAAAGAAGCTATATTTAATATAAAAAAGAAAAAGCCCAATCGGATCATAGATAATCCTATGGGCTTTTCTTTAACGACGCTGCTGATGCTTAGAACGCTGGTAATCGCCCCAAGACGGTAGGTCTTCTTCTCTCTTATGATATTCTTGGGAAGTCATCTTGCTTTCCCTTGAAATCGGTTCGAGTGTCGAAGGTACCGTAACATTAAGCGCACGCATAATAGCGTTTAGCTTAGTGTTAAGAACATCTATATCCGTTTTAATGGTTTCAATGTTCACTTGCACATGGCGACGGATTGCCAGGTCGATATCGCTAACGTATTCCTTGATGCGAGGAATTTCCTCGATCTTGTCTAACGCTTCGATATCTCTGAGAGCTTTACGGAAGGCCTTGGCATTTATGTCTGCCTCTTCCTCTTTCTTAGCTCTCTCTTCCGCCTTTATCGCTTCTTCAGCAGCGATTCTCTCGTCCTCGATCCTTTTCTGTTCAGCCGCTTCTTCTTCCTGCTTTCTACGCTTTTCAGCGGCGGCAGCATTAGCAGCGGCAATTGCTTCTTGTTGAGCTGCAAGAATCATCGATTTCTTTTCTTCATCTGGAACATTATACCATCTCTGGTAGAATGCAGATTCAGTAACGATTTCTTTTAGCTCGATGGGAAGCTTGAACCTGTAATAGTCACGAACCTTATAGCCGTTGATGATCACGATCTTAACATGGTCATTAACCTGCTTATTAAGGTTCCTCTTACGTTCTTGTTCTTGATGCACTTCGAACATTTCGTCAGAGGAACGACGAGTACGGCGAACGACAGGAGTAAATTCCGCTTTATGAGTAGCTTTACTTTCAGAAGTGGCCTTTGCTGCGAGGGAAGCAAGATATCTTTCTCGTGCAGCCTGCATCTTAGCATGCTCAGGACGCTGTGCATCAGCGTCAAGTGCTTGCTTGAGATATTCGGGGAAATTACTTTCCTTAACCATTTTCCTAAAAGCTTCAACTGCTTCCGGGCATTTGCTCACTGGCGTACCAGTTACTTTGTAAATAAAGTTTCTGGCATTGAACTCTTTTCCGTTCTTGAGAGCGAGTTCGAGACTCTCGATGGTCATTTCAAACTTCATTTAGGTGGCTCCTTGTTAAAGTTAATTTGAAATGTTTTCATAATTTAATATAAATAGGAAATGCGTAAGATTACGCATTCCCATTTAAAACCTAGCAGTCAAAAGAAGCATTTCTTATACTATAAAGCATCTCTTCATCAGGAATCCACATTCGTTTTCCCACTGCTTCGGTGTACTTGATGTTCTTCTTGTTACCAAGATAATCCACCACCTTCAGTGTAGATCCATGAATAGCTTTGACGAAGAAGACGTCCGCTAATTCATGAAGCTTAACTGTTAGGTGACCTTTCAACGCTAACTTGAGTTCATGAATAGTCATAATGACCTCTTTTGTTAAAAAAGAAAAACCCCTTTCGGGGTTTGGTTAATATGTACCTAGGAGATCCCACCCCTTGTCAGGGGTAAACTCCCAGGCCATGCCCTCGTTTTCCACGAGGACTTTCATCTTCTGTAAGATAACCTTAATCTTACCTTGAAGAAGCAAGATATCGGCATCTCCGCAGAAGACTTTAGAAACTTCAGTTATACATAATATACTGAAATCTCTAAGATGGTTCTGTACGGCTTCCAGATCTTTATGATCTTCGAGCACATACGAACCGTCTTTACAAATCATAATCATTGTTGGCTCCTTTGAGATCCAGTTTAGTATCGATCTCAAAGTTTAATATATGACTAAGCCATAATATCCTACAATTTTTTGTTATGTTTGGCGAGGTCCAGAATATACTGCTTTTAGAACAGGATGTCTCATGTTAGGGATACCATCCTTATTTTGTATCTCATGGAAGTACTGAATGGTAACAGTTTTTCCAATAATTTCTTCAGGATGTTCTTTCCATCTGACACGTTGGTCCATAGTCAAACCAGATCCAACTTTAACGATAGTGCCTTTATAATTAATCATTATACGCTTGACACCATCAACTTTCACCATGCCTTTGCCCTTAACATCGTAGGAGCCTACTCCAGTCTCAAGGTCTATGACTTCAAATTCATCATCATCATAAGGCTTTATCTTAAGCATGTTTACAGTTCTGCCAGACTGATACGGAAGATTCTTACGGATAATTAAACCTTCCCAACCTAGATCAAGACCTCTTTCAAGCATTTCGTTAACTTGTTCTTCAGAGGTAATAGGTACTTGTTCTACAGGTTCTATAAATTCAGGATCAAGCCAGCCATTAGCTTGCATTTCAAGAATATTAGCATATCTATCACTGAATATAGGACTTTCTTCTCTCATGTAGAATTGGTCTTCAGTCATAAAATCGAAGAGCATATATTTTGGGTGTTCTATCTGCCAGTTATCTTTATTCCATTCAGATAGAATACGCTGGAAGTTCTCCAGACCATTTTCCATGATACAGCATTCGCCATCGAATACATATGTGTCATCTGGAAGATGTTGTACAATCGATATAAGCGGTTTATATAGTACATCTAGAGTATTGTACTTATTACCATTTCTTGTACGAATGACACCATCACTTTTTGTTATATGAGATAAGCATCTTAATCCATCAAGCTTTCTAGATGCAAACCATGTCTTACCATCAAATTCTTTCTTTATCTTAGGCATTCTATCTTCAATCTTAGCCGCTAATGCAGCTTCATAAATGATTATAGCATTAGGCCACGCCAAGTTAATCATTTCAGGGCTAATGCCTAATGTAAGATTATGCTTAAGAATTCCATCAAATACTGCTTGTGAGAATTGGTCATATTCTGCAAGCACAGCTTCTACCTTAGCAATAGCAGCATTTCCAACGATCTGTCTATTGGCTAGTTCCTGAAGCAAGTTGTAGATTTGAAGCCAATCAGTTCCAAGAGATTTAGTACCACATGAAGTAAGCTTATACTTCTTAATCCAGTAATTTGTAAATGGATCATAGGCACATTTAAAGATATCAAGAATTCTCATATTTTCTTTATTGTTAAGGAGAATTCTCTTCTTATCTGTCTTCTTTGAATTCTTTGAGAGTTCTTGGAAGACTGTTTCTACAGGATAAGCTGTAGTCCTCTTAAAATCAATTACTTCACTCATAATTGTCCTTTGAAAAAATATAAGTAGAGAGGATTGCTCCTCTCTACTCACGCTAATTATTACTTAGCAGGTTCGCTAGTATTCAACAAACCACTTTCTTGAAGAACCTTTTGGGTCTTCTTGTCTAGGGATATGTTGCCACTTTCGAACTTGAGCTTCTCAATTTCTTGCTTAGCTCTCGGATTGCTCTTAAACTCTTCAGTTTCCACAAACTCCGATACAGCTTTAAAACCTTCTTTAGACATCCTCATTCCAGCGAAGCCAGGGAGAATATAACATTCTTCGCCAACGGGAATTAATGTATGCATTACGGGGCAGTAGATAGCCGGAGTCTCTTCCTTGATAGTATCCAGAGTGGGATACTTCCCAGCAGCAAGAGAGTTTGCCATCTTCCAAACGAATGCTTTGACCGAGCCTTTAACATTCTTACGGTCATTAATGAGCGTCGAAATACGTTCTGCACCAGTCTTATTGCTAAGAACTTCACGGAATGCAGCTTTTTCTTCACGACGCTTTTCGATATAAGCTTGTTTCTTAGAAAGCTTATTGGGATCTGTAATAATTTCCTTCTTAACTTTTTGACTTTTCTTCTGCGCTGCCGCTTTAGTGTTCGCAAGTCTACGCTTAAATTCATCGGCAGGGATCATACTAATATTCACGGGCATTGGATTTTTGCTCCCTTTGGGTTCAACATTTTCGTTTTAGTCGAGTTCAATTTCTTTAAGAAATTGTTTCTTGTCAATAGACTTCATGAACGGCTTAACTTCCTTAAGATGGATCTTCTTATTTGCCAACACTTGTTCAGTGATAAACTTCTTATCATCATCAGGAATGGTCGAGATATCGAGAGCCTTAGTAAGAGCCATTTCGATACCCTTCTTTTCATCATAGTTATCCGTGTAACGACACCAGGACGACCCAGTCCACTGTCCGAAAGATTCAGTGATGTTACGTTTGAATTCTTTAACGGTACAAACAGTCATCGGTTCTTTCCAAACGGTGCGATGCAGTCGTCCATAATTATCAATGCTCTTCTCGTCATAGTACTTATGCAGAGTTCTAAATTTTACAATATACTTTCTGCCTTGTTCTGTTTTGATAATCATGATATTTGGTTATCCTTTATTAGTGGTAGTAGGTAGGAATGAACTATGCAAGATTCGAACTTGCGACCCTGAACTTAGAAGGTTCATGCTCTATCCAACTGAGCTAATAGTCCTCGTTCTAGCATTTGTATGTTAGAATCAATATTTAATATAAATTTATAAAGAAAGCCTCCGGGAGCGTTACATAGTAACACGCATGTACACTTTTATTGAGGTAATGATAAAATCTGCTCCCATTGGCTAAATCTAGCTTCTACAGACGTTTACTTGATTCAAAGTTAAGTTTATTGTCAACATGTCAAGAGGAAAGAATTTAAAGCAAGTACCATTGATAATATCATACGTAGAGATTGTTTTATTTCCACGCATGTAATGCCAAAGGTACTTACCCATCATACCATGTCCTATAACAATGATATTTGTGTTGACAGATAGCTCACAGACCTTAAAGAATTCCTCAACTCTTCTAGCCATATCAAATGGACTAATAGAAATAAGGCTTTCAAATTCAATCTGAGAGATCTCCCAAAACTTTTTGTTAAGTAAATGACTACAATCAAAGTTATCGACTTCTGGCAGTTTTAACGCATCTATATCTGGAAATAACCTTTCAGCTGTTTGTAAACAACTATAAGCAGGACTGACATACAGGCGAAAGTCTTCTTTAGGAATAAACTTACCTACTTTTTCATGCCATTTTCTTACTTCTTTATCGGTCATATCCAGAATAGGTACATCATTATACCCAAAAGTCATTTGCCCATTGAGGTTATAAACTGTAGGGGCATGACGTATAAAGTATATTCTTTTCATTAGAAGGAAACGAGTTCTATTCCTACTGTTTGTGCAAACGGAATTGATTCTTCGATCTTTTCAGAGATACAACCGAGATTCATTTCCACAACAATCTTAGGAATTAACGATTTAAGGGTCATGGCAGTGACCAATGATTCATAATTTGCATTGGTGCCGCATACTTCGACTTTGATTCCGCCTTCATGTTCGTACTGTCTATGAAGCTTAAGAACTTGATTAACAAGGTCAAGACTTCCAAGTGTGTACTTATTTTGAATAGGAATATGCACGTTGGGCAATCCTATAATCGTTTCCTTGAGTTCTTCAAAGATGAAAGGATGTTTGTCAGAAACATACCTTCTATCAAGAGTTCCAAGGACATCATTATTCTCTTCTTCTACGTGATACTGTACTCGATCGCAAATGTTTTTGACAAATTCATCTCTTGCTTCTTTAGACAAAGACTTGCATTTATTTTCTTGTGGGTCTATAATGATAAGGATGTTATGCACGAGTATTTTACCTTAAGAGAGTTTGGAGGTTGGAGGTTACGATATCTAATTGTGCAAGGAAGTTGTAACCGCTAAGGTTATACCATTCTCCCTTGAAGCTAAATCCGATCCCATAAGGGCGTTCTTCCCAATGAAGATCTTCAGTTTTGTACTGGTTTTCTAGTTTTTCGATAACTTCTTTGATTGTGAGTTCCATTGTTATGGCTCCATAGAAAAGACCTATAGAACAAATGTTCTATAGGTCATATTGTTGGCTGGTAAATTATTCTAAAGTACACTTCTCAAAATACTTCGGATATATTGTCTCTAAATATTCTACATCCGAATTACTACATTCAATATATTTGCTCATGGCGAATTCACGCTTATCAGGATCCCATGCCATGATATTTGCCTTGTACCAATGCAAGGTCTTACCATCTTCAGATGCTACGAATACTACCATAGCATCCTTAATGGCGAGAGGACTTGTATCGATACTATCTGTAACCTGATCATACTTGGCAAGAATTTCACAATGACGGTCGATGATACGATAGATCTTCAAACCATGCATATCATATTCTTTACCACTCTGACCATAAGCTACAGTGGAAACTTTATCTCCATGAAATTCAATCAGGAACAAAGGCTTATTTTCGTCCTGAATATTTACATCTAAAATCTTAACTACGTCTGCTAGCATTATTCATCACTTGGTTCAAGTTGTAAACCTAATACTGTGAAATATGCCGTCAGCAAATCCTTAATGGTATTGAATCTAGATTTCTCTAGCTTAAGCGGTTCGCCTTCCATCTTCGTTAAGAGCTTATGAATCAAATTCTTTCTATCTTCTTTATTGGAAGAATGGAAATCCAACATATCAAAGACTGCATCTGGATTCTGACACAGCAACAGGTTAAGAGTTTCTTGTTCGCCCATTCTAATAGGTGTATTAGAATATGGAGCCATACCTGCTTTATAAATCTTATTAGATTTATTCGGAATTCCCTTCATGTTAATCTGACCACAAGATCTTGCAGACATCTTAGATGCTGGCTCATGCTTGAGTCGAAGATAATAGACATCACCCATAACTAAGGGATTCTCGATGTTCTTAAACTTTAACGGCTTCACATCAAAGGCATCATAAAGTTCAATAAGCCAGTCAAAGTTCATATTATCAAAGAATGGAGGTTGATGAATGACAAATCCTTTTTCATAGAATTCGTCAATGAAAGCTTCACGTTCTTCATCTGTTTCTAAGCTATCATAGTGTTCTCTAATATCAGCTGCTTGTCCTACAATATTCACAGACTGATAAAATTCCATCAATCGATCCATCTTCGTCTCATGATCTGCATCTTTATATCTGAGACGGACTTCATCACCAATGAAGTTAAGTTCTTGTTCAAAGAGAGTAGACAGGTTCATACGACCTAGAATGCCAAGCGGATTCAAACATGCTTCTGCATATCTGCCATCTTCTGTCATCGGCATTTCTGTATCATCTACAATTTTTGCCACCACGCCTTTACCGCCATATCGGTTCGTAATCTTGGAGCCGACAAGTGCAGGTTTTTCATATGCTACTGTAAACTTGATGACAATGTTATCGAATGCATTTTCAGCCTTCCATTCGATATTATCGTTAAGGCTATCCTTAGAGCGTCTATAATAATACGCTGCATCGGAAGTGAGTTTGCTACCATCTTCCATAAGCTTTTCAATGGTAGAAGTAAGTACTTTATCATATTCAATCTGTCGTGCTAAGTACTTCTTTATCTGTTCAGAAGCAGGGTCATTAAACTCAGAGATATCTTTGTTAGAGTAGATAAAGATATCCATGACCTTACCTCTAGCATAGATGCTAGTATCGGTAGACAATTTCTTTCTCAAAGCATTATTACTGAGATTACCTAACATCGTAGAATTAACAATTCTTCTTCTAGAGCATAATACGCCATCTACGATTTCTTCACCGATATCTGGAAATGCTTTATATGTATCATTATTCCCATACAAATTAATCAAGAGGTCATTAGTGTTAACAGGTACCATATATTCCGTAACCATGTTATAAGCTAACTTCTTGGCTGCGGACTTGGAAATCACCAACGAGTCTTCGTAAGTAAGACCTTTATACGGAAAGAACACCGTTCTAAGGTTTGTACCTACCATCAAATTTCCGTCATCATCATAACATGTTGCAGCAGCTAGACACATATCTGGTCCAACATGTTCGATTTCTTCAAATTCTTCAGCTTCTACAATATTCTGAAGATATCCGTAACTTTCAGTAAGAGGAACTGCACGCTGTTGATTTATGACATCTATAGTTCCATCATCGTTCTTTGCTATAATTGAGTAAAACCCTTCAGAACGTCTGATAATCTTTACAGGCTTAAATCCTTGCTTAGTGACAGGAAATCCTGCACTAATCTGTCCTATTCTATTCTCAAAGTTGGTAAATATCTTTGGGATTTCAGGATTTGCCAATATCACACTTTGAACCAAGTGATTCGAGAACATGTAGGATCGTCCTGAATCAGTATGGTTCGTACATGGTTGCAATAATTCTTCCGCTAGGAAGTCGTGTGTATTTGGTTCTTCAACCACTGAGATTCTCCTTATAAGGGTTGCTATTCTTAATATAAGTTTATATACCTAGGTTATCTGATTCTTCAGTGCTGGATGATGGAACTGGGCTTCTTTTTCTACTAGATGGCATGCGCTTACCACTAGATGCCGCAGGATTGTATTCTGATAATCCATCACCTATATTAGTAATTACGTGAGACTCGGATCTCAAATTAGTCTCAAGAGAAATAGAATTCGGTTCGTAAGGAATTCCAAAGAATATTCTTTCATCCTTGATACGATATCTAGACTTCAACTTGGTAAAGCAAAGATATCTTGTACCAGTTGTCGGATTCATGTACGGAATAAATGCACCACAATAGTCGCAGTTCTGATAAATCATCAAAGATTCACCAATATTTGCAGCGGTAATACACTTTTCAATATTCTTACCACTATCACGAGCTTCTTCAATCTTTGCAACTGCTTCACGGTTTACCTGCATAACTGTAACTACAGGAATTTTTCTTTTCTTAGCGATTACACATTCATCATTCACAACTTCGCCAAGATCAATTCTCAAGTCATACTGCGGATTGGACGGACGAATTCTTCCAAGATAGTCATGAATCAGCATAACGACTTCATAACCCTTAGCTGCATAGGCATCAATCATCAAATCCAAGTCTCTTGTGCTAATTTCTTTATTCTCACGATACTCAATAGCATAAGTGACATTACTATCTGCCCAACCACGTTCTGCATAAATATCATAAAGATCTTCAGCAGTGTGTTCTTCAAACGGCACATTATTTGCAACATCAGGAGCTGCCACAGAATAGAATCTTTCATCTGTTTCAGAGATAGAGTTCTCCTGAGTAACCATCAATACCAACGGCTTGAGTGCAGGATTCTTTGCTTCCATCTTCGGATTGCAAAGTACTGCCCACTTCAACACATTGAGCAAAAATACACTCTTACCTGTGCCTGGAGCACCAAGAAACACATAGACTTTTTCGCTCAAGAAACCGCCACCGAGAACTGCATTCAATTCTCTAACACCAGTCTTTACAATTGCAGACGGTTTCTTCTTGTCTTCGATGACTTTGCTCAAAGACTTTCTATGTTCCTCAGTACCAAAAATGTAACTTCTCTGCTTGATAGACACTTCTTCAGATTTCTGAATGTCAGCATTTATCTTTTGAGTAAGATTACTAAAGTCCTGTGCGATTGCATTCAAAGAACCAACATCACCAGAATTTACTTTCTGAAGAAGATCACCAAGTTGGTCTTTGTGCTTGTAAATTGTACTATACTGCGAGAGATTGTTCACTCTCTGTGCAATATATTCGACATTCGAGTCAGAAAAAATATTATCGTCTAAGCCATCTTGATTCTTGTAAGCATCATTTAAGCCTACGATAATTTCTGCAAAATTTTCTTCACCTGCATCCTGACTGATGATATAATCAGTGATCATATCTCTATCAGTCAAGTCCATGTTCATAATAGCATGGATTGCATGGCGAATCATATGGAATCTGGAAATTCTATCTGCAAATGCGGACATACTTTCTTCAGACAAATTGTCGAATAAATCTTTAATGCTCGATACTAATTCAAGATTTAACGGCTTCTTATACAGCAAATATGCCAAAATTCTTTCAAGAAGCTGAAAAGTGATCGGTGCTTTCAGCTTTTCTTCTCTATACACTTTCTTTAATATACGGGGTCTACCAGCCATGGTTTCTTTCCTTATATATTTGCTATTGCCATTTCTATATCGTTTATCGACACATCTTCTTTCAATATGTCAACTGCGAATTTTTGAATCTTTTCTTCAAGACTCATAGAAATGTTAGATAGGAAGGACATAGGGTTTTCTTCGACTTTTGTATCTTCTACTCCATTTTCGACAGATTCAGTAGATACTATCGGAGTTGCTACCACGACATCTTTAATATCAATATTATGCTTTCCGGCAATATACTCACGAATAATATTATGAATTTCAGGATATTCTTCTTTAATCTGCTTATCCATGTTAATTCTATAATTTACTTCGGGTTTGCCTGCAAGTTTATCAAGATCTTTAATGACGGCTTCAATATTACCAGAATTTTCTACAATAAGATCATTCAGGTTAATTTGCTTATATTCTGGCGCACCCTCATTTATGATTCTATATACTTCAAAATCATCAGGAGAAAGATAGTCATAGATATTATATCCCTTCGGACTTTCTTCACCTTGAGCCATTCTAGAGAATGAACCATGATAGAATATCTTATTCTTATAATTGCATGCAGTATGAATATGACCACCAGTTACAATACCTCTGGTAATTCTTATCATATCTTCACACTTCCATACAGGAGCAGATTCTATAGCCTTTTCAGATTCATATTTCTGACCAGAGAAAGCTTGGAATTCCATAGTACCGTGGAAGAAGACGAATTCATATTCATTATCTGGAACGTCGAATACTAATTCTTTATAGTATTCATGCATGTCTACTGGATATTCTTCAGGAAGATAAAGCACTTTGAAGCCTTTAAATACTTCTTCGGCTTCAGCCTTATTAATTACCTTAAAATATTCATCGTGCAAATGCATCATAGAGACAGCACTAAGTTGTTCACAGTCATGAGAAGCTGTACCTTTAAGGATTCTAAGTACAATCTTATACTTGTTACAAATGTGGATCAAGTCGCCTAGAAAGGCATAGGCATAACGGGCAGCTTCAGAGCTAGCCTTTAATTCATAATGAAAGATGTCGCCAGTGATAACCACCATGTCCAATACATCTTTATTCTCTTCAATTTCATTAAATAAGTAATTCTGCAATTCTGAATATAAGCTCTTAGCATTGTTGTAGCTAAAATGAATATCTCCAGCATTTAGAATACAATAATTATCGCCAAGTGTATGTTTTACAAACATGTTCGTTCCTTTCGAATTTGTATTGTATTGTTGCTTTCGTTAAATATCAACACTAGATTGTAAGAATTTTAAACAACGGGTTTATAATGAAAAAACTTTCTGAAATCAAAGCCTTAGACGCTAAGTCATTGGGGCAAATTGCTAAAATCATTGGTGGCATTGATCTTAATGTATCTAGAGCAGACCCCGATAAAATCGCAGATTGCATTAAGACTATTGCCAAGAAGGAAACTAGACCACTTAAGTCCAGAGTTATTATGGATTATGAAGATAGGATTACTATTCCTATGCTTGATGTGATGGTTGCCGATCAAGTTCCACCATATCTTCCATTCTGGGTAATGCCCAACTCTGGTAATGCTCGCACTGTGGTGAATATTACCCGTTATGCAAGAGTTGATAAGAAGACTAAGGAAATCAATGTCTATCCTAAGACTTTGTTTGGTCTTCTTATGGCTGGTTCCATTATGACTCAGCTTCAGCAAAATGAAGCAGCTATTATGGGTAGTACTAAATTGCTTACTTCATTGGCTCAAATTTATTCTAGGATATTTACCAAGATTCTTGATAAGAACTTTGCTATCAGTTCTAATGAAGTCTATCTTGACCAAATTCGTTATTTGACTGCAAAATTCCTTCTATTATCAGTAATTGGTAGACCTGATACTCCGAATACTTCTGAAATTGCTGCAAAGACAATCATGAACTCTTCTAAGAGTCTTGTCATGCAAGTAGATGCTCAGATGCCTCCGGGAGCTTATACTGATATTCTTACCTTTATTGAAGGTTTGAAATCTATCTATAAGCGTTTGAATAGACTGACTTATAGAATGATTCTTGGTGATCTTGTAAAGCTTTATTCTGCAACATCATTCTTGATGCTTGAATATTTACCATATTTTATTGCAAATATCATGTATTCTACTTTGAATGCTGGTGTTAATAATGAATATTCATTTGAAGCAGTAAATGGTAAAGATGGTATTGCTATTTATCAAGAATTAGCTAGACTTATGTAAATTTTTAATTCTATATAGGATTTTTCCTATATAGAATTATTTATTTTAAAATAAAATAAATAATATTTATTATAATACAAATTATAATATATTTATATTATAAAATGATAAGAAATTTTGAATAAAATTCTTACTATTTAACTAAAAAATGAATCACTAACAAAGGTAAATCATGAAAATTTTAAAAGCATATTTTAAAAATTTCCAAGGATTTTATACTGGTATGAATTTAGTTGAATTAAAACTAGATTTTACTAAAGGTATAAATTCTGCTTTTAATGTAATCTTTGGAAGAAATGCTTCAGGTAAAAGTACTTTATTGTCTATTCTTCAGCCTTTCCCCGGTACAAATGATAACCGTTCAGATATTATCCGAGAGGGGCATGAAGGCAGAAAAGATATTATATTTCAAGATACCCCAGAAAAGATCTATAGAATTTCTATCATCTATCCTGTTGAAGTTAAAGGAAAGAGACCAACTGAAAAGTGTTATATATACAAGCTTAATGAAGGAGCTTCTATAAATGACAAGAATGGTTGGACAAATCTTAATCCTAATGGCGGTAAGCAGACTTATATAGCTGCTCTAGAATTGTATCTACATATCACTAAAGATTTCTTCATGGTTGGAAGAATTGGTGGTGTTGATAACTTTATTGATTTGAATAAATCTGATAGAAAGAAATTTATTGCTAATTTCTTGCCTGATGTAGATCCGTATCTTAAGGCCAATGAAGTTGTAAGTAAGAAAGTTACTGCTCAAAAGAAAATGATGGTAACTTTTGGTGAAGAGTTGAATAAGCTTGCACCTCAAGCAGAATGTGAAGCCAATCTTTCTAAAATAAATGGAAAGATAGTAGACCTTAATGCAGAACTTGAAGAACAGAACCAAAAGTTCGGAAGTGCCAAAGGCTTGGTAGACAATATTCTTGAATCTACAAATGAAAATCTTCCAGAACTTAGAGACTTTGCACGAACTGGTGTAAATCCTCTTACTGAAGAAATTAATATCCTTACAGAGAAGATTGAAAAGCTTAAAGATAACCTAAAGTCTTTTACTTCTAAAGAAGAACTTGAAAAGAATATCGAAGTTATCAATTCTGAAATTATAAAGCTTGCTGGTGAAAAGGCTAAAGCTGAAAGCAGCAAGGCTAATGCTATTCAGAATCAAGCAAGTTATAAACTTGACATGGATAAGCTTTCTGCAAGACTCTCGGCGGTACAATCCAAAATTGGTCTGCTTGAGAATCTTAATGAGCAGCTTAATACAAAGCTTGAAGAAGAAAAAGGCTATCAAGCTGAAAAGGAAGAATTTAAGAAGCCCATATTTAAGCATTTTGCAAATATGACTCCTGAAGTCATGATGACTTTTAAAGGTCTTGTTACTGAATTGCGTATAATGCTTAATGAAATTAGAAACGCTTATGATGAAGCTGGCTTGAGATCTTTATCGCTTACTGATAGTAAGAGCATAAATAAAGAAATGTTTGAGATGACAGCTGCCTGTAAGAAAGCCACAGCTACCATTGAAAGAATTGCAGAAAGTAAGGCTAAACTTCCACTTCTTGAAGCTAACTCTAAGTCTGAATCTATCTTGATGAAGAGACCTACTGACTGTAAGATAGATAGCTGTCCATTTATCTCTGCTGCACTGGAATTTGAAGGTGCTACATTTGAGTATAAGCGTGTATTAAAGATTGTAGAAAATGCTGCTGAAGAAGAAGAAAAGGCTAAGATGATTCTTGAAGATTATCAGCCGAAGATTAAATTCCTTTCTACCTATGAAAAGAGCTTTGAAAAGATAGTTGAAAGATTTAAGGCACAACCTCTGTTGAAGCTTTACCCAAAGATTCAAGATATTACTTTATCAGTGGATAAGTATTTAGAGGCTATTACTATTGGATCTCTTGAATTTGATGACTTGATGAATATCTCTCATATTGAAGCTTATGTAAACCATAAAGCTAATCTTATCAAGGTAAGAGAAGATATTAATAATCTAAAGACAAGAATTGCTGAAATCGAAGAATCTTCTACATTTGTAAAACAGCTTAACCAAGATTTTGAAACAGCTGAATCTAATTATAAAGAAGCTACACAGGTTCTTGAAACTGTAGATGCTAAGGTTGAAGAATTAGAAGCTTCTATTCAAGAAAAGAAGAATGAGATTCTGAATATCAAATGCACCATTCAGTCCGGCGATCTTCTTAAGGAAAGAGAATCTGAACTTCAGGTGTTAAAACTTAAATCTGATTCTATGGAAAAGTATCTTGAAGATGTATCCAAGAACAGAGCTATAATGCTTGAATGTAAAGATAATATTACAAAGCTAAAATCCGTTATTAATGATTTGACTGTTGAGAAAGATAAATTCATGCATCAAATTGAGTCTAGAAAAGATCTTGAATCTAGACTTACTAAGATGCAAGATGAATTCAAGACATTAGAAATCGTTAAGCGTTGTACTGATACTGTTAAAGGTATTCCTCTGTACCTGATTGATGCATATCTTGAAGACATCAGACAGAGAACAAATACACTTCTTCAGGTTGCTTATAATGGTGACTTTGTTCTTGATAGATTTGTAATTAACGAAAAAGAATTTGCAATTCCAGTTATAAGAAGTAATGGTGATAAGCTTGAAGATATTACTCTTGGAAGTGGTGCTGAAACATCACTCGTTAAGAGCAGTCTTAGCTTTGCGATTATCCAGAAAGCTATGGGTGGTTATAATATCCTTTCTCTTGATGAAATTGATGGATGCCTAGATGAAGCCAAGAGAAAAGAATTTATATCTATGCTCCGAAAGCAAGTCACTGAACTTGGCATAGAACAGATGTTTATCATTAGCCATAACCGTGTATTCTTAGATGAAGATTTGAATCTTATTCTTCTTAAGGATCATGGAATTGAAACAGACAATGCTGAATTGATGAATAACAAGTCTGTAATATACGATTATTATAAGTAAATTATTTTGACACTCAATTATATTAAATATTGAGGTACAAAAATGATTAAAGTATATATGTGGTTCATCGGCATGGGTTTTGCTTGTTCTATACTATTCGTCTTTGGAATGATCTTGCTCATGCTTGAAGCAGCAATGCAAAAATAAAAAGACCCATGAGGTCTTTTTATTTTTTATTTTATGAATTGCTTATTTATGAAAGCATCTTTTAACTGGAAGAATATAGACCTACATGACATAGGATCCTTATTAAATACTTCTGTTCTTCTTATGCAACAAGTATTATTGCCTTTATCTCCATAGAATACTTCTAATCTATCAATCATATTGAAGGTAATTGGAGCGATGCGCATATATAGGCATATTCCAAAATTTTTAGGAGAAAGTGGCTCATGGATCTTTCCATGAGCCAAATTTATAAATCCTGAAACATCGCCTGTATACTCTTCGCCTGTAATGGTAGTTATAGTGGCGATCATGATCCCTCAGTATAGTTTCTTTTTATGTCAGCTACTACTGACTTAGCGACAGTCAAAATTCTTTTTATATTCTGTCTTGTAATTTCTTGATTATACCGTTCCAGTTCTTCTGGACTCACGGCTGTCTGCATTGACGCTACGAACGATTTTGAATTCATTTAATAAAGCCTCACGGAAGTTATTGGCATTTCTAAATTCTGTAGGTACTTCTTCTGGGTTATCCTCAATATTCCAGACTTCCTTTTCATCTTGCAGGAACCTAGAAAATTTATGATGGACAACCTTTGCAGATTCTTCAATTTTGTTGAATACGCAAATTGTTAATTTCTCATCATTGAATAAGGTGGCATATCCTACAAAGATATACTCTTTTTCTTCGTCTTGATAATATTTTAAGCCGATACCACTTAAGGTATTTTTAAAGTCATCTAGAGTCATCGAAATATATCCCTATAAAACATTTGGTCTACGACATCCTTAATATTATCTGCCTTAATTGGATATCTTGGACAGTTCTTAAATACTAATCTGTATGTCTTAAATCTCGTATATATGACCCTATAATTCCGACTATCATATAAGATATCAGTTGCGTAGTCTTTACAATAATCAGGGTCATCTCTTTTGAGGTCTTCATCAGAAAGACCGTATTCTTCTTGATAGTGTCCATGTGGAACTCTTCCTATCTCTACATTTGTTGATCGGTGTTGGAGAATCAATCTCAATATAAAGTAGAAGACCTTAAAGAATAGATAAGCCATGTTCCC
>Ga0310690_10001472_pt1 | contig 41629 bp, 46 predicted proteins | sample AusTroGonzalo_MG_2_FD_207661 | JGI IMG/M metagenome (GOLD analysis project Ga0310690, IMG submission 207661) | Bovine rumen microbial communities from tropical cattle in Woodstock, Queensland, Australia - Gonzalo_04 (v2) (version 2) | ecosystem: Host-associated > Mammals > Digestive system >... | reverse complement strand
GTTCCCGAACCAGTTCTGCAGCCATAAAACTGCGCCGTTTGTCGGAAACATCCTTAAGCACCAGTTGCACCAGGCGGGTATAGGGAGGATAGCCGAATTGACGGCGCTCTTCCAGCAGATGCGCCGAACAGTCACCGGTGAATTCCCGGAATACGGGATGGGCCGATTCCCTTGTCTGTATGACCAGGATGCCGTCCGGCGTGCAGCGGTCCATTAACATGCGCAGGGCCTGGACAGCCTTTTCATCGCAGCGGAAGTCTTCCCGGGCCAGCACGGTGTCGGCCTGCAGGATGCCCACAACACCGAATGAACCGGGAGCCAGACCCCGGGCGCTGGCGGGAGATGCCAGGACAATACCTTTGGTCTCCGGACCCAGGACGGCTTTCAGCTCCTGTTCGTACTCCGGAATGGCGGCCTTGGAACGGCAAACCAGCAGTACCTTTTTTCCGGCTTCATGAGCACGGTGCATCTGCTCCAGCAGTTTGAGCGAAAAACTGCCCACCATGCCTTTTTTGCGAGCCTCGGCCGACATGTGGACAAGAAGCACTTCACAAGGGGAGAAATCTTGCAGGTCAACTCCTTGATAACGGCCGGTTTCGGTGTTGTATACAGATTCAAGGGAAGGGGTCTCGCTTCCCAGCACCACATGGGCCCCATGGATGCCGGCCAGAAGGATGGCGCTTTCCCGTGCATGGTAGCGCGGGGCAGGGGAATCCTGCTTGTGGGAGATGTCATGTTCCTGGTCCACGATGACCAGACCCAGGTTCCCATGCGGCAGGAAAAGGGCGCTGCGGGTGCCCAGGACCAGGCTGGCCGGCTTTTTCCTGACATAGTCTGCCACAGCGCGGCGACGGGCCGGACTTAGCGCACTGTGATACGTCATCAGCTGGGGGAAATAGCTCTCTACCGCATCCTCCAACTGACGGGAAAGGGCAATGTCCGGGACCAGATAGAGGACACTTTTCCCCTGGGACAGTGTAAGGCGCACCTGTTCCATATACAGCGGAAATTTGGCTGCTCCGCCCTTTAGCAGGACCGTTTTCCGGCTCTCTTCCCAAGTATTGCCGGACGACGGCGCCGTATCGGCCTCTCCGGCAAGCAGTGCCTGAATCCTTTGGATTTGTCTCCGATACTCTTCCCGGGTACTGTCCTTACGTGCTTTCTGCTCTTTTTCCAACAGCATGGCCAGCCGTTTTTCCAGCCTTTCCTGCATCCGGACGGCCACTTCTTCTGAGTCCTGTTTCTGCTGGGGGTACGCGGCTTTGTACACTTCTCCCACCCCGCAAAGGTAGTAATCGGCAATGGCTCGCCAAAAGGCCAGTTCCCGTTCTCCGATGGGAGGCAGGGCGATACGGCTGGCCGGAAGGATACGTTTGACATCGGTGGGGGGCTGCACGTCCACGGCACTGACGACGCCGATATAGCGGCGGCCGGAAAGGACGGCTTCTACCCGTTCTCCCACGGAGACCGGCAGCCCGTCTTCTATAACATAGTATGGCTCCCACTCCAGCCGGAGCGGAAGGATGACCTGTATGAAAACAGGCTTATTCGTCATACAGCAGATACGGCTTCCGAAGCTGCTTGAAGGCTTCTACGTCGGGTTGCCAGCGGGCGCGGATTTCATCGGCCGATGCCCCGGCCTCTATCATTTCCCGTACCCAGCGCTGGCCCATCAGGAGGTCGAAAAAGCGGCGGAAAAAGCCCAAATCCTGACCTTCGGCCTTGAGGATGGTGTAGGCATCGATCACGTAGGAAAGGTCCATGCCGCCGGCAAAGATTTCTTCTTTGGGCATTTGGCTCAGGTCTACGCCGAAGCATTCCCGGCCCAGCAGCGGGGGATGGGTGGCGCCCGGAACGCTCTCCGGCGTGAAGGAATAGGCATAGTGCCCCTCCATGGCCGGATGACCATACTGCTGGAAAGGTTTGTCTGTTCCCCGGCCCAGGCTGACCACGGTGCCCTCAAAGGGGCACAGGGAGGGATACAGGTATATTGACTGCATATTGGGCAGGTTGGGACTGGGACGCACCGGGAGCTGGTACAGGGTCTGGTGCGTATAATTCAAGCAGGGGATGACCTGCAGGTCACAGGTGTTGCCGGCTTCCAGCCAGTGTTCTCCCTGCGCCATCAGGGCCAGTTCTCCCAGCGTGAGCCCGTGTACGGCGGGAATGGGGAGGTGCCCCACACCGCTTTTGAGGCTCATGTCCAGCACCGGACCGTCCACATAATGGCCGTTGGGGTTGGGCCGGTCCAGCAATACCACCTTTTTGCCGGCTTCTCCGCAGGCATCCAGCAGGTGGCACATGGTAATGTAATAGGTATAGAACCGCAGGCCCACATCCTGGATGTCCACCACCAGGACGTCGAACATGTCCATGGATTCCCGCGTGGGCTGCACCCCGCCGGCACCGCCGTACAGGGACAGGATGGGAACGCCGGTGAGAGGCTCCACGCTGTCGTCAATCTGATGTCCGTCATCGGCCAGGTCCCGGAAGCCATGCTCCGGAGAGAAAATGGCGCTCACGTTCACGCCCTGCGCCAGGAGGGTGTCCAGGATGTGGACGCCACTCCCGCCCACCAGACCGGTCTGGTTGCTGAAAATGGCCACCCGGCTGCCTTCCAAGAGCGGAAGATACTCTTCAAAACGCTCGTCTCCCAGCACCAGCCGGGAAGGACCCTGCGCTGCGCAGGAGAGGGTAAGCAGGGCTACCAGGGCCAGAAACCAGTGCTTCATATTATTGTCGAATTTGAGCTTTGAGTTTCAGGATACGGCGCACGCTCTCGTCGATACGGGCTTCGGTGAGCGTGCTGTCCCGCTCCACGGCAGCCACTACGGCGTCGAAGGCCGGCATGAAATCCTTGGGACCCAGGACGATATCGGCCCCGGCCTGCAGGCTCAGAAGCGTGGCCTGTGCGGGCGTGTACTGCCGGGTAATGGCTCCCATAGACATACCGTCGGTGATAATAACGCCATTGAATCCCAGCTCCTTACGCAGTTTGTCGGTAAGGATGACGGGGGAGAGGGTGGCCGGTTCGTTGGTGCCGGTGACAGCCGGTGCTGCAATGTGGGCCGTCATCACCATGGGCACGCCGTTGTCGATAGCCGCTTTGAAGGGGACCATCTCACAGGAGAGCATTTCTTCCCAGGTCTTTCCCGTCTGAGCATATCCGAAATGGGTGTCTGTCTGCGTGTCACCGTGACCGGGGAAATGCTTGACGCAGCCTGCCACGCCCGCTTTCTTAAGTCCCTTCAGGTACTGGACCACCATCTTGGCCGCCAGCTTGGGGTCATCGGAAAATGCCCGCGGCCCGATGACGGGATTGCGGGGATTGGTATTGACATCGGCCACCGGAGCCAGGTCCACGTCCAGGCCATAGCGCTTGAGATATGTGCCGATGGTGTGGCCGCACTCGTAGGCATTGGCGGGGTCTCCCGTCTGGCCGATGGCACCCATGGATACATACTTCTTTACCTGGAAATTGTCATTATTGGCTATACGGGCCACGCGGCCGCCTTCTTCGTCAATGTACAGCAGGGGACTGCCGTTGAAGGCTTTCAGGTGTTTGACAAGGGTATCCAGCTGGTCCGGATTGTCGATATTGTGGGCAAAGAGGATAATGCCTCCTACGGGATACTCGGCATTCACCTTCAGCATCTGGGGCGTCACTTCCCGCAACTGGTAGGACGCCACTTTTTCATAGGTATCCCATTCCAGGGCGGTGTCGAAGGACTCCGGGCGCACGCAGAACAGCTGACCCACCTTTTCGCGGAGGGTCATGGCCGATAGCTGCTCTTCAATGGGATCCGGCTGGGGGTTGGGTGCGCAGGGACCGCTGTTGCTGCAAGTGCAGGAAACCAGGGCCCAGGCGACGAAGGTAAATGACAGGATTCGCTTCATACTTTCCGATTCTTAGATTTACAAATTTAACGCTTTCCCCGTTTTTTTGCTATATTTACAAAAAGTTTTTTCCAGCCGGTTATGAACATCCAGAACCCATCCCTTCCCATTCAGTGCATCGGCCTCATGTCCGGTACTTCCGTCGACGGCCTGGACGTGTGCTGCGCCACCTTCGACTGCCGGGACGGCAAGTGGTCCTTCCACATTGACTGTGCCCGCGGATACGACTATCCCGCCCCGCTGAAAAAGGCCCTGGGGCAGGAAGTGCAGAAGATGATCGCCCTGGACTTCATCACTTTCCACAGCGCCTACGGGCAGTTCCTGGGAGAGCGGGTGAACGATTTCATGCAGGAATTCGGCGTGCATCCGGACCTGATTGCCTCCCACGGCAGCACGGTCTTCCATGAGCCTGCCAAGAAGGTGATGTACCAGATAGGGGACGGCGCGGCCATTGCAGCCGTCACCAAGATTCCGGTGGTGTCCGACTTCCGGCGGCTGGACATCATGTTGGGCGGTCAGGGAGCTCCGCTGGTCCCCATCGGGGACAATCTGCTGTTCGGGGAATACGACTACTGCCTGAACATCGGCGGTTTCTCCAACATCTCTTTCCGGCAGGGAGACAAGCGCATTGCCTTTGACATCTCGCCGGTGAATTACGTCATCAACCGCTTCTGCCGTGCCATCGGCCTGGAAATGGACCGGGACGGGGAAATCGCCGCACGGGGAAGCATCTGCCAGCCTTTGCTGGATAAGCTGAACGCCCTGGACTACTACAGCAAGCCCTGGCCCAAGTCCCTGGGCCGCGAATGGGTGGAAAGTAACGTATTCCCGCTGCTGGATGCCGCCGGCCTCTCCCTGGAAGACACCCTGCGCACCTATTATGAACACTGCGCGCAGCAGCTGGCTGCCGTGACCGAACCCGGCAAGAGCCTGCTGGTCACCGGCGGCGGCGCCTACAACAAGTTCCTGATCGGCCGCATGCGCGCCCTGAGCGGCTGCGATATCGTCATCCCGGAGCCGGCCATCATCGAATACAAGGAAGCCCTCATTTTCGCCTTCCTGGGCGTGTTGTACATGATGGACCAGCCTTCCTGCCTGCGCTCTGTCACAGGCGCCGAACGCGACAACATCGGCGGGATGCTGTTTAAGATATAAGAACGGGCAAAAACTAGTGACGGAAATAGGCGTCCACGCGATCCTGGATGTTTTTCCGGAGGGAGTCGTGGTACCAGGGAATTTCGAACTTGTGGTAGCAGCCATCGGGGAAATACGGAAGCATGATGTAGCTTGTATCCGTGTAGCCGTCTACCAGTACATGGTGGGAAAGTGTATCCAGATGGGCTGTAAGGCCGTTCTCCATGGGGGCCGGGGTTTCGTCGGTGCGCCAGTTTACCGGATTGATTCCCACTGCTGTCCGGCCGGAAATGACAGGGTTGATACAGTCCGGGCTGCGGACAGAATTGTAACAGACGGTAACACCGGTATCCGTTGCGCCCCGGGCAGGGACGATATATTTACTGGCAGCCAGATCCTCTTCGGAGATATACCAGCCAATGACATAGGCGGCAACCATCCGTTCGTACACCGGGTCGGTCATTCCTTTGAGCAGTGTTACCACCAGCTGAGCGCCCTGGCTGAATCCTGCCAGCACGAAAGGCCGGTCAGATAACTTCAAGTAATGCTGGAATGCGGCCCGTATATCTTCTTCTGCCACAAGAATTCGCTCATGCATCAGCAATGAATCCGTGTAGGACTCCATGGTGATCTGCCGATAATACGGCGAGTAGAAATTACAGTTCCCGCTCAGGAGACTGTCCACGCCCTTCATCTCGGCAGTGATACTGGCACAGGAAGCCGTATCCACAGCGTTGGCGAAGTGGCAATCCTTCCCGTTCAAGGTGTAATCGTCAGTCTCCGTGGAACAGATGTAGAATATATCGGCCGATGCCCCACGCTCCACGGTAAACCACGCCGACTGGGCTGAATAGTCCGGTGCTGCGGGAACGTTGTTCACAGGCGCAAGGGCGGCTAGAAGGCCCAGATGTTCGACCAGGATACGCAGGCCGATGCCGATGAGAATGATGCCTCCCAGCAGCTCCGGCCGCATTTTCCGGTTTACAGCCTCTCCAAAACGATAACCCAGCAGATAACCCAGGATACTCATCAGGAAGGATACCACCCCGATGGTGAGCAGGGGCCAGCCCAGGCTGCCCACAGTCTCGTAGCCGGTGCAGGCGTAGGAGATACCCACCGCCAGGGCGTCGATGCTGGTGGCCACGGCCAACAGCAGGCCGGTTTTCCAGTTTTCGGGATTCAGGGAAGGCTTCTCCTCCTCCTTGAAAGAATCTGCTATCATCTTTCCGCCGATGAGGGCCAGCATGGCAAAGGCAATCCAGTGGTCGACGGCCTGCAATTGCTGGCTGAAACGGCTGGTGAGCGCCCAGCCGATCAGGGGCATCAGAGCCTGGAAAAAGCCGAACAGGAAGGCCAGGCGCAGCATGAGCCCCGCCGCTTTTTTCCGGACAATGACGGCACAGACCACGGAAACGGCAAAGCAATCCATGGCCAATGCCAGAGCAATTAACAGATTCTGAAACATTTATATACCTTTCTTGGTATAGTGGATAAAGAGCATGGTGAGGTCGTCGCTCTGGGGAGCCTCTCCTACAAAATCCTTGACGGCATCCTGCACAGCAGCCAGGTGGTCGGCGGCGGTGCGCCGTACACGCATCACATTCTGGGCACGCTCTTCTCCAAAGAGTTCGTGCTCCCTATTCTCGGCCTCGGTCAAGCCGTCCGTATACAGGAACAGGGCATCATCATAGTGCATGTCCAATTCCTGCTGGAAATAATCGGCCTCCTTCATAATACCCAAAGGAAGGCTGGCATGGACCGGGACCAGGGCGATGTGATCTGTGAAAACCATGGGCGGATTGTGCCCTGCATTGCAGTAGGTAAGCTGTCCGGTGGTCAAATCCAGGATGCCGCAAAAGAAGGTAACAAACATGTTACTCTCGTTCATGTCGGACATACTCTGGTTCATGGCCGATACAATGCGCATGGCATTGTCCTCGTGGGCCGACACGATGCGGAACATGCTGCGCGTCACCGCCATCACCAGGGAGGCGGGGACACCTTTTCCGGACACATCACCAATGCAGAAGAACAGTTTCTCGTCCCGGATGTAAAAGTCGTACAGGTCTCCACCCACTTCTTTGGCCGGAACGATGCAGGCCGACATGTCCAGGTCGTCACGGTTGGGGAAGGGCGGGAATATCTTGGGAACCATGGACATCTGGATGTCCGATGCAATCTTGAGTTCCCCTTCCATCCTCTGTTTTTGCTGGTTGAGCAGCTGGTAATTTAGCTGGCTCTTGGCCAGAGAAGACAGCATGACGACGATCATGGCAAGACCCAGGACCTGCAGGAGGGTCACCAGGAGCCCCATCCGTTTGATGCCGCCGTAAATCTCGTCGTCGGGAATTACGATGGACATGTTCCAGCCGGTACGGTCTATCTGGCAGGCGAACACCTGGCAGGGCGTTTTATCCATATCGAAACCCTCGGGCATGCCGGATACCATGAGCTGGCCGTCACGGCTGGTGAGGACGCTGAAAGCGTTGGGATACACTTTGAGGTTGCCGATCAACTCCTTAAGCCATTCCAGCGAGAGGTCGGCTGTGAGAACCGCCGCCGTCTGCCCCCGGACATCCTTGACCGGCATGGAGTAGGTGCTCATGAGGATTTCTCCTCCGCCTTCGTCAATATAAGGCTCCGACCAGTAGCCCGCATCCAGCGCGATGGGCCGGGTAAACCACTCGGCCGACGGATAATCGTACTCTTCCGTGGCCAGGGTCAGGTGCCGGAGAGAGCCGTCCTGGTCATAACAGACATAGGGGGAGAATAGTTTGAACCGTTTGTTGTATCCCGGAACCAGCGCCACGGTGGAACCCGCCACCACGGGATTGTTGCTTACAATCAGTTCGGCCACACGGGCGAGCGTGTCGGGTAAATCCAGGCAGAACTGCGCAATCCACACGTTGTTGCGTACGGCGGCCTCGGTCTGGTCGATGATATCCAGAATCTCATTTTCCGTAGCTTGCATTTCGCTCTTGGCACGGAAAGTGGCTTCTTCCTTGATACCTTTGCGGGAAAAGAGGTATTGAACCAGCGCGGTGGCTTCCAGCGTGATGGCGGCGATAATGACAATCAGAAGCCCGGCACGTGCACTCTGCTTGATGAGTCCCTTATCGAGATACTGGCGGATATTCATAGACAGTTATCAGTTAATATTTTGCAAAGATAACGATTTTTTCAACCGTTCCTGCCGGTTTTGTACCAGAGAATCCAGTATTTTCCGGTTTTCCGGCTTCACGGGTTCGGCGGGAGGGCTTTCCAGTTTGAGGGGATTGATGGGAGAGCCGTTTTTCCACACGCGGAAATCCAGATGCGGGCCGGTGGCCGTCCCGGTCATGCCTACATAGCCGATTACCTCTCCCTGGCGCACAAGCTGGCCCGTTTTGAGGCCCTTGGCATATTTGGACAGGTGCAGGTATGCCGTGGTATAGACGGAATTGTGACGGATTTTGACGGTATTGCCGCCACCACCGCCCCAGCCCACGGAAATGACGGTGCCGTCTCCGATGGACATCACGGGAGTACCCGTCGGTGCGGCATAATCCACGCCGGTATGGGCGCGCACCGTGCCGTGCACGGGGTGCAGGCGATGATAGGAGAAACCGGAGGAAATGCGGGTAAATTTGAGGGGTGCCTTCAGGAAGGCTTTCTGCATGCTTTCTCCATTATCGTTCCAATACCGGTTGCCGCCGTCTCCCTGGTCGAAGTACACGGCTTTCAGGACCGTGCTGTCCCGCAAGAATTCGGCATATTCCACCCGGTCCAGGCCCACGGACTGCCCCTCGCACATCTTTTCACGGTAGAGGACGCGGAAGCGGTCTCCCGTGCGCAGGCCGAAGAAATCCACCGTCCAGGCATAGATATCGGCCAGTTCCAGAATTAGATAAGGGGAGGCTCCTTCCTCGATGAGGTCGTTCCAAAGGGAAGTGACGATGGTCACATCGGCCGATTTCTCCAGCACCTCCACCGGCTTGTACACGGCATAGACCTGCAGGGAATCGGTACAGCGGAAAACGGTTTCCTTCACCTGGGAATTATGGTAGACCACATAAAGCGGGGAAGTGGCGGTGGAATCGGGATAATAAGCATCCCATGCCTTCCCGGCCACCAGTTTGCGCACGTCGAAGACCGTGTCGCACGCCTGGACCAGGGAATAAGTGTCCTGGCTGCTCACGCCCAGACGGGTGAACAGGGCGGTGAAATTGTCCCCGTTTCCCACGGTCCCGCTTTTACACACCAGCGTGTCCGGGCTGAATCCCAGGGGACTGGGCGCTTCCAGGACTTCGGGCTCGGCTTCGGCCGGGGGAGCCACTTCGGCTTTCTTCCCGCCAAACCAACTGCAGGAAACGGCGGCCAGTAAAGATAATGTATAGAAAAGGCGCTTGAAATTCATGGACGGTGCTCTACTTCTTTCTAACCACAAAAACGTAGGTGAGCAGGACGATATTCATCATCAGGGAGTACAGGATGGCGGGAATGGCCATCTCCTCGCTGGCGAAGATGAGAGGGCTGGAGGCGATGGCGATAGCCTGGGCAGCATTCTGCATACCCACTTCAATAACCACCGTACGACGCTGCCGGGGGCTGTTTTTTCCCAGGCGGGACAAGCCGGCCGAGCAGGCGACGGCCACCAGGATGAGGGCGGTAACGCAGAGGCCCAGCGTGCCGATGTTCTCCAGGATGGTGCGGTGATGCTGGATGTAAAAGACCGTGATGAGCACCAGCAGAAGCGGGAAAGCCAGTTTGGAAAGCACGCGGTCCGTCTTATCGGCCGCCTTGGGCCAGGCGTAATGCATGCCGATACCCAGCAGCACGGGCAGGAGCATGAGCACCAGATTCTGCTTGATGAGGTTGCCGACGGGCAGGGTGATGCCCACGCTTTCTCCCACCAGCTGCGTGGCCCAGCTCATGATGAAGGGGATGGTAAACAGGGTGATGATACTGCTGAGGGCCGTGAGGGTAACCGAAAGGGCCACGTCTCCTCCCGCCAGCCGGGAGAATACATTGGATGAACTGCCGCCAGGACAGCATGCAATGAGGACCAGGCCGATGAAATACACCGGCGGAAGATGGAACAGGCAGGCCAAGCCAAGGGCGACGACGGGCAGCAGGATGAGCTGGCCGAAGAGGGCCACGGCTACGGGCAAGGGTTTACGAAACACCTGGGAGAAGTCTTCCAGGCGCAAAGTGAGGCCCAGGTCGAACATCAGCAGCGTGAGAATGGGCAGTACTATCCAAATGGTATTCATAGAGGGCGCTAATTTACCCCAAAATGATTATATTTGCAAGTATGAAAAAAATCTTTTTACTCGTCGCCCTGGCAGCCGTCGCATGGAGTGCGGCAGCACAAAGCCGTATTGTAACGGAAACCCTTCACAGCCGGCTTCTGGGCACGGACCAACCCTGCAACGTGTACCTGCCGGACGCTTACGACCCGGCCTGCCATTACCCGGTGATTTACTTGCTGCACGGGCTCAGTGACAGCTATGTTTCCTGGCAGGAACTGGGTCGGATGAAGGACGTGGCCGACGAGCTCATCGCATCGGAAGAACTGCAACCCGTGGTCATCGTCATGCCCAATGCCGGCAATCCGGATATATACAATTACCAGAACGGCTATTTCAATATGCCCGGCTGGTCTTTCGAAGACTGGTTCTTTCAGGAGTTCATGCCGGCCGTTGAGAAGAAATTCCACTGCGGAGGCAGCAAGGGACAACGCGCCGTGATGGGCCTTTCCATGGGCGGTGGCGGCTCGGTAGTGTACTGCCAGCGCCATCCCGACCTTTTTTCCAGCTGCTATGCCATGAGCCCATGGCTGGACAACAATAATCATGAAGTGGAAGGGGAAAAACGCCCCGCCAGCAAACTGCCCGCCACCCAGCAGGCCGTTTGCGACCATTCCGCCCTGGATTTTCTGGACAAGGCCGACAAAACCACACTGGCGGCCCTCAAGACCGTCAAATGGTTCATCGACTGCGGAGACGACGATTTTCTATTGCACCAGAGCCTGGCATTCTATCTCAAGATGCAGGAAAAGGGAATCAAGGCGGAACTGCGCGTGCGCAACGGAGTACACAACTGGGAATACTGGCACGCCGCCATCCGTACGGCGTTTCCTTTTGCTTCCCGTCATTTCAGTTGCCAGGAAGGAAATTAATTAGTATCTTTGTAAGAAACACACAACAACACTAAAACTATCCAATATGAAAAAGTACGTTTGCAACATCTGTGGTTACGTTTACGATCCCGCAGTGGGAGACCCCGACAGCGGCATTGCCCCCGGCACCGCCTTTGAAGACATTCCCGCCGACTGGGTTTGCCCCGTCTGCGGCGTTGGCAAGGACGATTTCTCGGCCCAATAGACAATAACCTGCTTAAACATATTTTTCAGACCCATGATCATCCACTCACCTGATGCCCTTGAAAGCATCCGGCAGGAAGCTATTAAAGCCCTGTCTGTCAGGGAGGGACGCGATCCGGAACCTACCCGCATGCAAATCCTGTGTTGCGGCGGTACCGGTTGTAAAGCCTCCGAAAGTGCCAAGATTGTAGAGAATCTGAAAGCCGCCCTCCAGGCGCACGGCGTCGCCGACAAAGTGGACGTCGTCGTTCCCGGCTGCTTCGGCTTCTGCGAAAAAGGCCCCATCGTCAAAATCATGCCGGACAATACCTTCTACACTTCCGTCCGCCCGGAAGACGTGGAGGAGATTGTCACGTCTCATATCATCGGCGGCCAGAAGGTAGAGCGCCTGCTGTACCAGGATCCCCGCACCGGAGAGCACATCAGCGACTCCAAGCACATGAATTTCTACCGCAAGCAAATGCGTATCGCCCTGCGCAACTGCGGTTTCATCGATCCGGAGAATATCCTGGAATACATTGCGCGCGACGGCTACAAGGCCCTGGCCACCAGCCTCTCCCGGGACAGCCTGGATGTGCTGGCCGACATCAAGAGCAGCGGTCTTCGCGGCCGCGGCGGCGCAGGCTTCCCCACCGGAGTGAAGTGGGAGATCGCCCGCAAGTTCGACGCCCCCGACAAATACGTGGTGTGCAATGCCGATGAAGGAGACCCCGGTGCCTTCATGGACCGTTCCATCATGGAAGGAGACCCCAACTCGGTGATCGAAGCCATGATGATCTGCGGCTACTGCATCAACGCTCATCACGGCCTCATCTATATCCGCGCGGAGTATCCGCTGGCCGTACACCGCCTGCAGGTTGCCATCGGCCAGGCCCGGGAATACGGCCTGCTGGGCAAAAATATCCTTGGCACGGGCTTCGACTTCGACATCGAAATCCGCTACGGTGCCGGTGCGTTCGTCTGCGGTGAGGAAACCGCCCTCATCCACTCCATGGAAGGCAAGCGCGGAGAACCCACGCTGAAGCCGCCGTTCCCGGCCGAGGCCGGCTATATGGGCCGTCCCACCAACGTGAACAACGTGGAAACCCTGGCCAACGTGCCGGTCATCCTTACCCGCGGTCCCCAGTGGTTCGCTTCCATCGGCACGGAAAAATCCAAGGGCACCAAGGTATTCGCCCTGGCCGGAAAAATCAACAACGTGGGCCTGATCGAAGTGCCCATGGGCACCACCCTGCGGGAAATCATCTACGACATCGGCGGCGGTGTGAAGGGAGGCAAAAAGTTCAAGGCCGTCCAGACGGGCGGTCCTTCCGGCGGCTGCCTCACGGAAAAACACCTGGACATCCCCATCGACTACGAATCCCTGGCGGCGGCCGGCTCCATGATGGGCTCCGGCGGCATGATCGTGATGGACGAGGACGACTGCATGGTCTCCGTGGCCAAATTCTTCCTGGAATTCACGGTAGGGGAGTCCTGCGGTAAATGTACGCCCTGCCGTATCGGCAACAAGCGCATGCTGGAAATCCTTACCCGCATCACCGACGGCCGCGGCACCCTGCAAGACCTGGAAACGCTGGAGAACCTGGCCAAAGTCATCAAGGACACCGCCCTGTGCGGCCTGGGACAGACTTCCCCCAACCCGGTGCTGTCCACCCTGGCCAACTTCCGGGAGGAATACGAGGAACACGTCACCCAACACGTTTGCCGCGCCCACAAGTGCAAGGCGCTGCTCACTTACTCCATCGACCCGGATGCCTGCAAAGGCTGTAGTTCCTGCGCACGCGGCTGCCCGGCCGAAGCCATCGCCGGTGAGGTACGCAAACCGTTTGTCATCAATCCGGAAAAGTGCATCCGCTGCGGCATGTGCATGTCCCGTTGTAAGTTTGGCGCCATTAAAGTGATTTAAGTATGATTACCCTTACCATAGATAACCGTGCCGTCAGCGTTCCCAAGGGAACTACCATCCTGGACGCAGCGGCATCCATCGGCATCCAGATTCCCGCCCTCTGCCACATGGACCTCAAGGGCACCTGCGTGAAAAACGCGCCGGCGTCCTGCCGTATTTGCGTGGTGGAAGTGGAAGGCCGCCGCAACCTGGCCCCTTCCTGCGCCACCCTGGTAACGGACGGAATGGTGGTGCGTACCAATTCGGCCCGTGTGGTGCGGGCCCGCAAGACGGTGGCCGAACTCATCCTGTCGGACCATCCCAACGACTGCCTTACCTGTCCCAAGTGCAACCACTGCGAACTGCAGAAGCTGGTAACCCGCTTCAACATCCGCCAGATGACCTATAAGGGAGAACAGAGCTCCCGCAAGAAGGAAGAGACGGTGGCCATTACCCGCAATATGGACAAGTGCATCCTGTGCCGCCGCTGCGAAACCGTTTGCCAGCAGGTCCAGACCGTGGGTGTGCTGGGCGCCGTCCGCCGTGGATTCGATACCACCATCGCCCCCACCTTCGACCGCATGTTCAAGGACACGGACTGCTCCTACTGCGGCCAGTGCGTGGCTGTATGCCCCACCGGAGCCCTCATGGAACGGGACAACACAGACCGTCTCCTGGAAGACCTCTGCAATCCCGACAAGATTGTCATCGCCCAGCCGGCGCCCGCCGTCCGCGTGGCCCTGGGAGAGGAATTCGGCATGAAACCCGGCACCATCGTCACTGGTAAGCTGGCAACGTCCCTCAAATACCTGGGTTTCGACCATGTGTTTGACACCGACTTTGCGGCCGACCTCACCATCATGGAAGAAGGCGCCGAGATCCTGCATCGCCTCCGCTCGTACCTGGGAGGGGACAAGAGCGTGAAACTGCCCATCATGACGTCCTGCTGCCCGGCTTGGGTGAATTTCTTCGAGCACAGTTACCCGGATCTTCTGGAGTATCCTTCATCGGCCAAGAGCCCGGCGCAGATGTTCGGCGCCATCGCCAAGACGTACTGGGCCCAGAAGATGGGCATCCCGCGGGAGAAACTGGTGGTAGTATCCATCATGCCCTGCCTGGCCAAGAAGTACGAGTGCGAGCGGGAGGAATTCTCTGTGAACGGCAATCCGGACGTGGACTATTCCATCTCCACAAGGGAACTGGCCCGGCTCATCAAGCGCTCCAACATCGATTTTGCCTCCCTGCCGGATTCCGATTTCGAGTCCCCGATGGGAGAGTCCTCCGGTGCGGCGGCCATCTTCGGCGCCACCGGAGGTGTCATGGAGGCGGCCCTGCGCACGGTTTACGAAGTGTATACCGGCAAAACGCTGCCGCGCATAGATTTCAATGACGTACGCGGCCTGGAAGGCATCAAGGAAGCCACCATAGACCTGAACGGATTCCAGCTGAAAGTGTGCGTGGCCCATACCCTGGGCAATGCCCGCATCCTGATGGACAAACTGCGCGCAGGAGAGTTGGACTACCACGTGGTTGAAGTGATGGCGTGCCCCGGCGGCTGCATCGGCGGTGCCGGCCAGCCTTACCATCACGGCAACGTGGAAATCCTGAAAGCCCGTGCCAAGGCCATCTACAAGGAAGACGAAGGCAAACCCATCCGCAAGAGCCACGAGAACCCGGATATCCAGCAACTATATAAGGTATTCCTGGGCGAACCGCTGGGAGAAAAGTCGGAAAAACTCCTCCATACCCATTATTTCAACAAATCCATCAAGTAGTTATGAAAGTATCTTGTCAAGCACTCCGGAAGGTGGAGTCCATCTGCCGGAAATTCAATAACGACCCCGGAGAACTCATCACTATCCTGCATGAATGCCAGAATACGCTGGGTTACCTTCCGGAGGAGGTTCAGCGCGTGATTGCCAAGGAACTGGGCATCCCCGCCTCCAAGGTGTACGGGGTGGTCACGTTCTACTCATTCTTCTCCATGGTGCCCAAGGGCAAGTATCCCGTAAGCGTATGCCTGGGTACGGCCTGTTATGTCCGCGGCTCCGACAAAGTGCTGGAAGAGTTCAAGCGCGTGCTGGGAATTGAGGTTGGAGAAACCACGCCCGACGGCAAGTTCTCCCTGGACTGCCTGCGCTGCGTGGGCGCCTGCGGCCTGGCTCCCGTTGCCACTATCGGAGAAAAGGTCTATGGCCGCCTGAACCCTTCGGATATCAAGAAGATTGTAGCCGAGTTCGGGGAATAAGGCGGTGGAACGCATCCAAATTGCTGTATTCGGCCCTGTAAACAGCGGTAAGTCCACTTTGGTGAACAGCCTTTGCGGACAAGAAGTGTCGCTGGTCAGTAACATGCCCGGTACCACTACCGACCCTGTCAGGAAAGCCATTGAATTACCATATGGGATTGGCCCGTCCATCCTGGTGGATACCGCCGGGATGGACGACGTCACCTTATTGGGTGCAGAGCGGAAACGCCGGACAGAGCAAGTGATTGATTCAACGGATATTGCCATTGTCCTGGATCCGGAAGCCCCATCCATGGGCGCACTCCTGGAAACGCTTCAGGAGGCCGATATCCCCACGGTTCGTTACCATGGCGAGTCTGTGGAAGAACTGCTCCGTAAGGTAGCGGCCCTGATACCCGAAGAATCCCCCCGATGGCTTACCGGCCGTCTGGTCCATGCAGGAAGCACCGTGGTTCTGGTGATGCCGCAGGACAGCGAGGCACCTAAAGGCAGGATCATCCTGCCGCAGGTGCAGGTTTTGCGGGAATTGCTGGACCGCGGATGCATTCCCGTGTGTTGTACACCGGAACAGCTGCCCGGGGCACTGGCAAGCCTGGCGGAAAAACCCCATCTGGTTATCACCGATTCCCAGGTTTTCAAGCAGGTGGAAGCCGCCATCCCCAAAGACTGCCCGCTCACCTCGTTCTCCATTCTCCTGGCTGCGGCCAAGGGGGATATCGGCACCTTCGTCCAAGGGGCGGAAGCTGTCGGCCATCTGCAGCCTGGAGCCCGCATACTCATTGCCGAAGCCTGCACGCATGTGCCTGATACAGAGGACATCGGCCGGGTTAAAATCCCCGCGTTGCTAAGGAAAAGGATTCCGGACCTGCAGGTGGACATCGCAGCCGGAAACGACTTTCCCGAGGACCTGACCCCTTACAGCCTTATCATCCACTGCGGTGCCTGCGTGGCATCGGCCCGGCTGGTGAAAGCACGCATCAAAAAGGCACTCCGTGCAGGAGTGCCCATTACCAATTACGGAATAGCCATCGCGTATCTGCAAGGCATCCTGGAAAGGGTATCCCTTCCCTAAAACCTGAAATCGCGGGCGCCCCGTTCAATTTCCTCCAGGTGCTTCACGGTAATCTCCCGCGTACGTTCCAGGGGGATATCGGCCAGGGAGCGCGCGATGAGCTTTTCTCCGGCCTCCCGGGTAGCGGGGGAGGCATAGTCCATCAGGTATTCCTTGAGTGTCATCAGCGCATTGGGGGTACAGCAAAGGCCGATTTTCCCGCTCTTGCACAGGCTCATGAAACGGTCTCCGGTGCGGCCTTCCCGGTAGCAGGCCGTACAGAAACTGGGGATGTGGTCGTTCTCCAGTAGCCAACGAACCACGTCGTCCAGCGGACGGGTATCGGAAACGTCGAACTGGGCCGTCTCATTGTGCCGTTCCACCGTAGTATAGCCGCCCACGCTGGTACGGGAACCGCCGCTGATCTGGGAAATGCCGCAGTGCAGCAACTGTTCCCGCATACGGGCGCTTTCCCGCGTGGAGACAATCATACCGGTATAGGGGACAGCTACCCGCAGGACGGCCACCAGCTTGCGGAAAATGGCATCCGGCAGGGCGTCCTTGAAATCCTCCACGGAAATATCGTCGGCCGGGCAGATGCGGGGCACGGAGATGGTATGCGGCCCCACGCCGAAGCGGGCCTCCAGATGCTCGGCATGCATGAGCAGGCCCACCAGTTCGTACCGGTAGCCGGCCAGGCCGAAGAGCACGCCGATGCCAACGTCGTCGCAGCCGCCTTCCTGGGCCCGGTCCATGGCCTCCGTATGCCACTCGTAATTGCTCTTTGGGCCCGTGGGGTGCAGCCGGCAGTATTGTTCCTTATTATACGTCTCCTGGAACAGGATATACGTGCCGATGCCCGCCGCCTTAAGCTTGCGGTAGCTTTCCACATCGGTGGCGGCGATGTTCACGTTAACCCGGCGGATGGAATTTCCCCCCTCCTGTACGGAATAGATAGTTTTGATGGAGTCCAAAATGTACTCCAACGGATTGTTCACAGGGTCTTCTCCGGCTTCAACCGCCAGGCGTTTGTGGCCGGTGCGGATGAGAGCGCGAACTTCCTCGGCTATCTCTTCCTGCGAGAGCTTTCGACGGGGGATTGTCTTGTTCTTATAATGGTAAGGGCAATATACACAGCCGTTTACGCAGTAGTTGGAAAGGTACAGCGGAGCGAATAAAACAATTCTGTTACCATAAAAACGCTGCTTGATTTCGGCCGCCAGGGCATAGATTTTCTCTTCCAGGACGGGGTCTGTGCAGTCCATCAGGATGGCAGCTTCCCGGTGGGAGATCCCTTTGAGCCGGGCAGCCTTTTCCAGAATCTGTGCAACCCGTTCGGGGTTCCTGCTTTCGCGTTCGGCCTCGGCCAGGGAGTCCAAAACCTCCTGGTGGTCGATAAACTGGGCAGCATGTGGAGAAGAAGGATTATACATTGTGTTTTCCTATATAAAGGTCATATTGGTTCTTGACAGTATCGGGAGTAAAGACAGGCATCACCACATTGGCGCCGGCCTCCAGTCCGGCATCTTTACCTCCCGCAAGCACGGCCAGGGCCGTGGTGGAGGGGATATTGGCATCGGGCAGCATCAGCCGAAGGATGGCAATGAGGCGGAGGGTAGTATCGGCACTCCCGGCGGGGAAGGAGGCAAAAGGAGTATCGGCCTGCGGGATGAATGGACCGATCCCTATCATTTCCGGGCCGAACCGCTGGATGAGCCGGATGTCTTCCAGCAGATGGGAGGGGGTTTGGAAAGGGCTTCCGACCATCATGCCCATGCCCACCTCGAAGCCCAGGCGGCGCAACTCCTGCAAGCAGGCCAGACGGCTTTCCAGGAGCATGGAGGCTGGATGTAACCGGCTGTAGTGCAGCGGATTGGCGGTCTCGTGCCGAAGCAGGTAGCGGTTGGCGCCGGCCTCCCGGAGCAGCCGGTAAGTCTCGAAGGGGAGTTCTCCCAGTGACAGGGTAATGGCATGCCGCGGCCAGCGTTCCCGGATGGCTTTTACCACGGGAACCAGTTCCAGCGCCCCTGCGGGATTCTCTCCTCCCTGCAGCACAAAGGTACCGATGCCGGCATCGGCCACTCTCCGGCAGCAGTCCAGGATTTGTTCCGGCGTAAGGGAATAGCGCTGCACCTTCCTGGAACGCCGGATGCCGCAATACATGCAGTCGTTCCGGCATACGTTGCTCCACTCGATGAGCCCCCGCCGGAGGACCTCTTTCCCCTTATGGGCCACCTTGACACGAAATGCGCCCTCCAGCAGCTGCCGGACCAGGACATCGTCCCCGGTCTCCAGCAGGTGCAGCAGGTCGTCGTCCGGCAAATCCCGCCTGGATATGAGTTTTTCTATGGTCACCTTTTTCGGACACTCCAATTGGTACAAATTTACATAAAATCTTGCATTTTTTTGTACATTTGCCCCGGAGAAAATGAACATGAAAACCATAGAAGTAGTAGCAGCCATCATTCGTAAAGGAGACAGGATCCTGGCCACGCAGCGGGGCCATGGCGACTGGAAAGACTATTGGGAATTTCCAGGGGGCAAAGTTGAGCCGGGGGAGAGCCCGGAACAGGCGCTGGCACGCGAAATACACGAAGAACTGGATACTGAAATCGGTGTGGACAAATACCTTACGACCATAGACTGGGACTATCCCCAGTTCCATCTTACCATGCACTGCTTCATGTGTTCCCTTCTCCAGGACGCCCTTCACCTGAACGAACACGAGGCCGCAAGGTGGTTGGGAATCCATGAGCTGGATAGCGTCAACTGGCTCCCGGCCGACGACCAGCTTCTTCCCCTCATCGGCCAGGAACTGATGCGGCCCGGCTCCTGCTGACCAGGATGACACCGCCCACGATGGCCGATGCGGCCACCACCTTCTGCCAGGTGATCACGTCCATCCCCGTCCAGATACTCACTACGGTGGCGATGATAGGGGACAGATAATTATACATGCTCACCAGCGTGGGGCGGATGAACTTCTGGCCGTAAGGAATCAAGTAATAGGCGATAACCGTCGCAAAGACAATCAGATAACCAATCTCCCAGCGCACGTTCACCGGAATGGCCTGATAGTCGGTGGTAAACAGGCCTTTGGCCGAAAGGGGAAGGGACATCAGGAGAGAGAACAGAAACGCCCATTTCATGAACGTGACCACGCTGTATTTGGAAATGAGCGGACGGAAGATCCCAAGATACATGGAAAACGTGAGGCTGTTCAAAAGCAGCATCACAATCCCCAGCGGCGTGGTGGCCGATGCACCTCCGGCATGCACGGAATTGAAGATGAGGAACAATACGCCCACCAGGCTCACGGCTACACCGGCCGCCTTCTTGCCCGTAATGGGCTCTCCCACGAAGAAGAAGGCGAAAATCATGGTGAATATCGGCCCCAGCGTGCCGATGATGGCGCAGTCGATGGACGTAGCCATGGTAATGCCCACCAAGAAAGTGGTCTGCGTGAGGAAAAGGCCCAGGAAAGACGCCAGCGCAATCTTCCAGAGGTCTCCCTTGTCTACCTTTTCCTTGGAGGCGAACAGCGACATCAGCCAGAACATGGCCGTAGCTCCGATGGCCCGCAGCGTAAAGAGCACAAAAGGGTTCACCGCCTCTGAATTGGCGATATCCTTGCACAGCACCACATTCAGGCCGAATATGGTGTACGCCGCCGCAACGGACAAATGTCCTTTCAACTGATCCGATGCCATCGATTATTCTTTTGTGACTGCGAAGATAGCGAAAAACTCCTTATATTTGTACGATTTAATATACCTATGAAACATTTTATCCGCCTACTAACCTTCATCGCATGCATAGCACTGGCTTCCTGTGCGCACCAAAGCGAGGCTACCCTTGAGCTGACAAGCGAACAGGACCTTGCCGGCCTGCGAGTTGCAACCGTTAACGGAAGCATCTACGCCCTGAGTCTTTCCAAAAGGGACGACATCGACCTGCATCTGTTCAACTTTGAGGCCGATGCCCTTCAGTCCGTGCTGGCCGGCAAGACCGATGTGATGGTCCTTGACGAGACGTTCCTTGACCGAAGAATGAGAGAGGAATATGGGATGAAGATTGCCATGACGGGGGAGGAGCGCTATCCTACCGCCATCATGTTCCGGAAAGGGGATTATGAGCTGGCAGACGCCATGAACGACCTGCAGGACAGGATGGAGAAAGACGGCACCATGGACAGCCTCAAGAACTTTTGGATTGAGGAAAATTATCTGGACCGGGAGCATCAGACACACATCCCGGTAGAAAAGACCGGGAAACCGCTCAAGGTGGCCTGCATTTCCAATATGGCCCCCATCTCCTTCATGGTGGGGAGCGAATGGTACGGCATTGAACCGGACCTTTGCCGGGAACTGGCCCGATACCTTCACCGGCCCGTGGAATTTCATCTGTACGACTTCAGTTCGGCCATCATGGCGTTGAAAAACAACATGGCCGACGTAGTAACGGGATGCCTGTTCATTACCGAGGAACGCTCGGAGGAATATCTTTTCCCCAACCCCTACCACTACTACGGAGCGGCCTATTTCGTAAAGGACAAAAGCGCCAAGGCTGCCGAGGGCACCATTTGGGAAAGGATAGGGAAAAGTCTGGAGAAAAACCTGATCCGGGAAGGCCGATGGAAATACATCACAAACGGCCTCTGGGTAACCATCTATATCACCATCCTGGCCATTTTGCTGGGCTCCATCCTGGGGATCGGCCTTTGCGCCATGACACGGAGCAAGAGAAAATGGATGCGCTCTACGGCTGCCGTATATAACTGGTTCATCGCCGGCATTCCCATGCTGGTGCTGCTGCTGATACTCTTCTATGTGGTTTTTGCAGGAAGCGGACTGAACCCCACGGCCGTTGCAATTATTGCCTTTGCCCTTAATTTTGCCTCCGGCGCCAGCGACGTGTATGGGACCTCGCTGGATGCCATCCCCCGGGGACAGACGGAGGCCGGCCTGGCACTGGGCTTCACCCGGCTGCAGACTTTTGCCCATATTGTCCTGCCCCAGGCCATCCGGCGCGGGCTTCCGCTCTATCAGGGCCAATGCATTTCGCTGCTAAAGGGTACCTCCATCGTAGGTTATATCGCCATCCAGGATCTCACCAGGGCCGGCGATATCATCCGTTCCCGTACCTTTGACGCCATTGTCCCGCTGCTGCTGGTCACCGTCATCTATTTCCTCCTGGCCTGGCTGCTGGGAATCCTGATTAAACTCGCCACTCCTAAAACGCAGGTATTATGATTACCGTCAACCATCTCAGCAAAACCTATCACAATCCGGACGGGAGCTCCCTGACGGTACTCAAGGACATCAACTGCACCATTGAGAAGGGGGAGGTGATCAGCCTCATCGGCCCTTCCGGGACCGGTAAAAGTACCCTCCTGCGTGCCCTGAACCTGCTGGACCCGCCCACGGGAGGAGAAATTATCTTCGAAGGGGAAAACATCCTGGCCAAGGGATATCCGGTTCACAAGCTTCGCCAGAAAATGGGCATGGTGTTCCAGAGTTTCAACCTCTTCGACCACATGACGGTGCTGGAAAACGTGATGTATGCCCCGGTCAAAATCCTGAAAAAAAGCATGGAAGAAGCGCGTGAGGAAGCCCTTTCCCTGCTTCGGAAGGTGGGCCTGGCAGAAAAGGCCGACGTATATCCCGACAGCCTTTCCGGCGGACAGAAGCAAAGGGTGGCCATCGCCCGCTGCCTGGCGATGAATCCGGAGGTGATCCTCTTTGACGAGCCCACATCGGCCCTGGACCCCACCATGGTGGGAGAAGTCCTGAGCGTCATGCGCCAGCTGGCCAAGGAAGGGATGACCATGCTCATCGTTACGCACGAGATGAAGTTTGCCCTGGACGTGAGTACCCGCATCTTTTTCATGTACGACGGATATATCCACGAAGACGGCACGCCGCAGCAGATTTTCATTCAGCCCAAACGCAGCGCCACCAAAGCCTTTGTACAGCGCATCCGCAAGGAAGTGTTCGAGGTGCATGGAGAGGACTTCGACTATCCGGGCATGGAAACGAGCATCAACCGCTTCTGCATCAAATACAATATTGCCGACAAAAAAGATTCCGTCATCACCCTTTGCCAGCTTCTGATGCCGGTATACAAGGAAACGGGAGATCAACTGACGGTGCGTATCTCCTACAGCGAACTGTCGGGAGAAACGGCGCTGGATTTCATGAGGGAAGAGGACAACGAGGCACCTGCCCGGCTCAAGGAAGAGACCTTCCGCAAGCAGCTGCTATCCATTTGCAAGGACATCATCGAGGAGCCCACGGCCAGAGGGTACCGTGTGAAGTTCCTGCTGTAACGCCCCATCATCCTATGCCGGCATTCATCATACGGGCGGCGACGCCCCGTGACCTGCAAGCGATCAATACGCTGCTGGGGCAGGTACTGGCCGTCCATCATGCCAGCCGGCCGGACCTCTTCCGCCCGATAGGGAAGAAATACACCGATGAAGAACTCCTGGCCATCTTTGAGAATCCGGACACCCCGGTCTTTGTATATGAAAAGGAAGGAGCGGTACTGGGATATGCCTTCTGCGCCCTCCGGCATCAGGACAGCGGGGCGCTGATGCCGCTCACAACGCTGTATCTGGACGATTTATGTGTCCTGGAGCAGGCCCGCGGCCAGCATATCGGCAACGCTTTGTTCGAACACGTAAAAGCATTTGCCAAAGAGAAAGGATGCCACAACATTACCCTGCACGTATGGGAAGGCAACCCCGGCGCAAAGGCCTTCTACGAAGCAATGGGAATGGTGCCGCAATATACGTCCATGGAATTTATTTGCTAGCATAAGAGGTATCGTATGGATATACAACACATCATAGACATCGTCCGGGAAGCGTCCGAACTGATGGACCGAACCGGAGGCTTTGAGGTCAAGGACAAAGGTGCCAGGGAAAATATCGTGACATCATCGGACCTGGCCGTCCAGCATTTCCTCACCAGGGAACTGAAGGCCAGGTACCCGGAAATCGGATTTCTGTGTGAGGAAGAAGACCTGAACGATATCCAGGGCCATGAATCCGTATGGGTCATCGACCCCATTGACGGCACCGCCAACTACGCCCGCGGCAACGAGAACTGCTGCATCAGCGTAGCCCTGGTCAGCAGGGGAGAGCCTCTGCTGGGCGTGGTATACAGCCCCTGGCGCGGAGAATTATACACGGCCGAGAAGGGGAAAGGCGCGTTCTGTAACGGAAAACCCATCCACGTGTCGGACCGTCCCTTCGGACAAGGCCTGCTGTTCACGGCCATGAGCACGTACCGGAAAGATCTTGCCCGGTCCTGCAGCGATATTATCTATGATCTGTATCTGGAATGCAACGACTTCCGTCGCACCGGATCGGCCGCTGTGGAACTGTGCCTGACGGCCGCCGGTTATGCCGACCTGTATTTTGAGATGCGGCTGATGCCCTGGGATTATGCCGCAGCCAGCCTCATCCTCACCGAGGCCGGCGGATGCATCAGCGATTTTGACGGGAATCGGCCGTCACCTTACCAATCCTCCATGTTCATTGCCGCCAACAATGCACAGAATTGTCAAAGGATCTTTGACACGGTGCACAGGCATTTAAAAGAATTACCGTACGCTATCTGAGCGCCTTCACAAAGGTCTCCGGCAGGCATATATTAGGGACATCCGCCGCTTCGCCGAAAAGCGGGGCGATTTCCTTATCCTTGAACCCGGCGATGCCGCAGCCGATACGGGTGACCAGGAAGAACAGTTCCGGATGATCCTTGGCGAAAGCGATGAAATCATCCACGTATGGCTTGATGGTTTCTACGCCGCCCTGCATGGTGGGAATGGCATAACTCTGGCCACGAAGACCCACGCCGCAGCCCATTGCGGCACCGAAGTGACGGAAGGCATAATATGCGGCACCGCCGCCGTGCATCCCCTCCAGGTTGCTGCCGAACACAAATACTTCGTCGGGCTTAAGCTCGGTGATATTGTCCGGGGTATAGGCCGGACGCTCGATTCCATTGTACTCTCTATTCTCTTTCATATCAAACGCGAAGATACAAAGAAATCCCGGAAATCATGTATCGTGATATTAACTATTTTTCGTAAATTTGGAAATAAAAGTAAACGTGTTTCACCTCGTATGGATTATCAGCAAATAGACCTCTCGGCCTGGACGCAAGTGGGCGAAGGCTATAACGGGCAGGCTTTCATCTCGGATGCCCATCCGGGGAAACTGCTCAAACTGGTGCACGGCACCCTCTCATCGGCCCAGAAGGTGGAACAGGAATTCTACGCCTCGCAGGTGGCGTTTGAGGCCGGATTGCCCACGCCCCGGGTATATGAGATAGTCAGGAACGGCCGGGAGCATGGTTATATTTCGGAGAAGATTGAGGACAAGAAATCCTTCTCCCGCCTCTGTGCCGATAACCCCGAGAAGATTCCCGAATATGCCGCCCTGATGGCCCGATATGGCCAAGAGTTTCATGCACATCCACTCTCTGCGAGCCGATATGTCCCTTCCCTCAAATCTATTCTGCGCGATGCTGTCGCCTTTGCTCCGTTTGTGACGCCTGCCCAGAGAAGCCGCCTGTCCTCCCTGGTAGATGATATGGCCGATACAGCCACCGCCGTACACGGAGACTTCCAGCCGGGCAACCTGATTCTGTCCCGCGGCGACAAACCCTACTGGATAGACCTGGGCTGGCTGTGCGTGGGAGACCCGGTGATGGATCTGGCCCATCTGTACAAGATGATGGTGGAAGACAGCGTCATTCCCGCGGTTCAGGACTTAACCCACATGACCCGGGAACAGATGATTTCCTTCTGGCAGGCTTTTGCCAAGGCCTATACGGGACAGGCCGATCTATCGGCATTGGAACAGAAACTGCGCCCCTACGCGGCCCTGGACATTGTGCGCACATACTTCTTCCATCCCCATGAGGAGCCCGGGTTCCTCGCTTTCTGCAGGGAACGTCTTAAAATTCTTGACGACGTTCACGGGAAAGCTGACGGATGATGTCGTCCAGCATTCCAAAAAGGCCCGGGACGGTTTCCGGAGTCACGCTCTCGCAGAGCACGGCTTGGCTCACTGTCTCGGGGACATCGGTTAACTGCTCCTGAAGGAACTGCCCCTTCTTCGTCAGTTTCACGATGATTTGCCGTGCGTCTTTCTTGCCACGGCAGCGGGTTACCATCCTTTCGGCCTCCATCCTTTTCAGGAGGGGAGTGACGGTATTGGTTTCCAGCATCAGCCGCTTGGCAATGTCGTTTACCGGCTGCCCGTCCTTCTCCCACAACACCAGCAGCACCAGGTACTGCGGATACGTAAGGCCATGCTCACCCAGCAACGGATGATACGCCTGGGTGAGCAGCCTCGAAGCCGTATACAGCCTGAAACAGAGTTGGTTCTCCAGTTTGAACTTTTCTTCCATTATAACATTTGCTCAATGTCTTTCTCCATCTTTTCGGGGGTCACGGTGGGAGCATATCGCTTGATGACAGTGCCGTCCCGGTTGATCAGGAATTTGGTGAAGTTCCACTTGATGGCACTGCCGAAAGTGCCCTTGGCTGCCGATTTCAGATACTTGTAAATGGGATGGGCGTCGTCACCGTTCACGTTGATTTTCTTCATCAAGGGGAAAGTGACGCCGTGGTTGAGACGGCAGAACTCCGCAATCTCTTCGTCACTGCCGGGCTCCTGATGGGCAAACTGGTCGCAGGGGAATCCCACAATGACCAGCCCCCGGTCCTTGTATTTCTGGTACAGGGCCTCCAGACCGTCATACTGCGGGGTGAAACCACACTTGGATGCGGTATTGACAATTACCAGTACTTTTCCTTCGAACTGCGCGAAGTCATATTCCTGACCCTTGTTATTCAGGGCTTTGAAGTCGTAAATCTTTGCCATATCTAATCATTTATATCGTTCACGATGCAAATATACGACTTTTATTTTTATATCGCAAGCGATATTTTGTAAAACTGGTAAATCAGAGATTATCCATCTCCTGCAGCCAGGAGGAAAGAACCTGGCAATACTCCTGGTGCGCATCCACGAAGCACATGTGACGTGCTCCGCGGAACAGATGCCAGCGGCTGCCGGGGATGTTTTCATACAGGGAAGCAGCCACCACAGGAGTACAGATATCACGGGTGCCGCTGCAAATGAGGGTGGGCTGTGTTATCTCATGCAGTTTGCCGGTGTACTCAAAATTCTTCAGGCTGCCCAGGGGCTGGTACTCATTGGGGCCCCAGCCGTATAGGTAGGCTTCCGTGCCGGAGCGTTTGGGACGTCTCACGCACTCCGGTGTGTTCTCATCCACACTGGTCACATATAACTGGTAATAATGGTCGTTGGCCCGCAGGTAAGCGGGATCCTGCCAATTCCCGGTTGCTTCGGCCCGTCTGATGGCCGCCTGATCTTCCCGGGACATGTAATGGATGAGCCGATGCTGCTCACTGGCCCAGAGGGAACTGGAGGCATGACCAGAAGAAAGAATCAGCGATTTTATACCAGTTGGTTTCTGGTCGATGGCGTAGGCTATGGCCTGCATGGCTCCCCAGGACTGGCCCAGGATATGGACGGTGTCCAAATGAAGATACTCCCGGATGGCTATGAGTTCGTCTATCCAGGTTTGCTGGGTCCAGAGTTCCGGATGGCCGTCCAGGTAGGAGTTACCACATCCTATCTGGTCGTAGGATATGACCTGACGGCCGGTATCGGCCATGCAGTCCAGCACTTCGAAGTAGTTGTGCGTGCTTCCAGGGCCGCCGTGAAGCAGCAACAGGGGAGCCTTATCCGACGCTTCGCCCACTATGCGGTAATAGGTCCTGTGACCGATAAAAGGCATGTAGCCCTCTGTAATCCTGTACTTCATATTACCACTTGTCGTAGTGGATGTTGTCCGGTTTCCACTTGTCCTTGGGCTTGTCTTTGCCGGCGGGATGGCCGATGGGGACGATGCAGTAGGGAGTGATATCCTTGGGCAGTCCCAGGGCCTCGATGGCGGGATTCATGCGGTCTTCGTAGGGATAGCAGGCGGTCCAGACGGCACCCAGTCCAAGGGCCTCAACCGCCAGCAGGAGATTCTCCGTGGCAGCGGCACAGTCGGCCGTCCAGTTATGGTTCTCTCCGCCCATCTTTCCCGTAGTCTTTCCGCAAACGACGATGACCACCGGAGCCTTGGCAATCATCTTGTTGAAGCCGCCCGCCAGTTTGTCCTTCGTAGCCTGCTCCCGGACCACCACGAAGCGCCAGGGCTGCACATTCATCCCGGAAGGGGCCGCCATGGCCGCCTTCAGAATGGTTTCCACTTGTTGGGGAGTAACATCCTGGTCCGTGTAGGAACGGACGCTCTTGCGGGAAAGAATGTTGTCCAGGACAGCCTGGCTGTTATCCTGGGCGAAACCGGTCATACAAGTCATGGCAATAAGTGCTGAAAGAGCAAGTTTTAATAGTTTCATCTTATATTACACTTTAAATCCAAAGCTATCGAAAAACCGGGAATATCGCTCGTTGTGCAGGTCGGTGCCCTGCGTGTCATACAGGCCTTCGCCCACCAGGCCCCGGGCCCTTACACTCACTGCTTCACCATACAATCCCTCCAGGGAGCCGATATTCCGCTGGAACAGTGCACCCGCCTCCTTGAGACGATGATACCGTTCCATATCCAAATAGAGATAACGTTCCGGATGTGCCAAAACGGGCTGGTAGCCCATATCCAGCAGGCGCTTAATCTCGTCTTCCGGAACGATATCACCAATCCGGCTGGCCTTGTGGATGGGGAGTTCAATGAGAATATGATTCCCTTCCCACGGCAGCAGATACCCCTTCTCCAGCGTCTCCGGCCAGGTTTCTGGGATGAGCCGGTACTCCATGGAAGGAGTAAGCTGCAGCGGCACATCCTGCTTCACGAGTTCCTCCTGCAGCGCTGCGCAGGTCCTGATGACATCTTCCGGCACATTGGGATACTTTCCAACCCGGTGCGACGTGCACACAGCCTTATCAAAGCCCCATTTTACCTGGTAGCGTGCCAGCAGCACAGCCTCCTGCATACAAGCGGCTCCATCATCCAGAAGAGGAAGTATATGGCAGTGACAATCTGTGCGCGGGCTAATCATACTGCGAAGATAATCATTTTCTCCACTATTTCCATTATCTTTGTGTACTGATATTTAGAGAATTGAATCTATGAAAATAGCCATCATCGGAGCAGGCAACATGGGCGGAGCGGTAGCCCTGGGTCTGCACCGCCTTGCAAAAGACGTTTCTCTCACCGTTACCACGGCGCACGCTTCCACCCTGAAGAAATACGCCGCCCTTGGAATGGATGCTACGCTGGAAAATGTCTCCGCCGCAGAGAGAGCCGATATCGTCATCCTGGGCGTGAAACCCTGGCTGGTTCAGTCCGTCCTTGAACAGCTTAAGCCCGCCTTGTCCGGGAAAGTGCTCCTTTCCCTTGCCGCCGGCATTCCATCGGCCCAGATGGCGCAGTGGCTCTCCGGAGCAAACCTCAAGGCCGCCTATACGGTGATTCCCAACCTGGCCGCTGAGATAGGGGAGAGCATGACCTTTGCATCGGCCATTCTTGGAGAGGCCGATGACCTTGTGAAGTCTCTATTCGATAAGGTGGGAAGGACGCTCATCGTGGACGAAAGGCGCCTTAAGGCCGGAATGATGGTGGCCTCCTGCGGCACGGCCTTCGCGCTCCGCTATGCCCGTGCTGCCATGGAAGGAGGCGTCCAACTGGGCCTGTACCCGCACGAAGCTTTGGAGGCCGTTTATCAGACCATGAAGGGTGCTGTAGACCTGGCCGGAAGTCATGGCACCCATCCGGAAGCCGAGATTGACCGGGTTACTACTCCCGGTGGCATCACCATCCGCGGGCTCAACGCTATGGAAGAGGCCGGCTTCACGGCTTCCGTCATCGCCGGCTTAAAAGTGTAGTTCACCCTTGGGAAAGCCTTCTTTCCCTTGCTCGATACACCAGGCGAAAGCCCGGGCCAGCCGTCCTTCGTTATCGGCAAAATGGCCGCCTTCTTCCCAGACCAGCGTACAATGCTCCGGCCCCAGCTGATCCCTCAGCAGTTCATACTGAGCCCTCAAATTATCTCCAACGCGTGCGATAGCCTGGTTCTTTACGTGCTCTTCCTGGTCTCCAAGGCTCAGATAGATGTCATCCGCCAAGGAAACATGTTTCCGGGCAAAGGGCATCCAGTTGTGAATCCACACGGAAGGGGAAGCGGCCGCAACGGCCTTAAAGCAGTCCGTCTGCATGGATGCCCAGATAGCGAAAAGACCGCCCAGTGAGTAGCCGCCAAGGATGACCGGCAGGGGACCGTAGCGCCGATGCATTTCCGGCACCAGTGCCATCAGGACATAATTCAGCGTCTCCTGGCCATGTTTCCCAGCTTCGGAATCCCGGGATACATTCCCGTCCGGCCACGGCATCAGGTCCACCATCCAGTCTTCCAGCTCGACAGTAGCCAGCACAAAAGGCACTTTGGACAGAGCCGTAATCTGCTGCGCCTCGGCTTCCAGCGTAGCATTCTCATGCCTGGCCGACGGCTGTACCAGGATACACACCGGATCCTCCGCCCCGAAGAGCCGGCATTTTCGGCCTCCTATGGCTAATTCTTCCATCATACCGCGAAGATAGCGAAAAACTCTTTATCTTTGTGTTGAAAATGATAGTTACATTTCGAGATATGAAAAGATTCCTGCTTTGGCTTATCGGCATCCTTGCCGCCTTATGCATTGTGGTTTTGTGCATCTGGGGTGGAGAGATAGCCTCCCTCCGTTCCATCCATACCGTAGAAGGCAACGAATACCTTTATTCAATGGAATACAAGGCTGTTTACGACCTGGATGATGTCATTGAGAACGATATCGACGAAAACGCCGAACTGCTGGATTACGTCATCGGCCGCGTCGGAAAGGGCCTTCCCATCAAGATCAAAAGTTCTCAGGTGGCCGATGAGAACGGCGAAACCGCCACATTCAACTGTACCTCGTTCCAGGCCGCCCAGGCCGATGGGGAAGGCTTCTGGTACGGACGGAACTATGACTATTTCAAGAATCCTACCATGGTGACCGTTTCGCATCCGAAGAAGGGTTACGCCTCCATCGCCTGCAGCGACATGTCCCACTTCGGCTATTCCCTGGAGAAACTGCCCACTTCCTTTGCAAAAAAACTTAACTGCCTGGCTTCCATCTATGCACCCGTAGACGGAATCAACGAAAAGGGCCTTTGCACGTCCATTATGGCTCTGCCTAAGCAGGCTTCCCAACAGGATACCCCCAAACATGATGTGGGCACCACCATCATCATGCGCCTGTGGCTGGACCGCTGCGCCACGGTTCAAGAGGCCCTTGACCTCCTGGAGACGGTGGATGTACGGCACGATGCCGCCGTGGGTTCCGGCTATCATTATATGGTGGCAGATGCCCGTGGTGACTGTGCTGTGGTAGAATTTGACAAAGAGGACGGATGGAAGACGATGACTGTCCGGAAATCGGCCGATGCCAACTCCATGCTGGTTACCAATCATCTGCTTTCCGACAAGTACTACACCACAGAGCCCGATGCGGCCGTGGGAAACCCTCACAGCAAGAGCTGGTGGCGTTACGAGACGGCTTCGGCCTATCTCCGGGAGCACAATGGCGTCCTAACGCTGGAACAGGCACAGGAATGCCTCTCCCAGGTCCATTGGAAGGACCTGGTCTGGGATAACGGGACCGTGGAAGACACGCAATACAGCAACGTATACGACCAGGAGCACATTTCGCTGTACCTGCGCAACTGGAACGATTACGATACCACACACTGTTTCGGCCTTTGAGTCATGGAATACCTGTCAAAGCAACGACACGACGAAATTGCAGCCGAGTTGAACCATTTGATCAACGAGGTGTACCCCAAGGCGGCCGAGGATCTCGCGGAAATGAGCGCCCAGGGGGACCGGAGCGATAATGCGGGATACCGTGAGGCCAGGCGCATCCAGGCAAAGACCATCAGCCGGATCCGTTTCCTGCAAAAGATCCTGGAGCATTCGCGCGTCATTGACCCCGACGCCCTTCCCAAAGACAGGGTTTCCCTTCTGAGCCGGGTCCAATTCACGAATCTCTCCACAAATACCCGCATGTGTTTCGAGATCGTCAGCCCCCATGAGATGGACCTGGAGGCGGGCAAGATTTCACTTAATTCTCCCATCGGCGCCGCCCTGCTGGGCAAGAAGGTGGGCGAAATCGCCGAGGCTCAAACTCCCTCAGGTCTCCTGCGCCTGAGAATCGAAGCGTTGTTGTAGAAGATAAAGAGCACTCTCCCTGAGTCCCTTTAAGATGTTTGGCGTGGAGGCCTGTTCAAGTTCCACCACAAACCCTTTGGTCCCGGCACGGGGAAATGACTTGAAGATGGCATCGAATCCTACCATACCGCTTTGGCCTATTTCGTATTTATCCTTGATATGCACCAGCTCGTATCGGCCAGGATACTTGTGCATGTACTCTACAGGGCTTACGCCTGCCATAACGGCCCAATAGACATCCATTTGGATAAACACATTCTCAGGTTTCGTCTGCGAGGCAAAAACATCCAACATCGTAGTTCCATCCGCAGACTTGTACTCATGACTGTGGCAGTGATAGCCGAAGCGGATACCCGATTCCCGGCATTTGGCTCCAATCGCATCCAGGTATGCGGCCATGGTTTCCATCTCCTTCCGGGACTGCAGGGGCTGAGACCAGGACATGACGAGATAGGGGATTCCGGCGGCTTTGTGGGCCGCAATGGTCTCATCCCACCAGGCAAGTGCCTGGGTGTAATCGGCCGATGAAAGCTCCTCCGGGCTAAGCGGACGTGTGGTATGAGACGACAAGATGGTCATTCCGGCCTCTTCGATGGTTTTCCTGAAAGCCTCGGGCGATAGCCCGGAAAAGAGGCCCCCTTCGTAACTGGCGGCCTCAACCGCCGTATAGCCCATTTGCTTCAGGCGCTCAAGGACGTAGCGATGGTTCTTTGCAAAGAGTTCCGGCGTCCCGATCAGGCTCCGGACAGAGTACAACTGAACGGCCATTTCCCGCCGTGGAGCAGTGATTTCCGCCGTGAGGCGGTAGCTCACATAAGCGAACTTCTGGCTGTCAGGGCTCCATGAGTTCACGTTCAGGCTGCCCTGGCCACCGAAGAAATCAACCAAAACCTCCGGTTCTCCACCACTGGCGGGAATCATCCGGAGCTGGACATTGAGGTCGGCAAGATGGGAGCCTGGGTCAATCTCATAGTCGTGATAGGCGATGTATACCACCTTTTTTCCGTCCGGGGAAATATGCGGGAACCAGGAGTTCATGTCCTCGTCAAAGGTCATCTGTGTCTGTTGCTTCCCGTTTGCCCTCATCTTCCACACCTGCATCCTTCCGGTACGTACGCTGTTGAACCAGATAGTTTTTCCGTCAGGGCTGTATTCGGGTCCGTCATCCAGGCCGGGAGCTTCAGTAAGCCGGATTTCCTTGCCGCCTTTCAGGGGCATCGTCCATATGTCCTGCTCCATATGAGGCCCACGGAAAGCGCAGTAGGCCGCCGTCTTCCCGTCCGGAGAGATACCATGCAGGTAACTAGGTCCTTCCGGAGTGATACGACGGGGTTCTCCTCCCTCGAAAGGAACCACATAAACAAACGAGTTGTAACGCCCCTCGTTAGCAGGATCGTTGCTGCTGAGGCCTATCCATTTGCCGTCGGCCGTTATCACGTGATCGTTGTTGCACTGGGCGATATCTCCGGTTGGAACTTCGATAAGATCTGTAGAGCCATCCGGAGCCATCTTATACAGTTTCCCGTCTTTGTTGACAAGCAACCACTTGCCATCCGGGCTCCAATTGGGCGCTTCTATTACAAAAGGAAACTCCTTCACGACCTGGTGTGTCCGGGAGGCGATATCGTAGATTTCCAGATAGCTATGTGAGGGCAGCGGATGCTGGGCGCTTAGTGAATGGCCCATTAACAAGGCAGCAATGAATACAAACAGTATCTTTTTCATATGATCGCTTTATTATAGTTTCCATGTCATTTTTATATGCGGAATTCCGTCAAGGATAAACGGCTCCGAGGACTGCCGGAAACCCACCTGTTCATAGAATCCTTTCGCATACTCCTGTGCCTCGATGTCAATGCGTTTGGCTCCAAAGTTTTCCTTGGCAGCTTCAATCCCGGCCAGCATAATCTGCTTCCCATAGCCCTTGCCACGCTCCGTCGTAATTACCCGGCCGATGGAAACCTCCTCCATATGCGTCCCGGCCGGACACACCCGGCACAGCGCAACAACCCGGTCTTCTATGTCCGTCAGCCATAAATGGATGGCCGACAGGTCATCTTAATCCATATCTTGGTAAACACAGTCCTGCTCTACCACGAATACATCCGTTCTTATGCGAAGTAATTCATAGAGTTCCTTTGTGGTGAGCTCATCGAAACACTTCTTATGAAGGGTAAGTTCCATAGCAATTGAGATTTAATCGCCAGCTACGACTGCATCGGCCCTGAAGATTTGTAACACAAGATACTCCGAGCGCGTGCCGATGCGGATCTTCGGGCCCCAGATGCCCAGACCGGAGCTGATGTAATACTGCGTGCTGCCCTTTTGGTAAGGTCCCCAGGACTTTTCGAAGATAGCATCGGTGATCCAGGATATGGGCCATGCCTGGCCGCGGTGCGTGTGTCCGCTGAACTGGAAGTCAATTCCCGCATCCAGGGCCTCTTCCAGATGGGACGGCTGATGGTCCAGCAGGATGGTAAACCCGTTTAAAGAAGAGGCATACTCCCAAAGGGCCGGCCTGCTGGGATTGCTGCGGTCGTCCCGGCCGATGATGTCAATCCCCTTGAAATGCGCAACGGAGTCCTTCAGAAGCGTGATTCCGGCATCGGCAAGGAAGCGTTCGGAGTCCTCTGCGCCGGCGATGTATTCGTGATTGCCCATGACCGCATAGGCCGGGGCCTCCAGACGGCGGAATTCCTGGGCATAATTCCCGTCAAACAGGGGTTTCGCCGCAATGTCCACAATGTCTCCGCCAAAGAGTACCAGGTCTGGATGCTCGGCATTGATCATATCGACCCAACGCGCCAATTCGGCCTTGCGGTTGCTGTAGCCGATATGCAGGTCGCTGGCCAGAACCACCTTGATACACTGCTGCTCCAGAGGCTTTTCCGTAGCAATGGAAAGTTCCTCACGATACTTGTGTTTGTAGTGGAAGCCTCCCGCCACCATCACCATGGCCACTACGCCGATGATGGAGAGCATGGCGGCAAGGTTCCCGTTGAGAATGGTTTTGGGGAGTATCCTGCAGAGCACGGCGACATCGGCCAGTACGAATACGATGAGCAGATAGGCAAAAAATATCAGCCAGGGCTGGCCCACCTCATAAAGGGCCACGACGGCGGGATAGGGGAGCCTGCTTCTGAGCAACATACTGGAAAAAGCCGCCACCATCCAGAGCAGGAAAAGACCGGCGACAAGGGACTTTGCTCCCCAGCCTCCCGGGGTTATCCGCCACAGATGCCAGGCAGCATAAGCAACCAGTCCGAAGAATATCAATAGGATGAAAAGGAAAGCGGCTCTCATTACTCTTTAATTATCATGGAGATACCTACAAAAATTGTGCTGCCAAAACGGACTTGCAAAGCCATCGAGGGGCGCTCTTGGTCTTTTGCGGTAAAATTCGTAAATTAGCAGTGTATAAAACGCGAATTAAATGCGTGTAGTCATTCAACGTGTCTCATCGGCATCCGTCACCATCGACGGAGTTATCAAGTCTTCCATCGGTCCGGGACTGCTGGTACTGCTGGGTATCGGCCACGAGGATGGTGAGACGGACATCGATTATCTGGTGAAGAAAACGGCCGCGCTGCGCATCTTCAACGATGAGAATGGCGTTATGAACCGCAGTGTACTGGACGTTGGCGGAGACGTGATGGTCGTGAGCCAGTTCACCCTGATGGCATCCACCAAAAAGGGGAATCGGCCATCCTACATTGAGGCTGCAGGCCACGAGAAAGCAATTCCTCTATATGAAGCGTTTTGCCGGCGTATGTCGGAGGTCATCGGCAAGCCCGTCGGGACAGGGGAGTTTGGGGCCGATATGAAGGTGGCCCTGTTGAATGACGGACCGGTAACGATCTGCATGGATTCAAGCAGATAGTTCCGTCACTTCAGCATGATGGCATTGATCGTTCTTCCGCACTCATAGCCCTCTCTCCGGGCAGAGAAATACGCCTCGGTGGTAAAGGTGTCGATGCCGCATTCCTGGATGTTCCCGGCGGGAACGCCTGCCTGCTCAAGCAGCCAGCGGTTGGCCTTGAAAAGGTCTATATGATGTCCGCCGGACATGGGGATGCCGCTGCCGGGACCTCGGAAGGACCAGATTTCTTCCATCGGAAAGCCCGATTCCTTGAACTTCCCGGCCACTTCTTCTCCCACCTGGAAGCTGTCCGGGCCGATGGCCGGGCCCAAGACTACTTTCAGGTCTTCGGCCCTGGTGCCGAATTCCTGACGCATGGCGGCGATAACGCCCTGGGAGATATGCAGGATGGTACCCTTCCAGCCGGAATGCACCGCAGCAACGGCCCGGTTCACGGGGTCATACATCAGGATGGGCACACAGTCGGCCGTACGTACGCCAAGGGCCACGCCGGGCTTGTTGGTCACAAAGGCGTCATAACCTTCCAGCTCCTCCCGGGTCATCCCGGGCCGGTCTACAATGGCCACCCGGCTCCAGTGCACCTGATGTCCCTGAACCACCGGATAAGGGAGCTTCGCGTCCCTCTGAGTGGAGAACGCTTCCACACCTTCTCCAAGGTCGTATTTCAACAATGAGTCAAACATACCGCTAAGTTACAATTTTTCCGGCTAATTCCATTATCTTTGTACCGGAAGTAATAAGATGGTCCCGCCGGGCGCGGCACTTTTACAATTATCTGTTCGGTCATGTTAACCTTACTGATAATATTCACTCTCCTCATGAAAGTGTTCGAACTCTTCTCCCAAAAGGATGAGGATATGGATACGACTGTCTATACTGTTGAAGGCATGCACTGCAGCCACTGCGAAGCCGCCGTCTGCCGCGCCGTGGAAGAAGTCCCCGGTGTTGAATCGGCCAAGGCCAGTGCTTCCCGCAAATCTTTAATCATCAAAGGTCCCGCTGCGGAAGACGCCGTCCGCTCGGCCGTAGAGGAAGCCGGATATACTTTCAAAGGCAAGAAATAGGGTTTCCCTTTACTTTATCAAATAGCGGGGGACTCTTTCTTTGTATTCCAGATACTCCTGGCCGAAATCGGCCTCCAGGCGCTTTTCTTCGGAGCGAACCTGCAGCGTGAGCAGAATGACTTCTACTGCGAAAACAGCAATCGGCCACCAGCTTTGGAGCCACAGAAGAACGCCGATGTCATAGATATACACACCCACCAGCATGGGATTGCGGGTGAACCGGTATGGTCCGTCGGTCATCAGATGCCTGGTCCTGGGCGCCACTTCGTGGTTATAGGCATCAAAGGGATTGCCTTCGCCTACCTTTTTCATGTGCACGATGGACCAGATACTCAGCGCCAGGCCGGGAATCATCAACACGAGAGCGACAATAGCCCAGGGCAGCGCCGGTGCCCACGGGAAAGGTCTTCCGGACACCCACCACATCAATGCGGGAATCCCGGCCACAAAGACCAGGAATCCAAGGATATATCCCAATGCGTTTCTCATATCTTCATTACCACTGTTCCCAGTGAATGTTTTCCGCTCAAATAACCATGTCGGACCAGATCGTCCCTGGAATGCACGGGGTTGGTGTATGATCCCTAAGCGTCATTATTGATACTCCAGCCCTTTTACTGCGACGCCTATATTGACGGGAGTCGGTTTCATTTCACCCAGGGCGGCTTCCCTGAGATAGCTGCTCTTGAGGTGGATATCGAAGTCCATGGTCATTTCCCAGTACTGCTGCTCTTTCTCCGGCTTGGCCAGGAATGCCTGCAGAGCCTCTTCATCACAATCTACTATTTGAAAGGAAATGAAGTATTTGCCCGGCTCCAGCAAAAGCGTTTCTTCCGGTTCAATGTGAAAATGCTGCGGCTCGTTGGAAACGGCCACATTGAAGTAAAGCGGCTTGTGGAGCACATTGACAAACGATTCCTTCTTGCCTTCGATGCGATAGATATTGACGGATGCAACGCAGTCGGGTATATGGTTGCTGTGGATGGAAAGGAAGATATCCTTTACCAGAAATGGTTTCCTGGCCTGGGCAACAGATCCGATCTCCCTTCCGGACGGATGCTCATTACGCAGGGCCAGGCTGATAATCCCCAGATTTCCCAGCACCTTTGCGCCCGGTTTCAGCAGATACTTTTCCTTTGTATTTCCGCCGATAAATACGGCCGGTGGCAACTCTTGTTCCTGCAGGATGATGACCACATCTTCGGCCGGACCTGTCACCGGATAGGAAGCCGGCTGATAGGATACGTGGAAGAACTCCAGCGTATCACAGGGCACTTCCATCTCAAAGCGGCCATCGGCCGAAGAAATGGTTCCCATCTGAAGTTTCGGCACGCCGATTTGCACATATTCCACGGCCTCGCCCTGCTCGTTGACGATTCGGCCTTTAACGGTAACGCGTTCCTGCGCGAAAATGCACATGGGGAGAAGCAGGAATGCCAGAAGGAATTGGATTCTCATACACGGTTCGTTTGCTTCGAGCCTATCGCAAAGATAATGCCGATAAATAATTGTATATTTGTACACCGGAAACTAAAAACACGCAATATGACACTCGAACAGCAAATCCAGGAAGCCATCAAGGAGGCCATGAAGGCCAAGGATACCGTGGCCATGAACGCAGTACGCGCCATCAAGGGCGAGATTCTCCTTTTCAAAACCAGTGAAGGGGGCTCCAAGGAAGTCACCGACGGAGACATCCTCAAAATGATCCAGAAGCTTGTAAAGCAGCGCAAGGAAGCGGCCGAACAGTTTGTGGCTGCCGGCCGCCAGGAACTGGCCGATAACGAGCTGGCCGAAGCCGCCGTGATGGAAAAATACCTTCCCAAGCAGCTTTCCGTGGAGGAAGTCAAAGCCAAGGTGCAAGATATCATTGCCCAGGTTGGCGCCACCTCCATCAAAGATATGGGCAAAGTGATGGGAGCCGCCAATAAGGCCCTGGCCGGTCTCTCCGACGGCCGCACCATCTCCACGGTGGTCAAAGAATTGCTCGGTTAAACTGTGCCCCATCTGTGAGCATGAAAACCGGATTCAATAAACACGATATCGCACGCGATGCGTGCCAGCTATTCGGAGCACAGGCACACCAGGGCTATGACTGGTGGTGGCATTCCTTCACCGGATATGACGCCGAAACAGGCGAGGCCAAGCCTTTCTTCATCGAGTTTTTCCTCTGCAACCCTGCGCTGGGAGGGGAGGAGCCCGTCTTCGGCCAGATTCCCGGTAAACCGCAGAAACCGTCCTACCTGATGGTCAAGGCCGGTGCCTGGGGCAAGGATGCCGCCCAGCTGCACCGTTTCTGGGGCTGGAAACGCATCAAGGTGGATTGGGGCGTGCCCTACAGCGTAGAGGCCGATGACTGTTTCCTCACCGAGGACAGTACCCATGGCCACGTCAGGATAGAAGGGGCCGCAGACCATCCGGAATGGATGTGCCAGGACGGCGAGATGTCCTGGGACCTCAGGATCCGCAAAATCACAGCCTTCAACGTAGGATTCGGGGCTGATGAACTCTTCCGCCATGCCGAAGCCTTCGAGATGTTCTGGCATGCCGAAGGGATGAAGTCTGCATTCGAAGGAGAGGTTATCTGGAAGGGACGCAGATTCATCGTCCGTCCGGAAAACTGCTACGGCTATGCCGACAAGAACTGGGGCCGGGATTTCACTTCTCCCTGGGTGTGGCTTTCTTCCAACAATCTGACCAGCGAGATCAGTGGTAAGAAACTCACGGACAGCGTATTCGACATCGGCGGCGGACGGCCCAAAGTGGGCCACATCGCCCTTCCGCGCAAGCTATTATCGGCCTTCTGGTACGAGGGTAAACCCTACGAATTCAACTTCTCCAAGGCCTGGACGGGCGTGCATACAGAGTTCGACTGCAAGGAGACAGACACGCAGATTATCTGGCATGTGGAGCAGCGTAGCACCTCTGGCCGCATGATTACAGACGTCACCTGTGAGAAAAAGGATATGCTCCTGGTGAACTACGAATCACCCGACGGAGCCAAACGGCACAATCGCCTGTGGAACGGCGGCAACGGTGTGGGAACCATCCAGCTATTTGACCACCATGGCAATCTGACAGACCGTATCCATGCCGAAAATATCGGCTGCGAATATGGGGAATACGACAAGTGATATTTTGAGTTAGGGATATGTTAAAAATTGGTGACAAAATGCCGTCCTTCGAGGTAATGGACCAGGACGGGAACATGGTGAAATCGGAGGATTTCATCGGCAATGGGAAAAAGACCATTATCTACTTCTATCCCAAGGATAACACGTCCGGATGCACGGCAGAGGCCTGCTCCTTCCGGGACAATTATGCCGCTTTGACGGAAGCGGGGTACAACGTTGTGGGCGTAAGCAAGGACAGCGCAAAGTCACATACCGGCTTCCGGGCCAAGTATGAGCTGCCCTTCCGGCTCCTGGCCGATACAACCACCGAAATGCTCCAGGCCTTCGGCGCCTGGGGAGAGAAGAAGATGTACGGAAAAACTACGCTGGGCACACTCAGGCGCACGTTTATCTTCGACGAGAACGGCCTCCTGGAGCGCATCATTGAGAAAGTGGATACCAAGAACGCCGCCGGACAGATACTGGAAAAATAACTATACTTGTATAATGAAAAAATTACTAATTACCCTTCTTATCCTCCTCGGCGTGGGTGCCGTGGCGGTAATTACATGCCCTGACCGGCAGGACCACAAAGATGCTATCGTTAAGGTTATCGGAGACTCCATCAGTGATGAACTGCAAGGCTCAAACTCCGATTCTCAAGGAATATCGGAAATCGTCGGTTCTATCGGCTCCAGCGTGGCTGGCTATCTACTCGATAACCGGCTAACGGTTAAGAATTACTTTGTATTCAGCGTCGGTGAGCTGAAGGACTTTTATGGTGAGGAGCAGAGAGTCTCTGTCGGCGTGTTTGGTCACGTATTCACCGGAGGAAAAGAGGAGATTAAAAAGGCAATCAACGGAAAGTAGTCCATGGCTGAACAGAAATTCCCCTGTGAGACGTGCCGCTTCAAGGCAAAGTACGACAAAAATCCCAAGAGTGTCCTGGGCCGATTCTGGCGCTGGCACATCAATTTCTGTCCCGGATGGATGGCATATTTCACCAACCAGGACGAAGAAACCAAACTGGATCTTCGTAAGAAATACAACTTCGAGAAATACAAGTAATGGTATTCCTGATTTAATCCCTCGTAGCCTGCGCGATCTTCACGCTACAGATAATTCACGTGTTTTACCTCGATGCCAGGGTTGGCCTTCAGTAGCTGAGTGACCATCTGGTCTGCTTTTTCTTTGGGAATTCTGATATCCATGAAGCCAACCCCGGCATCATGAAGGAAAAGTGAACGATATTTGCCTTTTTTGCTTTCCTTATAAGTGGCGGTTGTGATGTTGGAAATGTGAAGAGGATACTTCTTGTTCTGAAAGTCAGTTATGGTATCCTTTTCCTCATCAATCTCATAACGCCTGAGATAGTACTGGCCAATGAACAGTGTACTGTACATCAGGCTGAACCCGGCAAGATAGAGCAGATACTTGGCGCCTCCCTCCAAGGTCATATACAGGATAAACAACCCTAGACCAACAAAGAAGGCAATCACGCAGGACCATTTTACCAGTTTCGGGTGAGCCGAATTCGCATAAACAGTCTTCATTCTCCCAGATTCTTAAGCAGCGATGTGAAATGGCTCCGGATTTCTAAGAGGATGGAACGCCAATCCTTAAGGGAACCGTCCAGATTGTCGGAAACGGCTTTGAGGCAGTAGAAGGGGATGCCATGCATCTTGCAGAACTG
>Ga0310690_10001470_pt1 | contig 41645 bp, 25 predicted proteins | sample AusTroGonzalo_MG_2_FD_207661 | JGI IMG/M metagenome (GOLD analysis project Ga0310690, IMG submission 207661) | Bovine rumen microbial communities from tropical cattle in Woodstock, Queensland, Australia - Gonzalo_04 (v2) (version 2) | ecosystem: Host-associated > Mammals > Digestive system >... | reverse complement strand
GGTTGCGGAGTAAGTGCTGCATACGCTGCCTCAGCATCCGTCAGCGTACTGTAGTTGTCTACATACGATTTCTGCGCATTGGTCAAAGCATCGTATGCATTGCGGGCAGCAGTGATGGCAGATCCGCTATTGATTGTAACGGTACCGATAGCGTCGATAAGGTCTTTTACTGCATCAGCGGCAACCATATCATTGTACGCATCCTCTGCTGCAATTAACGCTGCTAATTTATCCGAGTTCACTACTGCCTTCTCTTCATCCGTCAGATTCTCATATGCATCGCGAGCGGCTGCAATAGCAGGTCCGCTAGTCGGGTAAGCGATAGGTGTACCGATAGCATCGATGAGATCCTCTACATTTTTAACGGCCATCAAGTCCGCATATGTAGCCTCAGCATTAGTCAGCGTGCTATAGTTGGTCACTAAAGCCTTGATCGTATTAACGGCATCAGCATCACAGGTATAATCTGCCAGCGCATCATAAGCAGCACGAGCAGCGTCAATCTTATCTTTGCAAGCCTGCGTATATGCTACGGAGCCGATCGCATTGATAAGGTTCTTGACATTGTCTGCCGCAGGACTATACGTATAAGGGCTATTGGAAATAGCACCGGTCGTGCCGTTGATCGTCACGGTACCGCATACGGCAGTGCCGGAATTGTTACCTTTACCGATACTATGTGCAGCATCACTACCTTTGGTAGCTTTTAGATATTTGACACCATTCGTGATTGTGATATTACCGCATTGCGATTTGTTGCTACTGTTTTTCGTCTGTCCGCAACCGATACCGGCTGAATTAGAACCTGCGTTTGCATAGATGATACCTCCATTGATGGTAATATTACCTATTTTGGCGCGTCCTCCTGCACCAATACCGGCAGCTAAGTTACCACCTGTAGCATAGATTGTACCGCCGTTGATGACAATGTTACCACCATTACGACCACTTCCATAACCGCAACCAATACCGGCACCGCCACCATGGGTGGCAGTATATAACGTACCGTTACCTTCAATGGTAAGCGTATAATTCGGCAGAACATGGATACCGGCAGCACCGTCCAGAAATCCCTTTATACGGTTCACCGAACAGTCCGCCAAAATAATCGTAGCGTTGTTACAAGTCAGACCGGCGTAATCACCGCCTGTCCACTGGTCATTCCAGTTGATGTTGACATCGCTGAGGGTGATCGTTGCGTTGTCTGCTATCGTGAGTTTCACGTTATTAGCCAACGTTCCGGTCAGCGTGGTACCATTCGCGATAACGTAATCACTAGTAATTGTGGACAGATCCACCGTTCCTCCTTGCGATTGCAAATCAGAGAAACCGGTTGTAGCATCTTCATCAAATGTGATAGTGACACTACCCCCGTTATGCACGTTTCCTGTTAGATAACAACCATAATTGCCATTTGCCACAAATAAAGCTGCATGCTCTGTCGGATTGTTCTCATTGGCGTATGCACATAGTACACCATAAGCAGCATGCTGATATGCGTTAGCCGAACTATTCCACTGATAGAGACGATAAATCTCCACTTTATTCTGAGCGATACCATACGTGGAAGCTATAGAACTTACAGAAAAACTGTAAAGGGAACTTGAAGAGTTGTAATACTCCACAAACTCAACCTTCCATGGACCGGCAGAGGTATTACCCGTGGAACCGGGATTACCAATACCCTTGTAGCCAGCATACGGATTACTGAATCCGCTAAGCGTACAAGATCCGGATGTTTTCGGATATGCCGGACTGCGTTGGCAGTCATAGCAATAGGAGAACTCCGTCGGAATTGCCCAACTCATTCCAACGCTTGCTATGAAAGCAAGGAGAAATGTAAATAGTTTTTTTCTCATAATTTTAGATTTTTAGTTAAACGATATTGTTAATTTATTTTGTTGAATTCCAAAAAGTGCACAAAATTATAAAAAAAAACGCACATACGCAACACGCACATGCAAATTTTTACGCAAAGTATCTTTTTAGGGGCATTTTTTTACGCAAAGTTCCTTTTTTTGCCTCTTATACCACAAAATTGTGACTAAATCCGGCATGAAAAAAAGGATTTTATTTATAGAATCGTAGCGAAACTTAAATCCCGGAGGTGTTGCCGACTACGAAAAATTAAAACGTGGCGGCATAGATGCGGATTTAAACATACATTAGCACAAATATTTATGGGAATAAATATACCGCACCTATGCTCTCTGCCACTCAAAACGGCTGCAAAGATACAAAAAAGCCCGAACGTAAGCAATACGTACAGGCAGATTTTTACGCAGAGTCACTTTTGGGGGGCATTTTTTTACGCAGAGTCTCTTTTTCTATCCACTTGCTGGGAGAAACACCGGTTTCGCGGGTGAAAATTCTGGAAAAGACGGTGCGTGAAGAGAAACCGCACCGCTCGGCAATATCCTGCATTTTGAGTTCCGGCTGCTCGATCATCATTCGTTTGGCCTCCTCAATACGCAGCGTGCTTACCCAGGTATAGAACGAACCTCCGTACTCGGCATTGATGAGTTGGCTGAGGTAGGTACGGTTCAAAGGCAATACCTGTCGTAAGTCCATGAGCTGGAAATCCGGATTGAGGAAAGGTTTCTCTTTATAGAGCCATTCCTCCAAGGTAGCACGATAGACCGCATTGGTGGGACTCACTTCTTCCTGTTCCTCTTCCGCTATGCCGCGCACCTTTGTCCACGGATCGGGTCTGTACAACACGCGCTCGGTCGTGTACGAGAAGATAAGGAGAAACATCCACTGCTGGGTGAACATCCGGTTCGGTAGATAGCAATAGACAATGAAATAGAACGAAATCCCGACAATAGACAACATCGTCAGATAGCGCACTATCCATTGCGCGTCAATATCCTCCATCGAGGAGAAGTTATCCTCGCACCATTGACGGTATTTACGAATATGCTGGCAGAGCAAAATGATGATAATAACCGGATAAATCATTATCAGATGCAGCAAGTTCGCCGGCACGAAGTAATCCACCACGCCCATTATAATCATCGGCAGCAGCATCAGCAGGGCGCGCCACCAGTTGAGCCAACCCGGGCGCAAGACTTGCGTGGGATAGATAAAGAACAAAAAGGCCAGTATGTTACCCAATGTGACCGAGGCATTGAACAAGGGGTAAGACGGCATACTACCTATCGCCATAATATGCCAATGGTAGCGCATGAAACACGCCAACACATCCACACACCCCCATACCAGCAGCACGGTAGCCCATGAGCGGCGTATGATATTGTGCTCCGAATGCAAGTACAGAAGGAATGCACCGAAGAAGCAGACGGCGATGGTACAAATATACTCAATCGGATTGATATAACTCTCGAATACTTCCTCCGGAATGAACGTACCCAGCCAATAACTGAGCACCGTCAGCAGGATAAGACCAAGTCCGAAAAAAACTTCCGACTTATAATTATACCATATATCTTGAATCCATTTTTCCATTTCGGCTACAAAGGTACTGGGGTCTATTGGTCAAAAATAAACTTATTTCTGTTTCCGCTCAACGCACTCAGCGATGAACCGTGCCACTTCTTTCGGATCCAGACCGGTCACATTTAACACAAGGTCATAGTTACGCGCATCATAACGGGTCTTGCCGCTGAAGGTCATGGTGAAGTTCTCCCGCGCCTCGTCCACCTTGTCAATCAAGGCTTCAGCGCTCTTCTCGTCGATGCTCAAACGTTTCGCTACTTTGTTGCAACGGAAGGTTTTGTCTGCCATCAGGAACACCTTAAACGTCCGTTCATCCTCGCGGAAGATATGAAAACCAGTGCGGCCTAAGAGCACGAACGATTCCTTTTCGGCTAACTCTCGCACTAACTTCTCCTCCTCGTCGTACAAGTCCTGCGATACGTTCTCGTACCACCAACTCGGCTTCACCGCCTTAATAAGATCCACCTGTTCCTGCGTCAGGTTATATTCCTCGCGGATGGGTTCTAACACCTGACGGTCATATAACTTCACTCCTAACAACTGCGCCAACTCCGTGGCTATCTGACGACCACCGGTACCAAATTCACGGCCAATCGTAACAATAAATCGTTTTTCGAGGTACATGTTTTTTCTCTATTAGTAGTATATAATTCAACAAAATGCATTTCCTGCGCAAAATTATAAAAAAATTCGCATATATGCAATACGCACGTGCATTTTTTTTATGAAAAGTATCTTTTTAGGGGCATTTTTTTACGTAGAGTCACTTTTTTCTATCCTCTGCGCGTCGATATCGTCCCCCGCACACACCTTTTTCTACTATTCAAGCATATCGGAAGCACCTTTCGTCCTACTCATTACCTATTCGTTACCTGTGTGCTACCCCTCCGAGGGGTATCACTCAACGAAAAAAAATGCACAAATCCTTGCATATGTCAGAAAAATGTAGTACCTTTGCACGCGATTTTGAAAGAATTATAGTTAACAGAATTATGAAAAAGGTATTTTATGCGCTATGCGCGCTGGCAATTATGACAACTGCTTGTACCCCTAAACAAACAACAGGTATTTCTCTGGACAACCTTGACACGACGGTTGTGCCCCAAAACGATTTCTATCAGTTCGCCTGCGGCGGATGGATGGCCAATAACCCCTTGACACCCGAATACAGCCGTTTCGGTTCGTTCGACAAACTCGGTCTGAACAATTTAGAGCAGGTGAACGGTCTGATTAAGGATTTGGCTTCAAAGAAGCATAAACAGGGAACTGTTGCGCAGAAGATAGGCGACTTGTATAATCTGGCGATGGACACTGCTCGTCGCGATCAGGAAGGTATCGAGCCGGTACGTAAGACGCTGGATGAGATAGATGCCATCAGCAGTCGCGACGAGTTGTCGCGCGTGTTGGGTGCAGCGATGGATTTTCAGCTGTGGGCGATGTACGTCGATGCGGACGCTATGAACAGTTCGATGAACATCCTCAACGAGTACCAGGCCGGATTCTCGTTAGGCGAGAAAGAGTACTACTTGGACACAGACGAGCAGACGACGGCTATCCGCAACGCGTATGTGGCATACGTAGAGAAGATGTTCGGCTTGTTCGGCTTTGAGGACGCAGCCGCCAAGGCACAGACCGTGCTGCGCATGGAGACACGTCTGGCGAAAGCGGCGTACAGCAATGTAGAACTTCGCGATCCGCAACGTAACTACAACAAGATGTCAATAGACGAATTGCAGGCATTGGTGCCGCAAGTGGATTGGAGAGTATATTTCGCAGCCATCGGCATTGAGCTGGACAGCCTTTCCATCGGTCAGATTCCTCACCTCAAAGAAGCCGGCAAGATGTTAGCCGACGAACCGCTGGAGGATCTGAAAACCTTGTTCTCATGGCAGGTCATCGAAGGCGCCTCTTCGTACCTGACTACCGAGATCTACATGACCAGTTTCGATTTCTACGGCAAGGTTCTGTCCGGTCGTGAGGAACCGAGTCCGCTGTGGAAACGTGCGGTGCATATCGTGAACGGTACGTTAGGCGAAGCAGTAGGACAGATGTACGTGAAGAAATACTTCCCCGAAGAGAACAAAGCACGTATGTTGGCGCTTGTGCATAACCTGCAACGTTCGTTAGGCATCCGTATCGAGAACCTCGAGTGGATGTCCCGCGAGACAAAAGACAAAGCGCTGGAGAAACTGAATGCAATGACCATCAAGATCGGTTATCCGGATACATGGCGTGACTACTCGACCCTGGATATCAACGCCGCTGACACGTACTACGCCAACTTGCAGCGTGCCGCCAAGTTCGAGTTGGATTACAACCTCAGTTTCCTCGGCAAGCCGGTGGATAAGACCAAATGGTACATGACACCGCAGACCGTGAACGCCTATTACAATCCGTCTTCGAACGAGATATGCTTCCCTGCCGGTATTCTGCAATATCCGTTCTTCGATATGAGTGCGGACGATGCGTTCAACTACGGCGCTATCGGTGTCGTGATCGGTCACGAGATGACGCACGGCTTCGATGACCAGGGCTGCCAATTCGACAAGGACGGCAATATGGTCAACTGGTGGACAGCGGAAGACAAAGCAGCGTTCGATGCCCGCACGAAAGTAATGGAAGAGGCGTTCAACCGTATTGAAGTAGCTCCGGGCGTACACGCCAACGGTGCGTTCACTTTAGGTGAGAACATCGCTGACCACGGAGGTTTGCAGGTTTCGTACCTTGCATTCTGCCTCAATGAGGAAGCAAAGGCGGAAGGCGAACGGTTAACGGAGAGAGACGGCTTCACTCCCGCGCAGCGTTTCTTCCTGGCATACGCCAATGTATGGGCAGGAAACATCCGTCCGGAAGAGATCCTGAACCGTACGAAGAGTGATCCCCACTCGCTCGGCCGCTGGCGTGTGAACGGTGCTCTGCCGCAGATCGGCGCATGGTACGAGGCATGGAACGTAACTCCTGAATCACCGATGTATGTCGCACCGGAGAACCGTGTAAGCATTTGGTGATTGAGAGGTTACGGGTTACAGGTTACGGGTTAAGTAATTAAAAATTAGATGAGAAAGATTCTATTGATAGTGGTTTGCATGTTGGGCATCTGTGCGTACGCGGATGACGTACGCAAGCCCGACTTGCAGATAGCTGATAACACATTCTTTGACCCCACGAAGAAGAAAGAGGTGGAAGAATACCATTTTGGCATGGAGTACCGTCTGGAAGCCGGTTACGTGCAGCACAATCAGCGCACAAGAGGCCTCACCTATCCGGATATGTACTTGCACGGAGGGCGTATAGGTGTCACGTTCACGTTCCTGCTGCCGCTGCATTTCAGTATGCAGACGGGTTTGCTCTATACGCTGACGTACGGCCGTAACGAGCAACACTGGCGTTCGATGAGCGCACAGACCACGCAGGAGGAGTACATCACCCACCGTGTACTGGAGCACTATCTGACTGTACCGGTTCGGATGTACTACACCATTCCGCTTTGGAAGAAACTGAACTTGTTCTTCTACACCGGCCCGCAACTGCATATCGGTTTGGCGCAGACGGATTACATGAAACTGCATCTGAGCGACGAAACCAAGACGTGGCTGGACGGACAGGGCGTTCCGACCCAAACGTATGACCGCTTCGGCGATGAGTTGATACGCGCGAACATCCAATGGGGCCTCGGCGGCGGTCTGGAATGGGACTGCTACCGCCTGCAATCCGGCTATGACTTCGGACTAAACAACATGGCGCGCTCGTTAGGCGACACCAAACGCTATATGGCTGAATGGGGATGGTTCGTTTCATTCAGTTATCGATTTTAAATAATTAACATAGGGGTGCTTCGGCTGAGAAAATACCCTTTGAACCTGGGCGGGTAATGCCGCCAAGGAAATGCTTATGAAACCATTTACACATTTATTCATTTACCATTTGGCCATTTATTTGGTCATTGGGTCATTTAGTGCGCAAGCACTTGCGCAGAGTGAAGACACGTTGACGATCCTGATGCACCAGTTGGAGGACATCGAAGTCAGTGTAAAACGTGTACAACAGACTACCCTCTCTACGGCTATCGTCAAACATGACGAGTTGAACCGCGATAACACGGGTCAGAACTTGCCGTACCTGCTTACGACAACTCCGGGTCTGCAGGTGACGAGTGATGACGGTCTGGGTGTCGGTTATACCTATTTTCGCGTACGCGGTACGGATCACAGTCGCATCAACATGACGGTCAATGAAGTGCAACTCAACGACCAGGAGAGTCAGACCGTTTTCTGGGTGAACATGACCGACATGGCATCGTCTATCTCGCAGATTGATGTCCAACGCGGCGTAGGAACGAGTACGAGCGGTTCGGCTTTCGGCGCGGGACTGAACATGCAGACGAATTTTCTGGACACGACGAGTCACATCAAGTTGGCCTTCAACGGAGGTATGTACAACACATTCCGCGAGATGGTGAGTGCGCATGCTGCGATCGCAAACCGTTGGATGATCAATGCACGGTTCACCAAAGTCAATTCGGACGGATTCCTCTACCGCTCGGGTAGTGACTTGTACAGTTACTACGGCGACATTGGCTGGTATGGCAAGAAGACGCAGGTGATCCTTCGTGCGTTCGGCGGTGCAGAGAAAACCGGAATGGCATGGGAAGGAGTGAGTTATGATATTGCGTACGGTCGTAACGGAGCAGACCGGCGGTACAATCCCGCAGGCGAATACACCGTTCCGGCAGCAGACGGGAGTGATTCCGTGGTCTATTATAAGAACCAGACGGATAACTACGCCCAGCAACACGGGCAACTGACCGTCAATCACCGTTTTACTCCGCATTGGAGTCTGACCGCCACACTCCACTATACCCACGGAGGCGGCTACTACGAGCAGTACAAAAAGAAAAAATACAGTTATTGGGGGCTTACCGATCCGGAGTTGGTGACTAATCCGAAGGATAAGAGTTACGGTCTGTACATGAAGCATCTGAATAATCATTATGCCGGTTTTCTGGTGTCCACCAAGTACCTCTCCGAACCCGCCGACGTACAGATCGGTGTAGCAGGTAATAACTACTACGGTCAGCATTGGGGCATTCTGGATTATCTCGCCAAGCCGACTCTCAAACAGCTTCCGGTACATTACGAGTACTACCGCAACGATGCGAACAAGATAGATGTGAACGCTTATGCCAAAGCCAATTGGCGTGTTATAAACCGTCATAATGAACAACTGTCCGTGTATGGCGACTTCCAGTACCGTTATATCCGCTACAGCCGTAACGGCATCAATGACGAGAACATGGAAGACTTGCCGCTGGTAGCCAATTATCATTTCTTCAATCCCAAAGCGGGTCTGACTTATCAGAACAACGGGCATCAGTTGTCCGCTTCTTTTGCGATCGCCAACAGAGACCCGAGCCGTAACAACTACAAAGAGAACGCACGGTACGATGCCGCTACAGGCACATGGACGAACCTGCCGAAAGCCGAGACGCTGTACGACTATGAGTTGGGCTACACGTACGCGCATGCGCGTTTTAATATAGGTGTCAACCTTTATTTCATGGATTATGACAACCAGCTTGTGCTGACCGGCGAGTATAACGACGTAGGGGCGTACAAGACGATCAACGTCAAAGACTCGTACCGAATGGGTGCCGAACTGACCGCTGCTGTACAGATCACCAAATGGTTTACATGGGAAGGAAACATGGTCATCAGCCGTAACAAGTTGCAGCACTACAAGCAGTATATTGACCTCTATGACAACCAGAACGATTGGAACTGGGTCGGTCAGGACAGTATCGTAGGGGATGTAACAATCGCCTTCTCTCCCACTATCACTGCGATGAGCCTTTTCACGTTCCATTACGCGGGATTTGTCGGCACTATACAGACGAACGTAGTCAGCCGTCAGTTCCTGGACAACACGCAAGACGTAGCCGCCATGCTGCGCGCCTACACGACGACGAACCTCAATCTGCAATATGACTTGCCGATGAAAAAATGGTTCTCTACCCGTCGCGGTGTTCCGTCCGTGAAGCTGCTATGCCAACTGAACAACCTCTTCAACGCCAAATACGCCAGCAACGGCGGTGCGGAAGCCAGCCGTTTCCTGGACGGAAGCCGCTGTACATGGTACTATGCCCAAGCGGGCATCAACGTACACGGAGGGTTTGTCGTACAATGGTAGAAGCCAGCCACGCCACGATTACAGCGCCTGCGGGAATCCAGTTATACGGATGAGCAGCGAAAGGTGCAAAGCAAAAAGTGTCCGGCCAAAAGAAGGATAGTACCGCCGCCCATACCGCCACGAGTGCCAAGCCGAGAAGCGAAGCGAAGAACGAGCGGGAATCAAAGGTGTTCTGATAATACAAATACCCCCATACAGGAAGAATCAGAAAGAGCATCGTAGGCGTGCAGTAAGACGCAATGCCGAGGAGTAGTCCTACTTGAAAACAAGCCTCTACTGAACTCGTATGACGCCGTACATGACGCGTGATAGCGATGACGATAAGCACCATTACGGCAGGCAGATACGTCATCCATTGAAAGTCGTAAGAAGACAATAGTTCCCAAAGCATCACACCACCTATTGCCAGCAGCCAAATGGCTACCGGCAACAGGTGATATAATCTGGCTTGCGTCTGTCTCGTCATTGGATAAATCCTTTGCGGCGGAGCAGATTCTTCGGATCAGCCTCTTTGCCGCGGAACTCGAGGTACAATTCCTGTGCATCGCGTGTACCGCCTTGCTCCAGCAAATGACGGAAACGAGCGGCTGTAGCCGGTTCAAACAGATCTCCCGTCTCCACGAAAGCCGCGAACGCATCCGCATCAAGCACAGCTGCCCATGTATAGCTGTAATAACCGGCTTCGTAGCCTGTGGTGAAGATATGATTGTAGAAGGTAGGACGATAACGGACGATGATCTCGTCAATCATGTTCATCTTCTTCAAGCTCTGCGCTTCGAACGCATTGACATCCAATCCCTCTGCTGTGGTCAACTCATGGAAATCCATATCGAGGATAGAAGCAGACAACAGTTCGGTGGTAACGAAGCCCTGGTTGAACTTACCGGCCTTGTTGATTTTCTCTATCAGTTCATCCGGAATGACCTCGCCTGTCTGATAATGGAAGGCATAGGTCTTGAGTACTTCGGGTTCATAAGCATAGTTCTCCATGAACTGGCTGGGCAGTTCGACGAAGTCGCGCGGTGTATTCGTACCGCTGAGCGATTTATAGTGCGCTTTGGAAAGCAAGCCATGCAACGCGTGGCCGAACTCATGGAAGAGGGTCTCTACGTCATCCATCGAGAGCAGAGAGGGGTTGCCGGCAGTCGGTTTATTGAAGTTACCCACATTGATAATAACCGGACGATGATCCACGCCCTCGGCATCGATGTACTGCGGGAGGATATTGTTCATCCATGCTCCCGGGCGCTTGCCTGCGCGCGGGAAATAGTCGGTATAAAGGATGCCGACGAGCGAACCGTCCGCTTCCGTTACTTTGAAGACCTCTACCTCGGGGTTATAGACCGGCATATCGGTTAAGGGTTCGAACTGCAATCCGTATAGTTTGGTTGCTACACCAAACGCTCCGCGACGCACGTTACCCAACTCGAAATAGGGTTTGAGTTCCTCTTCATCCAGCGCATATTTGGCTTTGCGCAGTTTCTCTGCGTAGAACCACCAATCCCAAGGCTGGAGTTTCTCTCCCGGCAGGTCTTTGTTCAGCAGTTTCTGGAGTTCAGCAGCCTCTTGCTTGGCAGCTTTGAGGGACGGCGCCCATACGGATTGAAGGAATGCGTCCACAGTCTGATGGTTCTTCGCCATGCAGTCAGCCAAAATGTAGTCGGCGGGGTTGTCATATCCGAACAGTTTGGCTTTCTCTATACGCAGTTCCATTTCGCGGATGATGACCGCTTTGTTGTCATTGGCGTTGTCGTGGTTGCCGCGCGTGGTGTAGTCGAGCAACAGTTGCTTACGCAGTTCGCGGTTCTCGCAGTACTGGAGCACCGGTGTAAAGCTGGTACGCTTCGGTGTAAAGAGCCACTCACCCGGATGCCCTGCCGCAGCAGCTTCTTCTGCAGCCGCAGCTTTGGCGCTTTCAGGCAGTCCTTTGAGCAGTGCTTCGTCCGTGATGAAACGCTTTACATCGTTGCTGTTCGTCTCTGCCACTACGTTATTACCGAACTGGAGGGAGAGCAGACCGAGTTCCTGATTGATGGCTTTGAGACGCTCTTTCTTATCCTCCGGCAGGTTAGCACCGTTGTCAGCAAAAGACTTGTACGTCTCCGTCACCAGACGCATCTGCTCGGGGTTGAGACCGAGTTGTTCGCGCTGGTCATAGACAGCCTTGACACGTTTGAAGAGTGCGTCGTTGAGGATGATACCGTCGCTCAATTCGCTGAGCATAGGGCTCACTTTCTCCGCGATCTCGTTCATCTCGTCGTTGCCGTCGGCTTCGAGGACATTGAAGAACACACCCGTTACACGGTCTAATAACAAGCCGGTACGGTCAAGTGCCACGATCGTGTTCTCGAAAGTTGGCTCTGCGGGGTTATTCACTATAGCCTCTACCTCTGCTTTCTGCTCTGCGATTGCAGCCTCAAAAGCGGGGAGATAGTGCTCTAATTTGACTTGGTCAAACGCCGGCACACCATAAGGTGTCTTCGGCTGTTCCAACAGCGGGTTTGCACCCGAGCAAGCAAGCATTGTCATTACAACAGCTCCTAAAAAAATCTTTTTATTCATACTAATATCATTATTATTGGATTCGTACATTCTTTACCATCGACTGCTTGATCATATTACGCAGTTCCATGGACTGTGAATCCGCCTTTTGGTAGAAATGCGGGTGAAAGTCCTTGGCATATTTACATTTGGCGAGTTTGATTTTCAAGTCATCCAGATTTCCGCCTACGTGTACGCCCAGATAAATCGGTTTGAGGACGTTGATGTCGTAGTCGAAAGTCATGTCGGTCTTATGCCGTCCGCCGAGCGCCACCATGTAGTTATCCATGGACACACAAAGCGGATAGACATCTATCTCGTTCTTATAAACCGTCAGTTCGGCGTTTATGCTGTCTATCTTGTTCTCCGTACTCTTCTTGAAAAGCAGCTTTTTGCTTATGTCGTCGAAGGTTTTGCTATCCATGACCACCAAATCCTTACCGGAGAGCGAAGCAGCGCCGCGGAGCGTACTCATCTTCGGCTTGTATTGGCTGTTCATATAGGTCTCCACCGCCAAGTGGAATTGTGCGTTGCCTTTGAACGAACTGAGCATAGGCACCATCTCTTCGAGGTTCGGTATCATGGAGATGAGTTCGTCTATATTGACATCGACCATATGGTAGTCAAAGCCCACATAGAGATGGTTTCTGCGCGGTGTACGATAGATAGCGGTCAGTTGCAGCTTGGCAGCGTGGCATACGAAGCCCACTTCGTCCAATATCAACTTGCCGTCTTTGACGTACAAGCCGCCTTTGAGGTCTTTGGCAACCTGATTGAAGATCTCCACTTCACGTATATGCGTATTGAGCGAGAGGCTGACATCGGTAGGCACGAGGAAGGGTTCTGTCTCCACCGGCGTAGCCGTTGTGTCCGTCGTTGCTGCCGGTGGGGTTTGCTGTGCTACCTCCTGCTTGGGTTGCTCCGCTTCCGGCTTGGGTTTCTCCTCCGAACCGTTGTCTGCACTGAACCAAGCCAAGAGCTGGTTAGCATCACAGTGATCGGAGATGATGTCCAGTTCACCTTCGAGGATAGATTCTTTGCGGAACCATTTGCCGATGTTGCGCACGTTTCCTTTGAGGTTCAGATCGGAATGCCCCAGTTCGACGCGTGCGTTCTTGATGTTCATCTCTTTGTTGGAGTAGCCGAACTCAATCGTCGGTATCTTTGCTGCTTCCGGCAAGCGCTCCGGCATATTCAGTTCACCGTCTTTGAGATCCACTTTGAGTCTCGGATTCCATTGGAGCAGTGCGTTCTCTCCTTTAGGGTTATAACGCGCACCCGCCTCCAAGTTCAAGGCATGTGCTTTGGCTGTCAGCTCTTTTCCTATTTGCACATCCGCCGCTGTCGTATTCAGTTTGGCACGCATAACAGGAACTGACTTATCTTTTCGTCCGCCGCTGAGCGAAGCCTCTATCTGCGAGGCATTGAGGTTCAATTTATACTCGGAGTAGTAACCGTTCAGTGCCTTACAATCCACCGTAGCGCGCAGCACAGGAAGAACCGTTGTATCCTTGACGTTGTACTCGGCATAGGCCGTCATTTTCGGCGCTACGACAGTGACATCCATTGAGTCCATGCCTACCCATACCGGCTGCTCTGTCTGCAACCCGACGGAGGCATACAAGAGGCTGTCGTAGCGAAGCATATTACCCGTCTCGAGTTGAATCGTCGAAGCTTTGATGGCGGCCATGAGCGGCGTTGTCATCGTATAGTCCGCTTGTGCAGTTTGCAGATCCAGCCTTACCCAATTGACCGTTTTGTGCGTAGGCTGCGGGTTCGGCAATTGGAGCAACGCGCGTGTACGCGGCAGATCCGCCACGATGCCGTTCATCGCGTAGTGTATGTTCGACAACTTCAAGTCGGCATCGATATGTCCTTTCTCCAGGCGCATGTTGGTCAAATCGCTCAGGCGCATGCGTACGTTGGCAGTACCTGTGGCATGCCCGACAAGTGTCATTTCGCTTGGCATGAAATACGACCAATCCGGCAAATGGGCATCGATGTTGAGCGCTACGTTCATCTTCATGTCATTCAACAGATCGTCTATTGTGCCTTTGGCGGACAAAGCCGATTGCCTTGTTTTGGCTTCCAATTGGTGAATCTTGACAGACGATTTCTCGCCTTCGTTCAGCCGCAAGTCCGCTTCTGCTTTGAGCGCCAGTTCGTGCAAGTCGTAGGGCAGCGGCTTGTAGGCTCCTTCGCCGTTAGCCAGCGTCAAACGGGCTTTTATGCGTGGCAGGTGGGAGTTACCCAAGACACCTTTGGCTTTTGCGTCCAACTGTATCTGACCGTCTATGTCGATGTCCTCCAAGTACTTGGTGAAGGGGGCAGGCACTAAGGTCAGGAGCGGTTTGATCTGCCATTTGCCGGTAGAAAGCGCCATATCCAGTTTGAGTGGATCCGCCACCGTGACGTTTCCTTCAAGCCGCACGGTATAGTCGTTGACCGCCAGCCGGGCTCCGTCCAATGCGAAATACATCGTATTGAGATTTGCCGCAAGCGGAGCCACCAGCTCTACATGCACATTATCCGCATACGTCTCGTTTTGTACCTGCGCGCACACATTTTGGGCATCCAGGGTCAGCAGGATATTGTCCCAGTTCTCCATCCTCGCATTCAGTTCGGTAGCCCCTAATGAAGCCTCGATGGTATCCTTGGCGTCCACAAACGTGATAGCGCTCGCTGTTGCACATAGTCCGTCCACATAAACAGAGTTGAACGGCAATGCGAACGCAGATGTATCTTCTTCTGCGGGTTCAGGCGAGGAGACAAAGGCCGTCGTCAGGTTGTTGGAGCCGTCTTGCGCGATAAAGAAATTGACTTGCGCGTTCTCCAATACCGCTTCATGGACATACAGATTCTTGTTATCCATCAGCTCTTTGACGTCCACTGTCAGTGTGAGTCTCTGCGCCGCTACCACCGTGTCGTTTTGCGCTCCTGCTTTGGGGTTCACCAGCAGCAACCCGTCTGCACGCAGACCAAAACGCGGGAAAGTGGAAAAGAAAGTCAGTTCTACTTCGCCGATCTCGTGCTCGCATGTTATGTACTGCGCTGCTACGCTGCGCACAATAGGTGTCAGGCGTGCAGGCGTGAAGACAATGTATATCGCTGTAAGCGCCACGATAAGCATTATCGCTATCAACGACGCCAGCGTTATACCGGTGATGAAGAGTACGCGTTTCATAGATTTATTGTTTTGTGGAAGCTTTTTGAATTGCTATTCCTATGTTATATCCATCCATTTCGAGGGTGTCTCCCTGTACTTGCGGTACCAATTCGAGCGAAGTAGCCAGTACTTGCGAAGCGATATACTCACCGCAATGAAGGACAGCGTTGTGTATTTCTTCGCGGTCTTCGAGCACAATGGAGATACGATCGGTGATCTCCAAGCCGGAGGACTTACGGAGATTCTGAATACGGTTGATCAGTTCGCGGGCAATGCCTTCTTCAATCAACTCGTCCGTCAGTTCGATGTCGAGCGCAATCGTCAGGATACCGTTGTTGGCCACGAGCCAGCCGGGCATATCTTCCGTCACGATCTCTACATCTTCGGGGATGAGTTGATAGTTGACAGTTGACAGTTGATAATTGCCGTTGGTCTCCATTTGGGCGATCTGTTCCTGCGTCATGGATGTTATCTCCGCGGCTACAGCTTTCATGTTCGCACCTACTTTCTTGCCGAGTACCTTGAACTGGGGTTTGATTTTCTTGACCAGTTTGATCTCGGATTGCTCGGCAGGAACGACGACAAGTTCCTTGACGTTCACCTCCGACTTGATGAGGTCAGCTACATGCAGCAGCGCGTCTGTCGTCTCTTTGTCCGGCGTCGGGATAACGGCTTTCTGGAGCGGCTGGCGTACGTTCTTCTCCGCACGCTTACGGAGGGAGAGGATCATGGATGTTGCCTGCTGCGCGAGGTACATCTGCCGCTCGAGGTTCGTGTCAATCAGCGCTTCGTTGACCTTAGGCCACTCGCTGAGGTGCACGGTTTCACCGGTGAGGTCACGATAGAGACGATCGCCGTAGAAAGGCGCGTTGGGTGCCATGAGTTGGGCAACGGTCTTGAGACAGGTGTAGAGCGTCTCGTACGCAGCCTGTTTGTCGGCATCCATCTTGCCGCCCCAGAAGCGTTTGCGGTTCAGACGTACGTACCAGTTGGATAGGTCATCCTGTACAAAGTCGGATATTGCTCGGCCGGCTTTGGTGGGTTCGTATGCCTCATAGGCCTCTGTGACCTCCTTGACGAGGGAGTTGAGTTTAGAGAGAATCCATTTGTCGATCTCTGCATATTCCCCACTTTCGCCCCCATTCCGTTGGCGTGTCGTTAGCGTGTCGTTAGCGTGTTTTGCCGTTTCGCCCCATCCATCGACATTCGCGTACAGCGCAAAGAATCCATAGGTGTTATAGAGCGTACCGAAGAATTTACGGCGTACTTCGTCCACTCCTTCGGGGTCGAACTTGAGGTTCTCCCACGGTGAGGAGTTCGTGAGCATATACCAGCGAACGGCATCTGCTCCGTAGGTTTCCAATGCGCCGAAGGGATCAACGGCGTTGCCCAGACGCTTGGACATCTTGTTACCGTTCTTATCGAGCACCAAGCCGTTGGAGATGACGTTTCTGTAGGCTACCGTGCCTTCAATCATCGTGTGGATAGCGTGCAGGGTAAAGAACCAGCCACGCGTCTGATCCACTCCTTCGGAGATGAAGTCCGCTGTGCGAGGCAGATCGGCGTTCTCGAAAGGATAGTGATTCTGTGCATAGGGCATCGCGCCGGAGTCGAACCATACGTCAATGAGGTCGAGCTCGCGCTTCATGGGCTTACCGCTCGGCGATACGAGGATGATATTATCCACATATGGGCGATGAAGGTCGATGACAGCAGGGTCGTAGTTGGCTTTGGAGTAGTCTCCCACTTTATGATTCGGCCACGGGTTCGCGGTCATAAATCCAGCCTTGACGGATTTGTCTATTTCCTCAAAGAGTTCGGCGATCGAGCCGATACAGATCTCCTCTTTTCCGTCTTCTGTACGCCAGATAGGCAGCGGTGTTCCCCAATAACGGGAGCGGCTGAGGTTCCAATCGTTGAGGTTGTTGAGCCACTGACCGAAACGGCCGGTACCGGTTGATTCAGGTTGCCAATTAATGGTCTTGTTGAGGGCGATCATCTCGTCACGCGCTTTGGTGGATTGGATGAACCAGGAGTCAAGCGGGTAATAGAGAACCGGCTTGTCGGTACGCCAGCAATGCGGGTACGAGTGCACATGTTTCTCGGTCTTGAGCAGCCGTCCGTCCGCTTTCATCTCGAGGCAGAGATGGAGGTCGAGCGACTCTGCTTTAGCGGCCGCTACCTCATCGTATTTGCCGTCGATGGTGAACTGCGGGTCATAAGCATTCTTCACGAAACGACCGGCGTACTTACCATAGAGCTCGGTATTGACGTTCGCCGCTACCCAGGCTTCGTCGAGGTCTTCGATCTTCCAGTACTTACCGGTGAAGTCCACCATAGGACGGAGTCCGAAGTTCTTGGTTTGCATATAGAGTCCCGGCACGCCTGCTGCGTCGCCCACTTTCTTGTCGTCTGCACCGAAGGTAGGCGCGATATGCACGATACCTGTACCGTCTTCTGTAGTGACATAGTCACCCGGGATAACGCGGTAGGCACCCTTTCCTGGATTCACCCACGGGAAGAGAGGATCGTATTCGAGTCCTACGAGGTCAGTGCCTTTGTAACGAGCCACTATCTCTGCGTTTTCGAAATAAGCGGACAAACGCGCCTCAGCCAAGATGATATGCTCACCGCTCTCAAGTTGAATCTCCACGTAGTCGATCTTCGGGCCTACGCACAATGCCGTATTGCTCGGCAATGTCCACGGAGTCGTTGTCCAGGCAATAATATACCGGCCGTCTTTGAGATGGAATTTCGCCGTACAGGTGAGGTCTTTGACATCGCGATAGCAACCCGGCTGGTTGAGTTCGTGCGACGATAGACCCGTTCCGGCAGCAGGCGAGTACGGCTGAATGGTATAGCCCTTATAGAGGTAGCCCTTCTTATAGAGTTCTTTGAGCAAGTACCACAACGTCTCGATGTACTTGTTATCGTAGGTGATATAGGGGTCGTTGAGATCCACCCAATAACCCATTTTCTTGGTGAGGTCCGTCCATTCAGCCGTGTATTTCATCACCTCACGACGGCAAGCGGCGTTGTACTCATCGACGGAGATCTTCTTTCCGATGTCCTCTTTGGTGATGCCGAGCATTTTCTCTACACCTAATTCAACAGGCAGACCGTGGGTATCCCAGCCTGCTTTACGGCGCACCTGGAAGCCCTGCATGGTCTTGAAACGGCAGAAAGTATCCTTGATAGTACGCGCCATAACGTGGTGAATACCCGGTTTACCGTTCGCCGAAGGAGGTCCTTCGAAGAAGAGGAACTGCGGATGTCCCTCACGCGTGGAGATACTCTGCTCAAACAAATGCTCATTTTCCCACTGCGCCAACACCTCACGGCTCAACGCAGCCAAATCCAATCGTTTATATTCGTTAAAATGCTTCATTATAGTGTGTTAGTTTATTATTCGTGTGTTATTTCCGGAGCTACCATTTTGAGGAAGTTCTCCGGTAAAGGCAGACGGTTCGGACCTACCGAGTTACCGTGCCTGTTGCGCTTGAACTGTCCGTTCTCCTCTTTGCGCTCCTGTCCGTCAAGGAACTTGGTCATTAGGTAGATACCGAGTTTTTGCCAATCCGCAACGAGGTTCTCCGCCTGTGAGCAGGAGTAGTTGGTGAGGAACTCGCGTGCCTCTTCATCGCTGAGTGCAGCTGCTTGTTCGTCCACGCCTGCAATCTGGGTATTGAACTTATCGTCCCATGCCTGCTGTGTCTCGCGGATATGCGGATACATACGGCTATACTTGGTATATGCCCAGTTGGCAACGATATTGAATGTCCACCAAGCGCTGGTCGGAGAGAAGGTATAACTGTCTCCGTTTCCTTCGGCAAAGCACTCCGGCACATGATTTATACAGCAGTACATGGGGGTGTAACAGCTGCAAGAAGCGTCGTCCACGCCGAACCAGAAGATACCGTAGCGGTTGTTGGCACGCATCTGCGATACGTACGACCAAGCCGTCTGCTGGGTAGCGGTAGGACGCTCGTACCAGTATTGGAGCGTGTCTGTACCGTTGACAGCGCACTTGAAACCGAGGCCACCGTAACGGAGTTTGCTGTTCCACGGACCAGCATCTGTGCCTTGTGTGATGTCGAGCGGCGTACCTTTGTACTCGTCACGCATGCACTCTTTGATGTCCTGTACGGACACTTTGCGGTTAGGAATGATCCACAACGGCATATGCTCTCCGGCGTCTTTACCGCCCGTAGCACGGAAAGTGGCTCCCGTAGCATAGTCGAAGTATTGATCCATCTCGTCGGAGAAATGGCGGAAGAACGACCAAACGCGTGCTTCGCAGACATAGAGTCCGCTGAAATCAAAGGGGTTATACGCTGCCTGGTAGCTGAAATCTTTGTCTGCACCGGAGAAGAATCCGTTCTCGCGCGCGAAGGAGATGAGGTCTTTGTCCCACATCCAATCGCCGTTGCAGACGCAGTTGAGTTTCTTTTCCAGCCGTTTCTGCTCTTTGGTCAGCTTGGCTTTCGTTTGCGGGAGTGTGGTGATACGTGCCTGATTAGCGTGGCCGCTGATGGCGTTATCGGGAATACGTACAGCCACCCAGTTAGCGCCTTTGCGTCCCGGGCCTTTGCCGATGAGATCCATGATCCACACTTCGTTGGGGTCGCCGATAGAGAACGACTCTCCTTCCGAGGCATACCCGTATTCGTTAACCAGAGAGATCATACACTCGATCGCTTCGCGTGCTGTCTTGGAGCGCTCAAGGGCAATGTAGATGAGCGAGCCGTAGTCCACTCCCACGGTGTCCCACAAGGCTTCGCGACCGCCCCAGGTTGTTTCACCGATCGTGACTTGGTGTTCGTTCATATTACCTACCACCGAATAGGTATGTGCCACTTGCGGAATGAATCCCTGCGGGCGACCGGTGTCCCAATCCTTCACTTCACGCATGGCTCCTTCGGGGTAGTCGGTAGCCGGCGAGAAATGCAGGAAACCGAACATGCCGTACGAGTCGGCGGCATAAGAAATGATTGTACTGCCATCCGTAGAGGCTTCTTTACCAACGAGGAAATTCGTGCAAGCGAGTGCTGCCATAGGCAGTACAAGCGCGATTATCAATAAACTTTTTTTCATAACAAACGTGGATTTTGGAGTTCATGTATTCTGTTATTTCTTTTCTTGATGGCGATGTCATACGCCTGGCGGTAATACTTGAAGAAGTGTTTCCAATCTGCCTTCTTGGCAATACGAGCAGCTGATTTGCGCACCTCCTCTTTTTCTTCGCCCGTAAGACGGTCATAACGCAGCATGGCATTGGCCACTTCCTCTGTCACATCATCGAAATTCGAATCGTTACGCTCTACCACCACAATGCCGAACGGCTCATTCTGCTGGGCAGCCCATACGCCGAAGCCGGCGAGGGAGGTAGTGATGGTCGGTACATGGAAAGCGCAAGACTCGAGCGGTGTATAGCCCCAGGGTTCGTAGTACGAGGGGAAGACCGTTACATCCATACCGATAAGGAGGTCGTAGTACGTCTTGCCGAAGAGGGGATCATGGCCGTCGAGGTAATAGGGCACAAAGACCGCACTTACTTTGCCTTTGCGTGAAGGAGCACGGTCGAGGTAAGGCACCATGACGAAAGCAATGACTTCGCGTTCAGGCTGGTCGCTATGATAGATCTTCTGCGCCAGTTTATCGAGCGAGGAAGCAAAGACATCGATACCTTTGTTTTTCACCTCTTGGCGACCGGATATACATACGAAGAGCGCATTCTTGGGCACTACACCGCCAAGCAGTTTGCCAGCCACTTCGCGCAGGGCTTCGCGGGCTTCCTTGCGTTTCTCTTCGAAAGCTTTGCCTTTGGGTACGTAAGTCGGTTCGAAGCCGTTAGGCGTAACGATATCTACGGGTTTGTCGAGCAACTGTTTGCACTCGCGAGCAGTGATGTCGCTGACCGTAGTGAAACAATCCGCATAATGGGCAGCTTGTTTCTCGACGGAGTGTTTGGATACCATGTTCAGCTCGTATGCCATCTGGTCGCCGTTGTAGCACTCGAAGTAGTCGTACAGCGGTTTCCCGTTTCCGGCGATCGAACGCCCGATACCCGTAGCGTGCGTGGTGAAGAGTGTCGCTATCTTCGGGCATTTGTCCTGCAGATAGAAGATAGAGAACGCAGTCTGCCACTCGTTGGCGTGCATGCAGAAAGAGAGCGCTGCGCTGTTAGACCGGTTGCGCCTGTTAGACCGTTGCACTGTTTGACCGGCTTCGCCTGTTAGATAGCGATACAAACTCTCCATGACGATACCGGCGGCGTAACCGAAGAGACAGGATTCGTCGTAGTCGCCGTAGGCTGCATGGCTCTGCACTTGGAATTTTTCCCATGCCCACGCGTAGATCTCATCCTTGCGCGCCCAAAGAGCGTCGAACTTAAGAAGAATAGCAATCGGGGTTCCCGGCACTTGCCACCGACCCACGCGGATCGGGATATTCAAATCTTCAATCCTCGATCTCCAATCCTTCAATAATTTTTTGTCTTCCTTGAAATAGATGTCACTATGCTCACCGAAATCGGGGCCGAAGAAGAACACTTTATCGGGATGCTCTGCCTGCATAGACGCGGCACGTGTGCTGAGTACGGCATAGATACCGCCGACTCGGTTGCACACTTCCCATGAAGTTTCAAAAATGTAATCCGGTTGATTCATTTGTATGTTGTGTTTTAGAATTTACGTTATTGTGCGCAGTCTGCTGCCAGTTTGGACACTCCTACCAAGTCGTTGAGCAGAACAGGAGTCGTGATGAACTTATTGTTGTCCGAACCGATGAAAGGCATGTACCATACGCCGTTTTCGTTCGCCCAATAGATGCGGTTGTCTTTGGTGTCCAAACTCATCGCCGAACATGCGAGCGAATCGATCTGCACAAGGTATGCCCCGTCTATGTTGGCTACCCAAAGTCCGTTTGCACGGAAATAGATCTTACGGCTGCATATATGGAATCCTTCGAGCCCGGGGAATACCTCGGCTAATTCGCTGAGCGTGAAGTCATATCCGCTATACGTCTGGAAAGTGTCCTGCTCATAATCGAGGATAGCCGCTCTGTCAGCAAGTTGCTGCAGAGGTGCGGATTTCTCTTCGTATATACGCTGCTGGAAATCATACTTGGGCGTACGGAAATAGACGGAGTTGGTAAAACGGTTCTGCACTTCGTATTCTTTCTGAATATACGTCGTATCGCCGTTGAGGATGACGCGCAGTCCTATCGACGCTGCGGACATCGGACGGGTGAAATAGAGATGCAGCGTGCTGTTGGTCAAGACCGTGTCCGTAATCTGCGCATATTCCTCTATCGTTTCCTGAGCCGGTCTGTACCAGAGGTATTTCACTTCGTAGTTGAAGGGGTTATAGACCGAAGCGGTGAAGGTGTAGTCCTTGTATATGACGAAGGTCGAATCCGATACCGTGAAGGACGGAATCGTGTCATACACCGTGATCTCCTTGGTAGCGGTGAGCGAAGACTTATCATCGACTTTGAGAGTGATACGATAGGTGCCCGGCTGCTTGTAGGTATGAGACGGCGATTTGATGGTTGAGACAGCTCCGTCGCCGAAGTTCCAACTCCACTCTTCTCCAGAGGAGGATTGGTTATAAAAAGTGACGGATTCTCCTGCTTTGGGCGCAGTAGGTTCGTATGTAAAGTCAACGGTCACTTTCTTGCACGCCATCAGCGCGCAGCAGAGCATCAATAATACGGATGTTTTTTTCATAATTATCATTGGCATCAAGCCATGTTATTTCTTTGTCGCGTCTGAACCAAGTCAGTTGCCGCTTGGCATAGTGCCGCGTGTTCTGTTGTATGAGTTCGATTGCTCGTTCGAGGTCATATTCCCCGTCGAAATGGGCGAACAGTTCCTTGTACCCGACTGTTTGCAGGCTGTTGAGTGCCCGCTTGGGATAGACCGCTTTGGCTTCGTCGATGAGCCCGCCGGTAATCATCTGCTTCACGCGCTCGTCTATGCGCGCGTACAGTTCCGCGCGAGGACGGTTCAGCGCTACTTTGACGATTCGGAACGGGCGCTGCTTTACAGTGTTCGTACGGAGCGACGAATAGGGTTTGCCCGTCGTGAGGCATAGTTCGACACAATGTGCGAGTCGTGCGGGGTTTTGTTGATCCACTTCGCTCCAGTAGTCGGGATCAAGACGTTGAACTTCGTTTTGCAGCCAAGTCAGACCGTAGGTGTCGTATGCTTGTTGCACCTGCCGGCGAATGGATTCTGGGATGCTCGGCAGGTCATCAAGACCTTTACAGACCGCATCCGCGTACAGCATCGAGCCTCCGGTCATGACGAGGATGTCATGCGTGCGGAAGAGCTCCTCCATGAGCGTCAGTGCATCCCGTTCGTACTGTCCGGCGTTGTAGTCCTCATCCAGCTTACGCGTGGCGATGAAGTAATGCTTCACGCGCGCTTGCTCTTCGGCGGTCGGTGCGGCAGTTCCGATAGGTATCTCCCGAAAGACCTGCCGGCTGTCACAATTGAGGATGGGACAATGATAGTGCTCCGCCACGCGCAGCGACAATTCCGTCTTCCCTACCCCCGTCGGACCAAGAATTAAAACCAGTGTTTTAATCATTTACGATTTAACGATTTACGATTTACGATTTATTTGACGATTTAATTCAATTGTACAATTTTTTCTCAATAGGATAATCAATCGTCCAGTCGTCAATCGTCCAGTCGTCAATTAAAACATCGTGCCATCGTCGAAGCTGAGATCCTGGAAGCCTTCCATGTCGATATCGCCGAGGTCGTACTCGTCTTTAAACTCGTCATCGAACATGAAATCGTCGTCTCCACCCTTACCTCCGATGCCGGCAAGCGGGTCTTCGGACTTGAGCTGCTTGGGCGCTTTGCCTTTGGACTCAACACACTCAACGCCGTTCATCGAACCGGGCTTGATCTCCTTGAGAGAGCCGAAGAAATAGCGCTCGAACATAGGATCGAAGATGTAGATGAGGCGTTGTCCCTGCTCTTCGATGAGATCAGAGAGGCGTGTCTCGTTCATCACCATGTTGTCGTACTCGAAGTTCGAATCCATCGCCACGAGGGTTATTTCCTGCTCTTTCTCCCACTCGTCGTTGCAGAGGAAGAAGGAGGTCATCTGGTCGTCGGGATAGTTGACGGATTTCAAAATAGCCTCGTGCAGTTGCAGGAATGTGGCATCTGCGTCAGCCTCAAACACGCGGCGGAAAGCAGGATCACCTTCCTCACACGAAAATGTAAATCTGTATATCATACCATTTAATTTTGGGCATATTATTCAAAATCGGGCGCAAAGTTACAAAAAAAAAATGACGTGAGCAAATATTTTCGTAGAAAGTCGAAAGAAAAAAGAAAAAAGACACAAAAAACGTTGAAAATGGCAATTTATGGCTCAAAGGGTTGACGTTAGCCTTACGTCGGCTTTGACTGTCGCTTGACCGTCGTTCGACCGTCGCTCGACCGTCGTTCCGACCTGCTAAAAATCGATGCAAAGGTACTGCTTTTTTTTGAATTGTGCAAATCTTCGTATACTTTTTGTCTAAAATTGCCCAAAATGATTCAAAAAAGAACGCGCTCTCTCAAAGAGCGCGCACAGGACACAAGCGGATGAAGAGACCTCGCGCTGTCACGCGAGGAAGCGAACAAAGATCACTTCACTTCTTGTCCTGTCACGGTATATACCTTCTCCCCGCGGAGGATGAGGATTTGATACCCGTAATGTAGTGCAAATTAGTACAAAAATACGGATAGAATATAGAAATAATCGCAATTTAGTGCAAATTAGCACAAAAATACGGATAAATATTTGCATAATTCAAGAAAAAGTTGTACCTTTGCATCGTATTTTTAAAAATAGAAGGTATGAACTACATCAAACGTGAGATTTATCTCAATAAACTGATTGCTCGTCGGGATAATGGCGATGTGAAGGTGATCACCGGTCCAAGGCGAAGTGGCAAGTCATGGCTGCTTTCGCACGTCTATATGGACTATTTATTGGAACAAGGCATACCGGCAGATCATATTATCGCGTTGTCTTTCGATCAAGATGACGAAAATATGCGGGACGATTTGTTGGATGTTAAGGTGCTAAAAGCATATCTGTACGAGCGGATTAAAGATGACAGCAATTACTATCTCATGTTAGATGAAGTACAGGAAGTAGAAGGATTTGAACGTTTGATCAATGGTCTGAACGCAAAGCCGAATGTAGATGTGTATGTAACCGGAAGTAATAGTCATTTGTTGAGTTCGGACATTAATACTTTGTTTCGTGGAAGAGGCGATGAAGTGCATGTGTATCCGCTTTCGTTTGGCGAGTTCTGTGTTGATAGAACGGAGCTGCTTAATGAGCTTTGGAAAGAATATTACACCTACGGAGGACTTCCGGGCTTACGAAATCATAAGTCAGCGGAGCAGAAAGTGAATTATTTGCAGCGTTTGTGGAAGAAGACCTATCTGGCAGATGTCATTGATCGGCACAATATTCGGAATACTGAACTATTGGAGAATTTGGCAGATGTACTATGTTCGGCAGTAGGATCGTTGAATAATCCGACCAAGTTGGCCAATACTATTCAGTCTGTGAAGCAGATGAAGGCTGACCGAGAGACTGTTGATAAATATATCGGGTATCTGGAAGATGCATTTTTGTTTGAGTCCGCAAAGCGGTATGATATCAAGGGCAAACGCTATTTTGAGTCTATTAAGAAGTATTATTCGGTAGATATCGGTTTACGCAATGCGCGATTAAATTTCCGACAACAAGAACCGACTCATATTATGGAGAATATCGTGTATAACCATTTACGAATCTTCGGCTATCTGGTAGATGTAGGTGTTGTTGAAGTGCGTGAAATGAAAGACGGGAAACAGCAAAAAGTGCAGTACGAGGTAGATTTTATCGCTACCAACGGGCAGGAGAAGTACTACATTCAATCTGCTTATCGGATGGACGATGAGACCAAACGAGAGCAAGAACTCAATTCGCTTAAACGAATAGATGATAGTTTCCGCAAGATCGTCATTGTCGGCGATGATATTGCGCCCTGGATTGACGATAAAGGTATATCCTATGTAGGTTTGCTTCAATTCCTTCGTGAAGGTCTTCCAAGATAAACACCGTCAGGGCGACTCGATATATGTAATGAGCCGCCCTGATTTCTTACCTTTTACCTCTTATCTTTTACCTCACCTCTTGTCCTGTCACGGTATATACCTTCTCTTCGGTGAGGATGTAAATGTTTCCGTTGAGAAGGATTTTTTGTGAGTGCATAGGATCTGCGTTTACCTCATCTATTGCCAATGGAGTCTCTTCAATTGCTAAAATATTATAAAAATCAGCCCATTGGTAAGCATGTGCGTATTTTTCTATACTTTCCTTTTGAACATAAAGAGGAATGGACTTGTTAACCAGATAAAAAACATCATCCCATAATGTCGGAGGAATCAAAGCCTTACAAGTGATAGAAGTCAAACCGGTACAACCACCGAAAGCCCCCTCTCCAATGCTTATGACGCTATAGGTCTTTGCGTTATATTCTACAGACGATGGGATATTGGCTGTAGAAATGGCAGTTGACCAAAATGGATTACTGCTATTCTGCGATGTTACTTCTGCCGTTAATTGTGATTCGTCCAAGTTGTAATACAAATCACCGATTTGGACATGCTCGTAATCCCAAGCAGAGATTGATCCTACGCTTGCCGCAAGCACAAGGAAAAGAGTAAAGATTTTTATTTTCATAAAAGTGATATTTTGTTGTTAATATTATAGGTCGTAATAGGTAGCTATAGGTCTCAATAGGACATAAAAAGCGCGGGGTTTCGTTCGCTTCATCTGGCGCTCGCTTGCGCCTGTTTTATGGCTTATCGGTCAAGCTTGGCCGATATATTTATCCGGTTTTACGTCATGGAGGGGGCGATGGGTTATAAAAACCTTTGCGGCTGCGAAATGACAACTTTTTGAGGACACATGCAAGAAAATCAGTAAAAAATGCAGAAAAACGGAAGAATATTTGCGTAATTCAAAAAAAAGCAGTACTTTTGTAGCCAAATTGCGGGAGTGTGTACGTACACGTACCAGTGCGCGCAAAAAATTATGGTTAATTAAAAGAATTGTTTTATGAAATTCTGGGAGTACAGAAGTCCCATCTAAGGGAAAAGAAAGATTGTTGAAGAAATGGCAAAATCCGAGTACATTATTGAAGTGAACCATGTATCGAAGCAGTTCGAGGATGGTAAGTTTGCATTGAACGATGTGAGCCTTCAAGTGAAGAAAGGCGAGTTCGTTACTATTTTAGGTCCTTCGGGATGCGGTAAGACAACGTTATTGCGTTGTATCGCGGGTTTTCAGGTAGCCAGTTCAGGCGATATATTGCTGAAAGGCGAAGACGTTACGAAGACCCCACCGTACAAGCGTCCGGTGAACACGGTGTTTCAGAAATACGCGTTGTTCCCACACCTGAATGTATTTAACAATGTAGCGTTTGGTTTGAAGCTGAAGAAAGAGGATCCCGCGACGATCAAGAAGAAAGTGCGTCAGGCGTTGAAGATGGCGAACCTGACGGGTTACGAGGAGCGTAAAGTGGATACATTGAGCGGCGGTCAGCAACAACGTGTAGCGATAGCTCGCGCGATAGTGAACAAGCCGGAAGTGCTGCTGTTAGACGAGCCTCTGAGCGCTTTGGATCTGAAAATGCGTCACGACATGCAGATTGAGTTGAAGGAGCTGCATGAACAACTCGGAATAACGTTCATCTATGTGACCCACGACCAGGAGGAGGCGTTGACGCTGAGCGACCGCGTGGTAGTAATGAACGAGGGCAAGATTCAACAAATCGGTACTCCGACAGACATATACAACGAGCCGCAGAACTGCTTTGTGGCGGACTTTATCGGTGAGAGCAATATCCTGAGCGGGACGATGATCCGTGACAAACGGGTTGAGTTCTGCGGGCAGGAGTTTGATTGTATCGACACCGGCTTCGGCGAGAACAACCCGGTCGATGTCGTTATTAGGCCCGAGGACATTTATGTTTGGCGCAAGGAAGACGAGAAACGTGGAAAGGTGGTTGCCAACGAAGAGGATGATGCAGAAGATCGTGTGCCGAAAGGGAAATTCACGAAATGGTACGGTGAGGTACAGAGTTGTATCTTCAAGGGTGTACACTACGAGATGCGTGTGCTGACGCCAGATAAATATGAGTTTTTGATTCAGGACTACCACGAGTATCTGCCGGGCACGGAAGTGGGTATGTTAGTTCGGCCGGAAGATATTCAGATTATGAAGAAAGAGCATTATATCTGGAATTATTTCGAAGGAGAAGTGCTGAAGAACGGCAAGGTACGGTTCTTAGATGCCGAATGGGAAGTGGAAGAGAAGCAGTTGGAAGGCTTCAACGCCGGCGACAAGGTGCAGGTGCGTGTCAAGTTCCGCGACATCGATTTGCAGGACTACGAAGAAGAAGGTACGCTGAGCGGCGAGGTGCATTTCATTCTGTACAAGGGCAATCACTATCATCTGACCATTCGTACGGATGAGGGGCATGACCTGTATGTGAACACGAATGATGTGTGGGACGACGGCGACCGCGTGGGAATCGTTATCAAGCCGAAGAGTATTCGGATCGATAAATTGACGATTTGACGATTTACGATTTATTGACGATTGTATTTGATTGACGATTTAATGAGTAAAGTACTACATATATTTTCTTCGCGTCGTACATGGGCTTGGCCGTACATCCTGTTCATGGCGATGTTTGTCGTGATGCCGTTGATCTTAGTGGGCGTATATGCGTTCACGGACATTGAGGGTCATTTCACGCTGCATAATTTTGCGAAGTTTTTCAGTCATACGGAGGCCGTTCAGACGTTTATCTACTCGATCATGATCGCGGTTTTCAATACCGCTATCTGTTTGCTGATCGGCTATCCGGCGGCGTATATCATGGCGCAGGAGGATTTCAAGACGCCGAAAGTGATGGCGATGCTGTTCATTTTGCCGATGTGGATCAATTTCCTGCTGCGTACGGTGGCTACGGTGGAGCTGTTCAACATGTGCGGACTACCGTTAGGCGAAGGAGCGCTGCTGTTCGGTCTGTGTTACGACTATTTGCCGTTTATGATTTATCCGATCTACAATACCTTGCAGAAGATGGATAATTCGCTTGTGGAGGCGGCGCAGGATTTGGGTGCGAACCGGTGGATCTGCTTCTGGAAAGTGATCGTGCCGCTGTCGATGCCGGGCGTATATAGCGGAATCGTGATGGTGTTTATGCCGACCGTATCGACGTTTGCTATCGCGGAGCTGCTGACGCATAACAACATCAAGTTGTTCGGTAGTTTGATTCAGGACTATATCACGACGACCGATCTGCTCAATTATGGAGCGGTACTGAGTCTCGTGCTGCTGATCATTATTGCCTTGACGTCGTTCTTTGGCGACCATGAGGGTTCAGGTGAAGAGAAAGGAGGGCTGCTATGAGAAGAGAGACTACAGGTTACGGGTTACGGGTTATGGGATTAGTTATCGCGTTGATGCTCAATCTCGCTGCCTTTGCGCAATCGAACTTGACGTATGACTTGAAGGTCGGGACAACGGGAGAGAACAGGTTGCTGGCAGAGTTCCCGGAAAGCTATGCGGGGGAAAAAGTTAATATAAGGGTTACGGGTTACGGGTTACAAGTTACAGGTTACGGGTTACAGGTATCTGATTCGTTGGATTATATCTTTGCGGATAAGCCTCAGCCGCTGGCGGAACAGTTCGATTCGATATACCAATACACGGATGAAGGGGATGTGAAATGGACTGTATGGCGCAATCATAAGGAGATCAAGAACCGTGCGCAGCGTGTGTTGGTGACCAATGCGTACAAGACGTTTGAGGGGTATATACACGAGGCAGTGGAAGAACATCGCAGTCACGGCTGGATTTGGTTCGTGTTCGCAGGTTTGCTGTTAGTGGGGGTAGGTATCTATGGATGTGTGATCATTTGGCAGCGTCGCAAGGAGCGCAATCTAACGCCCGTCGAGCAGGAGATGCTTCGCCGCAAACGTATGGGTATGCGGCGTCATTACGGTTCGCAGCTGTACCTTTGGTTGCTGCTGCTTGTACTATACGCACCGATAGCGCTTATAGCCGTGTTCTCGTTCACAAAGAGCAAGATCCTGGGTAACTGGACAGGATTCTCAATGGATCTGTATGTAAACCTATTCACGGGTCAAGCGGATGCGGGTTTGAACAGCGCCATCTGGTACACGGTTGTGATTGCGTTGGTAGCAGCTATATGCTCCACTATCCTCGGTACGCTGGCAGCGATCGGTATCTACAACATGCGTGCCCGCCAACGTAAGATGGTGAGTCTGCTGAACTCCGTTCCGATGATCAACCCGGATATTATCACCGGTATCTCGCTGTTCCTGCTGTTCGTGGCGCTGGGCGTGAGTCAGGGTTTGGCGACCGTTTGTATCGCGCATGTGGTGTTCTGTACGCCGTATGTGGTACTGAGTGTGCTGCCTCGTCTGAGTCGAATGAACCCCAATACGTACGAGGCAGCGTTGGATTTGGGTGCCACACCCGCGCAAGCGCTGCGCATGGTGATGCTGCCGGAGTTGTGGCCGGGTATGTTAAGCGGATTCATCTTGGCACTGACGTTGTCAGTCGATGACTTCGGTGTGACATTCTTCACCAAAGGCAGCGGCGGTTTGGAGACGTTGAGTACGTTCATCTATTCGGATGCCCGCAAAGGCGGTTTGACACCGGAACTGCGTCCGCTGTTTACGCTCATCCTGTTGGTGATGTTAGCTGTGCTGATTTATATTAATATACGTAATAACAAAGAAGAAGAAAAATGAAAAAGTTATTTGTTTCTGTGTTGGCTATCGTAGCCATCGTGTTCAGTTCTTGCGGCGGTGCTGACCGCGCACATCAACTCAAAGTGCTTAACTGGGCGGACTACATCGACGAGGACGTCAAAGAGAACTTCGAGCAGTGGTATTACGAGCAGACAGGCGAGAAAGTACAACTCGTTTATGAGACGTTCGACATCAACGAGACTGCATTGACCAAAATCGAAGTGGGTCACGAGGACTACGATGTGTTCTGTCCGTCGGAGTACATCATCGAGCGCATGCTCAAGAAGGGTCTGATCCTGCCGTTGGAGAAGGAACTGATCCCTGACAGCATCCGCTATTTCGACAATATCTCTCCGTTCGTGACTGCCAAGTTCCAACAAATGGCACCGACAGCGGATGTGACGGTAAGCGACTACACGGTAGGTTACATGTGGGGCACAACGGGCTTCATTTATAACCCGCAGTTCGTGGATCGCGAGGATCTGAAGAGCTGGTCGGCGATTCTGAATCCGAAGTTCGAGAACCGTATTCTGATGAAAGATGCCGTTCGCGACATCTACTCGGTGCTTGTGCTGTACGCTTTTGCGGATCAGATCGAAAAAGGCGAACTGAACCGTGACGAGGTGGTTCGTAACATTACTCCGAAGCGTGTTGCAGCTGTGAAGGATATTCTGCTGCGCGCCAAGAAACAGATCTGCGGCTGGGAGGTTGACTTCGGCAAGGAGGAGATGACCAAAGGCAAGGCATGGCTCAACCTGAGCTGGTCGGGCGATGCGCAATTCGCTATCGAGGAAGCAGCCGAGATGGGCGTTATGCTTGATTATATCGTGCCGCAGGAAGGTTCGAACGTATGGTTCGACGGCTGGGTAATCCCGAAGTACGCGCGTAACATCAAAGCCGCTACGTATTTCATCAATTATATGTGCCGTGCAGACAACGCGCTGGCGAACATGGATGAGATCGGCTATGTATCCTGCGCCGGCGGTGAGTTGGCTGCCGCAGAGATCCTGGAAGAGATGAATGACGAAGAGGAATGGCCGGAGACAGTAGATGCTTCGTATTTCTTCGGCGAGGAACCGATTGAAGTGGATGACGAGCTGCTTGACCCGCACGCATTGCACCTCAATCCGGTATATTACGCAGACAAGAGCACTATTGAGCGTTGCGCGCTGATGCACGATGCAGGCGATGCACAGGAAATGCTGCTCGAGATGTGGAACGAAGTTAAATTGGCTAGATGATGATAAAGGTTATTGGTTATAGGTTATTGGTTATAGGTTTCATTTTACTCTCACCTATCACCTGTCACCTATCTCCTTTATTTGCTCAGACGTCGGAGATGGAGACGCGTTACAAGGAGCTGGCCGTTCGTTTCGACGGGCGAGACAAGCAGTTGCAACGCGACTTGAAGGCGTACTTGCAAGCCTATCCTTACACCACGTTTGTGGATGAAGTGAACTTTATGCAGGGCGTGCTGCAGGTAGAGAAAGGGCACTACAAACAGGCACTGAAAATTCTGGAGCTGGTAGAGGCAAAGGCGCTGACTCGTCCGCATCAGACAGACTACTCGTTCTATCGCGGGTATGCGTACCTGATGATGCAGGAGTACCAGCGTGCGGCTATTTACTTCGGTCAATTGGGCAAAGGAGACAGCCGCTATGCTACACGAGGCAGTTATTACTATGCCTACTGCATGTACAAGTTGGAGCGGTACGATGAGGCATTGCCGGCATTGGAGCGCTTGGAAGACCGACCGGAGTACAGCAAGACTGTGCCCTACTATATAGTGCAGATTTACTACACGAAAGGTAACAACGAGGAGGTGGAGGCACGCGCCAACGCGCTGCTTCACGAGTATCCGGACAGTCCGAGTAATAGCGAGTTACACCGTATCTTAGGCGAGATCTATTACCAGAAGCAGGATTTCCGGTCGGCAGTTGAGCACTTGCGTCTATACCGCCAGGCAGCTTCGGAAGCAAAAGAGGAATTGCTGCGTAGCGACATGTACATGCTTGGCTCGGCAGAGTTCCAGTTAGGTGAATACGAGCCGGCGGTGCAGTCCTTGAAGCAGGTGAAGCAGTTGCCGGATTCGATTTCAGAATCGGCATGTCTGACGATGGGTAACGCGTACGTGCAGTTGCAGCAGCCGGAACAAGCGAAATTGTCTTATCAGGCGGCTGCCAACTACAAGCTGACTCCGGCTATTACGGAGGAGGCGAGTTACAACTACACGCTCTGTACGTATCAGTCGTCAAGTGCGTTGGGCGAATCGGTGCGGGCGTTCAACGATTTTCTGCATCAATTCCCGGACTCCAAGTACGAGAGCCGTGTTTATCAGTTGCTGAGCGACGCGCTGATGCAGAGCAAGAACTACGCAGCGGCAATTGCGACCTTGGATTCGATAGACAACCCGACGCCCAAGATGCTGCAGACCAAACAATACCTGCGGTATCAGTTAGGTGCGGATTTGTTCCTGCAAGGCAAGATGCAACAGTCAGCCGAATGGACAAGCGAGGTGATCAGCCACGCCAAAGATGCAGACACATATACGACAGAGGCGTACTATTTGCGCGCAGAGGCATACTACCGCTTGCGTAACTATAGTGCTTGTGAGCAGGATCTTGCGCGTTTCTTTGCCCGCAAGGATGCTTCGAAGTCAGCCAATTATATCATTGCGCGATATCTGGAAGGCTATTGCGCATTCTCGCAGGCCAAATACGATGCGGCTCGTGAGGCATTTACCACGTATATCGATGCCGCTTTGGCGACCGAACCGATGTACGCGGATGCGCTCAACCGCTTGGGTGACTGCTGCTTCAATGCCCGTCAATTTGACCGTGCGATTGCTTATTACACACAGGTGAGCAATCTGCAGGCGGCAGGCACCGACTATGCGCTGTACCAGCGAGGCTTGGCTTTGGGTTTGCAGCATAAGTACGCGCAGAAAGCAGAAGTGCTACGTGAGTTGGCAAGCCGTTATCCCAAGTCTGATTATGCGGACGACGGTGTTTATGAGACAGCGCGCGCGCAACTGCAACTGGAGGACGAACGCGGAGCTATCAGCACGTATGAGCAACTGCTCAGTAAGTATCCGCATTCGCCGCTCGCACGCAAGGCTTCGCTGGAGCGCGCGATGTTGTTCCGAAATCTCAAAGAGAACGAACAGGCTATTGCCGCATACCGTCAGACGATAGAGAAATACCCTGCGACCGAAGAGGCATACACCGCTTTAGACGCGTTGCAGACGCTCTATGTAGAGGCAGGAAAGGTGGATGAGTACCTGACATACACCAAGAACCTTGCGAAGATGAATATGACCGTCACTACGCAAGAGGACAGTTTGGTTTATGCCGCAGCGGAAATGCAGTACATGCAAGGCGAATACATGAAAGCAACCGTTTCGCTCAGCAATTATATCAGTCAGTACTGCACCGGCGGCCGCTATTGCACTTCTGCACGCTATTTCCTGGCTGATTCGTATTATCGTCTCGGCAAGAGTAGCGAGGCACTGGCGGAATACAAAGTGCTGGCAGAAATGAGCGCGAACCCCTATCAGGAGGAAGCGGCTACACGCGTGGCGGAGATTTGCTTTGACAAGGCGGACTATAACTGCGCTTTGGAGGCGTTCTATCGTATGCACGCATTGTCGTCCAGCCGCGAGAACACCGTCATTGCCCGTCTGGGTATCTTGCGATGCAGCCAACGTCTGGAACGCTATCAGGCTACGATAGATATCGCGGAGCAGATTCTCAGTGACCAGCCGGTGAGCGATGAGACACGTGCCGAAGCACTCTACTGCCGTGCGAAAGCCTATATCGGCATGGGCGAATGGAGCAAGGCACAGCCGGACCTCCAAGTGCTGGCTACCGAAGTGCGTACCGCGCAAGGCGCAGAGGCTAAGTACCTGCTGGCACAGAGTTGGTTTGAGGTGCAGGATTTGGATCGTGCCGAAGCGGAAGTCATGTCCTTTACGCAGATGAACACACAGCAGCAGTATTGGCTGGCGCGTGCACTTATTCTGCTGAGCGATATCAACCGTGAACGCGGCGAACTATTCCAGGCACGTCAGTACCTGCTTGTGCTGCAACAGAACTACACCCGCACAGGTGACAATATACCAATGCTGATTGCGGAGCGACTCGATGCGCTTAATCAGATGGAACAACCCATAGAAACGGAGGAAAATGAAGATGAGGAATAATAATATAATGGTTAACGGTTATAGGTTATTGGTTATTGGTTTGATTTTACTATCACCTATCACCTGTCACCTATCACCTTTATCGGCGCAAGACGACGAACTGAACCGCAGTGTGCTGGTTGAGCGGGACTTTCAGCCTGTTATTCAGGCGGCAGGTAAAGTAGCGACCAAGCCCGCTGTAGTGGAGACGACGATTGAGCCCGCGCCTGTTGAGTACTCGACGTACACAGCGCAAGTATCTCCCGAAGCGAGTATCAACCCTATGCTTTCGCAGCCGACGCGCTTCGAGACTTCCCGGCCGTACGACGGCTATGTGCAAGGCGCAATCGGACACCCCAACACACTCTTCCGCTTCGGCTATCATGTGGATGACGGAAAGAAGTCCATTCTGGATATTTATGCGAATCACCGTGCAGAATGGGGAACGGCTACGCTCAGCAAGACTAAACTGGGGCTGAATTTCACACATAACTTCTCGAACTGCGACCTCTATTTCGGTCTCAACGGCGGTAATATATTCTACTATAAGTACGGTCACTGGTACGATTATAGCCAGCCGCATGGTATGTGGGCGAAGAACAAAGAGAGTTACCTGCCGCATACGGTGACGGACTTGGACAAGACATCGCTTTGGACAGCAGAGACGTTCATCGGCGTCAAGGCAAATGCCAAGCAGGATGTACAATACAAGGTGCAGACAGGATATATGCTCTTTGCCAAGCCAGGCGCTGTAGCGGAGCATCAGATCCGTACACACGCATCATTTGATTGGAATTCCGAAAGGCATCATGTGGGTGCAGTAGTGTATGTGCAAAATAACTTCCTGCAACTGCGAGGTAATTTGGCAGCAACAATTAACGACTCATTGTATCGAAGCCGTCATAATTTCCGCATTGAGCCTTATTATGCATATGAAGGAACGCGCGTGCGCCTGCACATAGGCGTGAACCTCGACCTCAATCTCGGCCGCGGTCAGAACAGCCTATCCGGTGTAGAGCAACTCAGTTTTGCGCCGTCTCCGCACATCAACCTGGAGGCACAAATCGCCAAACAATGGCTCACTATCTATGCCGATGTAATGGGTAGTCATGGCTTGGGAACGTTGCAAAGTTACATGGAGGAGAACCGTTACCGTCTTATCCATGCAGGCATCATCGAGCCGCACGCTGCGTCATACACGCCGGTAGATGCAGAGCTTGGTTTTCATATCAAGCCCCATCGTGACGTGATGCTGGAGTTGCACGGCGGCTACGCGTATATGATCCATGAAGATGTATGGATAGCCAACACACAGGCTAATACGTTCAAGCCGCTCAACGCGCCCATTATCATGGCAGGCGACTTCACGTATTTCCATACGAACTATCAACGCGGCAAGGTCGGCGGACAGGTCAATTACCACTACCGCGATGTAGTGCGTGTAAACCTCAACGGTGACTATTTCATCTGGAGCGGAGATACGACTGTGTATGACCGCCCGAGTTGGGAATTAGGTTTGCGTGTGGATGGGCGTATTGACAAGAACTGGTCTCTCTATTCAGACAACCATTTTGCCGGTTCGCGCGCCGCCATAGCTTTTGATGGCACAACGTACACAGAGCATACGCTTCGTCCGACGATTGATCTCAATCTTGGCGTGCAGTATGAGATGCATGTAGGTAAAAGCGAACGGTTAACAATGAGAGGCGACGGGCAAGTGCTTCGTCCTGAACCACAGCCGAATCTTATTTTCTTCTTTCAACTCAACAACTGGTTGCATCGCAAGAATGAGATTTATTACGGCTATCGTTCGCAGGGTATCAATTTCCTGTTAGGAGCTACGTTCCGTTTCTAAAACACGTATTACCGCAACGGATAGTTTTTACGCAGCAGCTCGAAATTCTCGGGCTGCTTTTTTAGTTGTGCAGAGATGCGTGAGAGCCAGCCCGAGGCGGAGTCTCCTAAAGTGGATGGACGATAATTGACAGTTGACAGTTGAATAGGTTTTAATCCGAAATGCTCTGCAATAGCATTGAGGCACATGTGTGTAGCGTTACGTTTGCCTTGCTCAGAGTAACCGGCGATATGCATCGAGGCCAGAAGGGCTTTATTGAGTACCTCTATATTGATTTGTGGTTCATTTTCCCATGTATCCAGGACGAATGGATGTCCGCTACGCAGCAAAGCCTGCTCATCCACTACCCCACCTCGCGCAGCATTGATGATCAGTGCACCTGGTTTGCATTTCGATAAAAACGCTTCATCGCACATGTGATAGGTGGATTTATCGAGCGGTACATGGAAGGTAATAATATCGCAATTTTTCCCGATGAAATCGAGGTTTTCTCCTATTCTTTTGGGAGGATCATTAAGGAGCACCTTCAGTCCGCGACGCTCTGCCATCTTCGCTACCAACGAACCTACATGACCTACTCCGACGACTCCAATTGAAAGTTGAGAGTTGAGAGTTGACAGTTGACCGTATTCCTCCAGTACCTCTTCTATATAGTCGCATACGGCTTGCGCGTTACACCCGGGACAAGACATCCAACGAATGCCGTGCGCGTCACAATAAGCGGTGTCAATATGATCAAATCCGATAGTAGCTGTACAAACCAGTTGTACGTGTGATCCGGCTAAGAGTTGTTCGTTCACTTGGGTGCGCGTGCGGATGACCAATACATCCGCATCACGCACAGCCAAAGTGTCGATTTGCTCCGGTTCCATCGGGAAAATATGCGCATCAGGCCACTCTCTCCGAATGGATTCTACAAGGTACGGAATATGTATGTCGCTTATGATTTTCACGCGTACTTGATGTTGTCGATAAGCCGTACCGGGCCACAATAGACGGTAACACAACCTATGGCGTGGTCGAACGTATCCGTCGGAAGTAAGGTCGATTGATCTACTATCTCATAATACTCCACTTCCAATCCTTCGATGGCGTTGATGGTATCGATGACTCGTTGCTGCACAGCGGCCACAGTAGCACCTGCTTCTTTTGCCCATTTCATCGAGGAAAAAAGCGTTTTTGAGATTCCTAAAGCAATTTCTTTTTCCTCGGCAGACAAACGCTCATTACGGCTGGACAGTGCCAAGCCTGATTCTTCACGCACGATAGGACAGTCAATGATTTGCAGTTTACCGAAGGTTCCTGCCATCGAACTACGTTCCACCATATGGTGAATGATAGCGAGTTGTTGGAAGTCTTTCTCTCCGAAATAGCCTTTATCCGGTTGCACGAGATAGAACAGTCGGCTGACTACTTGCACAACGCCGTTGAAGTGTCCGGGACGCATCTTACCCTCCATTACTTTATCCAAGCCTGCAAAATCGAATTCGAACGTTGTATTCATTTCCTCCTCCGAATACATTTCCTCGGGTGTCGGGGCGAAGACGAAGTGTGCCCCGATTGAACTGAGCAATTCCGCATCGCGCTCAATGTTACGCGGGTATTTTGCCAAGTCTTCTTTGTTGTTGAATTGCGTGGGGTTCACGAAGACAGAAACGACACATACGTCATTTTCTGCGACCGCTCTACGAACGAGTGAAGCATGTCCCTCGTGCAGTGCACCCATTGTGGGTACTAAACCGATTGTTTTCTTTTCTCTCTTACATTCCTTAATAACGGCCTCTAAAGCGGCTTTTGTAGTAATTATTTGCATAATTTTTAGTAATTTTAACGAAAAATCGTGCAAAGTTAGTGATTTTTTTCTTATTTTGCAAGCAAAAACGATTAAAAATACACTTTTTTTTGCATATATCAATTTTTTTTTGTAATTTTGCAGTGCGAAAATGTACACGTACCTATGAAAGAGCCGAAACGAATCCTATTTATCTCTCAAGAGATATGTCCTTATCTGGCAGATGAGACTCCTATCCGGTTGCTAAACCGTCAGCTGCCTGAGTACTTTCAGTCTCATGGATTTGAGACCCGGACATTTATGCCCAAGTTCGGCGAAATCAACGAGAGGCGCAATCAGTTGCATGAAGTGATACGTCTCTCGGGTATGAATTTGATCATTGAGGATTCGGATCATCCGCTGCTCATCAAGGTAGCGTCCATTCAATCGGCGCGTATTCAGATATATTTCATTGATAATGACGATTTGTTCCACCGCCGTAAAGGTGTGCAGGACGAGCATGGTGTTGAATACGCAGACAATGACGATCGTGTTATTTTCTATGCGCGCGGCGTGATTGAGACAGTAAAGAAGTTACGTTGGACTCCGGATATTATCCTATGCTCAGGATGGATGAGTGCGCTTGCACCGTTGTACTTGAAGCGTGCGTTCAACGACGAGCCGTTCTTTGCGAACTCGAAAATCGTGTTGATGCTGGACGACAACGAATACAAAAAGCCGTTCCCTACCATTTTCTCTGACAAGTTGCGCATTGACGGTATCAGCAACACTGACGTTCGTTCTATTGCCGGTTTCCCTGTAGGCTATGAAGAGTTGATGCGTCTTGCCGTTGATTTCTCGGATGCCATCGTCTATGCTGCGCCGCAAGTGAACCAGCGAGTGGTCAATTATGCAGAAACCAAAGGCAAACCTATCCTGCCATACGAGCCAACGGAAGAGTTAAACGAGCAATGCCGTCGTCAGTGGGAATTCTATCGGACTTTATTGGAAAAGAATGAATAGAAAATTGTCGTTCTTGGGAGTGTTGATCGCCATTGTATGTTGCTGGACGGCGTGCAAGGACGATGTGAGCAGTGCGGGAAGTGCCGTACTGAAGGCTGATGATGCTATTGTTGTTTTTGTGGACACCTTTCCTTTGCGCTCGACACTTGTTGACCGTGATTCCATCACCTCGCAAGCCGATTCGTTTCTATTAGGCGAAATAGAGACCCGTTATGGCACCTTACGCGCCTCCATCATGACACAATTGGCATGTCCTGAAGGCTATTCGTATCCCGAAGGTGCGGTGGTAGATTCAATATGCCTATTCATGTACTACGCCAGTTGGTTCGGTGATGCCAATTCCCCGATGGCTATTGATGCCTATCTGATGGATAAAAAGACCTTCAGTTATTCCGGCACATACCCTACCAATCTCAACATCAACGACTATTGCTCGCATGAGAAGACTATTCTCACAAACCACCGTATAGTAGTAGCCTCCGAAAAATTGGATTCCGTTCAGGATAGCGAAGGGAACTACGTTCCTATGCTGCGTATGCGGGTGAACGATGACTTTTTAGACTACTTCTGGTCTATGCAATCCTTCGATACCCAGGAGAATTTCAATCAGCAGTTCAAGGGTATTCTGCTCGAAAGTTCATTCGGTTCATCCACCATGCTCAACATATCCGATATTGCGTTGGGTGTATTCTACCACTTCAATTACTCGAAAGCAGGTCGTGATACGACGGTGAACGACATGAAAGCTTTCTACGCCAACTCGGAAGTAAGAACAGTTAACCACCTGACATATCTGGATAAAGATGAGTTGATTGAATCATTACGTAGCGACTCCGACACCTATAATTATATTATCGCGCCCGCGGGCGTATATACGCGTGTGACCTTCCCGATGGGACGTATCATAGACACCATATTGACCCATATGGTTGATGTGATAGACGGCGAAATTATTACCCGCCGTCCGTACGTCAACAAAGCTGAGGTGCGTATTGATGTGACGAACATGTACGAAGGGACAGAGAGTCAACGGACAAGCGATGATTGGTTACAACCGACGAGTTATATGTTGCTCATCAAGGAGGAGAGTATGGACAGATTCTTTGAGAAACGCGAATTGCCGAGCGACACCTGTGCACTTCTCGGTGTCCTCACGCAAGGAACAGACTCTCTCGGAGACGCGACATATTACTATACATATGACTTATCGGACTTCATTGGAATACCTCTACATGAGTACATTGATTTCGATTCTGTGCGTCTTGTCATTGAAGAGGAGTTACCTATGCTATTGGTACCGGTGAGTGTCAATTCCAGCACCTCCAGTACATATAATGTATCGCTCTACTCTTCCGTACGCCAGCAGCAGACGATGTCCGCAACGCAGATTCGCTCCGCCAAAGACGGCATGAAGTTTGAAATCGTATATAGCGGTTTCTCACTTCCGAGTGTTGTGTGGGATGAAGAATAAAAAAACGCGGTTTTGTAATGAACCCCAAAAGTTGAACAAAAAAACTTTTGGGGTTTTATTATGAAACATTCGTTTGAAGAACGGTTACAAGCCGTAAAAAAATGTTTAGAAGGCTATTCTCCTAAAGGCGT
>Ga0310690_10001469_pt1 | contig 41663 bp, 37 predicted proteins | sample AusTroGonzalo_MG_2_FD_207661 | JGI IMG/M metagenome (GOLD analysis project Ga0310690, IMG submission 207661) | Bovine rumen microbial communities from tropical cattle in Woodstock, Queensland, Australia - Gonzalo_04 (v2) (version 2) | ecosystem: Host-associated > Mammals > Digestive system >... | reverse complement strand
GAAGTATTCCTTGTAACCGGCCTTGACATAGCGGCCGGAATATTCCTTATAAGAGGGATCCACCGTGGCGGCGAAGGCGGGATCCATGTCTTCCAGGCGCATGAATCGGCCCTGGCGGTCTACCTGTGCCTGCGGGTTGCCGTCCTTGTCCACGGGCATGATGGCGCCGATGCCCGCCGCAGCGGCCACGCGCTTATCGTCTGCGCCGAAGGTGGGGGCGATGTGCACGATGCCCGTACCGTCGCTGGTGGTCACATAGTCTCCGGCGATGACGCGGAAGGCGTCTCCGGCGGGCTTGAACCATGGAATGAGCTGGTGATAGCGGATGCCCACCAGTTCGCTGCCCTTCCAGCTGCCGTCCAGCACTTTGAACGGAACCTTGGGGCCGAACCAGGTTTCCACCAGGTCCTTGGCCAGCACGTAGATGGCAGGATCCCCGGTGTAGGGATTCTGGGACATCACGCGCACGTATTCAATGTCCGGGCCCACGCACAGCGCCGTATTGGACGGAAGGGTCCAGGGCGTGGTGGTCCAGGCCAGGATGTACACGGGCAGGGTTTCGGTGCCGAAGAGCGGCTGGGATCTGCCGTCCTTGATGAGTTCGAACTGCACCGTGGCCGTGGTGTCGCTCACGTCCTTGTAGCAGCCGGGCTGGTTCAGTTCGTGGGAACTGAGGCCGGTGCCGTCCGTGGGGGAATACGGCTGGATGGTGTATCCCTTGTAAAGGAGTCCTTTGTCGTAAATCTTTTTCAGGAGATACCAAAGGGTTTCGATATAGCGGTTGTCGTAGGTGATGTAAGGGTCCAGCATGTCCACCCAATAACCCACGCGCTCTGTCATGTTCACCCATTCGGCGGTATATTTCATCACCTCCTTGCGGCAGGTGGCGTTGTATTCCTCCACGCCCACCTTGGTGCCGATATCGGCCTTGGTGATGCCCAGCTTCTTCTCCACACCCAGCTCTACGGGAAGGCCATGGGTGTCCCAGCCGGCGCGGCGGTTTACCTTGTAACCCGTCTGCGTCTTGTAGCGGCAGATGGCATCCTTGATGGAACGGGCCATCACGTGGTGGATGCCCGGCATGCCGTTGGCCGACGGCGGGCCTTCGAAAAATATGAATGCAGGGGCACCCTCCCTGAGTTCGAGGGATTTCTCGAACGCGTGGCTACTCTTCCACCTGTCCAGGATTTCTTTTCCGGTCTCTGTCAGGTCCAGCCCCTTATATTCTTTAAAATTCATATATTTTTGTTAATTTTGTATCACTTTTTTTAGAATGCAAAGATAACTAATTAAACTGACATAGGCAACATGAACCTGCTGGATATCATTCTGCTGATTCTGCTCATTCCCGGCACCATCCGGGGTATTTCCAGGGGCTTTCTGGAACAGGCGGTTACGCTGGCCGGCATCGTGTTGGCGGCATACATGGCCTACCACTTCTCAGAGCCTGTCTGCACCTGGCTGGCCCAGTACATAACAGTATCGGACACCGTGCTGCACGTGATCGGTTTTGCCGTCATGATGCTGGGTGTCCTAATCATCGTCATGTTCTTTGCCAAACTGCTCACCCGCGTGGCCGACATGGCCTCGCTGGGCTGGTTCAACCGCGTGCTGGGCTTCGTGTTCTCCCTAGCGGTATCGGCCGTTATCCTGAGCCTGATCATCATCCTCTTCGATACCGTCAACACCAAGTTCGAACTAGTGAAGACTCCCATCCTCACCGACTCTGTATTGTATGGTCATCTGAAAGATCTGGGATACTTCGTTTTCCCCTATCTGAAGCATCTGCTCTCGACCGTATCGTGATGCAAATACCACACTACCAAAGCGCTTTGCGGGATACCGTAGCCACAAAGTCCTTCAGATAGAAGGGTTCGAAATAGGCCAGGTTCTCAAAGCGGCCTTCGGCATATGCCTTCTGGGCCAGCGGAGCCATGAAGCGCGCCAAGGGAGCCGCTTCCCGGAATTCGGCTTTGGGGTGGCGGATCACTTCCCGGCACTTGAGGGCGCCGTCTCCCACAAAGAGCACGGGACCGGCCGACAGATAATCGGCAAACGATTCACCGTCAATCACTTTAGCCTCAATGGGAGTCAGACGTTCCCCGGCCGGCGAATACACGGCAGTGTAAACCTCCATGCGGCGGGCGTCGATCATGGGGACGATGTAAGATTCTTCGCTTCGCTCAGAATGACAAAGCACACTCTGCGCCAGGATGTCCAGCGTACCTACGGCGAGGAGGGGTTTACCGGCACCGAAAGCCAGGCCCTTGGCGGTGGAGACGCCCACACGGAGGCCTGTGTAAGAACCCGGACCGGAGCCGACGCATACGGCGTCGCAATCCTTGACACCCATGCACTGGGCATCCAGGACCTCCTTTACCAGCGGGGCGGTGAGAGATGCCTGCTGCCGGGCCTCAGTACAAATACGTTCTTCTACAACAGTCCCGTCCACGGATATACCCACGGACAGGACTGCAGTAGAAGTATCTATCAGAAGGATGCGAGCCATTACAGCTTTTTGCGCAGATAGTTGCGGATATCCTCTCCCTTGCGTACATTGGCCTGCGTATCCACCTCTCCGTCGGCGATGAACCACACCATGGGAAGCGTGCCGATTCCATAAGCCTCTACGTAGGGAGACAGGGCGCCGCGTGTATCGCAAACGTTGATCCAGGGCAGTTTCTGGTTGCGGACGGCTGCGGCCCAGGCCGATTTGTCGCTGTCCAGGGACACGGCATAAATCTCAAAGCCTTTTTTGTGGAATTCCTCGTACAGGGGCAGCAGGGCATCCATATTGAACATCTTTTGCTCGGCCGTAGAAGCCCAAAAATACACCATGGTCACCTTGCCCAGGGACTCGCTCAGTTTCACGGGTTTGCCGTCGGTGGAAGGCAGGCTGATGTCTACATAACCCACTTCCTGGGCGTCACGCACCTTGTTCTCGATTTCCATCAGTTTGATCCTGCGCTGTGCCTCTTTCTCCAGGGCTTTCACATAACGGGACTCCGGATACAGGGTTTTGAGGGAATCGCAGATACTGCTGAACAGGATGCCGTCGGTGCTCTGGCTGAACACCGGCAGGCCCGGATTCACCTGCTGGAACAGGACCGGCACAACCGTGAGGGAGTGGGAATTGCCCACTACATACTTCACGCGGTCCCGGTAATACTGTACATAGCAGCGGGACAGGGCGGCATCGGGATTGAACTCCCGGTCCAGGATGCCCTGCATCTCCCGCATGAAGGCGCTGTAATCCTTCTCTACCTGCTGCAGTTTAAGGGATTCCTCCGACCCGTCTACGCTGTAAACGCCCAAGGTGTCGGTCTGTACCTTGACCTTGTCTCCCTTCTGGAGCAGGAGCGAGGCAATCTGGCGGTCTCCGTAAAACAGGTAAATGAATTCCGGCTTGCCTTTTTCCACGGCAAGCTTATAGCGGAAATCTCCCTGGTCATTGGTTTTCACCGTATCCAGCACCTGGAACCGGTTCACGTCCAACAGCTTTACTATCACGTCTTTACCGGCACCCTCATGGAGATTGCCTTCTATCTTGGTGTTCTTTCCACAGGCGGCCGTCAGCAACACCAGGACGGCCGCGGCAAGGAGCTTAAAGCTTCTCATACTCGGCATTGATTTTGGCAGCAATGGCTTTCATTTCCTCGGCAGGCAACTGGAGTTTGGCTTTGCGGAAATCCATGTCACCCTCTGTCTGGAGCGGCACCAGGTGGATGTGCGTATGGGGCACTTCCATACCCAGAACGGCAACGCCCACCCGCTTGCACGGAACAGCGTTCTTAAGAGCCACCGCCACTTTGCGGGCGAAAGCCCACAGTCCTTCATAAGTCTTTTGATCCAGGTGGAAGATATAGTCGTCCTCCACATGCTTGGGAATCACAAGGGTATGGCCCTTGGCCAGCGGAGAGATATCCAGGAAGGCATAGAAGTCTTCGTTCTCGGCGCACTTGAAGGAAGGGATCTCGCCGGCGGCGATTTTGGTGAAAATGGTTGCCATGGTACTTTTAAAGGGATATTTCCTGGATTTCAAACTTCATCACTCCACTGGGGACCTTGGCCTCCACGGTCTCTCCCTTGCCATGGCCGATGAGCGCCTTGGCAATGGGGGTGGTAGCGGCCAGCAGACCCTTCGAGAAATCGGCCTCGCTTTCGGGCACGATCTGGAAGTTCATCACCATCTTGTTGGCGAGGTTCTTCACCTTTACCTTGGAAAGGAGCTGGACGGTATCGGCCGAAAGTTTGCTCTCGTCAATGACGCGGGCGTTGGCCACCTTTTCCTTGAGACGGGCGATTTTCACTTCCAGCAGTCCCTGGGCATCACGGGCTGCATCGTACTCTGCGTTCTCCGAGAGGTCTCCCTTTTCACGGGCCTCGGCGATAGCGGCAGAGATTACCGGCCGCTGGGCCAGTGCATCGGCCAGTTCCTGCTTGAGTTTGTCAAGACCGGCCTGAGTCATCATTTCAATAGCCATTGTATAGGTTTATTATGTTCTTCGTCAAAAAAACAGCCGACGACCGTGCACCGGTCGTCGAGCCTTATGTCACTACAAAGGTAGAAAATATTTTTGAAAAAAACTATTTTGCCTTCCTATTGTCTACAATGACGGCATTTTTGAGGATATCCTCACTGATAATCACGTCTTTTTCACTGACACCGAAGGAGACCTCGTTCATGATGACGGACACGCCGCTCACGCCGGCCTTCATTTCCTTGAGGAGGTAGGAATCCTTGTAAACGGAAATCTCTATTTTCTTGGGATCGTCCTTGTTGGTGTTGTCCTTGCGCTTTTTACAGACGATATACCAGGCATCGGCCGTTTCCTTCTGCAGTTTAAGGTCGTAGCCGTCGGCCACTCCGTCCAGCATGCCCAGGGTATCGTCGGCATCCGAAGACTTGTCGGCCTTGTTGTCTTCGATGGTCACTTCATTCTTTTTGGAATTGTATGTCCAGGTGGTGGTGGCGTCCTCCCAGATAACGAGTTTCTGGCCCAGCATCTGGGTCTCGACTCGGCTTTTATCTCCAAGAATATACATCCGGGAGGGCACAGCGCCGATAATGGGAATCTTCATGGTCATGGTCATGATCATGCCTTCCGTATCCCCGTGCTCCATAACCTTGTCCATCTTTTCCAGAATCTCTTCCGGGGTCTGGGCCCATGCGGAAAGGGCAACTAGGATGGCGGCAAAAGCAAGCGCTAACTTTTTCATATTCAATTATTTTGATTCAAATTCTTTCAATGCGTTCAAAGCCTTCGGACAGAGGAGGAGGATAGCAACTACCGTGCCCCAGGCCATGAGTCCCACACCGATGTCCCCCAGCATCCAGACCAGATCGGCCTCCCGGACGGCGCCAAAGACGATGGCGGCCAGGAGCACCACCTGCAGCAGCCTTATGCTCAGTTTCTCCCAGCGGCCGTTGCGGCCGTGGAACAGATACATGATGCTGGACTCGGCATAGAAATAATAGGCCATGATGGTGCTAAACACAAAGAACACCATGGCCACCGACACAAACTCGCTGCCAAAACCCGCAAATACCGTATCCACGGCACTCTGGGTATAGCCAGCATAGTTGTTGCCCAGCTCCGGAGCGTTCTCCACCAGCATACCGCCCGCCCCGTCCAATATATTATAGGTACCGGAAGTGAGTATCATCAAGGCCGTCGCGGTACATACCAACAGGGTATCCACATACACGGAAAACGCCTGTGCAAGGCCCTGGCGGGCCGGATGGTCCACATCGGCCGCGGCCGACACGATGGCGCCGGTCCCCTGCCCCGCCTCGTTGGAGAAAATGCCACGCTTCACGCCCATGGCGATAGTGGTGCCGATGATACCCCCACAAAGGGGATTGATGCCGAATGCGCTGCGGAAGATGGTAGCGAACACCGCCGGCACTTCCTGAATGTGGAAGGCAACCACCACCAGCGACAGCAAAATGTAGCCGAAAGCCATAAAGGGCGTCACTATGGAAGCAACCTTGGCAATGCGCTTCACCCCGCCGATGACAACAATGCCCATCAGGATGGCCAGGCCGATACCCGTTGCCAGCGGCGGCACAGGAAAGGCATTCTGCATGGCGGAAGAAGCGCCATTGGCCTGCACGGTAACCAGGAAAATGCCGCAGCTGATGATGGTGATGATGGCGAACACCACGCCCAGCCAGCGCTGACCCAGCCCCTTCTCGATAAAGCTGAAGGGACCGCCGCGATACCCGGAAGCATGCGGGAACTTATAGATTTGAGACAGCGTAGATTCTACGAATGCAGTGGACGCGCCAAAAAACGCCACCACCCACATCCAGAAAACGGCCCCGGGTCCGCCAAAGGCAATGGCCGTAGCCACGCCCACAATGTTGCCGGTACCCACACGTCCCGAAAGCGCAATACAGAAGGCCTCAAAGGAAGAAATCCCCTGCGAGCCCTGCTTCTTGCCGAAGAGCGAGCGCAGCATGAGCCCGAAGCGCCGCACCTGCACCAGCCGTGTGCGCACAGAGAAGTACAGTCCCGCAACCAGCAGCAATGCCACCAGCCCCGGATTCCATACGATGTCATTGAGGGTAGAAACAAACTTCTCCATGCCGTAAAGGTAACAAAAATAATTGATAATCAAACCCCTTCGCGGTCCAGAAGAAGTTGATCACGCAACGCCTCCAAAGACGGGAACTTCCGCTCGTCCCGGATACGGCGCACAAAACGCAGCTTCAGCGGCAGCCCGTAGATATCCTCATCAAAGTCCAGGATATGCGTCTCGATAGTACGGGTCGTCCCACCCACCGTAGGGCGCGTGCCGATATTGCACATCCCCTTATAGGTTTCTCCCAGCACCTCCACCTCAACGGAATAAACCCCATTGAGCGGCACCAGCTTCAGCGGCTCATACAACTGCATATTGGCCGTCGGGAAACCCATGGTCCTGCCCATCTTGTTCCCGGCCACCACCACACCATACAGCCCATACCGGTACCCCAGCATCCCATTCGCATCCTCTATCCTCCCCTCCTCCAATGCATGACGGATTCTGGTGGAGGAAACGATGACCTCTGTGCGCGTGGGGGTTGCGATGGCAGAGGGAAATTGGTTTTTCGCAAAGCCTTGCGAAAAATAATTTTCCTCTGCCGCCAGCCCGACAGAGGTCTGTCCGGACACCAGAATCGGCACTTTCGTGCCCGCGGCGGCCTGTGAATCTTTTATCTCCCCAGCCGTCTTCCTGTCACTTCCTATACGGTTGTCATAGCCCATGACAACCAGGGAGGCGCCGTACTTATCGGCCAAAAGCTGCAGGTATTCATCGGCCTTCATGGCGGCGAACTCACGGGTGAAGGGAATTACCTCCACGCGGTCTATCCCTGCGGCCAACAGCATCGCCTTCTTTTCCTCCAGGCCGGTCAGCAGCCTGAACTCCCGGGCATCCTGCTGCAAAACCGTTCTCGGATGCGGCCAGAATGTTACGACAACGGCCTCCTCGCCCCGTTCCCGGGCCAAGGAGACCACCGTCTCTAAGACATGACGGTGCCCCAGATGGACACCGTCAAAGAATCCTGTGGTTACTACAGCCACTTTACGCATTCAAAGCTCTGGCGATGGGCCAGCAGCGGGTGTTTGGCGAAGCAGCGTGCACCCACCATGTAGGCACCCGTCTTCTCCGGCAGCACATCTACGCTGTACTTGGCCACTCCGTCCTTAAAGGAATCCACCTTGAAGTCCTGCACTTCTACGATGTGCAGCTTTCCGTGGACATCCTGCTGGGCGAAGACCACCTCCAGGCCCACTTCCTCCGGCATGAGAGACCCCATCTGGAGCTCTATCTCGGCGTGATAGGGCGTGGCCAGGGTGAGGTCATAGGAAGTGGCAGCCTCACTGCGGGAAACCAGGCGCACATTCTCCCACTCACGGCGCACACGCGTCTTCCAGGCAGCCAGTTCCCGGGCCTGGGCGAAGTCCTTGGCCGCGATGGCCACGGCAGCCTTGCCCTGCGGAGCGTAATACTGGTTGATGTAATCTGTGAGCATGCGGTTGGTGGTGAAATTGCAGGCCACCTTGGCAACGGTATTCTTGATGTAGCCCACCCACTCGCGGCTGCGGCCGGTGGTACGGTCTATATTATAATAGGCCGGTGCAATGTCGTTCTCCAGAATCTGGTAGATGGTAGCGGCGTCCAGTTCATTCTGGTAGTTGTTGTCTTCGTAGGCCTGCTCGATGGGAAGGGCCCAGCCGGCACCTTCCTTGTAGCCTTCCACCCACCAGCCATCCAGCACGGAGAAGTGCATGGTGCCGTTCATGGCAGCCTTTTCTCCGGAAGTACCGGAAGCTTCCTGGGGACGGGTAGGGTTGTTCATCCACACGTCCACGCCCTGGACCATGCGCTTGGCCAGCGTGATGTCGTAGCCGGGCACAAACACAATCTTGCCGATGAAGCGGGGATCCTTGGAGATGTCCACGATCTGCTTGATAAGGTCCTGGCCGGCTTTGTCGGCCGGATGGGCCTTACCGGCAAACAGGAACTGCACGGGCTGGGCCGGATTGTTCACAATCTTGTTCAGGCGGTCCAGGTCACGGAACAGCAGCGTAGCGCGCTTGTAGGTGGCGAAACGGCGGGCGAAGCCGATGGTGAGGACATCGTCCCGCAGGTTCTCCAGGATGGTCACAATCTCCGTGGGGCTGTAGTGGTTGCTCATGCTCTTGTCTGTGAGACGCTCCCTCAGGAAGCCGATGAGCTTGGCCTTGAGCGTTTTCTTCACACCCCAGACTTCTTCGTCGGAGACATTGTAAATGCCTTCGAAGCAGGATTTGTCATAATGGTGCGTGGCGAATTCAGGGCCGAACACCTTGGCATGCACGGGCTTCCATTCGGGAGCGCACCAGGTGGGATAATGGACACCGTTGGTGACATAGCTCACGAACAGTTCCTCCGGCAGGTAGCCCGGATACATGTGCGCGAAGATATCCTGGGACACCTTGCCGTGCAGCATGGATACGCCGTTCACGTTCTGGGAGATATTGGCAGCCAGGTTGCTCATGGAGAATTTCTCGTGCTGGTCCAGCGGATTGTCCTTACCCAGGGACATCAGGGTTTCCCAGTCCACCTTGAGGCGGGCGGGATAATGGCCGATGTACTGGCGCAGCAGTCCTTCGTCAAAGGCGTCGTGACCGGCGGGAACCGGCGTATGGGTGGTGAACAGGGAGCTGGCTTTAACCACCTCCAGGGCCTCGGTGAAGTCCAGGTTGTCATGCTCGATGTACTCCCTAAGGCGCTCCAGGCCGGTGAAAGCGGCGTGACCCTCGTTGCAGTGGTATACCTGCGGATTCAGGCCAAGCTTGCGCAGGACGCGGATACCGCCCACACCCAGCAGGAGTTCCTGCTTGAGGCGGTTCTCCCAGCTGCCGCCATAGAGATGATAAGTCACCTCACGGTCTTCGGGGATGTTGGCTTCATAGTCCGTATCCATCAGGTACAGGTCTGTGCGGCCCACTTCCACCTTCCAAAGGCGCGCGGTAAGCTTGCGGCCGGGGAAAGCCACGGAAACGGTGAGCCAGTTGCCGTCGGCGTCAAAGACGGGAACGGCGGGAATCTTGGCGAAGTCCTGGGCGTCGTAGTTGGCCACCTGGTAACCCTGAGCGCTGAGCACCTGGTTGAAGTAGCCGTAACGGTACAGCAAACCCACGGCCACCAGGTTGGTGTTCATGTCGGACGTCTCTTTCAGGTAGTCTCCAGCCAGGATACCCAGGCCGCCGGAATAAATCTTCAGCGAGGTATCCAGACCGTACTCCATGCAGAAGTACGCCACGGAAGGGTCTTTGCGCTGCTTCTTGGCAGCCATATATTCATCGAATTCATCCAGCACCTTCTTCATGCGGGAGAGGAAATCCTCATCCTGCGACAATTGCTGGAAACGCTTGATACTCACGGTGTCCAACACCACCAGCGGGTTATGGCCGCTCTTATGCCACACCTCCGGGTCGATGGACTTGAACAAGTCCTTGGCGCTCTCGTTCCAGCACCACCAGAGGTTCTTGGACATCTTCTCCAGGCGGGAAAGTTTCTCCGGCAGGTGACGGGTCACCAGGATGCTTCTCCAGCTGGGGTTGGTAACATCTGCTTTAAAATACTGCATAGTCTTCTTCTTGGTTTTGTAGGAGTCCTGCTGGTCCTTGATTTTCTTGAGGGCCAGGGAATATGCCTCCTGATAATACGCTATCTGATTCTCCCACAGGGCAATTTGAGCCACTTCGCGGGCATTTTCCCGGTAAACGTTCCGTTTCTCCAGTTCCAGGGAGGCGAGCTCCCGGATGCGGGCCACCGTTCCGTCCACCACTTCGTCATAGTTGGTGTCGTCCCGGTGCAGCACGGTAATGCCGGGGTGTTTTTTCTTGTAATGGGTCTCCACCCACAGGCCGAAACCGGCGAGGGTGGTGGTAAGGGTGGGCACACGGAAAGCCAGGGCTTCCAGCGGAGTGTACCCCCAGGGTTCATAATAAGACGGGAACAGGCCCAGGTCCAGGCCACACAGAAGGTCGTAGTAGCGCATGTTGAACACGCCGTCGTCCCCGTTCAAGTAGGACGGGACAAAGTACACCTTCACTTTGTCTCCCAGGGAATTGGTGAGGCCCACTTCCCGGAGCCTGCGGGTGATGGTGTCGTATTCGGCATTCATCAGGTAGTGGGTCGTCTGGGTCTGATACCGGGCGTCTCCGTTCCCGGCCAGTTTGGCCACCACCTCCTTGTCCGGGCCGTGATGTCCGGAAGGAATCATGATGAAAGCCTGGATGCTGCGGCCGCTGTATTCCGAGCGGTTCAGGCGGTCCAGGGCGTCGATAAACACATCGATACCTTTGTTCCTGTATTCATAACGGCCTCCGATGCCGATGAAAATGGCGTTGGAGGGCACTTCCTCGGCGCTCATGGCCGTAGCCACCTGGACCAGGCGGTCCCGGGCGGCGTCGTGAAGACGTTCATAGTCTTCGTCCGAGGCAGGTGTGAAACTATTCTCGAAACCGTTGGGCGTGACAACGTCCACCGGGCGCTCAAGGAACTGGGCGCACTCCTTGGCCGTGATTTCACTCACGGTGGTAAAGACATCGGCATTCTGGGCCGATTTCTTCTCCAGCGAATAGATAGCCGTCACGTTGAAGCGGCGGGCCATCTCGTCTCCGTTATAGGTGGAAATGTCGTTGTAAAGGGGAAGGTTGTTGCCGGCCAGGCAGCGTCCCATCATGGTGGCATGGGTGGTGAAGGCCGTAGCCACGGGAATGGCCGATTTCTTCAGGTGCAGGATACCGGCACCCGTCTGCCACTCGTGGAACTGGGCCACCACCTTTTCTCCGCCGTTCAGATTGTAGTTCCAGAAACTTTCAATCACGCGGCCGGCCAGCACGCCAAACACGGCGCTCTCCTTGTAGTCCCAGTTACCGGTGAGCGAATCTACGCCGAAATCGGTCCACAGGTCACCCAGGATTTGATCGGCCTGCGGCAGGAACTGCTTGTAGTCTACCAGGATGGCCACGGGTTTGCCCGGAATATTCCACCGGCCCACGCGAAAGCGGAGACCCTCGGTGAGGGCCTGCGCTTTCCATGAGCGGTACAGCATGGGGTCTTCCAGGAAATCCGGGTTTCCGCTGCGGTGCATCCATACGTCGGGACCGATAAAAATGTGCCGGCGTCCCATCTGGGATTCCAGATGCAGGGCTTTGGTGGCGATGACGGTATAGATACCGCCCACCTTGTTACATACTTCCCAACTTACCTCGAAAAGATAGTCCGGATTCAGAATCTCTTTCTTTGCCATTTATTATTTTTTCTTCGCCACTCTCTTCCGCACTGTCTTGGCCGGAGCTTCGAACTCCTGGGCCGCAGCTTCCCTCACGTCCAAGGCCGCCCGTTTCTCGTCCAGGCGGATCTGGAAGTCGGAAATCACATTCATGTAATTGATAAATGCCTCGTACGGAGTATCATAGGGGTTGAAATACTTGTGCACTTCCCCGTCGCTGAAGAACTTGGTACACATATAATAGAAATGGTCACTCTCCTGAAGGTGTCCCCAGTCGGCATAAAGCTCGGCGTCGTTCACGATGGCCAGCTTTTCCTTCATGGCATAGACCTTCTTGAAGGCCTCGCTCTGGAGTTCGTTGCCCAGCCAGGCGGTGAGGTCGCGCTCTTCATCGGCCCAGGAGATGGGATCTTCCACATCGATGCCGGCGACGGGTTTGAACTTCTTGGTGGCCTCGGAGGGCGTCACAAAGCCGAAGGTTCCGTCCTTGATGACAGCCTCGGGCAGGGCGCGCATGAACTCGAAGATGCCGCAATCGGCGCTCTGGTGCTCGCCGAAGGTCTCATAGTCCATGAACAGGTTGACGATGTCCCCTTCCTTGGCATTTTCCTTGAGCCAGCCCACATACTGCTGGGCCGTCACCTTGTTCTGGTTGAAGCGGAAGGCGATGTCGTCCGACAGGGTGTAGTTGCGGAGCAGCAGCTTCAGGTGCGGCTGGGTTTCTCCGGAATACACGAAGTTGGGGCTCTGCCAGCCCATGATGTGGCGGGCGCCTTCCGTGAGCATGGTCTTGTAACCCATCTCATAGACAAGTTCTCCGATGCTGTTGGAATAGATGAGCTCCGTGTTGCGGAAAGCGGTGGGCTTTACGCCGAAGAGTTCTTCAATCTTGTCGGCATGCTTCTGTACCTGATGGCGGAATTCGGAGTCCGAACCCAGGGATGCCAGGGAATGGTAATAAGTCTCGGCCAGGAACTCCACGCGTCCGGTGGCGGCCAGGGCTTTGAAACTGTCGATCACCTCCGGGCAGAAGCGTTGGAACTGCTCCAGGGCGCTGCCGGAAATGGAATAGGCAATCTTGAATTTGCCCTTGTTCTTGTTGATGAGTTCCAGCATGAGCTGGTTCATGGGCAGATAGCACTTCTGGGCTACCCGGCGCAGGATGGTACGGTTGGCAAAGTCGTCATAGTAATGGGAATCCTTGCCGATATCGAAAAATCTGTACAGGCGGAGCCGGGTGGGCTGATGGACCTGGAAATACAGGCAGATACTCTTGGTTGCCATAATATCTTATTTTACTACTGATTCATAAACTTTCTTGAGCTTGGCGCAGGCGCCGTTCCATTTGAGGGCATTCACCTCGTCGTACCCCATGCGGGCGCTGAAGTCGGCCAGGGCGGGGTAACTGAGGAGGGCATAGATGTCATCGGCCATGGCATCCACATCCCAGAAGTCCACCTTGAAGGCGTACTGAAGCACTTCGGCGGCACCGGACTGCTTGGAGATGATGGACGGAACGCCGGTTCTCATGGCCTCCAGCGGGGAAATGCCGAAGGGTTCCGAGATGGACGGCATGATGTATACGTCCGAGAGGGCAAACATCTTCTGCACGTCGGCACCACGGAGGAAGCCCGTGAAGTGGAAACGGTCGCTGATGCCCAGACGGGCCGCATGATGGATGGCGCGGTTCATCATGTCTCCGCTGCCGGCCATCACGAAGCGTACGTTCTTGGTGCGCTTGAGCACTTTGGCGGCAGCTTCGATAAAGTACTCGGGGCCTTTCTGGTAAGTGATACGGCCCAGGAAGGTGACCACGGGTTCCTTTACGCCGCGCTCTACCTGCATGTTCTCCCGGCCGCTGAAGTCCACGGCGTTGTGCACGGTGACCACCTTGGCGGGGTCGATTCCGTAACGGGAGATGACGATATTGCGGGTGAGGTCGCTCACGGTAACCACACGGTCGGCCGCCTCCATGCCCCTCTTCTCGATGGCGAAGACGCGGGTATCGATGTTGTCCACGCTGCCACGGTCGAAGGAGGTGGCGTGCACGTGGATCACCAGCGGCTTGCCGGTGAGTTCCTTGGCGGCGATGCCGGCATAGTAGCACAGCCAGTCGTGGGCGTGGATGACGTCGAACTCATCCTTGCGCTGCATGGCGATGGTACCGCCCACCATGGCGTAGCGGGCCACTTCCTCCATGAGGTTGGCGCCGTACTTGCCGGAGAACTTGAACTTCTGGCCGTAGCTGATGGAGAAGTCTTTCACCTGACGGCGCTTTTCTTCCTCAATCAGTTTGCCAAACTCCTCCGGATTGGCATAGGGAACCATGTTGGAGCCGATGTGGATGAATTTCACCTTGTCCAGGAAATCGTCCACGGTCTCGGACATGGTGTCCACAGGCACATCCGAAGCGTTGATGATGGTAGTGGCGCTCTGGTCTTCGTCACCAGAGGCCGACGGCATCACGAACAGGGTCTCCACGCCGTTATAGGCGAGGCCCTTCACAATGCCTTCACAGGCCGTACCCAGACCGCCTGCGATATGGGGAGGAAACTCCCAGCCAAACATTAATACTCTCATAGTTTACTCCTCCCTGTATTGGTCGATGAGCCAGTTGATGTTCAGAAGGGCGGCGGTGGTCATGGCCGACGAAATGGCGCCGTGGGGCTCGTGCGGCGGGTCTCCGTCATAGAGTTCGCTGAAGGCGCCCACGCCGTGCTTGGAGAGGTCCTCGTAGAAGCCCTCGGTGAGCCATTCGGCACGTTTGATAAAGGCGCTGCCCATCATGCTGAAGCTGGCATAGCAGAACTGGGCCAGCAGGAAAGGCCAGGCGCAGCCGTTCATGTAGGCTTCGTCACGCTCCTGCTGGTTGCCCTCGTAGACACCCTTGTAACGGACGTCGCGCGGGCTCAGGGTGCGTACACCCCTGCGGGTGATGAGTTCCGCGTTCACTACGCGCATCACCTCGCTCACCACTTCGTCGCTTACGCAGCGGTAATCCAGGGAAACGGCCCACAGCTGGTTGGGGCGCAGCTCCAGATGCTGGCCGCCATTGTCCACATAGTCGGCCAGGAAGCCCATATCCTCATTCCAGAACATGGGCTGGAAATTCTGCTCGATGAGTTCCTTGACGGGCGTCCACTTTTTGTAGAAGGCGCTGCCCTTTTTCTCGTGCTCCAGGGCGAAGCAGATGGCGTTGTACCACATGGCGTTGGTTTCCACCTGGTAACCGGCGCGCTCGGTGACGGCGCGGCCGTTGATGTAGGCGTTCATCCAAGTGAGGGCGACACCGTCCATCTGGGCCCACAGCAGGCCGTTGGGCTGCATGGCAACCTCCTGGCGCTGGCCGGGCAGATAACTCTCGATGATCTTCTTCATGACGGGGCCGTATTTGGCCCATACATCCTTGTCCTTGGCGCCCCAGGCAATGTACTGCTGCAGGGTGATGGCGATGTACAGCGGGGATTCCACCTGCGTAGTGCGGCGGGTAAGGCGTTCCTGGTTGTCCTCAATCAGGTTGTCCAGGATTTCCTCGAACTCCTTGGGGTCATCCTTGGCATAGAGCGTAAGGCCGGCCAGGGAGCCCAGGGTTTCGCGGAGCAGGCCGGTGAACAGCCAGCTGTAACCGGCCACGATGCGCTTGCGGCCGCCGTCCTCGCGGATGAGGGAATCGGCCTGGCGCACCAGCTGGTCATGGAAGGAAGTGATGGGGCCGATCTTATCCACCGTGGCGCTGAAACGACGTTTCAGGGAGGTGGCGGCTACGGGACCGGAGGCAGAGGCCGAGAAGACGATGGAGTCTCCGCTGTGCATATCCACCTCGAAAGTACCGGGCACCCAGAGGTCTTCCCGGCAGTCGAAGCCGCGGCGCATTTCGTCGGAATAGACGATGCCCTTGTACCAGACCGGATTGTACTTGAACGCAGAGGCCGATGAACTCAGCTGCAGGTTCAGGTCCGGGAAGCCTTCGTACATGTTGAAGGCGGCGCCGTTCTGGATGGGTTTGAAGTCCGTGCGGGCGGCATCGTTCTCTGCGGTGAGTGCATGGAAGTTGCGGAAGGCCAGGAAAGGCTTCAGCTCCAGTTTCACTTTAGCGGGAGCGTTCACCAGCTCGTAATGGATGAGGACCTGATTCTGGTCCGGGGTGAGGGCAATGCGCTTGCGGAACACAATTTCTCCGATCTTGTAGGTGACGCAGGGAACCGGGTCTGCATCGAAGTCCACGATGTACTTGTGTCCGCGGGGTTCGTAGATGTCTCCATAGCAATGGATACCCAGGTTGAACCGCTTGCCGCGCAGGGTAAGGCTCTCGTCCAGCGAACTCAGCAGTACGTGCCGGAATCCGTCGAACGCCGCTACCGGAACGGCCAGGAGGCCGTGGTAACGCCTAGTATTGCAGGTCACGATGGACGTGTCGCAATACGCACCGGTCTTGTTCGCCAGCACAATCTCCCGGTTCAAGGAATAAGACAGGTTGACGAGCTCAGACTTGTTGAATTTCAAAAAAGCCATATATAAGTGTTTATACTTTTTTCAATACCATTGCCGTACGGGCCGGAAGATACAGCTTGAGCGTATGATCGTAGGCCTGGTTGCCGTTGGGACATCTCTCGGGTACGGAAATATGTTTCTCTACGCTTGCAAGGCGGCCAAAACCGTTAAATTCCGGCTGGTCGCTGTCCAAAACGTTCACATATTCCCCCGCCGGTGCGCTGAAGCCGTAATCGGCAAAGGAACCGGTGGGCGAGAAATTCAGCGCAAAGATACAGTTTTTCCGTAGGAAAACCAAGATTTTCTTCTCTTCGTCGGCCACAAGCAGTTCCGGACGGACAGACAGGATATTTTCCTCACGGAGGAGATGCACCATGGCTTCGTCAAAACTGCGGAGGTCTCCGTAACGAAGCAGGGGATTGTCTTCCAGCGACCACTGGCGGCGGGCATACTTGAAGGACCAGCCATTTCCCTCACGCGGGAAGTCGATCCATTCGGGATGGCCGAACTCATTGCCCATGAAATTCAGGTAACCGTCTCCGGCGGTGGCGGCCGTCACCAGGCGGATCATCTTGTGCAGGGCGATGCCCCTGTCCACGATGCCGTTCTGCGATTCCTTGTTCATGCAGAAGTACATTTCCTTGTCCATCAGGCGGAAGATGATGGTCTTGTCGCCCACCAGCGCCTGGTCGTGGCACTCTGCGTAGGAGATGGTCTTTTCATCGGCCCGCTTGTTGGTGAGCTCCCACCAGACCTCTCCCATGGACCACTGCTCGTCGCTCTTTTCCTTGATCCACTTGATCCAATGGTCGGCCACACCCATGCTCATGCGGAAGTCGAAGCCCACGCCGAATGCCTCGAAGGGGGCAGCCAGGCCGGCCATGCCGGACATGTCTTCGGCGATGGTGAAACCGTTGGGATTCATTTCCTTCACCAGCCGGGTGGCCAGGGACAGGTAGATGACGGCGTCTTCGTCTACTCCACCGTCGAAGTAAAGGCTGTAATTGCCGAAATCCTTGCCCAGGCCGTGGTCCCAGTACAGCATGGAGGTGACGCCGTCAAAGCGGAAGCCGTCTATGTGATATTCCTCCATCCAGTATTTCACGTTGGACAGCAGGAAATAGCGGGTTTCGTCCTTGCCGTAGTCGAAGCAGCGGGAGCCCCAGGCGGGATGCCGGCCCTGCGGACCGCTGTAGAAGTACAGGTTGTCACGGCCGTCAAACTCGCTCAGGCCCTCGGCCACGTTGTCCACGCTGTGGCTGTGCACGATATCCATGATGACGGCGATGCCCTTACCGTGGGCGTCATCCACCAGGGCCTTGAATTCCTCGGGAGTGCCGAAACGGGAGCTAAGCGCAAAGAAATTGCTTACCTGGTAACCGAAGGAACCGTAATAGGGATGCTCCTGGAGCGCCATAATCTGGATGGTGTCATACCCCAGTTTCTTGATTCTGGGAAGGACATCCTTACGGAATTCCTCAAAAGAACCTACCTTTTCCTTTTCCGTGGCCATGCCGATATGGCATTCGTAAATCATGGGATGGGGACGCTTGCCGGCATGGCCATGCTTCCAGACATGCTTTTTGGCCGGATCCCATACCTGGGCGCAGAAAACCTTGGTCACAGGGTCCTGCACCACCCGGGTGGCATAGGAGGGAAGACGCTCCCCGCCGCCACCGGGCCATTCGATGTACAGCTTGTACAACTGGCCGTGGTGGAGGAACATCTCCGGAATCTTCAGCTCCCAGTTGCCGTTGCCCAGGGGTTTCAGGGCATAGCCTTCGGTCCGCTTCCAGTTGTTGCACTCTCCGATGAGGAAGATTTTATTGGCGTTGGGGGCGAACTCACGGAATACCCAGCTGCCGTCATCGCACTTGTGCAGACCGTAATACATGTGATTGTTCACGGCATCTTTCAGCAGGCCGTCTCCGGCAATGTGCTTGAAGGTTTGCCAGATGTGTTCATGCCGGGCGTCGATGGCGTCTTTGTGCGGCATCAGCCAAGGGTCGGTTTCGTAGATTCTTTTCATATGCGGTTATATTTATATTATCATCTCTCCTATAGTCTGACAAATTTAATAAAAATCCGGCAGAATTCCTCCTAATGGCTTCATCTTCCTGAAAATCTTTTTTAGGTGCAGGTTCTCCTTATAAGTGGTACAGGCTCCCCTGCTAAACGACGCAGGTCCTACGCATGAACGGTGCAAGCTCCCACCATGGTCGGTGCAGGTTCCATTTTAGGGCCAGTCCCAGCGCCACTGATTTGGCGTTAGAGAGCCGTGAAAGGCATTTTCCGTGGAGCAGGTCCAGGGCCTAAAATGAGACCTGCGCCATTCAGACGTGGGCATCCATCAGCACTGGGCACAAGTCATTGTCGTTTTAGTGTTAAAGCGGAAAAAAAGGACGGGAATCTGCCGGAAATTGTCTATATTTGTAACGTATGGAAGAGAGGAATTACATGGAGCTCTTGCAGCTTCAGGCGCTCATCAAGGAAAGCATTGCCGATGCCTTCCCGGGAAGGTATTGGGTGAAGGCGGAGATAGCGTCCTGGAGCCCCCGCGCCAACGGGCACTGTTACCTCTCGCTGGTCCAGACACGGGGAGGAAAATCCGTTGCGGAATCCCGCGCCGTCATATGGAAATGGCATTACCCTCAGCTCAGGGCATACTTCGAAGAAACCACGGGGGAACAGCTCCGGGCAGGTATTACCGTGCTGGTCCGTGTGCAGGTGGCTTTCAGTGAGCTGTACGGCATGGCCCTTTATGTGGAAGACATCGATGCCAACTTCACCCTGGGAGCCAGGGCCCTGGAACGCAAGAAAGCCATAGAACGCCTGCAGAAGGACGGTTACATGGACATGCAGAAGGAACTGGCCATTCCGGATATTCCCCGGAGGCTTGCCGTCATCACGTCCAAGACCGCCGCCGGTTACCAGGATTTTCGCAATCACCTCCTTCATAATCCGGAGGGGTACACATTCCAGCTGGATTTGTATGAGGCCCTGATGCAAGGGGAAGGGGCGCCCGATTCCATAGTCCAGGCCCTTGAAGAAGCCATCCGGAAGGGCCATGACGCCATTCTGATCTTAAGGGGCGGCGGTTCCGAGACCGACCTCCTGTGCTTTGACGATTTTGACCTTGCGGTTGCCATCGCCACCTGCCCCGTCCCCGTTGTCACGGCCATCGGCCACGACAAAGACGTCCATATTGCCGATATGGTAGCGCACCAGGCCGTAAAAACGCCCACTGCCCTGGCAGACCTTTTCCTGGACGCTTTTCAGGCCCAGGATGACCTGTTGGACCGTCTGGGCCAGCGCATATCCACGGCCGCAGAGCGTCTGGTCAACCGGCAGGAGCTCAGGCTGAGTAGTGCCGAAGCTGCCATCGGCCGTGCCATCCAGCGCCGTCTTGGCGCCCTGGAGATGCTGCTTCAGCGAAGCATCGGCCGTATTTCCAAAGGGCTCCTGCACAAGTATGCCGATGTGGCCCGCCTCTCAGACACGGCTGCCCATCGGGTCCAGTTCGCCGCCCAGGCCCGCGTGAGCGCAGAGTTTTCCCGCGTGGCGCTGAAGGAAGCCCTTATCACGGCCAGCGACCCCCGCAAGATCCTGTCCCTGGGATATGTGCTGGTTACCGGCAAGGACAACAAAGTGCTCAAGACCGTGGATAAAGTGGGCATAGGAGACCGCATCGGCGTAAGATTCTCGGACGGGTCCCTCACGGCCAAGGTTGACGAAGTTTACAGTGACCATTTGGATAATGATAAAACCAACATAGCATGAGTGAGAAATTCGATTATGCAAAGGCTATTGCCGAGCTGGATGAAATAGCCGCCAAGGTGGAGAATCCGGAAACCAAGCTGGATGACATTGACGCCCTCGTGGGGCGTTCCAAGGAGCTTCTGAAGCAGTGCAAGGATTACCTCAGGACAGTAAAGGAAAAAATTGATTCACTGGATAAAGAGTAACTATGTTTGACGCAGTTAAAGTAAAGGACGCATGCGTCCGATGGATCAGGGACTGGTTCCAGGAAAACGGTCCCGGTTGTAACGCCGTGCTGGGAATTTCCGGCGGTAAGGACAGCAGCGTATGCGCTGCCCTGTGCGTGGAAGCGCTGGGGAAGGAACGCGTGATAGGGGTTACCATGCCCAATGGCGTACAGCCGGATATCGACGATTCGGTGAAACTCATCAACCATTTGGGAATCAAGCGCTACAATATCAATATCGGCTCCTCTTTCAATGCCCTTATGGCCGAGGTGGAAGACAAACTGGGCCATGAAGCATCGGCCCAGACCCGCATCAACATGGCCCCGCGCCTGCGCATGACGGCCCTCTATGCGGTATCCCAGAGCAACAACGGCCGCGTGGTGAATACCTGCAATTTGTCCGAGGACTGGGTGGGCTACAGTACCCGCTACGGAGACGCCGCCGGTGACTTTTCGCCCCTGGGCGGTCTTACGGTGCAGGAAGTGGTGGCCATCGGCAAAGTGATGGGCCTCCCCATCGATTTGGTGGAAAAAGCGCCGTCAGACGGTCTCACCGGTAAAACTGACGAAGACAATCTGGGATTCACCTATGCCGTACTGGACAAGTACATCCGCACGGGTGTTTGCGAGGACCCCGCCACCAAGGCGCTCATCGACCGCAAACACGTGATGAACCTGTTCAAACTCAAGCCCATCCCGCACTTCGAGCCGGAATTATAGAGTACCTGACCTATTTCGCCCGGGTATAGACCTGGATGGGACAGCCCTCGAAGTCGAAGTGCTCGCGGAGTTTGTTCTCCAGGAAACGCTTGTAGGGGTCTTTCACCCACTGGGGCAGGTTGCAGAAGAAGGCAAACTGCGGGGTGCGGGTGGGAAGCTGGGTTACATACTTGATTTTGATGTACTTACCCTTCCATGCCGGCGGCGGATAGTTCTCGATTTCCGGGAGCATGGCATCGTTGAGCTGGGAGGTGGGAATCTTGCGGGCCATATTGTCGGCCACACGGGCGGCGGCGTCCAGCACGTCCAGGATGCGCTGCTTGTTGAGCACGGAAGTGAAGATGATGGGTATGTCGTTGAAGGGAGCCAGACGCGCTTTCAGGGCTTCGGTATATTCCTTCATGGTATTGACATCCTTCTCGAAGAGGTCCCATTTGTTCACTACTATCACGCAGCCCTTGCGGTTCTTCTGGATCACGTTGAAGATGTTCATATCCTGCGCCTCCATGCCCAGGGTGGCGTCTATCATCAGGATGCACACGTCGCTGTGCTCGATGGTGCGCATGGCCCGCAGCACGGAATAGAACTCCAGGTCCTCGGTCACCTTGCCGCGCTTGCGCATGCCGGCGGTATCCACAATCATGAACTCGTGGCCGAATTTGTTGTAATAGGTAGAGATGGAATCCCGGGTGGTGCCGGCCACCGGCGTAACAATGTTGCGTTCCTCTCCCAGCAGGGCGTTGGTGAGGGAACTCTTGCCCACGTTGGGACGTCCCACAATGGCGATGTGCGGTAGGTCGGCGTGGTCGTCATCGGCCTGCGTATCCTCCGGGAGCACGCGCAGAATCTCGTCCAGGAGGTCTCCGGTGCCGCTTCCGTTGGCGGCCGATATACTCCAGACTTCTCCCAGGCCCAGCCCGTAGAAATCGAAGGCATCGTACATCTTTTCCCCGCTGTCCACCTTGTTCACGCACAGCACCACCGGCTTTTTGGAGCGGCGGAGCAAATCGGCGATTTCCATGTCGTAATCCGTGATGCCCGTGGCGGCCTCGCACATGAAGAGGACCACATCGGCCTCCTCGATGGCAATGCCCACCTGACGGCGGATGGCGTCCTCGAAGACGTCATCGCTGTTGGAGGTATAACCGCCTGTATCTACGACGGAGAATTCCCGTCCGTTCCATTCACACTTGCCGTAATGCCGGTCCCGCGTGACGCCGGCGGTCTCGTCCACAATGGCCTGGCGCATACCCACCAGGCGGTTGAACAGCGTTGATTTTCCTACGTTCGGTCTCCCGACTATCGCAACTAAAGCCATATTCTAATTTTTTGCAAAGATACACAATTCTTCGTTAAAGGCGGGACTTTCCACCCCCATGAAACGCAGAACCGTATGAAAAACGTGATGCTGCCCCACTTCGGGCAGGTCCTTGTATTGCAGCGTAGTATCCGACGTCCATAGCACCAGCGGTATCTCCAACTGCTCCCTGGGCGCCATGGAGAGGGGTACGCCATGCATGTACAGGTTGTTTTCTCCCAGGGATTCCCCGTGGTCCGACACAAACAGCATCATGGCCCGGCGGTCCTTGACGCCCCGCAGCACTTCAATCACCTGATGCATCAGGTAATCCGTATAGACGATGCTGTTGTCGTAGGCGTTATTCAGTTCTTCCGGGCTGGTCTGGGACATTTCCACCGTGTTGCACACGGGGGTGAACACTTCGAATTCCTTGGGATAATTGGTATTATACGAGGGCCCGTGATTGGTATAGGCATGGATCACCACCAGCAGTTTGGCGCTGTCGCTGGCCTCGATTTCCTCCTTCAGGCCTTCCAGCAACAGGCCGTCGTAGCGGTCATCGGCCTCCGGATAACGGCGAGCCAGGTCCGTGAATGTGAAGTACTTGCCGGTGTGCACCGGAGGTTCTCCCCAGTTATGGGTCCTCCATACGACATCGGCCCCCGCCCGTTGCAGGTAATTGGGAAGAATCTCGTACAGTTCCGGCACGTCCATCGCCTCCAGGATGGCCTTGACGCCGGCGCGGGTGTACGTGTTGGACGCTATGGCAGGATAGGCTTTCACGCTGTCCTGCACCGTAAAACGGTTGGTCTCGCGCTCATAGCCCAGCAGCGAGAAACGGTCCCTCCGGGCCGATTCCCCGATAATAAGCACGCACACGTCCCGGGTGTCGCTCATGGCGGTGACGTCCGGAAGCGGAATCTCCTTCTGGTTCTTCTCCCGCTCTGACGCATAGAAACGGAAGGTGTTGATGATGTACGACCAGGGCATGATGAGACTGCCCAGTTCGGTGGAATTGCGGTCTATCCAGGGCCAGTTTTTCATATTGCCGAAGATGGCCGCCACAAACAGGCCGATGCAGACACCCACATTGGCCAGCATGTGCTTCCAGGAGCCATATTCCACTTTTCGGCCCAGGACGTAGATGGAAGGCAGGACCGCCAGCAGGAAGATATACAGGAAAGGCTGCCAGGAGAGGAAGCCCGCCACCTCGGAGGACTGGGTATTGAGCACATTCCCCATCATCTCGTCCGTCACCAGGACGTCGTAGGCCACCACGCCGAAGAGCATGACGGCATCTCCCACCAGGGTGAGACAGATGAGGACGCGGCCGATGATTCTCCCGCACCAGACCAGCAGATAATAGAGCAGGTAATCCATGCAAAGCAGCAGCAGGGCCGCCGTGCCGATGATGACCACGCCGTTGAAACCGCCTCCCACCAGTTTGATGGCATGGGAGAAAAAGGGCACATGGAAAGCCGCCAGCGTATATAGGCTGAGCACCAGGCTGAAGGCCGTAAGGCTGGCTTTTTCCTTGAATAGCGTCATTTCGTGAACAGTTTCACCAGGGCCAGTACCAGTGCGGCCACTACCGCCAGTACCAGCAGGTTATACAGCACGGTAAGCACCCAGTTGATGCGCTGCGGTGCGTTGTTGAACGGGGGGACGGAAGGGTCTTCGCAACGGGCAAACGGGTTGGAATAAATGACCTCTCCGCCAGGGAAGAAAGCCGTAAGGCGGGCGAACGGATCCTCCGGCCGCATCTGATAGGCGATGCTGTCCGTTCCGGTGACCAGCGTCAAAGTGGCATGGTCCCGGCCGTTCACACGGATGCTGTCGGCCTTTTCCGACAATTTCATGTAAATGGTATCCCCCTGCAGGCCGATGTCCTCCACATACGGAAGCTCATGGTTGCGGGCTATCTTCAGATTCCAGTCTCCTTCTCCATAATCCGGCACGCGCATGGCATAATAACAGCCGCCCAGAAGGGCCTTGCGAAGGTCCTCATACCGTCCCGACGGGGTTTGCAGGAAATTGCAGCGGATGGCTATCTTCCAGTGTTTGTCGGGGTAATGAAGGTCGTCGTTGGCCAGGCCGAAGCTGTAATGCCCGGCGCTGAGCGCCCAGTCCCAGTACTCGTTTTCCGTGCTGATACTGGTGTCCAGCTCCATGATCTGGTAGCCCGACAGTTTCTGCATGTGCGACAGGCAGGTACCCAGCGTGCGGTAGGGATGGTTCATCTGGATGAAATCACTGCTCCGGCCCAGATAATCCAGATTCCACTGCTTCTGGGAAGCGGTCAGGTACAGCAACGGATCCCAGTGGATGACCTTGCGGCTGCCGAAAACCAGTTTGTGGTATTTGTTGATGTTATATCCCTGCTCGTACACATTCACCTGCAAGGCGGTATCGTACGGGTGGGTGGTAATCTCGTTGTGGTTGGAGAAGGTGACGATATCGTATCCCAGTGCACGGTACACAGAGTCCGTATAGTCCGGCCAGCGGGGACACTCGTTCATGGGCCAGGGGCCACTCACCCGCGTGTGGGTGTGGAAATTGGCCCGTTTCCAGTCCTGGGTGGTATCCAGGGCACTGTAGGGATTGAAGATGTACTCTCCGCTGAAGGGCTGCGGGCCACGGAAGTTGTATATGGGGCTGACGCTTGTGACAGCGAGCGCCAGCAAAAATGCCAGCGCCACTGCTGCCAGGGTCTTTCCGACAGCCCGCAAAATCTTACGGATTATACTCATTTACAATTATTTAAAGCACAGGAAGCGCAGGCGTCCGACGTATTTCCGTCGCAGGCAAGCTTCTTTCCTTTTTGAGCCGCCAGCATTTCCAGTTCCTCCTGTTTGGCGCATTTGATGCCCCGTTTGCGCATTTCCGGGTTCGTGGAGATTTCCCCGTCCGGGAAAGGACGGTGGAAAAAGAAGATGTTCACGCCCAGCAGCAGCACGGCGAGTCCCACGAAGACGATGGCGGCAAGCAGGGTTTTCATGCGCTAGAGGGGGAATTCGGAAGAAATGGGCTCGTAGTTGTACACGCGCACGATCATCCGGGCGAAAGTTTCGGCCAGGGATACTACGCGGAACTTGCTCTGGAAAGCCTTCTTGGAAGGATCCAGCGGAATGGTGTCCGTCACATAGACCTCGGACAGGGCGCTCTTGTCGATGCGCTCGTAGGCCGGACCGGAAAGTACCGGGTGCGTGGCAAAGGCGCGCACGCTGTGGGCGCCGCGGCGAAGCAGTTCGTTGGCGGCTTCCGTGAGGGTGCCGGCGGTGTCGATGATATCATCGATGATGACGATGTCACGGCCTTCCACCTCTCCGATAGGAACAATCTTCTCAATCACATTGGCCTTGGCGCGGGTCTTGTGGCAGATGACCACCGGCGTGTGCAGGTTCTTGGCATAGGCATGAACGCGCTTGGCACCGCCCATGTCCGGAGCGGCCAGGGTGAGGGTGTCCTTGTATTCCCGCTGCAGTTTTTTCAGGATGCCCAGGAAATCGTAGCTGGCATACAGGTGGTTCACGGGAAGGTCGAAGAAGCCCTGGATCTGGTCGGCGTGGAGGTCGCAGGTCATGACGGCATCGGCACCGGCCACTTTGAGCATATTGGCTACCAGCTTGGCGCCGATGGAAGTGCGGGGCTTGTCCTTGCGGTCCTGGCGGGCCCATCCGTAGTAAGGAAGGACGGCTATCACTTTGTCGGCCGATGCCCTCTTGGCCGCGTCGATGGACAGCAGCAGCTCCATCAGGTTGTCACTGGAGGGGAAGGTGGACTGGATGATGAAGCACATGGCTCCACGCACGCTTTCCTGAAAATAGGGTTGGAATTCACCATCGCTGAAACGGGCGATCTCCAGGGGGCCCAGGACCACGTCCGGCTCGGATTCGGGTTTCATGCGATTCATAGCGGCGACAACCTTCTCCGCAAAATAGCGGGAAGCATCACAGGTAAACAGCGCCAAACGGTGCTCGTGAACAGAGTTGATCATAAGTTGTTAAGAATAGTTCCTATATAGTCAAGTATTTCTTCTTTTCCTGTCCCCTTTACGGAAGAGCTTACAAAGCAGGGCGGCAGTTCCTCCCAATCCTCCAGCAGCCGGCCCTTGTTTTCCAGCACCTGCCGTTCAAGGGCTTCCACGCCCTGTTTATCGGCCTTGGTGAAAATGATGCCGAAGGGAATGCCCTTCTCCCCCAGCTCATTGATGAACCGGAGATCCACCTCCTGCATGGGGTGGCGGCTGTCCACCAGTACCATCAGCATCACCAGGTCTTCCGAATGGTTGATGTAATCCCAGATGATGTGGCGCAGGCGGGCCCTGTCCTTGTCCGGCAGACGGGCGAAACCGTAACCGGGAAGGTCTACCAGGTACCACTTGTCGTTGATGAGGAAATGGTTCACCAGCTGGGTTTTGCCGGGCGTCTGGGACGTCTTGGCCAGCTTGGAATTGCCGGTGAGCATGTTGATGAGGGAACTCTTTCCCACATTGGAACGGCCGATGAAAGCGAATTCCGGCAGACGCCGCTGGGGTTTCTGCCCCACCCGCGTACTGCTTCCGGAAAACTCCGCGCTAGTGATTTTCATGGAACCGCCTCCTAAATAACCATGCAAAGATACGAATAATTGAGTACCTTTGCAATATGGAAACGGATGAAAAATACATGCGCGAAGCCCTTCGCGAAGCCCAGGCCGCCCAGGCTGCCGGAGAGATTCCCATCGGCGCCGTGGTGGTATGGAAAGGACGGGTCATCGGCCGTGGACACAACCAGACCGAACGCCTGCACGACACCACCGCCCACGCCGAGATGATTGCCATCACCGCCGCCACCGAGGCCATGGGCGGGAAATACCTCACAGACTGCACCTTGTATGTAACCGTGGAGCCCTGCCCCATGTGCGCCGGCGCCTTAGCCTGGTCCCAGATGGGCCGCATCGTATACGGCGCCCCGGACCAGCGCCGCGGCTTCTCCCTCTTCTCACCTTCCCTACTCCATCCCCGCACGGAAGTCACCGGCGGAGTTCTCCAGGAAGAATGCGCCGCCCTAATGCTGGACTTTTTCAAAGGGAAACGGTAGCGAATGTGGTTTAACCGGTTAAAAAACAGCCACTTAAGTTTTTTTCTTGATACCAAATGGGATCAAGAAATTTCAAAATAGAATTGATAATCAAATAGTTATAAAGATATGAAAGGTGTACATCTTTTTTTAGCCGACGGCTTCGAGGACATGGAAGCCCTGGGAACGCGGGACGTGCTGCTGAGAGGCGGCGTGCCGGTGGTGACGGTATCCATTACGGAAGAATATCTGGTGGAAAGTTCCCACGGATTGCAGGTGACGGCCGATACTTCCTGGGCCGACCTGGAAGTGATGGAACCGGGAACCGGGGCCGATGACGTGATGATTTTCCCGGGCGGAATGCCCGGCAGCAAGCATCTGGCGGAGCACGCCGAACTGATGGAAATCCTGCAGGACCATTGGGCCCGCGGCGGCGCCGTAGCGGCCATCTGCGCCGCGCCCGGCCTGGTGGTTTCCCACCTGCCCGGACTCGCCGGCCGCAAGTTCACCTGCTTCGACGGTTTTGAAGACGCGCTCATCGGCCAGGGAGCCGATTATACGCCCAAAGGAACCGTCACCGACGGCAACCTCATTACCGGCCGCGGCGCCGGTTGGGCCGTAGAATTCGGCCTGGCCATCCTTTCCTACCTCAAAGGCCCCGAAGCCGCCGCCAAAGTGCGCGCCGGCCTCATGCTTTAGTTGCGGCGGTTGGCGATGGAAATGTAGTACAGGAGCGTGGCCAGGGAGCCCAGGGCGGCGATCACGTAGGTGTAGGCGGCCCATTTGAGGGCGTCCACGGCCATGGGCTTGGTCTCATAGTTCACGATGCCGGCGTTCTCCAGCCATTCTACGGCCCGGGCGCTGGCATTGATTTCTACCGGCAGGGTGATGAAACTGAATAAAGTGGTCAGGGCAAACAGGCCGATGCCGATCCAGAGGAGTGAAGGGAAGATGTTGATCAGGAGCACCCCCGCCAGCAGCACCCAGGAGACGATATTGTTGGAAAAGGACACCACGGGCACCAGGGCGCTTCTCATGCGTAGCCAGGCATAACCCGTGGCATGTTGTACCACGTGTCCGCACTCGTGGGCGGCCACTGCGGCGGATGCCACCGAACGGCCGTAATACACGCCTTCGCTCAGGTTGACCGTGCGGGTGGTGGGGTCGTAGTGGTCTGTGAGTTTACCCGGGATGGACACAATCTTGACGTCCCGGATGCCGTGGGCAGCCAGCATGCGGGAAGCAACTTCGGCCCCGGTGATGCCCAGGGGAACTTCCGAGTATTTGTCAAAGCGGCGCTGCAGCATGTTCTGGATGACCATGCTAAGGATCATCACCGCTATCATTATTATCCAAATGGCAGTATTAGACATAATCTTTTCGTTTATACAAAAGGCCAGCAAATAACGGACCCGCCTGCAAAAATAAGGATAATATGACGAAATGTCAGCAGGAAATGTTAATTTTGCAGGCTGAAACATGGATTACGCGCGCAAAATAGAAGAGGATTTCTCCCGCCTGGAACTCAACCTGAAGGCCACGGTGGAGAACTACCGCTATTTCCGTTCCCTTCTGGAGCCCAGGACCAAACTGCTGGTACTGGTAAAGGCCAATGCCTACGGGCATGGCGCGGTGGAATTCGCCGCCATGATGCAGCGCGCCGGGGCCGATTATCTGGCCGTTGCCTATCCCGTTGAGGGCCTGGAACTGCGCCGGAACGGTATTTCCCTTCCTATCCTGGTACTCACCGCTGGTACGGATTTCTATCCGGAAATCATCGAAACCCGAATGGAGCCCAGCATCCCTAACCTCTATTCCCTTAAAAAGCTGGTGGAAGTACTGCGGGAAAAGGGCATGAAGGATTATCCCGTGCACATCAAGCTGGACACCGGCATGCACCGCCTGGGCTTCATGACCCAGGAGCTTCCGGAGCTCATCGAGTACCTGAAAATCACCCCTGAGGTTAAGGTAAAGGCCGTTTTCTCCCACCTCTGCGTGGCCGAAGACCCCGCCGAGGACCCTTTCACGCTGGACCAGATCCATCTGTTCCGCGACAACGCCGCCTTCATCGCCGACGGCATCGGCTACATGCCCATGCGGCATCTGCTGAACAGCGCCGGTATCGAGCGTTTCCCCCAGTATCAGTTCGACATGGTGCGGCTGGGAATCGGCATCTACGGCATCAGCGCCCTGCCGGAAAAGAAACTGGCCCCCGTCGCATCGCTCAAATGCAAGATCCTGCAAATTAAGACGTTAGGACCTGGAGAAACCGTAGGATATGGCCGATGGGGTCATGCCAAGGAAGGCACCGTCATCGCCACCATCCCCGTCGGATACGCCGACGGCGTGGACCGCCGGCTGGGGCGCGGAGCCGCCTTCTTCAGCGTCAACGGCCACCGGGTACCCACCATCGGCAATATCTGCATGGATATGTGCATGATTGACGTCACCGGCGTTCCCGCCGCCCCGGGAGACACCGTCACCATCTTTGGGGAAGACCCCACCGTAAGCGAACTGGCCGGCATCCTGGGCACCATTCCCTATGAGATTATGGTGTCCGTCCCCCGCCGCATCCACCGTCTGGTCATCCGCTAAAAAGTCCCTCCCCCGAGGGGAGGGGTTTCGGGAGGGGGTAACGTGGAAAGAAGTACATGAAAAAGGGGAGAAACTACTCCAGTTTCTCCCCTTTTTCATTGTACATTTCATTTTGCAGAACGGTGAAATCCGTTACTTCCACCAATTCTATCTTCACCTTGTAGCGTTTCCGCCATTTGGCCAGGAAGGAATTGAACACGCCGCGTTTTAGATAAGCGCCCAGGATGGGGCTGGTCTTCAGCGTGACGGAACGGACACCCTTTTCAATGGAATAGAAGGCTATCTTGCGCTCTATTTCCTCATCGATCACCGCGCTGGACTGGATCTTTCCGGTGCCGTGGCACACGGGGCACTGCTCCATGGTGTTGATTTCCGTAACAGGCCTGATTCTCTGCCGGGTGATCTGCATCAGCCCGAACTTGGTGAGCGGCAGCACATTGTGCTTGGCCCTGTCGGCTTCCATCAGCTCCTGCATGTACTTGTGAAGGGCGTTTTTGTGGTCGTTGGATTCCATGTCGATGAAGTCCACAATCACGATCCCGCCCATATCGCGGAGCCTCAGCTGCCGTGCAATCTCTTCTGCGGCTATCTTGTTCACCTCGAAGGAGTTTTCCTCCTGGTCGCTTGTCTTGGTGCGGATGCCGCTGTTCACGTCAATCACGTTCAGCGCTTCGGTGGTCTCGATCACCAGATAGGCGCCCTGCCGCATAGGTACCACCTTGCCGAAAGAGCCCTTGATCTGCCGAGTTACCTCGAAGTGGTCATAGATGGGCTGTTTGCCTTCGTACAGATGGACGATCTTTTCCTGTTCCGGAGCTATCAGGGAAACGTACTTCCGGGCTTCTTCGGCCACCCGTTCGTCATTGATCCAGATATTGGAGAACGAGTCGTTGAGGAGGTCCCTCAACACGGTAGTGGTTTTGCTGTATTCCGTAAAGAGCAGCTGGACATTCTTGTTATCGGCGATCTTTTTCCAGGAGCTTTCCCATTTTTCGATGAGCGCCTCGGTTTCGGCTACCAGCGTGGCGGCATTCTTGCCTTCTGCCGCGGTGCGGATGATGGCGCCGTAATTCTTGGGGAGGATACTCCTGACCAGTGTCTCGAGTCTACGTTTCTCTTCCTTGCTGCCAATCTTCTGGGAGATGGACACTTTTTCGGCAAAGGGGAGAAGTACGATATTACGTCCTGCCAATGAAATTTCCGCAGTCAGTCGCGATCCCTTGGTGGAGATGGGCTCCTTGACAATCTGGGCCACTATCATCTGTCCGGGACGGAGGAACTCTTCTATGCGTCCCTCCTTGGGGAGGGCGTCGCCAATCTTGATCCTGGAATACAGGTCCTTGAGGTTGGTGTTGGCATTGGATTCCCGTACGAACTGGTCGAAGGCGGGAAAGTAGAGTCCCAGGTCCAGGTAATGGATGAAGGCTTCCTTCTTGTCGCCGATATCCACAAAGGCAGCATTGAGGTTCGGGAGAATCTTTTTCACCTTTCCCAGGTGAACGTCCCCTACAGTGAACTTGTTCCCAGTGCTGGACTCCGTGTTGTACTCTATCAGCCGGTGATTTTCCATCAGGGCGATATGTACCTCCGTTGCTGTTACGTCAACAATCAGATCCTTGTCCGGTTTCTCAGACTCCATGTGGAAATTAAATGGTTTGGATAAAAGGAAGGGCTCGCGAATCCCTCCGCAAGCCCTTTACTGTCAGAAGAATTACTTCTTCTTGTGGCGGTTCTTGCGCAAGCGCTTCTTACGCTTGTGCGTCGCCATCTTATGTCTTTTTCTTTTCTTACCGCTAGGGCACATAGTAATGATGGTTTATAAATTAATTATTTCTCCTTGACGGCGTTAACGAAGGTCTTGGCGGGCTTGAAAGCCGGAATGTCGTGGGCCGGGATGACCATGGTGGTCTTGCGGGTGATGTTGCGGGCGGCCTTCTGGGCGCGGTGCTTGATGATGAAGCTGCCGAAGCCACGCAGATATACGGGTTCACCGGCTACCAGGGAGCCTTTTACTACATTGGTGAATTCTTCGATAACGGCCAATACCTGGGTCTTCTCAATTCCGGTAGTCTTTGCTACTTCGTTTACGATTTCTGCCTTAGTCATGTTTTTATAGTTTTTATGTTTAGTTTTTGTACATCGAAAAAACTGGGCAAAATTAGACTTAATTTTTGAGATTTCAAAATGTTAGGCAGAAAAAGTGTCATTTCCCCGGCTTGGCACAGAGATTGACAATATAGGCCCATGGTGCATAGTGCGCCTTAAATATGACAAATTGTCAGAAAGTATGAAGCAACCCCTAGATTTTTCTGCCCCTCAGGGCGTCGAAGTTAATATAATGCCTGTCATCGGAGAAGCCTCTTCCATGAAAGTGGACGTGTCCAAACTGCCTCCGGTGCTGCCCGTGCTGGCCCTGCGCAACGCCGTCATGTTCCCCGGCACCGTCTTTCCGGTTACCGTGGGCCGTGAAAAGTCCATCAAGCTGGTAAGCGACGTGGAAGACGGAGATGGCTGGCTGGTGGCCGTTCCCCAGATGGACGTGTCCGTGGAAGAGCCGGCCGAAGAAGACCTGTGCCGGTTCGGCACCGTGTGCAAACTCATCAAGACCCTGGAAATGCCCGACGGAACCGTCACGGCCATCCTGCAGGGCTCGGCCCTGGCCGAGATGATGAGCGTGGTCAGTTATGACCCCTATATTACCGCGCGCGTCACCGTCCTGGAAGAAGCCGTCCCGGCCGATGCCGACGAACGGGAACTCCGCGTGCTGGCCGATTCCCTCAAGGAAAAGGCCGCCCTCATCGTCAAGTCCTCCTCCTTCGCCCCCAAGGAAGCCATCGGCGCCCTCAAGAGCATCGATAATTTCCATTTCCTGGTGAACTTCATCGCCACCACCATCGAGGTGGAGAACTTCCAGGAACGCACCCAGCTGCTGGGCATCACGGACATCCATGAGAGAGGCCTGGCCCTGCTGAAAGTGCTGGACACCCAGACCCAGCTGCTGCAGATCAAACAGGAAATCAACCAGAAGGTCAAAACGGATATCGACCAGCAGCAGCGGGAATACTACCTGAACAACCAGCTGCGCACCATCCAGGAAGAACTGGGCATGGACGAAGGCGAGGAATTCGAGAAAATGCGCCGGCGGGCCGATGAAAAGAAGTGGTCCAAGGAAGTGCGCGCCATCTTTGACAAGGAGATGGCCCGGCTGGAGAAATTCAACCCCTCTTCCCCGGACTACAGCATCCAGTTCGCCTTCCTGCAGTTCATGCTGGACCTCCCCTGGGGAGAAATGTCCGATGACAACCTGGACCTGCAGCATGCGCAGGAAGTCCTGGACGAAGACCACTTCGGCCTGGACCAGGTAAAAGACCGCATCATCGAATACCTGGCCGTCCTCAAGCTCAAGGGCAACATGAAGTCTCCCATCCTGTGCCTGTGGGGCCCTCCCGGAGTGGGTAAAACCTCCCTGGGCAAATCCATCGCACGGGCCCTGGGACGCAAATACATCCGCATCTCCCTGGGCGGCATGCACGACGAAGCCGAGATCCGCGGCCACCGTAAAACCTATGTGGGCGCCCTTCCGGGCCGTATCCTCAGCGGCATCCAGCGGGCCGGCACCTCCAACCCCGTCATCGTCCTGGACGAGATTGACAAACTGGCATCGGACTTCAAGGGAGACCCTTCCAGCGCCCTGCTGGAAGCCCTGGACCCGGAACAGAACAACACCTTCCACGACAATTACCTGGACGTGGACTACGACCTGTCCAACGTCCTGTTCATCACCACCGCCAACGGTATCGGCACCATCCAGCCGGCCCTGAAGGACCGTATGGAAATGATCAACGTGAGCGGTTACCTCGCCGAGGAAAAACTGCAGATTGCACATAAGTACCTGGTACCCAAGCAGCTCACAGAGCATGGGCTCAAGGCCGACGAGCTGTCCTTCAAGGACGAAGCCCTGCAGCACATCGTGGACGAATATACCCACGAGTCCGGCGTTCGCGGCCTGGAGAAGCAGATTGCCAAAGTGGCCCGCGTCACCGCCAAGAAGATGGCGCTGGGGCAGGAGTTCCCCACAGTCATCGGCCCGGAGCACCTGCGGGAATACCTGGGCCTTCCCACCGCCTATCACGATGACGTGAAAGGCAACGAGGGTGTGGGCGTGGTCACCGGCCTGGCCTGGACGGAAATGGGAGGAGAAGTCCTCTTTGTGGAAAGCCAGGTCTCCGACGGCAAGGGCAACCTGTCCATGACCGGCAATCTGGGAGACGTGATGAAGGAAAGCGCGCAGATTGCCTGGCAGTACATCAAGGCCCACCCCAACCTGGCAGGCATGGACACCGAAACCTTCATGAAGAAGGACATCCACCTCCACGTGCCCGAAGGCGCCACGCCCAAGGACGGGCCGTCGGCCGGCATCACCATGGTGAGTTCCATGGTGAGCGCCCTGCGCGGGGAAGCGCCCAAGAGCGGCATCGCCATGACGGGAGAAATGACCCTTCGCGGCCGCGTGCTGCCGGTGGGCGGCATCAAGGAAAAGATCCTGGCAGCCAAACGCGCCGGGGTGCACACCATCGTCATTTCGGAGGAAAACCGAAAAGATGTGGAAGATATCAAGGAAATTTACATAAAAGGTCTTATCTTTGTCTATGTAAAAACGATAGCCGATGTCATCGACTACATTTTTTAGGCAATGGACGTAAAGATCGAACCTTCTTGGAAAGACGCACTCGCGGGCGAATTCGAAAAACCGTATTTCGCTTCGCTGGTGCGCTTTCTGCATAGTGAAAAGGCCGCCGGAAAGGTCATTTACCCGCCCGGAAGCCAGATTTTCCGTGCATTCGACCTTACGCCCGTAGACCAGGTGAAAGTGGTCATCCTGGGGCAGGATCCCTACCACAACCCCGGGGAGGCCATGGGCCTTTCCTTCTCGGTCCCCGACGGCGTCCGCACTCCCCCGTCGCTCAAGAACATCTTCAAGGAAATCGAGACAGACCTGGGCATCCGCATGAGCGGGCGGCCCAATCTGGAAGGCTGGGCACGCCAGGGCGTCCTGCTCCTGAACAGTATCCTTACGGTAGAGGCTGGCCGGGCGGCTTCGCACCGCGGCATCGGCTGGGAGCCTTTCACCGACGCCGTCATCCAGTACCTGTCGGCCAACCGGGAAGGCATCGTTTTCCTGCTGTGGGGCAACTTTGCCAAGGCTAAGGCGGCGCTCATCGACAGTTCCCGGCACCACGTGCTGCAGGCAGCCCATCCCTCGCCGCTGGCCGGCGGGGCATTCTTCGGCTGCCGCCATTTTTCCCAGACCAACAACATCCTCCTTTCCGAGGGTAAAACTCCTATCAACTGGCAGTTATGAAAAGAAAAGCGCTCTTTCCCGGCTCCTTCGACCCGTTTACGGCTGGCCATCTGAATATCCTCAAGCGAGCCCTCTCCATGTTTGACGAGGTAGTCGTCGCCGTGGGTATCAACCAGGACAAACGCGGTTTCTTCGACATGGACAAGCGCCTGAGCATCATCCGCCAGGCCACCCAGGGGATGGAAGGAGTAAGCATTATCCAGTACAGCAACCTCACCATCGACACCTGCCGGGAACTGGGCATCCGGCACATCGTGAGGGGCGTGCGCAACATGATCGACTTCGAGACAGAGCGTTCCATCGCCGATGCCAACCGCCGGCTGGCTCCGGACATCGAGACCATCATCATCCCCACCGCGCAGGAATTCGCCCACATTTCCTCTTCGGCCGTGCGCGACATCCTCAAACACGGAGGAGACTATGCGGCATTCATCCCAGAAGGCGTGAAATTATGAAAAAATGGATTCTGACGGCACTGCTGTGTGCCTTTTCGCTGGGACTGCGCGCCCAGGAGCCCTATCCGGAACTGGGTGCCAAACTGGAGGAATACTTTACGGCGCTGGCCGGGGAAAACGCCGCCGTGCAGATTGCCGAGTGCGATTTCCTCATCGAGACCTGCCAGGACTCCCTCGTGCGCCAGTACGTAGCTCTTAAGATTTACGACCATTACCTGCGCTCCAACATCATGGGAGACGACGCCGTGGCCGTGCATGTGGCCGACAAATGGTTCCTGTCCGGTGCCATTCCCATGAAGTCGGACGAAGACAGGATGAATGCCCAGATCTTCGCCACCTTCAACCGGTCATCGCTCATCGGCCAGCCCGCCCCTAAAATCTCGCTGATGGCCCCCGACGGCACCCTGGTGGACATTCCGGCACGCAACGCATACAGCGTACTCTATTTCTATGATACCGGCTGTGCTACCTGCAAACTGGAAACCCCGCGCCTGAAACGCCTGGTGGAATCCGGGGAATATCCTTTGAACGTCTTTGCCATCTATGTGGGAGAAGATGCCGAAGCCTGGGAGGCTGCCCGGGAAGGTTTCACCGGCGTCACCCATCTCTGGGACCCGGAAATGGACTCTGACTGGCAGCTACTGTACGGCGTCCTCAAAACCCCCGGCATGTTCCTGGTGGCGCCGGACGGCACCATCCTGGGCCGCGGACTGGACACACCCGCCCTGCGCATCCTGCTCAACCAACAGTTTTCGGCCGACCAATATGTATATGGTGAAGCCGGGCAGATGGCGCGTTACAGCCAGCTGTTCAGCGTCTATGGAGATACCCTGAGCACCTCGCACGTGATGGACGTGGCCGATTACCTGGCCGCCCGCACCTTTGGGGAAGGAGATATGGATTCCTTCAAGCAGATAGCAGGAGACTTCCTGTACTACCTCTCCTCCCGCCGGGAAGAAGTGTATCGGGACGCCAGTATCCCCTTTGTGGGGAAATACATCGATTCCCTGCCCGACGTATGGAACACGCCCGAAGACAAAGCCCAGGTGGTTTCCCTGGGGAAACTGCTGGTAGACCTGGCCTCTCGCACACCGGCGGGAACCATGGTCCCGGACATTACCGTGCACGGCGTGCTCCGGCAGAAACCCTGCCTCTTCCGCAAGGGAACCCGGGAAGGAGATTTTGCCCTTCCCAAACTGAAAGGACGGCCCGGTTACGTGGTGTTCTATACCGGCGGATGCGCCTCCTGCCGGGAAACGCTGGCGGCGGTAGATGCCCTGGTGGCCGCAAAAGGCAGCGTGAAAGTGCTGCTGGTAGACTTGGACGCCCTGCTCACCGATTACCCGGATCAGGCCAGAGTCCTGCTGGACACCTTCGATCTGTCGGCCATGCCCTTTGTCATTGAGCTGGACCGCAAAGGTGTGGTACAGCACCGGTACGTTCAATTGTAGACTATGGCCCGCAGAAAGAAAATACCCGGCGTAGACCCCGCCTACCTGGAAAAGCAGAAAGCCCTGCTCCTGAGAAAGAACCGCCACGTACTGTATTTCAACGACAGTGAGATGGCCGCTATCGACGAATATTGCTCGCGTTTCAAGGTGCACGCCAAGAGTGTCCTGTTCCGGGAAGCCATCATGTCCAAGATCCTGACGGAGTTGGAAGAAAATCATCCCACCCTGTTCTAATTACAGAAAAAATTGTAACTTTGCAGCCCGGTATTGAACTGTGGTGTAATGGTAGCACTAGGGATTTTGGTTCCCTCAGTCAGCGTTCGAATCGCTGCAGTTCAACGAAAAAAGCTCCCGCCTGGGAGCTTTTTTCGTTGAACTGCAGCGATGCCCTGCGGGCATTAGCCTACGTTACCCCCCGCCGCCTCCGGCGGCCGCCCCCTCGGGGGGCCAGGCCTTCGATTTAGCCTTCCCTCGGGGAAGGGGCTCCGCCTCAGAAGAGGCGGTGCGGGCCTGCAGGCCCTGTCGCTTCGCTCTGAATGGGGCAGGTGTTTTTGATAACAATTTGATTAATAAATATTTACGCAATTCGCTCCATCCCCAAACGCCGGGAGGAGATCGTATAACATATTGATTATCATAACGTTAATAAATACATCGCAAATTGGAAAACCTATAGAGCCTAAGGAAAACCCAAACTTTTTTTGTTGGAGATTATTCCGTACATTTGTATGATTATTTGAGAACAAACAAAAAACCTATAATAAACACTATGGCCGAAACCAAATTCAGGGTCGAGAGCGACCTTCTTGGAGAACTTCAAGTTCCCGCCGATGCCTACTACGGAGTACAAACCCAGCGGGCCATCAACAATTACAAGATTTCCACCACGCACATGTACGACTATCCGGAGTACATCATTGCGATGGCATACGTGAAGATGGCCGCAGCCCAGGCCAATATGGAACTGGGCGTGCTCCCCAAGAACATCGGGGAAGCCATCGTGGCTGCCTGCAAGGAGATTGTGGGCGGCAAGCTGTGGGACCAGTTCCCCGTGGACATGATGCAGGGCGGCGCCGGAACTTCGGTGAATATGAACGCCAACGAGGTCATTGCCAACCGCGCCCTGGAACTGATGGGCCACAAGAAGGGCGAGTACCAGTTCTGCTCCCCCAACGACCATGTGAACTGCGCCCAGTCCACCAACGACGCTTATCCCACCGCCTTCCGTTACACCTTCTTCCGCATGAACCGTCATCTGGAAGCTGCCCTGAAGGAACTGATCAAGTCCTTCCGTGCCAAGGGTGAGGAATTCAAGGACATCATCAAGATGGGCCGTACCCAGCTGCAGGATGCCGTTCCCATGACCTCGGGCCAGGAATTCAACGCCTTCGCCAACAACCTGGAAGAGGAGATCGCCAACCTGGAGCGCAACGCCGTGCTTCTGAAAGAAATCAACATGGGCGGCACCGCCATCGGCACCGGCCTCAACGCCGTTCCCGGCTTTGCCGAGCTATGCACCAAGCGCATGAGCGAGTTCACCGGAGACAGCTTTGAGAAAGCGCCGGACCTGGTGGAAGCCACACCCGACACCGGCGCCTATGTAAGCTACTCGGCCGCCCTCAAGCGCCTGGCCGTGAAGCTGTCCAAGACCTGCAACGACCTTCGCCTGATGGCTTCCGGTCCCCGCTGCGGCCTGCACGAGATTAACCTGCCTCCCATGGCGCCCGGTTCCTCCATCATGCCCGGCAAGGTGAATCCCGTCATCCCCGAGGTCACCAACCAGGTTTGCTTCAAGGTCATCGGCAACGACACCGCCGTGTGCTTCGCCGCCGAGGCCGGCCAGTTGCAGCTGAACGTGATGGAACCCGTCATTGCCCAGTGCATCCTGGAAAGCCAGACCTGGCTCATCAACGTGATGAACACCCTGCGCACCAAGTGCGTGGACGGCATCACCGTGAACGCGGAGCATTGCTATGAGATGGTGAGGCACTCCATCGGCATTGTCACCGCCCTCAACCCCTACATTGGCTACAAAGCCTCCACCAAGGTGGCAAAGGAAGCCCTGGAAACCGGCCGCAGCGTCTACGACCTGGTGCTGGAGCACGGCCTCATGACCAAGGAAAAGCTGGACGAGGCCCTGGATCCCAAGGCCATGACCGCCAGTCACGAGTTTATCAAGTAAGTCACCGCGATGTGTAAATAGCTTATACACAATATATTACAATAATCCTCCGGAGCACTTTCACCCCGGAGGATTATTGTATTACACTGATTTATAGCCAGTTACACATCACGCTTCAAAATATTTTGAAAATTTTACTACTATGTATTGCAAAGTACCAAAAAATATTTATATCTTTGCAGTGAAAAATACTTTGCAAGATGAAAAAGGTAATAAATGTATCGTTGGCAGGACGCAGTTTCACCCTGGAAGAAGATGCCTACAAGCGGCTCACAGACTATCTGGAGCACTATAAGGCCCGCCTTACGGTCACCGAAAGCCAGAAGGCAGAGGTGATGGAAGATATAGAGGGACGCATTGCCGAACTCTTTTACCAGTCGGTAGCCGGTCCCGATCGCGTGGTTTCCCTGGCCCTGGTAGAACAGGTTGCCAAAGCCCTGGGGATGCCCGACGGGTCCAATGAAGGTCCGCAGGGCGCCGGAGCATTGGCTTCCCTGCAACAAAAGAAGTTGTACCGGGACCCGGACGACAAGAAGCTGGCCGGGATTTGCAGCGGCCTGGCCATCTATCTGGACGTGGATGTCACGCTCATCCGCATCCTCATGCTGGTAGCCATCATCTTCGGCACGGCCGGCTTCTGGATTTACATCATCTTCTGGATCGCCGTACCCGTGGCCGATACGCCGGCCAAGAAGTGCGAGCTCCGCGGCCTGGCTCCCACGCCGGAAAATATGTCCCGTTTCACCACTTATGCCAAGTAAGCCATGGATACCGCTAGTGAAAACGTGCGCTCGCAAATGCGGAAAGGGGTGCTGGAATACTGCATCCTGAGCATCCTGAGCCAAAAAGAAGCCTATGCTTCCAGCATTCTGGAAGAACTCAAAAACGCCAACATGCTGGTGGTGGAGGGTACCCTTTATCCCCTCCTCATCCGGCAGAAGAACCAGGGCTTGCTCAGCTACCGCTGGGAAGAATCCACCCAGGGACCGCCCCGCAAATACTATGTAATAACAGACAAAGGCCGCGAGCAGCTGGCCGAAATGGATGCCGCCTGGCAGGAAATGGTAAACAGTATTGAAACCTTAAGGAAATGATAAGTCCCTCCCCCGAGGGGAGGGGTTTCGGGAGGGGGTAACGTTAACATTTAATGTTTTCATGAAATGAAAATAACAGAACAATTGAGTATCGGCGGATACGCCTTTACCGTGGAAAAAGACGCTGCAGCGGCCCTGCAGGAATATATCGGCACCTTGGAGAACCACTATTTGGCCCAGGAAGGCGGAAAAGAGATCATGGAAGGGATCGAAGAACGCGTAGCCGAGCTCCTGCTGGACAAGGCCGGCCGCGGCGGTGTGGTCACCCTGGAACATGTGAATGCGGTTATCAACATCGTCGGCCGTCCTGACCGCATTGAGGCCGATGACCCCGGCCCGGAGAAATCGGCCGAAGAAAACCGGCCCCGCAAACTTTTCCGGGACATGGAGAACAAACGGCTGGGTGGTGTGTGCGCCGGCCTGGCCACCTTCCTTAAGATAGACGTGGTGTGGCTGCGTCTGGCCTTCGTGGCACTGACGGTGATAGGCCTGGTCACTGCAGGCAAAAGCGGTGTCATCACCCTGAGCGCGCCCGTCCTGTACTGCATCCTGTGGGTGGCCATGCCCGCCGCCCGTACGGCGCAGGATCGCTGGGCCATGAACGGGGACAGCGGCACGGCCGATGAAATCCGCCGTAACGTGCAGGCCGGCCTGCACGAGATGAGTAACGCTGCACGCGAAGTGGGAAAATCGGACTTCTTCCAGAAATTCGGCAAGGCGCTCCTGCTGGTGGTGGGCGTAATCCTGCTGGTGAGCGGGGCATCGGCCCTGGCCTCCATCTCCATCATCAGCCTCAACCACCTGCCCGTCCTGGGCATGTCCTGGGATGGCTGGATGGAACATATCAACGATATCTTCCCCTGGATGGCTTCCTGGATGGCCCAGCCCTGGGTGCCGGTCCTCCTTTCCCTGGCGGTGCTGCTGCCCCTCATCGGCATCCTTTACGGCGGCATTATGATGGTGTTCGGCTTTCAATCGCCTTCCTGGCGGCCCGGACTGGTGATTTTCATCCTCTGGCTTATTGTCCTGGTTGTGCTGGGTGTCACCCTTTTCACCGGTGCCCTGGCGGCCGATTACTTCCATATTGAACCCACGCTCTTTCACTTATAGTTATGGCCATCAAGATCAAACTGGAGAAAACCGATACGGAACTTTTCTGCTCCTCCAAGTGGTGGGGAGACCCCGACCT
>Ga0310690_10001468_pt1 | contig 41665 bp, 67 predicted proteins | sample AusTroGonzalo_MG_2_FD_207661 | JGI IMG/M metagenome (GOLD analysis project Ga0310690, IMG submission 207661) | Bovine rumen microbial communities from tropical cattle in Woodstock, Queensland, Australia - Gonzalo_04 (v2) (version 2) | ecosystem: Host-associated > Mammals > Digestive system >... | reverse complement strand
TTATTACCACACTGCGTCACGAATCGCAAGAACTGTTCACGCTCGTTTTCATCATCAATCTCAAACGCCTGTGCTTTCATGTCTGCCAGAACCAAATCTGTATACTTCTTAACCTCGCCTGTATCATCCAATGCCCACATTTTCCCTGTCCAGTAATACCATTTCTTTCTGGCGTATGAATATCTGATCTCTCCATTGCATTTGTCATACAGACGGTGAGCATTCCCTGTATCAGTCCTGTCATAATGCTTTGTGATCCTTGGCTTCTTCTTACCAAATAGACTTAATGCCAGTTCAGTATCGTTCGCTCCCCTCTGCGGAGTATACACTTCTCCACACGTACTGACAGCCTTTGATATTGTCATCTGCCCATAAGTGTTTGTTCCACGCTTTTGATCCCATTTCGGACGCATTAACCCTGACGCTCTGAATATTCGATCAATCTGTACTTCGTCCTTCTGGCACCAGAAAGCCAACTGTCCACATAACGCAAGGTCTGCTTCAGACTGCGAATTGAACAATCCTTGCCAAGCGCCGTCATAAAGCAGTTGGAACACCTGTCCGGTTTTGCATGATCTGGCTTTGTCTATGATTTGTGTATCAGTCAATTCAAGCCGAACAATCTGCGTATCCTTAATCGTCTGTGGCGTCAGGTCTGGCAGATATTTGCTATGCAGTACCTTTATTCGTTCTGTACAGTCTACAATGTCAGCGTACTTATCATTGTACTGCTTTCCTGTCATGATAAAATAACGCCCTTCAGAATACATCTCAACTCTGCCCCTACGCCTGTTCCCTTCTGGCAAAGTTCCCTTACATATAATATGAATACCGTTACCGGACTTGCTGATCTCATTGTATGATCGCAGTCCTTCCACAAATTCATCAACAAAATCTGTATCGTCAATGCACTTGTCCAAATCCACACCAAAATACGGCGGAGCGAACATAAAGCCTATACCATCAAATCTGTACTTCTTAACAGCGGAAACCGCTGTATCATAATCAGCCCACGTAGAAGGATTATTCGACATAGCGTTACCGCCTGTCATCGGATTCTTCGGCAGTTTATCTCCTGCCCAACAAACCCATTGTTTCAAACCTTTGAGTTCTTGCGGAATCATTTAAGTTTCACCGACCTTCCTTATTGTTGCCTTTTAATCGCTGATATAGTTGATTCTTAACGGTGTTACTTCTTCACCGCACCACGGACAAAAACGGTACAAACAGCGTTTTGTATCTCCATGTTTTCTGCTCTTTGAACTGCTTCCGTGTGAGAAATATACCTTCTCTCTACAATGCGGACAGTAAAACGATGTGCATGATGGACGCTTGTCAACTTCAATCCATTGCGGTGTCATTCCCACTTCACCGACCTTCCTGCTTTATCTTTGCACCGCACCAATGGCAGTATGGGTAATCGTTCCGAATGCTATACTTTTCGCAGGATGAACACATAAACATATCGTCATATTTTCTGTAAATCCAATGCCCTGTTTTCTGTTCAACCGCTTCCTGCTCTTTCATCGGACACCATTCCGGTCTGTCTTGTCCGAACTCACGAACATCATTCTCGCCCCATCCTCTGCCGTTGGCAGGAATCGCACACATCAGATATTCGTTGCAAGCAGGACAATCAAGGCAATTTTTCGGCATTGGCATATCTATCTGAATCATTCACTTCACCGACCTTCCTGCTTCTTCAGGCAATCCTGTGGAATCTCTACAGAATACGAATGTGGCACGCTCCTGTCACGAATATGATGTTTGTTCCGTGGGCAATCCATGCGTTCACAAGTTTCCTGACAAAACGTAATGTCATCACACCACAGCCCGTCAATCTCTCTTATGTCCATTCACTTCACCGCCTTACTTATTAAGCTTTTCGTATACGGACATCCGTTTTTGTAGCCATTTCTGAAGCATTCTCATATTGTCCTCAAAATCCCAAATAATGCCGTACTCTTTGTCAGGATATCTCCGCATCACCCTTCCTGCTGATTGCGTTACCGTGATCTCGTCCTTTACGGGGGACGCCATTACCAGATTCCGCAGACACGGAATGTCAAGCCCTTCTTTCGCAATGGCGTATGTGGCGAACAAGACACTTATCTCACCTTCCGACAATTGTCGCAGTAAATCCTGTCGTTCGCTCTTCTTGGCAGTCGAAAGGATACCATGCTTATATTGACACAATTCAGCCAACAATTCAAGGTGATGCACACGTTCACTCAGCACTAAAGTTGTTCCGTTTTCGGACACGGCGAAGTTGATTTCGTTAGCTATTACTCTGTTCCTATCCTGATTCTCAATGCAGTCAGTTATCAACGCCGTATAGTTCAGCGTTCCGTCTGGATTCAGACATTTATCCATGTCCGGCTCCCATCCGGTATACTTCGGCTCAATGATACAAAGTGGACAAGTATTATCTTTGACCTGCTCTTTCGTGATTTCATGGATTCTGTTACCAAGTAAAGCGTACATAGCTTTCTCCATGCCGTCAGATCGTTTCGGTGTAGCTGTCAGTCCGAGTTTATACCGTGCTGACAAACTGGATACCACTTTATAGAACATCGTCAAGCGTGTAGGCGTTCCTACGCATCTATGGCACTCATCCACGATAATCATATCCCAAAAATCTTTAAAGTCTGATAGCTCAATCTTGCTCATCGTCTGAACAGTAGCGAACGTAATCCCCTTGACTGCGTTAATCTTTCCGCCTGTGATCGTTCCCATTTGAACAGTCAAATACCGCTTCGCTCTTTCCATACTCTGCTTCAAAAGTTCCTGCGTATGGGTAAGCCATAGAGTATTCAGTCCGAGTTCTGCACATACTGCCAGTCCTATCTGTGTTTTCCCTGATCCACAAGGAGCAACGATAACGCCGTTACGGGCTTTTAAGGCACTTTTTAAGGCTTCTTCCTGATATCCGTATAAATTATCGACAGAACCGCTAAACACACGTTCTGGCTTCCGTAAATGGTCTGTAGGCTCAACATGAACGCCGATCTTCCGCAAATCTTCCAACAATCCAAATGGCACAATCAGATCATCGCCACGTTTCTTCCATAGGGCTATTGTTCGTGGACAGTTCCAGACACTTCTTCCTGCTTCCATACGCTTCACGTATTCAGGATTCGTCCATTCAAGTACGCTCTTTAACGCTGACTCCGTCTTTGAGTCAGGTTTATGAATGGCGATATCGTTATCTGCTATAGCTATCATATAACTCTCCATTCCGGTAAGCTGTCAATCTGTACAGACTTCTTCCCAAGCCATAATTCCGTATTCATGCGACTGATATCCATGAATCGGACAGTATCGTTGGCAAGAATCAACAGTCCGATTTCTTCAGCACCTGTCTTTTTATGGATCAGCTGAAAGGCGTTGTACTGGTTATCTTCAATCCTGTCCAAAGGAAAGCGATTCCCATCGCTTACAACTTTAGCGTCATACGCCAGAATTCGTTTCCCTTTGATAGCCAGAATATCAAATGGCTGTTGTCCAGTTTCGTTCTGCGGAATCCGCAGTACCCAATATCCTGCTTCTTTTAATTTCTTGGCTACACGGTTTTCAAACTCACGCCCAGTCATGCTTCTTCTTCTCCAATCCTTTGAATTATTTCGCATTGAAGGATAATCTCTTTTGCCCATTTCTTGCACATTTGTACGTCCCCGTCTGGAATCTCATACTGATGCCTTATTCCGTCAGCCAAATCAGAAATCCGACTCCACGCTACAAACGAAGCAGAACTAATACCTAACGTTTTCTTATCTTTCATAGCTTTCTCCAAATTCAGACAGGATACAGGGATTGCCCCTGTATCCTGCCAATAATCTTACCACGGATCGTCCTTATCTTCCACAGGCGTGAATCCTGCAGGAGTCGGAAGTTCACCCTTCCAAGGCGGAAGTTTGTCCTGCTTATTCTTATGGATGAACCATGCGACTTTAGGATATCCCTGATCGTCAATCTTCACATGAGCCGCTCCTGCCTTACCAGTGTACGAAGCCAGATTGAAATTGCCGTCTTCGATGCCGAAGGAATCGAACAACTGCGTCAACTTGGCGTTCGTGATCTCCGGTCTGTCATCCATGAACACGATATAATGCCACAACATGGAATTATATCCGCTCACGCGGAGCTTGATAACTAACATATCATTACCTGCTTTACTCTGGGCTTTCTCTGCGGAGTCAATCACAACACGATGATCTCCTGCAGGAATTGTCTGGAACTGCTGTTCCGTCCTCTCAAATTTCCAAGCCATTATTCTTCATCTTCCTTTCCAAATAATTCCTTACGCAGTTCTTTGGCAAACGTAATACCAGACATCGTAAACATAAGGGTTGCTTCAACCTTGTCCAGATGCTTCATAGTGATCCTCGCCGCTACTTCAGGAACGGCTTTGTCAAAGTCTTCTACTGTGATCGTTTTCATTTCGCTTCACCTTCCAGAAAATCTTCAACCGCACACCATTTGCGGCAATCTCTCTGATTCTTGGCATACACATTTGATGTGGCTTCCATCTGAATAACACGCTGTCCGTCCTTTACTCTGATCTTTCCGACAACATCACAGAGTCCACAGATATTGTCCACAATCTTCACGCTCATTTTCGGATACAGACGGCTGTAACTGCTTCCATCTGGATTCTGGAACTGTTCCGTCACTTCCCATGCAGTCAGGTAAATATTCACGCCAAGGGACTTCAGGAAACGAAGCGAGTTCACCAATTTGAACTGCATGTACTGATAATCTGCTTGTGCAGGAACACCTTTGTTTTTCCCCTGACTGCCCAGATCGGACAGAATACACCGTTCAAGCTCCGAGATATTATCCACGCAGATATTCTCATATTCCAGAGTTCCTGCGTCTTTCATAGCATCCAGTTCCTTCAGTTTGTCTGTCCAGTCCTGCCATGTATGGATATTGTCGATCTGCCATACATCAATGCGATCAAAATCATGGACAACCTCATTCTTGCTCATCGTAGGCACGAACGTTCGGTCAATATCCAGAACTAATGTTCGCCCTTTACTCTGCTCTCCGATCAACCCCAGAAACGTGCTTTTCCCTACGCCGGGTGCACAGTACGCCAGACAGGTAATCGGAAGTTTACTCTGCACCATTTCCGTCAGTTTCATGATAACGCTCCCTTCTTTCAAATCCCACATATTCCATCTGCGGATCATAATTCCGACAGATTGAAGCATATTCACAAGGTCTGCCCCACTTCATGCAATGACTCGGCACTCTGTAATAGTTTGTACACCACCCTATTTCAGCTACCATTTTCTCCAAATCTTTGGCAAACTCTGCAACTTCTTCAGGTGAACGATACACGTTAATCGTGCCGATCTTCTGCTCTGTATCCTCTGAATACCAGTCCAGACAACGTTGCCTGAATTCTTCTTCAGTTTCATTCTTACACAGGCGAATCGTTGGCGTTCGGCAGACAGTGTACAGGATATTGTTCACACCGTATGCCCACATATACGTGAGAATTTGCTCGTCATTCTGAAGTCCTGCAATGTACTGTTCGTCCAAAGCAGAGGAAGTTGTCTTGTGCTCGATAAGGCGTCCGTCTGCCAGTCTACCGTCACACCGACCGATAATGGTACTTGTGCCTACTGGCTTCTCAAACCATTCTTCCACCGCTTCAACCTTGCCGATTTTAGGCATCACGTACTTCTCAAAAGCCATTGCCATCGCATCAGTTTTCGGATCGTCCAGATCGAAGCTCTCCCCTTTCAAGAGAGCTTCAATCTTTTCATGGTAGCTCTTTCCACGTTCCAGAACTTCAGGGGACGATAGCGGATAAACGTTTTCAATGTACCGCAATTCATAAGCTCGTCTGCAGGACTTGAATAACTGAATCCCTGAATTACTCAGCTTCATCTTCATTCTCCTTCAGCAATTCATCCAGTTCCTTCTTAGCCTTTTTAAGTCCTGCACTTTTTTCTTTCAGAAAATCAATCAGGTCATTGAGCATATCAACAGCTTCATTTCTCGCTTCTCTTGCAATTTTGATCTTCTTGTCACCCTCTGCCAGATAATGCTCCATGTGCTCACGATCTTCCTGAAACACAATGCCGTCCATAAACCCTTTGGTAAAAACAACCTTAAATTCATGCCCCAATTCAGGACTGTTCTCTGCCAGCCGTTCCTTAATCCCATTGATTACCTGTGACAGTTCAGAACACAGTTGCGTAATGCTACCGCAGATTTCAATTTCGATATGCGTATCGGTTGTCTTAATCTTCAACATGGTTTTCGCTCTCCTTCATAATCATTTCGATTTTCTTTGCGGTTGTCCGCAACGGTTTCCGTTTGTTGTTTTCGATGGCGTTAATCGTCATCACATTGACCTGTACCAGATTGGCAAACTCTTCCTGCGACAGATTGTGTTTAGCCCTGTATTCCAAAATCCGTTCGCCCAAACTCATTTTGAAGCACCCCCTTTCTCTGCTTATTGTATCATATTCATTCGTATTACTCAACCCCCTTTTTTATGCTCTCTATGTAGTATAAACATACATTCCCTTATTATTATATAAGGAAGAAAGAAATTATATAATAATAAGGAAAATGCACATTTATGTTACATCATCCTGCATCATCCCTGAAGTCATCCAGAATGTCAGGCGGATAACTTTCGGCAAAACCACCGTTGTCCTTCTTACAGTACCAACAGCCCTCTGTAGCGTCCGATCCAAAAGACCACGCAGGTTTAAACAACCATGTACCAGTCACATCAAACGGAGCTACCCCGTTAGTAGGAACAACCCTTACTGTACCATGAAACATCATATAGCCATCACACTTCAGCATCTTTCAGCATCCTCCCAAACCATTCATAAGAGTCCTTGCGTTCAAGCCATTCTTCCAGATCATCTTTATGCACACCATAATCGCCATCGAAATAGTCAATTTTTCTCATGCAGTCCAGAAAACTGATAGCGTCAACAACTTTGTGCGTACCATCCTTCAGGTTAACATGCACAACTTCATCACCAGTCATGACAACCACATACAGGCTGTCAACATCGATAACCGGAATGTCGGTTTCGTGCGATTTGTGCTTATAATCCATAACGTTCAGAAACTTTCTCATGCTCAAACCTCTTTCAGTTCGACATATTCGCCGATAATCTTCAGGGCTTCTTCATAGCTTCCAGAGCTCATAACCCTACTGTTCATTTCACGAGCTTCATTGAGCTTTTCCAGTTTAATAAGTTCAGCATATGCCGCTCCCAGAATAAAGAAAATGTTGCCAGATTCACCTCTGCGATCAAATCGCACCATTTCAATAATCTCCCTTCAGAATTACTCGCCTTATCAGGCAGGATTCAATATTCAGAATATCGTCATCGTCCAGCCCCACTTTGTTGCCGTGTCCATCGTGTTTACAGATGAACAGCTTTCCAACTAACATAGCCTGTCCGCTTCCATCAACTGCGGACACTTTCACCTGATCTTTAAACAGCCCTTCGTCATCGCAGACGATATCGTAATACTTGCCACCGATTTTGCGACTGACGATATCAATCGTCTGACAGTCTAACAGCTTGTAGTATCCATCCAGATTGTGCGGAATCTCGCACGTTCCCGCCGTTCCCATCGGATCAATCAGATAGCCGACCTTCATTCGTTGCACCCCTTTTCAATACGGCGAATAGAATTGCCAGTCGTTTCCGTGTGTCCAGTCCATCTGCCTGACTTCAAACCCACAGTCTGTGAAATCAGGATTCCGCTGAATCAGATATTCAACGCCATCAATTTTCACGTACTGACGGACGATCTGTCCGCCAAAGTGTTCCGCAACCATTTTCCTCACAACGCCATCCGACTTCTTACCAGTGCTTGTTTCAGCGAGGAATCGTATAATCTGCTCTCTCATGCTCAATCTCTCCATGTGTCCAGAATCCTGAACGCCCGTCCACTCTTTGACAGTTTAATGTGCCCCTTCTTTGCCATGTTCTGGATAGTTGTACGAACTTTGTGGAACTGCTCGTAATCAACGCCAATCCTCTTTTCATGATGAAGCCGTCCGTCCAGTTCAACAACCCACCCCATCGTGTATGCGATCTCACGCTCCAGATCTTCAGTGCGGAAGTACCCGTGATAGTTCAGACGGAATCCGCTTTCAATGTCTGCTTGAATAAGCGATTCCAGATAACCAAGAATGGACTTTCTCTTTAGCTCCATCGTAGGCAGATGGTAGCTGATAGAATCATCGTAATAAGCCTTACTCACAGTGCCGTGTCCTGTTCCATTGCCGATCATATTCAGCACCCCCTCTTGATGTATCTGCCGTAACGAGCGGCTGGGAAATAATTGATGCTCCCGTTATACACGATGTAGAGCTTACCACCACGCCCTGTGCGGTTCTCGATGCTCTCAACTTCCACATCCAGAAGTTCCAGATCTCCGCCGATACCAGTCAAGTTTCCGGCTTCCAGTTCAGCGATCTGTTTCGGAAGGGTTTCCAGAATAATGATTCTGGGAGCACCCAGTTCGGTCAGCCGGTCAAGGCGTTCTTTCATCATACGAACTTCATTCTTGCAGATGTTTTCACGGATTGTCATCTTAAAGCCCCCTCTCAATACAGGAAGAACGCTATGTTCTTCATCCAACTCTGTTCCTGACGGGCGATCAGGCGGATCTTTTTATCGAGCCGTTTGATCTGCTCCTTGTCCTCACACACCTGCTTCTTGTTCCAGAGGATATTCATGCGGTTCACGGCATCCATCCTGCGTTCCTGTTCCTGTGTGCTGACACCCTTCATAATCTCGCTGATCTTCATGGTTCATGACCTTCCTTTCTTGCTGATACCTTCTGGTATCGACTTCAGGGAGCGGTGTCCGTTCCCTGTAGTCGGTATCAGTCACTTGCGGAATCCTACATCCTTCTCAAGCCATCCGTAATGGATACCTGCTTCGATCCATTCCTTAACCGGAATTTTCTTCTCGCCAACTGTAAATTCCTGACTGGCGATCCTGTACATCCAAGCGATATGGTTCCAAGCTGATCCCAAAGTTGAGAAAGCCTCAACGATCATGCCATCCACTGTCACACAGAACGCCGCCCCATTGTCCATCACTCGCACATTTTTCATCGGTTCTTGACCTGCCTTTCCTTTATTGTGTCTTTCGACACTGCTATTATATCATGCGGTAGCATATCCGTCAATACTTTTTCATAAAAAAATATAGAAAAATATAAGAAAAACAGGACAGGCATTAAACCTGTCCTGCTGTTACCACCAGTTGCTTTACAAATTGCCTATTCTTCGCATAACGCTGTCATAGATGCGAGGTTGCAGTACCATCATGCTGTCCATAAGTTCATCCATGATCGGCAGTACATCTTCCCATGGCTTTCCATCCACAGCCACCATAAAATCCGAATCGCCGTTAGTTCTTATTGTTTCGATTGGCGGTGGGCTGAAGGACTGTTCAACAACCGGAGGATTGCCGTATAACTCACGTTGAAGCGTGAGAAATGCGGCGAGTTTGATGCAGGTGTTTGAGTTAGGATTTCGCTGACCTTTGCATTCAGCAATGGCTTCTTCTAAATCCTGTTTCGTTATCAAATTTCCTGCTCCAATTTCTGGACGAAGCGTTTGGCGTCCATCTGAAGATTCTGCGGAAGATCCTGCATCATGCTACGAACACTGTTAACAAGCTCTTCCACGCCATCAGTGCGTGAATAGCCTTCATTGGAATATCTGCCCATAGAATCCCTACGGGCGTTCCGTCCACGTCCTCTGGCGTAACTACCACCGCCGTAGTTACGACTCATGTCATCGCCACGATTAGAGTATTCGCCATCTTCATCCATAAGAATATTGCACAGATGATCTACAGCACTCGCCATGTATTTGATCGTTTCAACATCTTCTTTGCTGAACTTTCCATTCTGCGAATATTCTTCCAGTTCACGAATCAGCTTCTTTTTAAGCTCCATCAGTTCATGCATTGTTGTGCCTCCTTCCTTAAGCAATACGGGATACAGTCAGGTTGGCATTCTGTACAAGGATCGCAGGAGCAACGCCACCAGCGTCCGCAGGAGTAGAAACATTCTCAACAGCCACAGTAAAGCAACAGCCCTTCGGAACAGTGATAATCGCCGTGCTTGTGACATTAAAGAAGTTTTCATTCGTTGGCGGATCGGTAGCGGTTGCCGCAGGAGTCACGATTGCCCTGCTTGTCAGAATCGGTTCACCGTCAATGGCAAGAGAAACAGCAATCGGGCCGAGCGTTGCTCCATCCGGTAACGCAATGTTTCCGTTGAACGTTACCTGATACCGTGCGAAACAAGCACACGGATTGTTCACAATGCCACGGAGAATAACAATTCCTGACTCATTCCGGTGAAGCACATACCCCTTATTGCACGGAATGTTATCGTTCAGAATAACATTCTGATTCGGCTCAACCGTCTGCACAGGATTATAAGTATATTCTGCCATTTGACTCACCTCTTAAAAGCCACCATTGCACCCACAGCCACAACCGGAATTGTTGTTGCAGGTGAAGATGGGCGTCCGTCCATAGACGGGCGTTGTAGGAACAGGACAACTGTTCAGCCTGTTGTAAAGCTGATCAACCTCATTGGAGAATCCCTGTGCAATAAAGGCGTTCTGAGCAGTCTGGGATGCCGCCAGATCTTTCATAGCGATCTGCTGACGCAGTGTCGCAATTTCATCATTCTTGGCATCAATCTTATCCTGACAGAGCTGATCCTTAATGGACTGGATACCGCCATTGATCGCATTCAGGATACCCTGTGCGTTCTGTGTACTGTTTTCACGAGTGGCACATCCTTCACTCGCCAGAGTATACCGGACATCAGCAATACCAGCGTTCACGCCGTTAAAGCCATTCATTGTCGCAGTCTGTGCGGCAAAAGACCGTTCCAGATCAGCAATCGTGTTCCCGTACATCTGCTGTGCGATAGCATTCTGGGCATTATTCACAGAAGCTGTTACACCTGCGAAACCGGAACACAGACTGTTCTGGATATCGCCACAGCATCCACACAGCTGGGTAGCCAGAGAGCTGATACCATCACGGACAGAAGTCACGCTGTCATGGAGCTGCGCATCCATGAAACCATCGGAAACATTGTTATTGATGCCATTCTGTCCGTTCAGAATCCACGGGAAGTCAATGCCGAGTCCTCCGCCGAATCCGTTCATTCCACCGAAGCCACCCCACATACCGTTGCCAGCAAGCAGGAACAGCAGAATGATCCACCAACCGTCACCGCCCCAGCCCATGCCGTTATTACCATTCCCATACATAGGGGCAACAGGCATGATCATACCGGAGCCATTTTCATCAGTAAGAGCCATAAAAATCTTTCCTTTCTTATTTATATATACTCAACCGTATGTGCACCTACGGATGGTATCAACGCTTTCCAATCATTCGCATCAGCATATTCATCATTGGATTACTTACCTGTCCAGACTGAAGGATATGCATTACAGCCGCCTGTGGGTTGTTCGCAATATTCGCAGGAACGTTGTATCCTGCTTGCCTTATAAGTTGTGCAGGATTCATCTTCAGTTCACGGAGAGCATCCTGTGCATTAACCTTCCTGTTCATTTCCTGATACAGAGGATTTGCCATTCTTTGTCACCTGCCTTGGAATATTTTTCAGAATGCCGTTTATTTCGTCTTTAAAGGCATCAAATTCGGCTTTTGTAGCAAAAGATGAATAATCTATCGTCTGTTCAATTGGAGCTGTTTTAGGGGCATTCTGAGTCGTTTCATGATATTCAAAAATACGGAGCGGTTGCGGCATACCTGAAATGTCAGTTGACTTCAGGAAAAATCGCTGACTCTCGCTGTCCATCAACATAACTGTAGAATTTGGAGCTACCATATAGGACTTTGCTCCTGCTTCACCTTGCACCCAATTAAGCCCACCATTGTTCTGTGGAACTTGAGGCATTTGATATTGCTGAAGATAAGGATTTTGATAATAGTAAGCCATTACTCTTTCCTCCAAAAATAAAGTGGCGTAAGCCCTGTGCTGTCCCAACTGTCGAACACGTCCCCGTCCTGAACACAGGCTACGTGATTTGGCATTGCGACAACAAATGTTCCAACCGGATGATCTCTGGCAAAGTCTGCTAACGTGTAACAATCAGGACATGAGTTCGGAATTATTTCTCGCACAAATCCGTTCTGCCGTAAGACTGATCCCCACACTGCGTTTGAGCTGATAACATCGCCCATCAGGAATCCGTTAATAGCTATCTTTGCGTAAGCACTCTCCCAATCCAAATCCAACGCTTTAGCAATCGCTCTTACTGAACAATCACCTGCTCTTGGCTGTGCAGGATTCGGATTGTACTCAACCCACATTTGCATCACCACCTTTGCTTAAAGCATAAGAAAAACGCCTCATCAATTCGATGAAGCGTTAGTGCATTTTTAGTGCAAGTTATCCACAACTTTATCCACTTGTATAATCTGGTAAATTGTGTATAACTGCTACAAACGTTGAAAATAAAGGATTTAAGCTTTGGTCAAAAAATGTGGATAACTTTCTTATGCATTTTTATAAATATTTATGCATATCCAATATTATGATGTTTAATTTTTTAAGCATCGTCATAAAACAAAAGGCTGGGGTCGTTGTATTTCAACGCTCTCAGCCATAATGTAAAATATGGTCATTTTGTATGAAATTTCATGAAAATGAATAAATGCGAGGAACCCCTGTCTGACCTTTAGGTCGATATAATATTCATTCCCATGTTAAAACGTCTAAAAACGCCCTTTAAATGCGAAATAGAGGCATATAAGCTATAACGGTTAATAACAACGCATATACCCTGTGGATAACTTTGCTATTTTCTGTGGATAACTTTCATATAGCTAAAAACCTTTTCTTGCCATTTATACACAATATTTTTTACCTGCCTGACAGACAATTGGAACTCTTCAGCAAGTGGCTCAAACAAAATTCCATCAACTAATCTGCGTTTAAGCACAGCCCTGTCACGTTCCGAGTGGCAAATTTCATTGATCGCATTGATTGCTTCGGAATTGGTATATTCTTCCATCTCACTTTTTCACCTTGCCTGTGCCGTGGCACATATTGCAGGTTTTATATCCAGAGCCATTGCCACCTTTGCGGGCTCTTGTCTTTTTAGTTGTCGTTGTAGTCCTCCGCACTCTCACCAGCTGTGCCATAATTTATGTCACCACCTGCAACCAAATTGTCATCGCCAACTTGCAACGCTTCAATTTCTGTGTCAGTATAAGTTTCCTCTGTATACTCTTCAAACTGGCTTTCATACACGAAGAACCCAACTGCCATACCTGCCATCAAAACAATCAGGACGATTATGGTTAGCCATAACCGCCTGACTGTCCGTTCCGCAAAAGCAAGAGCACTCTCTTCTCTGAATCGTTTTTCTGCCAGTTTACATTCCTGACAATTCATGCATTAGCCTCCGAAAAAAATCTTGATAAGAATACCGATCACACCTGCTCCAACAGTCATTATCAGCCAAGTGATATTCTTCAATTGATGCTCAATCACAGCCAGACGAACGTTCTCGCTGTTCACCTGCTGTTCAATCGTGTGAAGATTTGACTCGCATTCCTGCCTTGTGATAAATATCTCTTTCAAGCGAGAGATATCTGCTTCATCAATCATTTTAGCTCACCTCATAAATGATACTTGTCTGTTGGATTATTAACAATGCCGAACCCCACCAATACTGGCAGAAGCACATCCATAAAGTTATTCATCCAATCAGCGATGTCAATCTTCACGAATGTTTTCACAAGGAACACAATCAGTGCCGCCACACTCAACCACAACGCCCAACTTTTCAGCCGATTCTGTTTTTCTTCCATGATAATCAACCCCCTTCTGCCCTATCATATCATTGAGAAAATCGTTAGTCAATTCTTCAAGCTCATTTTCAGTAGGCATATTATCCCTCCGCAACCATCACGCCGCCGTATTTCCGCACTATCTCATCTGCAACACTCTGTCCGAGATGCGGTATCGTCACGGTGTACAGAGTCTGTCCACCTGAATTAAGGATAGCTTCCCAAGTCTTTGCACCCGTGATGCCGTCTGCCGTCAAGTCGTGGTCACGCTGGAAGTATTTGACCGCTTCAAGAGTCTTGTTCCCGTATGCACCATCAGCACCGTAGGGCGCAAGGTCGTAGCCAAGCTGAATGAGTTTAGTCTGAAGCAAGGTCACATACTCGCCCTTGCTTCCTTTCCGCAACGTAGGGAATGTCACAGGAATATCACCGTCCAATCCTTTTGGTATCGCCCAATGTGTGCATTTCGCAGATAGCTTTTCTCGTTTTACTTCACCTGAACAATGCACCATCATGCCGTTGCCGATGTAAAAGCCGATGTGCGATTTAACTTTCGGATTGTTCTTGTCTGTCCAAAACACACAGCACAACTTTTCTGGCAGAGTCTTGATTTCGCCTTGCTCTGCCCAATTGCTTTTAGTGTTCCATCCACTTGTACATCCGTATCCGGCAAGGTTGATGCCGTATCGCTGAAGAACGTTTTTGACAAATCCCCAGCAATCATCAATTTCCGTACGCTCACCGTTCGGCAGATACTTACAACCATGACAAGCTGACTTGCTACCGTTCAGCACTTGGCACTTCTTCCTTGTCTGTTCCGCTTCACCGGAAGGGCAGGAAGAGCGATTAGCGTAATACTCACGCTTTGACGGCGTACACAGCGCACCGCCAGCACCCCACACATACGACCATCCTACACAGGCTTCCGCTGTCTTGATGATTGCTTCAACCTTCGGAAATCCCTTTGATTTCAGGTCGGCTACCAACAAATCCACTTGCTTTGCACTATTCATCGCTATGCTCCTGTCCGTAGGCGAAACCTACTAAAAACCCTGTGAATCCACACAACAGCATCAGAATCACCCAAACAACCCACATCATTCATCTCTCCCGGCAGATACAAGGGCAATTGCAAAAATACCGAACAGCATCCCGGCAATCACCGCAGGAATCAGCCACCACCAAGAAATCACATTATCACCGCCTTGTTGCATTCCAATAATGACCATTTAGGGAAATTTGTTAATGAGTTAAATCATTCTTTATGTTGGTTCATTCTTCAGCATATATGTAATCTGTCCAAGAATGTTTTTCCCTGCGAATGCCGATGCCTTTGCAAGGTATATACCGAGAACAGTTTGACCATCTTCTGTCCATGTATCAATACCGCAGTATCCCATTATTCCGGTTGCGGTTGATTTGCCGTTTTCGCAAATCCACCCTCTGCTTATGTTTTGCGGTTGCCATTTTGTTAAGTTACTGAAGTAATACAACTCATTCCCTGAATCTGTTGCTGTTGATTTGATTTTGCATTGAAAATTGATTACAACAACTCTGCCAAAGCGTTGGATGTTTGTGTAATTTGCGCCTGTTGTATCAATCAATTGACCATTCGTAGGAGTATTTGATTCTGTTTCATACTTTGTTTTAGTATTCAAATTGCTATTTAACGTCCCAATCTGTTCAGAAGCTGAATACCAACTACTCCATGCATTAGAACGGTATTGCCTTGTTTTTTCACTTGCACTTGTATTTGAATCGTAAATAGTTTGTACAACTGTATCACTACGCCCTGCAATCACAGTAAGAATGAACCATGACATACCGCTTGACGAGCCGCCAATTGTCGACCCTGTGGAAATGTAATAAACACCTGTAGTCTTGTAATTATTCAACTCGGCGTTTGTAATCCATGCCTTATTTGTTCCTGCTATAGGGTCTAAATGTTCAGAAAGGGTATTGATGGCATCCGCTTCCTTGTCGATAGCATTAGACGCAACGCTCATGTCAGGCGCATCGGTCAGTTCAGGTATGCTAATAGTTTGGTTGGTTGGGGTCAGGGTCTTTGTCGTTGCCATTATTCGTCACCTCCTAAAAACTCAACAAATCCGTCAAGCTTTTCGATTTCGTCAAGCGTGATGTTCGGGATGCTTTCCTGCCGCACACCGATGGGTGAAATCTCGCACTCCTGCTTGGAAAGTTCCTCCACCGCCTTTGCAAACTCGTTCCGCTTGTCCTTGTCAGCAATCACAATCAAGCCATTCTGCGAAACAACCGCATCAAACTTCTTGAGCAGTTTTTCTTCTTCTTCAGCTTGGAAATCAAATATCTCCTTGAGCGAACGTTTCAACCTGAAGAACCTGAACGCATCCTGCCCGGAGATTTTGTCCCCCATGCGAAGAAGTGTCTTGTAGGCATCAACTGCCTTTCCGTGAGTTGTAGTCATCATGCTGTACCTCCTTTATTGCTTGTAGAACACGGAACAGGAAGCAAAAGCACCTGAACTCGTGTTTTTAGCCTTAATTTGGATGTCCTCGTTAAGAAGCATACACTTTGAGGACGGAGCGGTTGTTTCAAGCGAAATTGTGAAACTTCCACCGCTAACGCTCATCACGTTTGTAGTGGCTGATGTAAGCATCGTATCAAGGACAATCGTAGCCCATTGCGTGACCGTCTGCGTAACGCTACCAAGTTCAATCCAACTCGACCCGTTCTTCAGCCATGCCTTGAATGTATGGTTTTCGTAACCCATAGCCGCATAGAACTGCAAACGTGCTTTGATGCCATAGAAAAGATTTCCGCTCAAGTAATCAGCCGCAGAATATGGGCAGGTGAATGTCTTGTAATACCCCAACGTGCCACCAACATTGTCCAGCACGAGGGACGAAGGACGGAAACTCCATGTCTTTTCGCTTGAAGAACTTGGCTTAATCCACACAACATTTGTATCTGATGACGGCTGTTGCTCTGAAATCACGAACCTTGGCAATCCGTTGCCTTTGACGGTCAGGTTGTCTACGGTCAGGGACTTGCACACTACATCGCCTGTCTGTCCAACCGAGAACGTTGCACTTGCGGCGTTAGTCCCAAAGATAATAGCCGAGCCGGACGAATCTTGTGCGTGGAGATAAAACTTTCCTGCGGTACTCATTTCGATGCCGTTTTGGTCGAGAAGCATTTTTGCTGTGTTCCCGGCGAAGATTTTGATGTACTTGCCACCGGAAATCTCAATGCCAGCCGCAACGATGGAAATGCCGGACTTGATAGCGTAGAAGTTGTTTGTCGTGTAGTTCTTTGCGTTCGTTTCGGCGGCTGAAGCCTGTCCTGCGGCATAGGTTTTAGCGTTGCTCTCTGCTGTGCTTGCCTTGCCATCCGCATAGCTTTCTGCTGTCAGGACGATGGAATCCGCACTCTGATAGGAAGATGTTTTCTTGATATACGACCCTTCTGCCGCCGATGTTGCCTGACTTACCGCCGCCGTGACGATAGAGTCCGCCGTCTGATAGGTTGTGGTCTTTTTCAGATAAGTGTTCCCGGCTGATGTTGCCGCTTGGCTTACTGCCGCCGTAACGATGGAATCAGCGGTTTGATAAGACGAAGTCTTGTCCAGCTTGCCGCCCTCTGCGGTTGTGGCTCGTGAAACCTCTGCAGAAATTTGCTGTGCCGTGACCGTCAAATCGGCTTGCATCGAGACAACGGTTGTGTCCAACCCATCAACAACACTTGCCAATCCGTCCACACGGTTTGCCATGATGGATACCGCTTCCACGGTCTGCTGAACTTCCGTTTCCAGCGTTGTCGGAATGAGAGCATCATACAACTCAATCCACCGCTGTCCGTCCCAAACGTACTCAATCGGAATACCGCCAACGACTTGCCATGAAGAAACCGTGTCCTTGATTGCTTGCCATGATGCAAAGCCGTCCAAGACTCCTTGCCATGTGCCGTTGGTAATCGTCTGAATCCAAATGTCACCGGAAACCAACTCTGCGTGGTCAGGCTCGTTGGGTTGCATATAAATCGTGCCGTAGCCGAGCGAGGAAATCCGGCTGTTCAGCGAGTCAATTGCCTGTGTGATGGTCGAACCACTCTGCCAATTGCCGATATGAGAAGTGATATAAGTGTTGGACGAAATGTCCGTCACCATCAATTTGTTGATAAATGCCTGATTTGCCCACAACTCATCAACGTTGATTTGTGCGGCTGTGATTTGGTCAATTAGAGCGTGGCTTGCGTAAATGTCTGTTGTGTTCAGTTCGCTTGCCGTGATGGTGGATGCCGTGTAAATTGTTCTGCCGTCATCCGTGTGACCAGCTTCTATTTCTTCTGCCGTGGGAGTGACTTGCGTAGCCGTCACGTTGCCCAAAAGGTCAACATCCAGCTTGTAATAGTTGTCATCCGTTGCTTGGATAACAAGGTCACCGATGGTTGCACTCACAATCTGTGCGTAGTCAACCGACAGCCGGGGGATAAACAGCTTATTGGCTACACCAGCTTGGATGACCGCTTGCCCAAAATAAGCGGATTGAGCGTTCATCTCCTTAATTCGTGCGTAGCCAATATCAGCCGTCTGAATCGCCGCAATCGCAATTTCAGCAGTTCCCAATTTGGCATTGATGGCGGTCAGGTCGTTGGCATCAATCTTGTCTGCCGTGACCGCATTTGCCGCCAACTTGCCAGCCGTTACCGCAAAGGCATCAAGCTTTTCCGTTGTGACAGCACCGGAATAAATCTTGTCTGCCGTCACCGCTCCTGTGTGAAGTTCAAGGGAAGTGATACTTCCTGCGGCAATATCATCAGCCGTGATGCTCCCGGCGATGAGTGTGTGAATGTTTGCCGTCAACGCTTCCAACTGTTCCGTTGTCAGTTGAGTAATGGATGCCGCATCCATGTGAACCCAATGCACACCGCCAACGGCAATGTCATCGCCGTTGATAGCACCTTCTGCAAAAGAGCCGGATAAAATGGTTTTTAGACGGATGTTTTCACCACTAATTTCTGGCACCTGCCACGTCGCAATCTTCCGAACGCCGTCACTGTTCTGAATTTTACCGAGCGTGATTTTGTTCAACATCCCTGTCAGGATATCATGCTCAATGCCCACGACCTGTGCGGAATATTCATAGCCCCTGGCAGTATCTTTGATCGTTACGATATCGTACAAATAAACTTTATCAAGCCCTCTGTACTGTGCGTATTCTTCTGTATCGCCCAATGACAGGAATTGAATTTCCATCTCAATTTCTGGAAGATCAGCCTTATCTTCAGAAAATCTTTTCTGCGCTTCAGCAAGCAGTTTGGCATTAATGTTATCTGCTGTGACTTCATCTTTGCCTATCTGTAGTCCTGTATCAAGAATTTCAGTGCGAGGATAGCCATAGTCATTAATATGCGTACTATCAACGTATCGTTTACCATTGTTGTTGAGCCAAATGATTTCGCCTTGTGCGTCTTTCCCAAACGGGGCAACACGGGTTACAACGTTTTCAATGCTTTCTGTCCGGTCAACGCCAAGGAGGTTTTTTCTGTTCTGGACAACAAATCCACGGTCATAGCCAACGTTTTTGAGGCAATAGAAATCCCAATTGTCACGGATAAGAGACAAACCGTATTTTGCACAAACGCCATTCTCCGGATCAAGGAACGCTTCTACAATATTTTTGCGTTCAAAGTCTGTCTCTTTGAAAATCTGTGTATCCGTACAATCAGACGCAACATGAGAGCCACAAAAAGACAGAGTGTTTGTCAGAATGTTCCGGCAAGACGCCGCACCTGTGTAAGCTGTTTCCTCTGTCGGCTTCCAAAGCGTATAGTTCTGAAGATTATCGTACCAAACATGACGAGCTTTAATCGTAACGCAATCTTCATCTTCTACTACTTCATAAATTCTGAACAGCTGATCTTCAAGGCGAGTAGGAATAGCAATAGCTTCAAGTCCGGCAAAATTCGCAGGAATAGAAACAGATTCAACATTCAGTTGGTCAAAATCAGCTTTTGTAACATATCCATAAGCAGTTTCAGATTTATCTCCAAACACAAACTCAACAACTGTCTGAAAGCACTCTTGAGCAACGCTTTTTACTTCAGCAGTAATGGCTTCACCAACTTTCAGGACAGACGAAATCAGCCCCGTTGTGCCATCATTCGTAACATTTTTCATGGCACAAGCAAGAAGATTCTGACCAATCTGCGAATCTTCCTGCTCTCGCACTGTATAGATATTTAATTCCTGCAATTCTTGTGCCATGCTGTCACCTCCTTACGGTGTGCCAACTCTTACCGTATCTGCGTATTCATCATTCCTGATTACAGGCGGCATACGGACAGGAACTTTGCATTTCACGATGTTCCCCACCTGACATTTTTGCCACTTTTTGTACTGATCGTATGTCAATTTCAATTCAATCTCGCTGATACCGTTTTTTTCCTCCGTAAAAACGGCTTCAACGGGCTTTAAATCGCCTGTAAGCCCTGTAGTAGTAAAATCCTTACAGTCTTTATCAAAAACGAAAATAGGCGTGTTTTTAGCCATTTTAGACCCATCTCCAATGCGGTGTGATTGTCAGCTTTGTGGCGTTCCCCACGTTAATAGTGCTTGTTCCAATTGGGATGGTTGGGAAATCGCCCACCATTGTCAATGCCCCAGATGCAGTATAAACGTATCCATTTTCGCAGTCAAGCGTTACGGGAACATTTGCAGTCATTCCATTCAGCGTTACAATCTGTCCGGCAATAGAAAAAGATATATTTCCAGAACCTTCAACGACAATTGTAGGATATGCTTCTTCTGTGCCGGGATTTATAATTGTATCTGTTTCCCTGTATTCATAAACGCTATCCACAGCTTCAAACATGAACGGTTGACAGTTAAAAATCACAGTCGCAGTATCATAATATCCATTATTCCCTTTTTCTCTTTTCCAGACAATTTCCTGTTCAACAGTGGCTTTGTACGCCTTTGTCAGATCGTCACTTGTGATAAGCTTTCCTGTTCCATCAGCCCATGCGTTCACAATCTGTCTGGCAGAAGCAGACGAATCAATTAACACAAGCTGAACAGTAATGTTAAAGTTTGAGAATCCTTCATTCACATGAAGTGCCCCATCTCTGCCTTTAACATAGTATTCCGTAAAGCGTTGGCTTGCCTTTTTGTGACTTGGCATTTTACTCACAATAATTCCGGAAAGTTTGCCATCACAAATGCTTGAAGAAATTGTGGCATCAGTATCCGTGCTTGTCCGCCTAAAAATAACGTAATCCATATTTAACCCCCCATAGAACGAAGCCGAGAATTGCTTGAGGCATTAATGTTATTCTTTACACGCCGCGTTGTCAGATCGGCTACTTTTTCTCCACTCATAAGGACATTCACTTTGCTCATTGTTTCTGCCACTGCCACAGCAACGATTTCAGTGATTGAATCATAGTCAACGCTTCCACCTTCGCCTTCTCTGTATTTACGTGCCTGTGACGCAGACAACACGGTTTCGTCACGGTGAAGTAATGCAGGATAGTTGTCATAAGGGATATCCCATGCACCGCTGGCGTGATGATGTGGGTTCCAATCGTAAGGCTCGCCGATAAAGGAAACTGTTACCGTTTTGCTGTCCGGAATCTCCATCAATGCTTCGCCAAACTTCTTGGCATCCTCTGTTGCCTGTTCTTCGCTTTCAGAAGCAGAACCATACATTTCTTCAGCAGTTGCAACCCACTCTTTATATTCTTGCTTTCCTTTTTCGACTTCTTCATTTAGCTCATTGGCTTTTTCACGAGCTTCTATTGCTTCTCTGTTTGCGCTTGTCCACTCCGACATGATATTCCCGAATTTTGTGTATGCTTGAGAATAAACATTTAAAAGATTTCTTGCGTTTGCAACATCTGTAATTGTGGAATCGTAAGTAAGAAGCCCCTCCCCATTTTCGCCGATTGCTCCGTTTTCCTTAAGGACTTCATTAAGCGCATCAATGGCTTTTTCTTTTTCTGCAACAGCATTCGCTTCAGCTTTGTTTGCTTTTACTGATTGTTCTATATAATCTTTATTTTTTCCAACAATTTCCTGATACTTTTCTTCTTTTAGCGCCTGAAGAGCTTTCTGTTTCGCAAGGTTTTCCCACTGTTTGATGTTTTCTTTTATTTCTTCACTGTTGGCTGAAATCTGTCCGGTTTCAGTATCAATAACCTCCCCAAGAGAAGGTACAAGCTCAATAAGCGCTTCTGCAGTTCCTTTCCAAATCTCATACTGTTCTGCTGTCATCTTTGAAGTGTCACCCATCGCAAGCAGTTTATCTGCAAGCGTTTCAGCGGCGGTAGATGTTGCTTCAATTGTTAATAACTCTTCAGCGAATTTAGCATCGTCCTCGGCATACATTTCAGAAAGAGATTTTTGCCCAGTGCGAGGATTTAAGAAAGCAACAATCTTCGCAATTGTATTCGCAACATCTGTCAGAATAGGAAGAACACCTTCAACAAGAGACACCCTAAACGCTTCAATTGACGCTTTCATATTTGTGACAGCGTCATTGTAGGATGCGGCATTCGCAACAGATTCTTCACTCATTACCAAGCCGAGTTCGTGAGCTTGCTGAATCAAATCGTCAATGTCTTGAGAAGTCCCGTCAAACAAGGCATTAAGTTTTGTGCCCCCACGACCGAATATAGCCTGCGCAAGCACATCACGTTCTGCGGCAGAACCACTGAAGTCTGCAAGAGCTTTCAGTGAAGCTTTCAACAAATCTTCTGTTGTAGTAATTTCTCCGTTGGCTACCTTTGCGCTCAAACCAAGTTTTTCAAAAGCTTCTGACGCTTCCTTACTAACGTCCCCACCACCCATAAGCTTACGCATATTCATAAGCCCACGGTTCAGGTCAGTAATACTTGCGCCATTGATATCCAGAACGTGCGACCATTCCTGATAAGCGTCTGTAGAAATACTCATCGCACGCGACTGCTTATCAATATTGTCCCCAAGAGAACGAGCCAAATCAACTGCTTCGGAAAGACTTGATACTATTCCTGCAACAACTCCGACCACGGCGGCTTGTGCGAGGAATCCACCAAGCTCGTCAAATATATCTTTTACTGTTCCACTAAACGAACTTGTATCAGATTCGGCATCTTCAAGCCCTTGTTTGAATGGTTCATCATTAAGGCCTAATTCTGGCTCGTCAGAAATATCATCGACTTCTGTATCAGGAATTGCGTCAATCTCCGAATCAAAATCATCTCTATCAAGCGTTACTTCAGGCTCGTCATCAATATCTTCAACATCTGTATCAGGAATAGCCGCAATTTCCGAATCAAACTGACTTGTATTCAAGCCAATAGAAGGATCATTTATTTCTATATCCTGATTTTCAAGCTTCCTTATTTCTCTTTCGTATTCTTTTTTATCAAGACTTAATTTCGCCAAAAGCGAAAACAGTTCCACGATTATCCCCCCAAACGCTTCAGCAATCCATCTTTGATTTCTTTGGCACTACGCTTGTCAATCCGTTTAGGTTTTAATTCAAGTTCAGTTGGTGACGGCGACTGAAGCTCATATTTTGTTTTTGTCAAAAGCCACAGCAAATCTCCGATATACAGTTCAGTTCTTCTTTCCTCGAGCTTCGCCGCCATGTAAGCATTTCTTCCCTTCCAATCAAGAAGCGGATACTCCGTAAGGGATATAACAGTTTTGTTTACACCGAAAGCCCGAGCCGTGTAAAAAAAGGCTGAATCTGTTCCTTCCATGCACTCATCGCATCAGCTAACAGATCTACGCCATTCATCTTCATCAGTTCTTTGTAAGTCTTGCCCTCAACAATAGACAGAATCTCCATCGTATCCCTTAAATGCTTTTCACCGAACAGCAACGGAACAATGTCGGCATAAATAATGGCAATACCGTGAAGCTTATTATTCATTCCTTTTTTAGTACATTCCTTAAACGTGTCCATAAGCTCTTTATCTTCAATAAAGTTCTTTATCGGAACAGCGAGAGAAACAAGAGCAGAACACATCTCTGAACCGTTTTTTTCAAGCAATTTAGCCACTGTAAATCCCCCTTATGAAAAACGGGACGGGGGAACATCCCTCGCCCCGTATGGGTCATTCTTCGCCGTTTTCTTCTTCTGGCTCTTCTTCTCCAACAACGTCATTCTCGCTCTGAGGACTTATCACGTTGCCGGAAGGTCGAAAAAAACAATCTCAAAAGGAGCTTCATCATAATCCAGAACAGAAGCCTGATGAGCGTGAAGTTCAACCGGAAGAGTGCCCTCGCCTTTATCCGTGAAGGTCAGGTTAAGATCGCTTGTGTTCAGCGCATTTTTCAGTGTGATAGCAACCATCCTACCATCAGCAAGATCGCCAAACCAAGTCAGCGTAGAGATATAATCTCCGTCCTGAATAGCTGTATGCATCTTGATTGTGGTTTTCTTTCCACTAACAGTAGCAGTAGCACCACCAAGAGCCATCACAAGATTGTCAGCAGTAATCTCCACAAGGGTAGTGCTCAAACGAGCATCAGCAGAATCCACATACTTGCCACCCTTGAAGGAATACCGTCTGCCGTCAACTTCAGGCTCACGAATCTCACGAGTAACAACAAACGAACCGCCACCACGAGTAGCACCCACAATGTTAGTTCCGGCAGTAATCGCAGACGCAATAGCCGTCTTTAGGGCGGTAGCGTCAGCAATACTTGAATAATCCAGATTTTTAATGAAAATGCCAGCATTGAGCTGAAGATTTTCAAACGTTTCACTCCGAAGCGGAGTTGTCAGCCCAGGAGCACCCATATCATTTCCCCCTTTAATAAGTAGTAGCGTACAAAAATTCAAAATTCAGAATTTTCCGCTTAACCATGTTATCAGAATCATCCCCCATCGGTTGAGCGAATGGAGTGCCTTTCCGAATAATGATTCCACCGCCATCACAGGCAATAACGTGTCCGGCGTCAACGTACTGTGAAATCTCGCTCACCTTGGCGTTTAACGCTGTCCAACTTTCCGATCTGTACCAGACGGAAGCACTTACAATCATGCGTTCCATACTGGAATCAGTCGGAGCTGTGTACGTGATATACGGAAACGCAGGTATCTCATTGCCTGACGTTGGAACGGAAGTTGCAGGATAAGCAGGAAGATCGAATGATTCAAAGAAGCTCTGAATAGCGGCATCCTTCGTCATACTGGAATCACCCACTCTTCAGCAGTCACCTGAAGATACTGCCCAAAGACTGCTCTTGCAGGAGTTTGTTTGTCATCTCCATCGCTTGTGATCCTGAATACCTTATTGTCACGCTTACGTTTGATAACATCATGATATTCAAGATGAGCGTTCTTCGCCGTAGTGACTGTGTACATGGAAGTAACGCCTTGTTTGTCGGCTACTCGTGCTTGCATGGAACTATCGAACGTGATTGAAGCATTAAATTCAACGCCATCTGTCCATGCGGTTATAAAACCGCCTTCACCGTCAGGCGTTCTGGTTTTCTCAACGAAACACACAGGCTCCATGCCTTCTTCAATCATGCTCATAGCTTCCTCCATCTGTTCAGCGAACCACCGAACACGGTACGCCAGTCTACAGACCCACTATCCGCCCCACCGCTCTTCAACGAATACGAATAGCCACCCCAACTTTCGGACTGATACGGTGAAGAAGCGGCTTCACCATTTTTCTCAATCCAAGCGTCAATTTCCGTTACCATATCAACCACAGATGGCGGAATCTTCATAGCCCAGATCGCTCCGGTGAACGTTTCATCGTTCAACTCAAGCTCATCATCGTACTTGTACACGCCATCGTTCAGTACAGAACCTGCAATACGGAAATACTGTCCATCAATCAGGAACGGGAGCGATAACGCCCCGTCCGTAATTGTGTATTCGCCGTAATGGATGTCTGCTTCATCACAGAACCAATTTTTCAGCTCTTGGCACAATTCAGACAGAATCATTATCGCTCCCACCCTTCAATTAGGACTTAATGGACAGCGTCTGGTTGCCAGCCGCCTGAGCCCTACCGTTGGAATCAACCGCCGCAACAGTGATCTTGTCATGAGTTGCAGTCGGAGTGATAATGCCGCCACTCGGCAGATCCGTCCATCCACTCAGCTTCTGTCCATAAGTCACAGCAGGAGCAGTGGTCTTGGCAGTCTTGTAGACGAACTTCTCACCAGTGCCGAGGCTGTAATTGCTCGTAGCGATGTGGCTCTGTCCGCTGGAAGCACCAGTCTGATCGGAAGTCACGGTCACACTGCCCAGAGTGGGCGTAGAATCAATCTGCCCCAGAACCACGCCATCAGCGTATTCAACAAGGAACTGAATACCGGACAGAGCGATCATCTCAAGCTGTACACGATTGTCGGTCTGGCTGGCGTGTACGCCGACATAACCGGACTCATCGGTTGTCAGATTGAACGCCTGTGCGACTTCGCCGTTCATGGACAGATAGTACATGATGATATTCTCTTTGGCAGTCGAAATGACATTGCCCTTCGGAATATTGCTGTTCATGATAACCGTGCCCATGCCGAGGAAGTCTTCGATATAGTTCATGCCGAAAGCGGTCTGCATGGAGATCGTGGCAGTGGCCAGATAATCAGCAATCGTCAGCGGATTGATGAAATGCACAACTTCGACAGAATCATTCTCAAACAGCACCTGAAGCTGTCCCCACGTTTTCGCCAGTACCGCCTGAAGGGTATCAGCACCAACAACAGTACCATTCAGTCCATTCAGGAAATTGAAGAAATTCGTGCGGATACCGCTCTGAATGTCCTGAAGCATCTTTGCGTCGGTAGTATTGACAGCTTCATTGTAGCCAGACTTCTTGATGGCTTCAGCAGACACGGCTTTACGCCACTTATTGATGGTAATTTCACCGATCGGCTCTTTAGTCCGTTCATACTGGGACAGCGGAATAATTTCACCTTCAGGAACAGAACCGTCCTGCAGAGTTCCGACAGTCTTGTACACATACAGGGTAGTGCCCTCAATCAGCGGAATTTTCCGAGTAACACCGAGGGCTTCGATCAGCTTCGTCAGGGAAAACTGGTTGAAGCGATTCACGAAATCAACTTCACGGCTTTTCACCATTTGAGCCTGACCAATCAGATTAGTTTCAGCAGAGGTTTCAACATTAGCCATAGTAGCCCATCCTTTCTGTTCGGTTAGAATCCGAACAACTCATGATTTTCGGCAATCGCTCTCTGACGCTCGGTAGTGTCTTTGATTGCCATAATTTCTTCCTTCGTGCGAGTTGTTTTTCCACCGTTGTTCGCCGGAGGATTAGCGGAACTCACGCCAGACTCTTTAGTGGAAACAATGAAATCGCCCCACTCTTCTTTAGCCTCTTTCGTGATTTTCTCCACATCATCCAGTTTGCCATCAGTGATCTTCAGCTCGTCGAAGCTGACAGTTTTGAGGATCGCACCCCAACGCTTCTCAGGAATGTTCAAGCTCTTCAGAATTTCCTTGTACGCATCCTGCTTCTGGATACGCACTTCTTTCTGTTCCTGTTCATTCTTGTAGGCGTCATACTCTGTCTTGAGTTTATCGTACTTGCCTTGCAGGTCTGCACTGTCATCCAGTTTGGTCTGCAGTTCGTCAGCAAGAGTCTTTTTCGTGTTGTAGCGATCAACCGTCACAAAATTCTCGCCAACGTATTTGCCAATAGACTGTACAAGAGCAGGTACAGAATCAGCAGGAATAGAGCCCTCATCGTTCATGTGTTTGCGGATAACTTTCTCAAAATCTGCCATTTTTATCACAATCCTTTCGCTGTTGACGGGAGCTACCCTTGATTGTGCCTTAATAATATACCCTGTGGAAAACTTTTGTCAATAGGCAATACATCTGTGGAAAACTTTTTGCGTGTTAATAAGAAAATATATGGACATATGCATATTGGCACAAAAAGGGGCATTTTAGGCGTTTTAACCCTTCAATGGATATTCATTCATATTAAAGGTCAGACAGGGCTAGAACGAAAAATGCATATTTTCTGTATAATTCATTCCAGCGTTTTCCACATCGAAAAAGTGAGGAAAATCAATGCTTCCAGCGTTTGGTTTTTCCGCATTTTGTTTTTCCAAAAATTGGATTATTCACTCATTTATGCACAAAATCCTGTGGATAACTCACTTTTTGAGTTTGACCTTTGCTGGAAGCGTTGATTTATAAGGCTTCTACGTTATTCATCTTTATGCATATTTATATTTGTATATAGTTTTATATACAACCGTTGCTGATAACTTTAATGTATGTAGCTGTAGGATAAAGATACATTTTACTATTATTATTATATATTTTTCTTCTCCTTATATAATAATAGTAAATGTATGATTATACTGCACAATAAATATAACAATGCATATTCACATATAATTCTTGAATACTTCTTTGAATAGCTCTTCAAAATCTTTTTTATGCGCCTGTATCGAACCAGACAAAAACGGACGTGCTACCATCTTATGCGTTCCATATTCAACATAAGGTGCGTAATATACATTCGTGCCAATATAAACCGAACGCATATCGCCACCGTCCTTCGGAGTTTCACCTTCATACTGCCCAATTTGATTTGCGTCATCATCGTAATACGCGGGGCTGTTTGCAGATTCTCCGTCAAGAGCAAAAGTAATACTGTTCCGGAGAAAGCCCGTATCTACTGCCCCCATATCAGTGATTGTCTCTTTCGCAAAACGTTCAGCCTGACCACCGACAAGACGCAACGCCTTTTCAATGGCTTTTTCAATCCTTCTGTCATGCTCTCCCATGTTGCTGTTAATTTCTACTTTCATTTTCATCCTTCTTTCTAAATCCAAGCACTACTTCTGCAAGAGCACACCGACAATTATACGTGTTCGCAGGATCAGCGTCAGGATCGCCGGGATACATAATCTGTCCTATCTCGTTTTCAAACGGCTCTTTTATCGGAACAATAACCCTGTCCAATTCAGCATGAGCATCACGCGTTCTTTCGTCCTTTGTGGCAATCCATTCCTTGCCCATGATAACGCCGTCATCCTCAACATCTTCCATTGCGTCAAGACGACCTTTGTTCTGCGCTGAAGTTACAGCTGTTCTGGCATTACGTAATGCGCTCATTTCATTCATCTTTGTAACGTTCATCAAACGTGCCGCCATCTGATCTGCACTTTCCCCCTGAAGAATCCCCTGAAGAATCTGCGAGTTCACTCTCTGTGTATTCCATCGCACGTCCCTATGCCCATCAACAAACTTGTACGGAAGCAACGTCTTGTCAGATGTAGACAGTTTGCGTATCGTGTTTTCGTTTACCAGATCAAACGAAAAGCCTTTTACTTGCTTGCTTACGTCCCCAACAACACGATTGTAATTATGTGCATAAACAGCAGGAAGTTCTGAATTGATATACTTTGCGGCAATCTTATTTGCTTCAGTCATCCTTTCAGCCATTGTGTCACGCAGGTCTGTCCATCGTTTTCCGGTCATGATCTGATTTTCTCGCCAAGCGATATACCGATGCTTCGTTATTTCTCCTGCCTCAAACAAGGCTTTCATTTTCTTATCCTTTTCTTCAAAAGAGGCAAAAAAGGAATTGACCTTTTCCGTCAATTCCTCACTCGCCTGTGCGTATATCTTGTGAAGACGCTTCCCAAGACGCTTCATGCGAGTATCGCCAAATTTACTCGACATGCTCATTTACTTCAACCTCTCCTTCAGCGTTAAACCGAGCCGCATCTTCAGCAATCAGATTTTTCATCACTTCTTCATACTTATCAGGATCGCCCATAAGCGTCAGGATACGCTTTGTGATATAACCGGAATCCAGATATTCTGCACAGGACAGAACGCTTTGAATCTCTTCATTGTTGTTTACAATCTTACTGCGGACAAAGCTCACGTTATCGTCAATACCTGCCAGAGCAAGAATCCTGTTTACAAAATCAATCACGCAATACTCAAACTGATCGCACTTCGAATTAAGCGGTTCATACGCCGCCTGAATCTGTGTGGCAGTCACGGCTCCACCTGCAATCTCTTTCGTGTCCAATGCCATAAAGTCATCGAACAACTGCGTTCTCAATTTCTCAAGTGTGGCTGTGTTCGCCGCATACGGGGCTTCGATTGTGTGAGCTTCGACACCTGCACCAGAATCACCATCAGCGTGAGCCATATGCGTGATCTTCAACTGACTGATGAACCGCTCATCATCAACAGCATCCATTCCACCGCAGTTCTTCAGAATCCAGTAAATAAAGTTGCCGTCATCCACATTATTCACCATTTGACTCAGCGTCAGGTCGTAGGCGTCCAACGTGTTCTGTTTCCCAATAATGGCTGACTGCTTATCCTCATTGTACAGAGGAACAACCGGTAGCGTTTCATAATTTCCGCCTGAAGTTATCATTTCACCATCCGCTTCAGAACGTATTTTAATGAGCTTGTAAGCGTGTTTAGGCACTCTCACAGCCATGTCCTTACCTTTTTCTCGGATATATTCTGTAACGCCGTCTGGCTCAAATAAAGCCAAACAAAGTGGTTTGGCTGAATCAATCTGCCAATACCGGATACCTGCCATCAGTTCGCCCGTGTATTCATCGTACAACGGCACAAATTCCAGATAATTAAATACTTCTATGTGATCGAAATTCCAGAAGCCATAAGCCGCTGATCCATTGATGGCGTGTTTCGCACATTCCTGAAGACGCTGATCAAAACTCTTTCCGAGCTTTTCCTTTGTATCGTCCTTCTCAAACGTAGCTCCGTTTCCAAGCAGTGTTTCAACTTCCTGCGTTACGAAATAGTGATACAAGTTGCTCGGAATCTTGTTGTTGGGCGAGAAGTTGTCAGGAACTGACTGCCCCATAGCATTTCGGATGAATTTCTCAAGCCGCATGATTGTCGGATTTAGATTGCGATAATACAGTTCAGCGTCCTCTGCAATCCGGTATTTGATACTGGACTGATGCTCTTTTATAGCAGTCAAACAGAACATCATGCGATCTTTTTCTTCTTCTCCAACATTAAGCAAATCCTGATAAGTTTTCATTCGCAATCACCGCCTATACTTTTTTCCTGAAGCTCAACAAGTTTTTGGAGTGTCATAATGTGCTTATTTGCTTTTTCCGAACATTTTTCGCTTTTCTTAATTAAATGTTCGGCTATTTTAGAATTGATTCGAAACAGCCATTCATGATACCACCTGTATTTCATAGCTTACCTCCCAAACAAATTCATATAGCCTTCTCCACGCACTTTGTTCGGAATAACACGGATCATACTGGACAGACTATCCGGAGCATCATCATGTTCTGCGTCATCGTTAAAATCGCATATCTGATTTATGTACTCTGCATCCGTGCCCTTGACAAATATAACATTCTGCCATTCAAATTTCAAGTAGCTTGTGATTTTTACATACTTATTCATATGCTCCGTATACAGGACAACTCTTTCACCACGTTTCCGCAGGTCTTTTGCAAGATATCCCTTATCTCCGTTTTCTTCACAGTAAATCTTGCCCCCCATAAAGCTGTGATGAATTTCCAGAATTTCATCCAGAATATCGTCTATGTGCTTACGCCACAACTTGCCATAAACGTAATACTTGCCATTCACCAAACGGATCAACGTGTACGCCGTATAATCTTCTCCGTGATAAGCGGCATCTATATGCCCTATCCCCTGTTCAACAAAAGACGGATCACCGCCCGTTTGCGGCTCAGTAAAGATCACATCATCTGAAGCTATGTGTCGCAGTTCATAGTTGGCGGCGAACAGGCTGGAAGTCATGCTAGACTTCAGGTTTGCTATCTGTGCTTCACTCAAAAGTCCAGTACTGTAGCAGTCATACCGCTCTATGTTCGGCATCAGAGTAAAGGCGTCTTCTTTATGCCAAGGTGTTCCTGTATTGATAATCACACCGCCACGATTCTTTATGTTCTGAAGCTCTTGATAAACCAACTTTATACGATCACGTTCAGCCTTACTTGTGCGATCATTTATGTTCACAATATCGTCTGTTATCACACAATCGGCGTGTTTACCTGTCAAACTACCAACCGTACCGATACCCAATAGCTGTGCCGCACCTCTGGTGGTATCATAATTATTCAGCGTTATGGACGCACTATTCTCTGATACAAATTCAATATCGTAGCCATATATCCGCTTGAATAAATATGCAATAATCGGACTGTGAAGGATTTTAGATACCTGACGCACGACTTCTACAACGTCACCGCCAGTCTTACGCATAAAAATTGTATTCTCATGCGGATAGAAAAGCATACGCAAGCCTATACCTTCAGACAGACACGTTGTCTTGTAAGCACCACGATGTGCTTGAAGCGTGAAGTCACCTTCAGGAAGGATAATTTTCTTCAGCCATTCATTGTGCAAATCAGTAAAGTCCGAAAAGCCAAGAATCCTGCCAAGATCGGCAGGATAGCTTGTGAGATAATCAAGTATCTCTTTCTTTGTTGCGGTTTGCAAAGTACGCATCTAACGCTTCAACCTCTCTGGCTCTATCGTTTACATCCATTCCAACATCAATGTTATCACGCTGTCCGAGCCATTGCTTGCCCAACCAGATAGCCATAGACGGATTCTTTTCAGCCATCTTGAACTGGAATCTCCGAAGCGAAATTTTGCCATCAACCGAATAATTTTTATATGTATCCGCAAAACCCATCGGCTGACCGTTTTCGTCCTGATACTCACGCTGACACCACCGTTCAATAGTATCTTCAGAACAGCCGAACCAGTTGGCAATCTCCTGAAGCGTACACTGAAGAGCACACAATTTCTCAAACTGTTCCGAATCAATCTCCTTGCGAGGACGAGCCACAAAACTCACCTACTTTCCTGTCAAGCAGAGTATCCAAGCCTTTCTGGAAGCCAAGATAATCGCCTTTCATGATTTGTCCTTTCAATGTTGTTATCTGCTGTCTTGTTAAAAACCGTCTGTACTTCTTCAGGATAAGCATACACTCACGCATTGTCATACCTCTTTCAGTCCGTATTTATTGACGATATAAGCGATGCATCCGGTGTTTACATCTGTCAACACAGCTTTTTTGCAATGTTCCATGATTTCACCATAACCACAAGAAAAATCAAGCACCCAATCAAAGTTCTCGCCAACAAAATCCTCAAGCTCTTCCGAACTGCTTGGTAATGCTCCATCATAATTCCAGACAGAATAAACACTTTGTCCGCCGTATCCAGACATATATACATCATGCATTCTATGTGGTTTAAGCATTCTGGCTATCTGTTTTCCTGACAGTATAAATGTCGGAATCTTAAGCAGATTGATAATGCCCATCATCCCGTCTAAATAATCCGCAAATGAAGAATCCTTTGCTATTGTATGCTCAACAAATTTCTGATATCCGTCACGCCATGGAATAACCACATGGATTGCTTCAGCTAACTTAAATTCAGTTGGAATAATCAAATCGCACACATCATGCTGAAACGTGATAATCCGGTCATTATAGAACCTGCGTTCATTTCTTTTATCGCTTGACGGACAGATACCACCTTTGCCGGCGAGAGCAGAATGAATTAAGGGCATTTTAATCGCTCCTTGTGCAGTTTATGAGCCATCTCTGTCAAATCTGAATCCATGCAGATCAAATACTCATTATAACCTTCCTTCCCCTTACCTCGCCTCACTCTTAAAAGTTCTGGCGGAGGCAATATTCTTTGTCTTGCCGTTGTTTCCTTTATCCATGTACGCCTTCCACCAACGGTGCAAATCTCATGCACGGTAACACTACCACGATATCTGAAGTTATTGTACCCATTGATATAAGCATACATTGCCCATAAACAATCGTCAAACAGATATTGTTCATTCGGAATGTGGCGTATGATTTCTGCAACATCTTCCCTGAACAGCAAACCACCACCAGTAAACACAAGCTTTTGCGGTACAAGGTTGTCTATCACCTGTTTATTGTGTGCTTGTTTCTCTGTTCGTGCCCAGTTGCCGGAAATAAATCCAATGCTTCTGTCGTTTAAAAGGATGTCTGCCATTTTGTCGTAATCTGTAGCTTGTATAGCATACATATCGTCATCAAGACTGCACCATACATCACTCTGTACACGATTCAATGCAACAATCTTAGCAGAATGGGCTCCAACCAGATGTTTTGAACAGACAATCACAACGTTACCGCCACACATGCTTCGTACATCAAGGATATCCTGTTCCGAATATCCTTGTGCAACGACAACAGCTGTCCATCCAGAATCAAAAAACGGTTTAAGCGAAAACAAAAGCCTAATCAATCCATTTTTTCTATCGCCAGTAGAAGCAATTATGAATGTTCTTCTTCCTGAATCTCCCATACGGCTTCACCTTCCTTGACAAAAATCACCTTGCCACAGTCAGGGCAAACAACCTTCCAATACTTCTGGTACTTCTTACTCTCTTCAGCCACGGCTTCAGGCGTCATCTTCCCTTCAGCCTGTTCAATCCGTTTTTCCAAACGAGCTTCTTCTTTGGCTTTCTGTTCTTCCAGAAACTTCTTATACTTCTCGGCACGTTCAGGATCGTCCTTCGGCTCGTCAAAATCCGGTTCTGGCAGATCGTCAAAGTGGACAGACGGAAGCCCCAGTTCTTCCAGATCGAAATCAATATTCAGCATATCAATCTCATGAAGCAGTTCGTCTGTTACCCATTCAGAAAACTCTGAAATCTTATTATCAGCAATCCTGTCCAGTTTGATCGCTTCTTCATCTGCGTCAGTCACAACACACGGAATCTCTGTCATACCAAGCTGAAGAGCCGCCGCAAAACGAGCATGACCCTTCACAATAATTCCGTTTTTGTCGATCACGAGCGGAACATTAAAACCGACCTTTGGAATGATATCAACAAGCAGTTTTACAGTCTTTTCGTTTTTGCGAGGATTCCGTACATAGGGCTTTACTTCAGTAATGGGCTTCATAACGATGCTTTTAGATACTTCAATCATTGGAATGCTCCTTCCTATATTCAGCCATATTCACGGCTTGTTTTTGGGATACATACGCTTTACTGTATTCAGATTTTTCATACAGCTTTGCGTATCCGGTTATATACTTCAGTCTGACGAGCTCTTCAGGCTCTAACCCTAATTCCATACACACCTGTGCGTCTGTAGCCCCGTTCATGAGCATTTCCATAACGATATTCGACATTCCCTGTACAGAGTGCTTTCCTCTGGCACGGTTATGCCGGATCGTGGACGCCATCAGGTCATTCATCGTCTTTCCTTCCAACACAACGCATGGAAGTTTACCTTCGCATGATTCGTAAATGTCCCTATAGCGTCTCATAATGGAATACCGATGGAATCCGTCAACAATTACGTAGCGATCCTTCTTATCATCATAAATCACTACAACAGGCTGAGTATAGCCGTCCTTCTTAACACTGGTATATAACAGCTTCATTTCCGGTGTAGCAACAGAATTTGGATTATAATCATTTGCGAACACTTTGGATATGGGAATCCACCGCACTGAATTTATGGGCTGGTCTTTTATCAACTGAGCCACCGCCTTTCCTTGTAGCCAATTTTAAGTCGGTATTTATCGTGCCGTCAATGTCGTTTACGATCACTTCACGCACGTGTACCTTATACCATTCAATCGTATCCTGCCCTTGCCACCGTTTCCTGAATAACTCATGATATTCAGGCTTGACAAGATGGATAAGCAGGAAATCTCTGTATTCCTTCCAATCACGGAACATGAACGGCAATTTCTTTGGGATTACTTCAGTCTCAAACGCATGAGCAAAAGTGTCAGTACCGGGCACACGTTTGCAGAAACGATTGTACGTTTCCGGTTCAAATTCCTGAAGCTGTTCAATCGAATGCCACGCAGTTTCATGGATTAGAGCCGAACACCGCATCCGTTGCGGAGATACGCCGAACTGATACATCTTATCGTACAGGACATTGTAAGCCCAGTGATTGCGTCCGATGGCTGTCCATACATCCGAATCATTCCAGTCATAAATCGGATAGCCAGTCTGGACAACGCCTTTCTGCTTCTTTGAAATCCACATAAGCCCCTTATACCGTGATTTTCCGGTTGTGAGAGCCATCCTTCGCATCATTGATTCAGAAACCTTCATTCCGCACAGGGCTATGGCATTATCTGAATCAGTACATTCTGACTGAAGCGATTTGATAAGCTGATGAAAGCGTTTGTCCTTACTCTTACATTCAGTGATAGCAATATCGCTATGTGGATGAATCCAGAGAGCTTCATCTTCAGGAGCCCAAAGATGGATGAAGTTCTTCTGGGGCGATAAGCTGTTCGTAAAATCGAACGGTACTTGAAACCAATACGGCTTCACTTCAGGCATTCTCATAATGGAATCCATATAATCCACTGTTGACTGCCATTCAGCTTCCTGATCGAGCCAGAAAACCTTCAGTGGAAGCCGTCCTTTTTCTTTGGCTACCATCAAAGCCAGATGAAACACAACCGTACTATCCTTACCGCCTGACATGCTGACAATCACATCGTCAAATTCGTCATAGATGTAGCGGATACGCTCAAGGGCTTCGTCAAAAACATTATTCTCCAAATAGATCATCGTAAGCCCTCCGAATCATAGCTTCAATAGTTTCTTTGTTTGTCTGTCCTGTTTTGCTTGTTATTTGATTCAGCATTTCTACAACTTCAACCGGAATCCTTACAGTCACAGCCTTTGTAGGCACAAATCCATCCATCCGCCACACCTCCTTCCGCTATACGAAAATATACTACAAAATACGCAAAAAAACAAGAGGCTCATTTTAAGGCACTTTTTAGCCTGTTTTAGCCCCTTGTGTTTGTGAATGAATATTATATCAATCGAAACGCCAGACCGATCTTCTTGCCTTGTTTTTAGCCTTTGTTTTTCAGAGAGTGCATGACAAGCTCTCTGTCAACTGCCATTCTGGCTACTTTCTGTAAATTTTTGGAAATTCTTTCGGACAGGTACAACGCTATCCCTTCAAGCACTTCCTTCTCGTCATAGTCCACGTTTTTACTGAACCGCTTCAGGACTTCTGCCCTCATTGCTCCAGAATAAACAGTCATATAATCAAGACAATTCGCTTCAGCTATTTGTTTTAATGTCATTGTTCTACCTCGCCCTCATAATCATCTCCGAACACTTCAGCAACAAGGGACAAATCAATCCATCCTAAAGAACAATGCCCCCACCCAAGCACCACCCTGTCAATTTCAAGCTGTTTGCCTTTTCTCAAATAACCAGTAACCCTTCCGTTAACAGGCGATTTGCGTATCTTTATCTGCTTATATTCTCTGTTCTCTACAAAGTACGTGCCAAGCGTTTCTGATACATAATCAATACTCACCCAAACAGTTGGGCATTCACCGCCCTCAACTTCAATCCATTTGTGATCTTTAGACCACACACCTGTAGTATGCAACACATCTCCACAATCGTATAAGGCTTCCTTTTCCGAACGCCTGTTTGGATTCCGTCTGCCATTTAACAATTCAGCCGTCACAAATATATCGTCTGCCATGACGGATGTTGCGAACAACATAATTGCCATCATCAGAACAGGAAACATGAACGCTTTTCGCATATTTATTATCTTTTTCATGGTATTCATACGCCCTTTCTATTGTTTCGATAATAACATTACACTTCTCGCACACTCGCCTTCTCATTATACCATCGCCTATCATGCGAGTTTCTTTGACTGCTCCACGAATGTATTTGCCACAAGCAGGACATTTTAAATGCATTGGTTTACTCATCCAAACCACCGCCTTGTATTGCCTCTTGCCAGAAACTCTGTTCTGCGACCATCTGTTTCAGCCGATATATTCTTTACCTTATTGGATGCATTAAACCGTTTCCATTTCTGACAGCATATCCTGCATCCCACGTTCTTTAAGTGGCAATTCACACATGGATTTTCTGACCTGTACATTATGCTCTCCCCCTTCCAGAACAAAGATTTTCTTACAGGACGGGCACTTCACTTCAAGCACCCATTTCCCATCAATCCATCTGAACATCTTGTGCCCACAGTAAGGGCAGTTAACCCAACGCTCACCGTTTGTCATTAGTCAGCACCCCCTTAATGTAGGTTTCTGCCTTGTCCTTCTCTTTTACAAGAGTCTGGGCACTGAAGTAGGTAGCTCCCTTACCAAACAACCGTTTGAACTCTGCCTTAATTTCATCCTGCGTCTTCAGATGATACATCGGCGTTCCGTATCCATAACGGTACTTGCCCAGAGGGAACTTGCTGTACCAGTCAAAGCCAATGCCCCTGAAGAACGCTGTATGGGAAACAGGGAAGCTCATTCTTTTCAGGTCAAACGGTTGATTCGCACTCTTTACTTTTACACAGAGCATGTCACAGCTTTTACCATCGCCGTATGTCTGACAGACATACAGGTTGAAGCGGTATCCCTGTGCTTCCATTTCCAGAATCACTCCAAGCATCTTCTGTCCTGCCTTAATCAGATCGTCACTGTCCACATAACAGCTCACAGTCATGTCATAGTAAATGTCGAGCACCTTTGTTTTGATCTGCGTCATCGAACTGTTCACCATAGAATTCGGCAGACCCATGATCGCATTCGGAACAATGGGGGCAAACCCTACCACATCATTGAAGCTCTTAAACCGTTTCCCGTTTGCCGTGATCTTCGTGCCTTTCTTCAGGGCATCCACCGTGGGCTGATATCCTTCACGGAGCATCCTGAAGGTTTCTTCTTTAGTTGCCCCAATGAAATCTTTCCGTCCTGCCCTAAACGTATCCTCAAAGCTACTGTCAGTCCTTGTGCGAGTTTCCAGATCGTTAGCAACTTCCTGTGCTGATCCATACATTTCCATGTTGAGCTTACCGAAGAGCGGTGACTGAATTGTTTTAATAGTGCTCATATTAGGCTACCTCCTGCTCGATCTCTTTCAGGGCAGTGAGATACTTGCTACCATCACCAGTGAAGGACTGGATCAGCATCTTTAAATCGTCCTTTTCAAGCCCCTTCACCAGACAGGACTTCAGAAGCTCTTTCGTATCCAACAGGCTCTCCATTTTAGCCATCCTACTCATGGCTCTGTACGATACCGTGATCTGCAATCCGTTCTTTTCAGCGGCTTTCCTGAAGTTGTTACAGAACACCACCAAGGCTGTATTGTTGTTCGTAACGTTCAGGGCAATCCGGTTATCATAGTCAATTTCGATCATGGCGAACCGATCCAGACTGGCGGCATCCAACGTATTGCGTCCTACGTAATTCTGATCTGCACCGTGTCCGAGCGTGTTACCTGCGGCAATCACTCTGAAGTCCTTATGTGCTTCCACCTTACCGATCGGAGCCGGAAAATCGAAGTAACGATTGGCGATTGCGGCGTTCAGGATAATCAGGACTTCAGGGATCGAAGCGTCCATTTCATCCAACATGAACACGCCCCCGTTTACGAATGCCTTGTAGAACTGGCTCTCATGGAAGTGACCGTTAGCATCCGTAAATCCGGTGAGCTTGTACTCTTGAGTGACTGCGTTTGTGAAGTAGAAGTCAAGCCCCAGAGTGTCGGCGATCTGTTTACAGATCACGTTCTTCCCTGAACCTGCCGGCCCTGCCAGATACACAGGCTCGTTGTTGGCAACGAACTTCAGAACAGTTTCAAACTTCTCATGCTGTACACCGGACAGTTCCTTCTTGCCGAACTCTGTCACGATGCTGACCTTCTTTTCGATCTTGCCGTACTGTTCAAAGATGTAGGCGTCAATCGTCTGCTTCAGGTTTTCGGCAACCTTTTGTTCGATCTCCTGCGTCTTCATCTGGGCTACCATGTTGGCAACCACATTGGACAGGACTGTCAGACTGGCGTCCAGATTACTGCTCGTCTGTTCAGGAGCTTTCACTTCAGAAACGGTTTTGCGTTCATACTTGTACCAGTTCATGAAGCGGTCAAAATCATAATCCTTTTTCTCTGCCCATTCCCTGATGGCATCCTTAATTTCCCTGATGTTGCTCTCATCATCATTGATGAGCTTGTCAACTTCTTCCCCTCTGCTCGTTACCTTGTAACGGCTGTTCAACTGCATGTTGTAGAAGGAAATCAGCATTCTTACTGCACTTTCATGTTTCATGGTTCAAGACCTCCGCTCGTTTTATTCAGTCAGTTTTCTGACCTAAGCTATTCTATCATGCCTTACTGTTTAAGTCAATACTTTTTTATAAAAAAATATATGAAAATATCAAAAAATATACAAATGCATTTTAAGGGCATTTTTAGACGATTCTAGCCCTATCTACTTTCCAATGAACAAATATACTTTCTAAAGGTCAGACAATGGTTTCTCGCGTTTTGCATATTTCGTGTATAATTCGTTCCAGCGTTTTTGGTTGCACAAAAGTGAGGAAAATCAACGCTCACAGCCTTCAACTTTTTGCACTTTTGTTTTACCAAAATTTGGATTATGCATATGTTTATGCAGAAAAAACGGGCTTTTTGCCCGTTTTAGAGTTTGACCTTTCCTCAAAGCCTTATTTTTCAATATATTTATTTATGCATTTTTATGCATTATTCAAAATCGCTGAATGAATACTGTTTTTCGCCTTCAAGTAGTCGTATCTGACCGTACACAATCCCTCTGGCTTCACGCCTCTTCTCTGGTAGCTTCTTGCTCATCTCCGTGAAGAATTTTCTGCTCGTCATCACATACTCATTGTTGCGTTCAGCCCACCGGACATACGCCGAGTACAACTCATTGGCAGGTACGCCTTTGGGAACAGTATAGTCAATCACGATACACGCATCAGCGAATGTCTGAAGCAGATCCATTTCACTCTTATATTCATCAGTGGCTTTCTTCACGCACTCTGGCATTTCCAGTCCTTCCTGTGCGTATAGCTTCACACCTTCAACAGCCCAGTGAAGGATCTGTGGCATTTCTTCTCGGAGCTTATACTTCAGGTTTTTGTCCACCTTGTCTTTAGGTATATTTACCTCAAACGGAATCAGCCGTATCCGTCTCCAGATACCTACATCTGTTCCCCTAATTACTGGCTTATGGTTTGTTGCTATCCAAATCTTGAATTCAGGCTCGTACTCAAATTCATCTCCGAACAGAAATCTGCACGTTACTTTGCCACCGCCAGTTAACTGCTTTACCAAACCTTCGTTCAGCCGAACACCTTCACTCGGCTCTTCAGTTGTCACAAACCGAGCAGACTTCAGTCTGGCTATATCAGAGTTCGCTCCACCACCTGAATCGTTCCGCTTTGTCATCAGTGTGTCAGGTTGGGCATTGGCGGCATAATTTCCTAGCATATCCGACAATGTTTCCAGAAACGTACTTTTACCATTATTACCAACACCGTACAGGAAGAAAGCACATTGTTCCCTTGTACTTCCGGTCAGGCTGTACCCTACGCACTTCTGAAGATATTTGATAAGCTCCTTATCACCATTACATACTTCATCCAGAAACTTCAGCCACCTGACAGGCTTCTTATTGCTTGTATCGTATTCAGACAGACAGATTTTCGTCATCATAAATTCAGGCACGTGAGGCATTAGTTCCCCGTTCCGCAAATTGATAATGCCGTTCTGACAGTTCAGGTATTCCTGATAAGCGTCCATCTGTTCTGGCAGTACAGGGATTCCATCCAAATGCTGTGTTTCAGTTATCATGGCATTCTTCCGGTTGCTATTACCACACTGCGTCACGAATCGCAAGAACTGTTCACGCTCGTTTTCATCATCAATCTCAAACGCCTGTGCTTTCATGTCTGCCAGAACCAAATCTGTATACTTCTTAACCTCGCCTGTATCAT